>Ga0181535_10000599_pt1 | contig 52315 bp, 41 predicted proteins | sample PEATcosm2014_Bin_44_FD_119774 | JGI IMG/M metagenome (GOLD analysis project Ga0181535, IMG submission 119774) | Peatland microbial communities from MTU Mesocosm Facility, Houghton, MI, USA - PEATcosm2014_Bin17_30_metaG | ecosystem: Environmental > Terrestrial > Soil > Wetlands > Peat | place... | reverse complement strand
TCCCGAGTTATCATTCATTTCCTGCACAGAATCTCGCCAGGGGACAGGTCCATGTTTTCGGCGAACCGTTTGTTCGCACAAATACGTTTGCCCGCCGACAAATCGACCAGTCCCCAACCGGGGCGTATTCGGGGGACACGAACCGGGCGGGGACGCAGCCAGTTTATTGGCCTGGTTGCCCTCCCGGTTGCAACTCCCCTAACGCCCGTCCAACACCCGCCCCCGACGAAACGCCCGCTGCTTCGCCCATGATGGTTCCTGTGCCCTGTCCGAAAGCCCGGTAGCTGGACATCGCTGCCGCGATGGGGCAAAATAAGGCCGGCGTTGAAAGCGTCGGCCAGCTCCATCCCCTCCCGCCCCACCGCACGCGCCATGAATAGCCTTTCGCTCTCCACGCTTGACTGGCTCATCGGCGGCGGCGCCCTGGTGGTCAATATTCTCGCCGGCCTGTGGCTGGCCATGCGGGCCCGGCAGTCGGGGAGCAGCGACGAGTTCTTCCTGGCCGGCCGGCGGCTCACCTGGCCCATCGTCGGCGCCTCGCTGCTGGCCACCAACATCGGGGCCGAGCACATGGTCGGTCTGTGCGGCGATGCTTATCGCTATGGATTTTGCGCCGGGGCGATCGAGTTGACGGCCGGCTTCTCCATCGGCATTGCCGCCGCCATTCTGGTCCCCTATTACCTCAAGAATCGGGTGTTCACGATTCCCGAGTTTCTCGAGCTCCGCTACCGGAAGGAAGCCCGCTTGTTTTTTTCGGCCATGATGCTGGTGATTTGCGTGGTGACCAAGATGGCTTTCTGTCTCTACGCCGGGGCCCTGGTGTTGAAAGGCGTGCTGGGCTGGGAGATCATGCCCACCGTCATCGCGCTGGCCGCCACGACGGCCATCATCACGATGATCGGGGGCTTTGCCGCCGTGGCCTACACCGATGCCATCCACGCGCCGATCATGATCGTCGGCTCGGCCGCCGTGCTGTTGATCGGCCTGAGCAAGGTGGGCGGCTGGGAGGCCCTCTGCGCGGCGGCCGCCCACACGCCGGTTCCCGATGCCATGCACATCCACAAACCGTATACCGATCCGGTTTATCCGTTTTGGGGAATCATTCTTTCGTCCCTTTATGGCGGCACGTTTTATTGGGGCGTCGACCAGGTGAACGTGCAGCGGCTGTTGGGCGCCAAGAACCTCGATCACGCCCGCTGGGGCGCCATGTTCGCCATCCTGCTGAAGCTCACCCCGGCCTTCATTTTTGCCCTGCCCGGCGTGATTGCGTTGGTGCTCTTTCCCGGCCGCGAACCGCGCACAGTCTTCATCACCGTGCTCAACGATCTGCTGCCGGAGGGCTTCCGCGGCTACGTCCTCTCGGCCCTGGTGGGGGCCATCATTTCCGCGCTCATTGCCGTGATGAACTCGCTTTCCACGATGGCCGTGCGGGATTTCATCCTGCATTTCCGCCCGCAAACCAGCCAGCGCATGCAAATCTACTGGGGGCGGATGGCCATTGCCGTCTCCGCGGCCCTGGGCGCGGCGGCGGCCTACGTGGTCTACAAGCAGCCGGAAGGCATCTACAAGTATTTGCAGACCATCTCCGTTTACCTGGTGATGCCCATGGCCCCGGCGATCGTCTTCGGCATCATGAGCAAGCGAGTCACCTTTGCCGGTGCGGCGGCCTCGGTGGCGGTGGGCCTGGCGTTGGCCACCATGTTCGTCACCGACGCGATGATGACGTCCGCAGCGGCCGCCCGCTGTTTTCCCTGGCTGCATTATCCGCTCACCTTCAACTATGCTTATCGCGGAGCCTGGGGCACGCTGATCGTCACGGCGGTCTTGTTCTCCGTCTCGGCCGGCACGAGACGCACGGCGGCCGATAAACTGGCCCAGACCACCATCGATTGGGGCGGCCGGCCGGAGCCGTTCCGCGGCCTGACCGACTGGCGATTGAACTTTGCGATCCTGATGGCCGTAACTGTTCTGGCCTATTGGTGGCTGTGGTAACACTCGATAATTCACCCGCAAAGACAACGGAAGGACCAACCATGAGAATCACCCGCTGTTGCTTCGTCGTTGCCCTGCTAACCAGTGCGATTCCCTCCGTCTCGGCCGCCGTCGTGCTCGACGCCGAACACGGCTCGGCCGCGCTGGAGCCGTCTTTTACGCAGATTACTTGCCGCGTGGCAACCAACCAGGGATCGTTCGGCCTCAGCGACGGGCGCTATCGCCGCTCAGTGGGCCAGATGCCGGCCAACGATCCGTTCGGAAAGCAGCCGTGGCAAACGATCGAAGCCAAGGACCGCCGCGGCGTTTTGGACCTGCGGCTGATGCTTCGCAGCGATGACCGGGGGCACCTCGTCGCGAAAGTGTGGCTGGCCAACCGCTCGGCGAAACCCCTGCGGCTTGGCTCCCTGGCGATCGAAGCTACTCGGCCGGGCGACTGGCACGGCGGCCGCGTGCTCAGGTTGTGGCACTTCGAGCAGGAAGAGTTCACCGTCGAACTGCGAGAAGGCGAAACCTTCGGCGGCGTCTACGCGACGGCCACCAACCGTCCGGGCTTCACCGGAGCGTTTCTCAGCACGGAGCATTATCTGGGCATGGTCTCGGTTACTCCCGGGAGCGATGGGTTGCACATTGTGGCCACTGGCGACGCCGGCGGCGTCACGCTTCCGCCCGGCCGGGAGCGCGAGAGCGAGCCGGTGTGGTTCTCGGCCGGCGGCCATCCTTCGGCCGAACTGGAAGGCTGGGCCGATCTGGCCGGCCGTTGGAACCACGTCCGCATCTGGCCGCGAAACTTTGCCACCTGGTGTTCCTGGTATTCCGGCCTGATCCAATCGCAGTGTCAAAAGGGGGCGTTGGAACGGGTCACGCTGGAAAACTTACCGATCATTGCCGCAAAGTTCGGCGCCCTCGGTTTCGACTCGACGCGCGCCGTCGACGATGCCCCCGACCGCACCCCCGGCGACTGGCCGCTCACCACGTCTTCACTGCCGAGCGGCTATCGGGCGATGGTCGAGGCGATGAAGGCCCAGAAGCTCTGGCCCGGGTGCTGGTACGACAACAACCGCGTCGCGACCGGCAGCAAGACGTTCCGCGAGCATCCCGATTGGCTCGCCATGGAGGCGCCGGGAAAGCCTTATGTGCTGAAGGGAACCGGATACGGTGATTTCGGCTTCCTCGATGCCTCGTTGCCGGCCGTCGTCGGCAAGTACCGCGAGGACGCCGCCAGGTTCCGCGACGCGGGCATGCGTTACTGTTTCACCGATTTTTCGACCGAGGCCATGATTTCGCCCAGCCGCTCGCACGACCAAACGCTGACGGCCGTGGAAGTCTCGCGGCGGGCACAGGTGGCCGTCCGCGAAGGCTTTGGCGAGGGCTTCTACTGGCTCATCCAGCAAACGCCCGCCTCGATCCTCGGCCTGGCCGACGCCATGCGCACCGGCATCGACTCGGGCGGCAACAACAAGCTCGCTTATGGCGCCGCCCTGTGCAAGTGGTTCATGAACCGGCGGCTTTTCCTGTGCGATCCCGACGCCTGGCTGCCGCTCAGTCATTCGCCGCAATGGGATCGTGATTGGGGCAGTTGGCTGGCCCTGACCGGCTACGCCATGACCATCGGGGCCGATTTCCGCAAGCTGACCGCCGAGCGCGAGCAGATGATCCGGCGATTGCTGCCGCCGCTCTGCACCACCGGCCGGCCTCGCGACCTCTGGGAGCGGAAGTCGCCCACGGTGATCGAGCAAACCTTGGCGGCGGCCGGCCAACAATGGAAGGTCGTCGGACTCTTCAACTGGACCACGGTCGGCAAGAAGGTCCGGCTCAATCTCGATCGCTTATGGGACGACGCGGCGTATCCGATCGAAGGCGCGCCGGCCGATCCCAAGCGGCTGGACAAGACCCAGCGCCGCTACTTGATCTACGACTTCTGGCCCGAGCATTTTCTGGGCGAAATGGCGGGGAGCACCGAATGCACGCTGCCGCCCGACAGTGGCCGGGTGCTGGTCTGCCGCGTAGCAGAATCGCACCCGCAACTGCTGGCCGTCGGTTCGCACCTGGGCCAGGGGATCGAGGAGCTCAGGGCCGTTGCCTGGAACGCCGATAAGAAGGAGCTCGCCGGAACGACCGCCGGCCGGGGCGGCGTGATCGACACCACGATCCGCGTCCGGGTTCCCGCCGGCTGGAAGGTGTCGGCCGTCACGGCGGCCGAACGGAGCCTTCCGTTCGATCAGCCGGAGCCGGAAGTCTGCCGCTTTATCGTGGCCGACCGCAAAACGCCGGTGGAGTGGCGGGTAAAGTTCGAAGGCCAGGCTGGCGGTCCCCCGGCGTCGCGGCCGAAGAATCCGGGGCTCGTGGCCGAGGTCCGGGTGGATGCCGCGTCCGTCGCCGGTCCCCGCCGCCAACTCCCCCAGCTCGCGGCGAAGTTCGCCGGTCGCCGAGCGGGCCGCCTTGTGCCGCAAGGATGCGAGTTGGTCCATTTCGCCCGGCCCCAAATCATCACCGGCGAGGATTACGATCCGCAGCTCGGCTTCGGCCTGCTTCCCGAAGACGTCCACGTTACCTACAGCGGCGAGGCCCAGAAGCTTGGGTTGAATCAGCTTTATTGGTACGCGGCCCGGCGTGTGGCTTATCGCTTCGACGGCCTGGATGCGAAGGTTCACTATCGGCTGGGGGTCACCCCGTATAGCGCCGATGCACAGGACCATCAGGTGGCGATTTCCGTCGCCCGCGCCGCCGGTGGCAAGGAGGTCGTACTGGCCCAGAGCGTGGCCGAACCGTCGCTACGCAGCGGCCAACAACCCCTGGTGGCCTGGTACGACCTTCCTGCCGAGATTGTTGATCCCCGAGGCGTGGTGTTGGAGGTCCGGCATCTGCAAGGCGGCAATGCCATCGTGGCCGAAGTCTGGCTGGCGAAGTGCCGCCAGTAATTGCGGCATTTGAAAAAGTAGGCACGGTGCGTTTGACGCACCCTACGATGCCCCTTCGGCCTCTGCTCCCCGGGTAAAACAGGGTTGACCTAATCGTTAGACCCTGATAAACTCCCCCTTTTTACCCAATTGATGATCGCGGAGCCAGGAACGTGCCGTACGACAGCATCGTTTGCGTGAAGCAGGTCCCCGACACGGCCAATATCACCGCCGAGGCGATGAAGGAAGATGGCACCGTCAATCGGGGTGCGTTGCCGACGATTTTCAATCCCGAAGACCTGCATGCCCTGGAGACCGCGCTGGAGATCCGCCAGGAGTACGGCGGAACGGTGACGGTCGTCAGCATGGGTCCGCCCAAGGCGGCCGACGTGCTGCGGGATTGCCTCTTCCGCGGCGCCGATCGAGCGATCCTGATTACCGATCGCCGGGCGGCCGCCAGCGATACGCTGGCCACCAGTTACATTCTCAGCCAGGCCGTGCGGACCGTGGGGCGATACGATTTCGTGTTTTGCGGCCGGCAGGCGATCGACGGCGACACGGCCCAAGTGGGCCCGCAGTGTGCCGAGAAGCTCGGCATTCCGCAGATTACGTACTTGGAAAAGCTCATTAGCGCCCACGACCGCGTGGTGCGCATCCGGCGGAACATCGGCCACGGTTGGGAGATTGTCGAGGCGAAACTGCCCGTGCTGGTCACCGTGATCGAGTCGGCCAACGAGGCGCGGCCGCCGGCGGCCAAGCGGGTGATGCGGCTGAAGCGGGCGAAGGTTCCCGCCGAAGTGGCGGCCGAGGTGAAGGCTTCGATGCCCGATGCCTCCGAGGCGGAACTCGTCGCCCAGACCGCGCAGCGGATCGAAGCCCTGAAGGCCGCGGGCCTGCTCATCGAGCAGTGGGACCTCGACGCCATTCACGCCGACCTGGAGCGGTGCGGGCTGGCCGGCTCGCCGACCAAGGTTCACCGCGTGCAGGCGATCGTGCTCACCAAAGAAGGCCGTACCGCCGTTCCGGCCACCGAGGCCGGCATTCAAAACTTGATTCACGAGTTGGTAGTTGACCGAACGTGGGGATAGAAAAGGAGGGGCTAGGGATTTAGGGGCTAGGGACCAGAATTCAGCATTCGAATCTAATCCCTTTCTCCGATTCTGGCCCCTGATCCCTATCCCCTAGTCCCTAGCCCCTAACCCCTTACTCATGACCGAACCGAACCGACAGGGCGAAGTTTGGGTGTTCGCCGAACAGGAAGACGGCGCGCTGCACGACGTGTCGCTGGAACTTTGCGGCAAAGCGCGGGAACTGGCCGACCGGCTGGGCGTCAAGACGGGCGCCGTGCTGGCCGGGGCCGGCGTGGGCCCGCTCGGCAAGAGACTGATTGCCCAAGGCATCGACAACGTGTATCTGGCCGATCATCCGCGGCTGTCCCACTATCAAACCATTCCCTATGCCAAGGTGCTGGCCTCGCTGGTCGAGAAACACCGGCCGCAGATCGTCATCGTCGGCGCTACGCCGCTGGGACGCGATCTGGCCCCGCGGGTGGCCTCGTCGCTGCGGGCCGGCCTGACGGCCGACTGCACCGACCTGGACATCAGCGACGTCATGGACCCCAAGGCCAAGGTGGAACATAAGAATCTGCTGTTGCAGATTCGGCCGGCCTTCGGCGGCAACATCATCGCCACGATCGTCAATTACGACCGCTGGCCGCAAATGGCCACGGTGCGCGAGGGCGTGATGCCCTTGCAGCCGCCGGTGAACGATCGGCCGGGCCGCGTGGTCGAGGAAAAAGTCGATCTCGACGACACCCACATGGCCCTGAAGCTCATCCAACGCCACATCGAGCCGCGCAAGGTGAACCTCAAGGGCGCGCGGGTGATCGTGGCCGGCGGCGGCGCCATTGGCAGCAAAGACAACTTCAAGCTGATCTACGACCTGGCCGGGGCCATCGGCGGCGCCGTGGGCGCCAGCCGTGCGGCCGTCGATAGCGGCTACATCGGCAAGGAGCACCAGGTGGGCCAGACCGGCACCACGGTGCGGCCTGCGCTATACATTGCCGTGGGCATCAGCGGCGCGGTCCAGCATCGCGCCGGCATGGAGGAGTCGGCCAAGATCATCGCCATCAACACCGACCGCGACGCGCCGATTTTCGGCGTGGCCCACTATGGCATCGTCGGCGATTACAAGCAGGTGCTTCCCATGATGATCAAGGCGATCAAGGAGAAGGCGCGGTAGTCCCCTCTCCGTGCAGGAGAGGGCAGAAAATGTGTCCCCTCTCCCTCTGGGAGAGGGCTAGGGTGAGGGCAAGGGCTGCGGGAAGACCAACGCAAACCGCCCTCACCCCCGGCCCCTCTCCCGCTTGCGGGAGAGGGGAGAAACATACAAACAACGTTCGTTCCCCGAGGAGTTGCCCCGTGGCGAATTTCTTTCTCGATAACGATGACATCCAGTTCCTCTTCGACCACATCGACCTGGCCGAATTGGCCGCGGTTCAGGAAGACGGCTTCCTCCATGCGGCCGGCGATCCTTCCGGCTACGCGCCGCGCGACGCCGCCGACGCCGTGGACAACTACCGCCGCGTCCTGGAGATCGTCGGCGAGGCCGCCGGCGAAATGATCGCCAAGAACGCCGAAGACGTCGACCGCGAGGGGAACAAGCTCAACGAGGACGGCACGGTCACGCTGCACCCGCTGGTGCAGCAGAATCTCGATCGCCTGAGCCAGGCCGACCTGATGGGCTTCACCCTGCCGCGAAAATACGGCGGGCTCAATTGCCCTTGCCTGATCTACACCATGGCCACCGAGATGATCAGCCGGGCCGATACCTCGCTGATGAACCTTTTCGGGCTGCAAGGGATCGCCGAGACGATCAACGCCTTCGCCAGCGACGAGATCAAGGACGAAGTGCTGCCGCGGTTCGCCCGCGGCGAAGTTACCGGCGCCATGGTCCTTACCGAGCCCGACGCCGGCAGCGACCTGCAAGCCGTGCGGCTGCGGGCCTTCCAGGACGAGCAGGGCAACTGGTACCTCAACGGCGTGAAGCGCTTTATTACGAATGGATGTGGTGAGATCCTCCTCGTGTTGGCCCGCAGCGAGCCGGAAATCAGCGACGGCCGCGGCCTGAGCCTGTTCATCACCGAGCGGTCGGAGCGGGTGAAGGTCCGCCACCTGGAGAACAAGTTGGGCATCCACGGCTCGCCCACCTGCGAGCTGGTCTTCGACAACACTCCCTGCCGGCTGATCGGCGAGCGGCAGCGGGGATTGATTACCTACGTGATGGCCTTGATGAACGGCGCCCGGGTGGGCATCGCCGCCCAATCGCTGGGCGTGGCCGAGGCCGCCTACCGGCTCGGCCGCACCTACGCCCACACGCGGCAGCAATTCGGCGGTCCCATCGAGCGCCTGCCGGCCGTGGCCGAAATGGTCACCGACATGAAGATCGATCTGGAGGCCGCCCGGGCGTTGGCCTACGAGACGGCCCGCGTCTGCGATCACGAGAACAACAATCTCCGCGTGCTCGAGCTGGGCCCCCCGCTCGACAAGGACGAGGCCAAGCGCCGCAAGCAGCTCTCCCGCACGTTCAAACGCATGAATGGCATGTTGACCCCCATGAGCAAGTATTATTGCTCCGAGATGGGGATCCGCGTGGCCAACACGACGATCCAGGTGCTGGGCGGCTCGGGCTACATGAAGGACTATGCCGCCGAGCGGTATCTCCGCGACGCGCGGATCACCACGATTTACGAGGGCACCAGCCAGTTGCAGGTGGTGGCGGGGGTGCGCGGCGTCACTTCCGGCGCGCTCGACGCTTGGACCGAGTCCCACGAGCAAAAGACCTATGGCGACCCGCTGCTGGACGAATTGAAACAGCGGCTGGTCGAGGCCCGCCAGCGCGTCGTCGAAGCGATACAGTTCGTCAAGTCGAAAGGCACTTCGTATCTCGATCTGTCCGGGCGGCGGCTGGTCGATTCGGCCATTTCCGTGATCATCGGGCATCTCTTCCTGGGCCAGGCCGCCAAGAACGAGCGGAAGCGGCGCGTGGCGCGGCGATTCATCGACCGCGAGCTGCCCATCCTGCGGATGAACTGCGAGCAAATCCACGCCGGCGACATGGCGGCGATGGAAGAATACGCCCTGCTGGCCGGCCCGGTGCCGGCGGCGGGTTAACACGCTGTTCGGAACTCCCCTCGCCCGCAAGTGGGAGAGGGGCCGGGGGTGAGGGCGGCCACCGGTACCGAAACCGGTTTCTAACCGACGCAGAAACTCCGATTCATTTCCGGCCCTTCCACCTGCCCGCAATCCATCCGGTTCGTCTGGGGGTTGACGAACCGCTCCGTGGGCCGATACACTGCCGATGTGGGGATTCTTCGCGAGCCCACGGTGACGCGCACCGCCGGGCGTGAAACGATGGAGGGGGTTATGGACATAATTACCGCCACCGTGGAACTGTCGAATCCCAGGCAGCCGCAACTCAGTCCCCTGGAGACCTCGGCAATGGTCGACACCGGCGCGATGACGATTTGCATTCCGGAGCACATCGCCGTCCAGTTGCAACTTCCCGAGATCGAGAAACGCGAGGTGACCACCGCGGACGAGCGTTCCCATGTCGTGCCATACGTCGGCCCGATCCAAATTCGTTTCCAGAATCGGACCTGCTTTACCGGTGCGTTGGTGTTGGGCGATTCGGTGCTCCTGGGCGCCGTCCCCATGGAAGATATGGACCTCGTAATCTCACCGTCTCGTCAGACGATCACGGTGAATCCCAAGAGCCCCAATATTCCGTCGGCCGTCGTCAAGTGTCTACAGCCATAATCGCGAGAAGATGCTTTTGCTAAAGAATAGTTTGCGTCGCCAGACATGCCGTGCTCACCCGACTGCGCCACGATCGTGAGACCACCGAACTCGCTGACCGATGACGAACTGAAAAAATATGCGAATGAGCATATTGCGTATGAGATATTGATGCTCATGTCTGCCGACGCTATTCTCCGACCAATAACGCCTGTTAAACGCAAACATTGGTTGGTTTACACGTGCAATTGCACTGCGATGACATCCTATGCACTGCACGCTCGAAACTTGATCGACTTTTTGTATCTGCGAAAGATAAACATTGAGAAAGGTCGTAAAGGAGAGCCGCCATCTGACATCGTTGTTGAGGACTACATACCTAACGAAATCCTAGAGACACATCGCCTTCCCCTCGCACCCGTCCTCGACGAAGCTAAGAAGAAGGCTGACAAGCAGGCAGCGCATCTTACAATGGACCGTATCGCGCGATACACCGGAGGAAGAAAGTCCTGGCAGGTTGAGTCAATTACGCGGGACATTACGACCGTTTTTCGTGATCTAGCTTCGCACTTTCCACCGAACAAGACAAGCGACGCGTTTCGTCAGATATTGCTTCATCTTGATGGGAATGTGCCTCCGGTAACTGTCAATTGTACAATCAGTGACGACGATGGACTTGAGCTCGTAATGAACGCTACTCAGCCCGATTTGCCTGCTTGGCCTAAGGAAATCGCTCGACGTCATTATCAAAGGTTGGGCATCACGTGAAAGACCCCATCGCGGCCGAAGTGCGGCAACGCCGCATGGAACACACGCAACGGTTCCATTCCGATCTCGCTTTGATCTGCGCGGACTTGCGCAAACTCGAAGCCGGCCTGGGCGACCGCCTGGTAAGCCCTCAGCCCAGACGCTCGCGGCCGGCGGGTGGATCGACCGCGGGCACCGATGAACTTCGCTGATCCTCGGAGCCTGCCGCTTTTCTGCCAGGGCCAAGGGCAACACAGCAAGGCGGCCGTCTTCTTTTTTGCCATCGGCGGCACCCCCGCTGCGGTGTGGGGTTGAAAATTAACACCCCCACCGCTATGATTTCCTGCTTCGCACTCCACCTCCGGGACCGCTCATGGGATTGTTTTCCGGCAAAATCGGCTTGGTGATGGGCGTGGCCAACGATCACAGCATCGCTTGGGCCCTGAGCGAAGCGCTGTACGCCGAAGGGGCCGAGCTGGCCTTCACCCACCTGCCCAGCCCGTCGGGCCTGCGCCGCATTCAGCGGCTCGTCGAGCCGCATGGACCGAAGATCGTCTTGCCTTGCGACGTGCAGAAGGACGACGACATTGCCCGAGTGTGCGAGACGGTTCGCGAGGTTTACGGCCGGCTCGATTTTCTGATCCATGCCGTGGCCTTTGCCCCGCCGCACGAGCTGCGCAATCCGTACGCGGCCATCAGCCGTGACGGCTGGCATCTGGCCATGGACATCAGCGTGTACAGCCTGGTGGTGGCCTGCCGGGCGGTCGCCCCGCTAATGTCCGACGGCGGCACGGTCGTCACCGTCAGCTACTACGGCGGCGAGAAGGTCGTCCCGGGCTACAACGTGATGGGCGTCTGCAAGGCGGCCCTCGAACACAGCGTGCGCTATCTTGCCTGGGACCTCGGCCGGCAGAAGATTCGCGTCAACTGCATCAGCGCCGGACCGATGCGCACCTTGAGCTCGGCGGGCATCGCCGGTTTCGAGGAGCTGCGTGAGCATGCCACGCAAAAATCGCCGCTGGCCCGCAACGTCGAGCCCAAGGACCTGGGCAGCACCGGCCTCTACCTCCTCAGCGACCTCTCCAGCGGCGTGACCGGCGAGACCATCCACGTCGATTGCGGCTACAGCATTGTGGGGTTGTGACAGAAAGGAAACTCATGCGACAAATACTGCTTCTTGTCTCGTCGTTCAGCTTGGCACTGGTCGAGGCTGAGAAAACCGTGGCCGCCGCCTGGCAGGACGCCTATGCGAAACAGCAATATGCGGGCGCCGGCGGACAGGTGTTGCCGTATCGCTTGCTGAAGCCCGCGAAGATCGAATCCGGTCGAGAGTATCCGCTGGTGTTGTTCCTGCACGGGGCGGGCGAGCGGGGCGCCGACAACGCCTTGCAGCTCGTGCATGGGGCGGGGGCGTTCGCCACGCCGGAGATGCGGCGGAAACACCCCTGTTTTGTCGTTTGCCCCCAATGCCCGCTCGACCGGCGTTGGGTCGAGGTGGACTGGAACCTGCCTTCCCACACCATGCCCACGAAGCCTTCCGTGCCGCTGAAGCTGGTCTTCGAGTTGCTCGACAAGCTGGCGGCCGACTTGCCGGTCGACAAGCAGCGCATCTACGTTACGGGGCTTTCCATGGGCGGTTTCGGCACGTGGGACGCCATCGCCCGTCGGCCCCAGTATTTCGCGGCCGCCATTCCCATCTGCGGCGGCGGCGATACGGCCCAAGCGACGAAGCTCGTCGGCCTGCCCCTCTGGGCCTTCCACGGTGACAAGGACCCCGTCGTACGGCCCAGCCGCACGCGCGACATGATCGAGGCCATCCGCAAGGCCGGGGGCACGCCCAAGGTGACTATGTATCCCGGCGCGCAGCACGATTCGTGGAACCGCGCCTACGCCGATCCGGCCGTGCTGGAATGGCTGTTCGCCCAGAAGAAGTGATTTGATCAAGCCGTAGGTTATGCTTCGGCATAACGGAAACGCAATCGCACGCGGGTGTTATGCTAAAGCATAACCTACTTGCCCCGGACCAACGGGCCAGCACTGCTAGCACGCTGCCCCGTGGAAAAAACTGCTCTTGGCGATTTTCCGGCCGGCCGTTAAGTTTGACATATCTTACCATCCAGGTCTGAGGGCCAATCAGCACGCCGCTGCCTGTGGGACGCGGCGTGGGCCACACGGACGTGGCCGGCAGTTCCTCACACGTGTAACGAGCGAGGCAGAGCATGGAAGCTCACATCCGATGGGCCGTCTTCGGAGCGGCCGTACTGTGGGTGTCGATGGGCGCCCAACAACGCAGCGCCAACTTCATCGTCGAAACACCCGATCCGAGTTTTGCCCAACTGGTGAGCCAGACGGCCGAACGCTATCGCCACGATCTGGCCGTCGAATGGCTCGGCCAGGCGATGCCCAACTGGTCGCAGCCGTGCGTGATGAGCGTGCAGGTCGGCCCGGGCCTCGGCAACGGCGGCACCACGACATTCGTCTTCGACCGCGGCGAAGTCTTCAATTGGCGGATGGTGATCCAGGGCACTCCCGAGCGCCTCCTCGATTCGGTCTTGCCGCACGAGATCACGCACACGATCTACGCCAGCCACTTCCGCCAGCCGCTGCCGCGGTGGGCCGACGAAGGGGGCGCCACCAGCGTCGAACACATCAGCGAACGCGACAAGCACCGCGTGATGCTCAACCAGTTCCTCCGCACCGGCCGCGGCATCGCCTTCAGCCAGATGTTCGCCATGACCGATTACCCCGCGGACATCATGCCGCTTTATGCCCAAGGCTATTCGCTGGCCGAGTTCTTAATCGAGAGCGGCGGCCGCCGCCGCTACGTCGAGTTTCTCGGCGCCGGTTTGCAGAGCGACAACTGGTCGGCCGCCGTCCAGCGGTACTACGGCATCCAGGACCTCGGCGTGCTGCAGAACACCTGGTTGGCGTGGGTGCAGCAGGGTATGCCGACGCTCAGGCCGCGCCAGGAGCAGCCGCGACCGGCCGGCCAAATGCTGGCGGCCAACGATCGCCGGCCCCGGCCGGCGCCCAACCTGATCTACCGCCTACGCGACAAGCAGTCGCCGGCTACGCCGTTGGCCGATCTGGTGCCGGTGCGGATGCCGTCGAGCAGCGCCAACATCACGCCGGCGCGGGCAACCGTCTCCTCCCTGCAGTGGACGAATCCCTTGCGCGCCTCCGCGTCCTCGACACCCGCCGGCGTGCCGATCGTAACGGCCGACTCGCGTGCCAAGTCGATGGCCTCGCCGACTTCCGGCTGGCACACGCCCGGCGACACGGCCGATCCCACGCCAGTGCAAGTCACGCATCCGCAGGCGATCGAGCAGGCCCGGCAGACGGTGTTGCAGTAGCGGGCGAGAGGGGACTATCCCAATGTTCCCAGCAACGAAAACGGGACCGTTCTTTTTGCCGCCGCCCTCACCCTAACCGCCCGTTGAAAAAGTGGGACAGGCACCTCCCGGCCATTGTTTTTTGCGGGTTTTTCATTTGTCAGTTCGGAGCCAGTCCCCTTTTTCAGCGGGAGAGGGGAATCTGGTCACGGGCTGCCACAATAGAACCTCCGCAGTTCCGGCGGCATCGGCGGCGTGGCCCCCTGCTGGCTGCACACGAAGCGCGCCACGCGATTGGCGTGGGCGTTGATCACGTCGAGCCGCAAGCCGGCCAACATGCCCATGCTCAGCGCGGCGGTGAAGGCGTCGCCGGCCCCCACCGTATCGGCCACCTCGACGGCCAATCCCGCTTGAACCGAGCGTTCCTGCGGCGTAAACAAGAGCGAGCCTTGCGCCCCTTTGGTTAGCGCGACGAGCCGCAAGTCAAACCGCCGGCAGAGAGCAGCGAGCATCTCCTCTTCCGCGCCGCCGATCGACAGCAGATGCGCCACGACCGGCAGCTCTTCATCGTTGAGCTTCAAGACGCTCGCCGAGGAGAGACTGGCGGTGATCGTCTCCACGTCGAAGTAGTGCTGCCGCAGATTGATGTCGAAGATGCGGAGGCAGTCCTTTCGAGTGGCGGCAAGGAAATCGCGGATCGCGGCCCGCGAAACGGCCGATCGCTGGGCCAGCGAGCCGAAACAGACGGCGTCGGCGGCCCCGGCCAGGCCGAGCATGGCCGGCCCCGGCCGCAGGAAATCCCAGGCGACATTCTCGTGAATGATGTACGTCGGCCGTCCGCCGCCGTCCAGTTCGACCGAGACGGTGCCCGTCGAATGCGCCGGATCGACGGCCACGCAATCGCGGCTGAGGCTGAGCGCATCGAGGCGGCCGAGAATTTCATCCCCCAGCGGATCGGCGCCCACGCAACTGACGACATAGGCCCGCGCGCCGAGTGCCTGGGCATGATAGGCGAAGTTGGCCGGCGCCCCGCCGAACTGCTTTCCACCGGGCAAGAGGTCCCACAATACCTCGCCCAAGCCGACAACAATAGGCCGACCATCTCGCGGCATCACGAGTCCCCCCACGAAAAGTTAGCCGCTGAAGTTGTGCGTGTCGATAACGCACATTCCGGGAACTGTTAGCCCCCGGCTATTGCAACCGCCGATTCTAGCACAAATCTAACGCCGCGAAAACTATTTCGCCAATTATTCGAGGCGGATCGATTTCAGCTCGACGGTCACGCCTTCCCGGGTGGCCGGATCGAAGCGGAGCGGAGTGATGCACCCGTCCCAATGCGGATTCTGCCCCACGGCGAAGCTGTATTGGTGCCACTGGCCGTCGGCCACGGTGGGAACCGCAACGCTGGCGTCCTCGCTGGCCTGCGGCGCCGTTACGGTCGACCAGAAGAGTTGGGCGGGGCCGGCCGCCCGGCTCAACCGCATTTCGACGATCACTTTTCCCATGCGGCTGGCACGAAGCCGGAGCGGCGGCGAGAAGAACGCCGGGTCGCCGTTGGTCGAGGTCCCCCGCAAAATGCCCTGCCGAACGCCGACCTGGCCGAGTCCCATGGTAGCGGTCCAGGCGGCCAGTTCCTCGCCCGACCACGCCGTTTGCTGCAACGTCGCCCGCTCGTGGGCGCGGGCCGCCTCCCAGGCGCGGCGATGCCACGAATCGACGGCCGCCAGCCCGACGTCTTCCGGCGCCACGTCGACGTGCTCGTGCGGCCCTTCGCAGAATACCTCGCGGATCACGTCGAGATAGGAAAAGCCGTAGCCGCGGGTGGGTTCGATGTAATGGCCCTCGCCGAACTCGTTCCAGCAACAGAATATCGCCGTGGGCTTCTCCGGCCCGGAGCCGGGAGAGGCATCCATCACGGCCTTGGCCCGGCGGCATAGCTCGCGGAACTTCGCGGGCGTGTTGTCGGACCAGAAGAACGGCGTTTCGTTCCAGGGACGCGAGTCCCAGCCCATCATGGCCGCGGTGATGTCGGGCAGCAGGTGCAACTGGCGTTTGAACTTCCAGATCGCCTCTTGCTGGTCGATGAATCCGTCGACGGGGGCGGAGTAGAAATCGCCCAACGTAGTCACGTGGGCCGGCGGCCGCCACGAATTGCCGTAGGCGCTGCTGGCGTCCCAGCCTTCCTTGGCCATGGTCTCCAGCAGCGTCCGATCCTGCTGGCCCACGCAACCGACGATGTACAGCCCGCCCAGGCCGCGGCGGCGGCATTCGGCCCGCATCCGCGCGAACGTTTCGCGCACCTTTTCGCTGCCGCCGAGGTGCCGGGTCACGTTCAACGGCACCCAGACGTAAAGCACGGGCTTGCCGTCGATGCGGACGTACGACGGGTTGGAAAAATAATTGTCGATCCAGAAGGGCAGAAGGTTCTGCATCATGTCTTCGGCCGAGCCGACCCCCTGGCCGCAGCCGTTCTCCCACATGATGCCGAACTTCATCAGCGGCAGGTAGCGGGCCTTGAGGAGCCCGTCGTGGATCGCATGGCCGATCGACTGCTGAACCGGCCCGTTCAGGTTCGAGCGATACCAACAGTAGACGATGCCGGAGATGCCGTGCTCGAGCAGGTACTTGATGTGCCAATCGGCCACTTCGGGCGTGCCTTCGTTATACCAGCCCAACACGGGCTTTCGCTCCGGCCACGGCTCGATCTTGTTCCAGCCGGTGTGCGTCCCCTCTTTCCACAGCGGGCAATAATGCGTCCACAGCGTGTACTTGGTCTTCGCCGGCACCGGCACGGGGACGTAGGATGCTTTCGCCACCCGCAGATGGGCATGAAACGCGAGTCTCTCCGCGGCAAACACCGGCTCGGCCAGGCCCAGCCCCGAAACGGTTACGCGAAATGCTCCGGCGACGGGCCGTGGACACTCCACGTCCCAGGCGATCTCCGTCTCGCCGTCATACTCGATCGTGGGAACGGCTTTGGGATTGGGGCTTTTCAGCACCACGCCCTCGGGCGCGAAAAGCCGCGCCACCAGTTTTCCGTTCGGTCCGGCCGTGTTCCGTAGCCGCGCGACGATTCGCTCCGTCCGCCCGGCCCGCGGAAAAGTGCTCTCGGTGAAGACGCGCGACACCTGGATTTCGGGGGCGGCCGCGGGCTTGTCGCAGACATCGATGCGCTCGATGCGGGCGGTATTGCCGGCAAGCTCGGAGGGAATCAGTCCCAGTGCCAGCAGTTTGCCGCCCCAGCCGATCTGGGTCCACGGCTCGATCACGTAGCTGTGCGGCTTCCCATCGGCAACAAGGGAAAAGGGAATCTGGCCCGCTCCTTTGGTCGTCACGTAGATCAACCGCGCCTGGCCGCCTTTCTGGACCGACATCCGCAGGGTGACGAAATCCTTCTTGTCGATGTCGGCGTTCAGGCGGTTGTTGATCACGAGCGACTGCGGCGATTTTGTGCCGACGACCAGTCGCTGTTCACGAATCGTGGCCGTAGCGCCTTCGCGAGCGTTCCAGCCGGCGAGGCCCGTGGCGCTGGCGAAGTCAAAACTCGTCACGGTTTGCCCGCCGGTCGTGTCCGCCGCGTTACCGGCTTTTTGCAGAATTTCGCCGGGCGTCAACACGCGGCGATAGATCTTCGCGTAGTCGATGGCCCCCTGAATGCCATCGCCACTCGCCGACGAGACGATCAAGAGCAGCGAATCGTTGGCCGCCGGCGGGGCTCCATTCCGCGGGTTGACAAACGGCACGCCGTCGACCCACACGAACGACCGCGCTCCGTCCCAGGTGGCGACCAGATGGCGCCAAGTTCCCAGCGCCGGCGTGCAGGAATGCGTCCGCGGTTCCCACTCGCCGCCGGTATAGGGAAAGAACGAGATCAGGCCCCCTTCGTCGCGAGAATCGATCCGCAACTGGTACTGGCCTTCCTTGTAGACCAGGGTCCGATAGTCGGTGGGGCCCGAGATTTTTACTTTCAACTCGATGCTGAAACCGGCCTGCAAGTTGAGTTCCGCATGGGAAGGCACCGCGATTCTCTGGCTGCCGTCCAGGGCCAGCACGGCGCGGCCGTCTTCCGTCACTACCTTTCCGCCGGAGAGTCGGGCGGCGTGTCCGTGGCCGGAAAGATCGGGCACCGCAGCGGCCGCCGTGTCGAATCGCCAGTAACCGACCAAGTCCTCCTCGGCGGCAAGTCGCGAGGTTAACCCCACGAAAAAGAGCAAAGCGATAGTACCGACGGTGCTGCGCATGGTGTCCTCCGGCGATGGTCGGGAGCGGTTGATGTTGCTTTCATTATAATGCGACTCGCGCGTTCATGCTCTATCATCAGGAACGGCGCCTTGTTGAACCTCTTGCAGCCACGTAAAATGCTGTTTGCGGGTGCTGGATGGTGGTGGTCGGTGCTTGCCGTATCGTCGGTTCTTGTCGCTGTGATTCGCACGAAATAGGGAGGTCGTGAGTGGTCGCGATTGCATGTGTCGGATTTATTGGACTCGTTGCCCTGTTGGGCTATGCAACCGTCTCAGCGATCGGCGGCCACAAGAAATGGGGCATTGCCAAAATGTCCGGCCTCATTGTGGCGCTGGGGCTGGGCGAACTAGGGATTCTATTGTTTTGGGCATCACTGGCGGGAGCAGCGCCATCGCAGGCGGTCCTGTCGCTGATTGCAGCACTTGGCGTCGGGGCCACATGGGGGCTGTGGCGGGCCGGGCGCCTGGCCACGGTACAATGGCCGCCCAAGGACTGGCGACGCGACGACTGGCTGATGCTGCTGCCAATGACGTTGGCGGCTGTGGTGGTCGTCGCGGTGGCCATCGGATCGGTTGGAACGCCGTTGCGCGACGGGGACGGCCGGTGCATCTGGGGGCTGAAGGCAAAGGTGGTGTACTTCCATGCCGTCTTGCCCAAGCCGGAGTACTTTCACGACTTGTCGTTCAGTTTCAGCCACTTGGATTATCCGCTGATGCAGCCCTTCCTGACAGGTGGCGTCTATGCGGCGATCGGAGAGGTTCGCGACGATGTGGGCAAGCTGACGCTCCCCCTTGAATTCGCAGCCTTTGGCCTCTTGTTGTACGCCGGGGCGCGTTGGAGACTGGGCCGTGTATCGGCGGCATTATTGGTCGCCATTGCGATGGCACTGCCGGAGGCAGTGAATGAAGTGGGAACGGGAAAGGCCGACCTGGCCGTCATGCTGTTTCAGACGGGTGTCCTCGTCTTCCTGGTCGAATGGATTCAGCATCGCCGGGTGGCAGATCTGTGCCTGGCGACTTTGTTCACCACGTTTCTAGTGTTCACAAAGAACGAGGGGATGGGGATAGCGAGTATCGACGCCGTGGTATTGGCGATGTTCACGGCAACGCAGTTTAGCAAGCGTCTGTGGATCGCTCTCGCCTGCGCCGTGGCGGCATTTGTCGCGCTCGATCTCCCATGGCTGATCTTCAACGCTGACCTGCCGCGCACGTTCGAGAACTATGGCGGCCGACTCACGGCCCACAGCATCGTGCCGAACCTGCCGCGGCTAAAGCAGATTCTCCCGGCCGTTTTCAACGCCATCAGCGAAATCGATTTCAACCATGAGTGGTGGTCGGGGCATTTGGGGAGTCTGACAATCAAGATCCCGGCGATCGATTGGAGCCGTTGGGGCGGCTGGTGGGCGTTGATGGCCGTCTCGGCGGTCGTTGGCTGGCGCGCGGCGCGGCACCCGACGGTGCGACTGCTTTGGTTGCTGGCAACACTGCAACTGGGGATGTACATCGTAATCTATATCGTTACCCCGTGGGACGTTGAAGCGCTAATGTCCGTGACGTTGGGGCGGCTGCTGATGCAACTGCTTCCGGCGACGGTTTTGCTGACCGCTTGGCATTGGGGTGAGGTCGCCGTCGGTGTTCACCAGCCGGTGCTAAACGCCGCGGAAGTGCGACCAGGACAAACACAAAGCGCCAAGGGTGCAACGACGGACAAAACCATGAACCTGGAGTCTCGATCCGCGGAGGATGCGTCGGGAAAAGGGGAGGGCAGCAGCGTTGGCATGGATTGCCGCATTGCCAGTGGCGCTTCGCAGGCTCGGTGGCGGTGGAGAACCCTAGGGTATGTCGGCCTGGTTGTCGTGGCGACCTTCGTTGCGGGGAAGCTGCTTGTTCACCACCTGGGAACGGCCGAATCGGCACGCTCGCTCATACTGGCCGTGTTCAAGACGGGTGATCCGCGCGTTATGACGGATTACGGTTTCGTTTACACCCCCTACCCAAGAGACGTCGCCCTAGCTGCCAACGACGGAAGTTTACTGCTGCGTTTTCACGATTTCCACGAGCGCGACCATTTCGTTTTGAGTACTACCTATTTCGGTTTCGTCTACAGCCTCTACCCAAAGCGTGCTTATGTGGCAGACCACACGCGGGTCATCAACAATGGATTTGATATACTGGAAGCCGATTTCTCGCCCGATGGGGAGTGGCTCGAACAACACGATGTCCGATCGATCGTACACTTCCTCCGCAGGCCAGACGACACAGCGGAGATACGACTGCAACGTCTGATTCAAACATCGCAGGACGGGCGGCCAAAAGGTGTCAGGAATTGAATGGCACGTGAAGTTCCATCCACGATCCAGCGAGTACCGGCAAACAAGGTCGAAATGATGATGCTCGTCGACGTGGCTGAAAAACGGGAACGCCGCCGTGAATACGAAAACACACGCCGCAGCCAGCAAGCTAAACAGACCGACTAACAGCAACTCCTGCCGGTTCGCGGCATGGCGGGGAATCGTCTCGTCGTTCGCGTCTGGCACCTCTGGGACGGAAGACGCCATATTTCGGCTTGCTGTGCTTATCGCTGCGGCAGCTTTCTCTGGACAAGAACCACGGTTCATATTAACGGACAGAGAGAGTCGCTTCAACGCGGCGACGTGTCGCCAGTCAACCGGCAACCGAGCCCTCTTCCGTGCCCGGACAGGGCGTGAAACTGAGAAGCCAAAGCAAGGCCGCTGTGCGGATCGCGGTGCGCATCATATTCTGCTGCGGTTCATTTCCCGACGCGCTTACGGAAACTCGTTGAAAACCTCGTGACCGGGGCGCAGCGAGCCGTCGGCCTCGATAAAGGCAAGGTTGCCGGGCCAACCAGTCGGACCGAATTCCGCCCGATGGGCATCGGCAATCAGACTGTGGTGCAACAGCTTCCGTCAGGTGGGGATGCCGATCCACTGGTTACATTTTGCGCTTTCCAGCACCGCTTCGCAAACGCGCTGCGTGCGCATGGCGTCGCGCATGTTGGGATGGTAGGCGGGACCACCCTCGATGCTGGCCAGGAAGTCGGCAAAGCCGTTGATGAACGTGTGCTCGTAGCCGATCGTGCAGCCGGGCACCCAGTAATTCCGCATGTAGGGATGCTCGAAATTGGTGACGTGAATGCGCTGCCAGCCGGTCAGGTGATCCTCGATCTTCTTGCCGGTGCCCGGATCGGCATAGCGGAAATATTGCAGGATCTGCGGATCTTCCAGGTCGAAGAAGATGGCCCCGTTCTCGCCGTTGATTTCGAAAGTGTTGTAGTTCTTCCGGCCGCGGGCGTAGCGCGTGCTCTCGAAGGTGCCGCACGAGCCGTTGGCAAAAATGGCCAGGAACATGCAGGCGTCGTCGATCGTCACCGGCTCCATCTTGCCCGTCTCGGCATGCTTCCGTTCCTTGATGAACGTTTCGGTGTGGGCCACCACGCGCTGGATCGGCCCGTTGAGCCACTCGGCCGTATCGATGGAGTGGGCCAGCAGGTCGCCGGTCACGCCGGAGCCGGCCACGCGGGCGTCGAGCCGCCAGAGGGCCATGCCCCCCTGCGGCACCTCGGCCGAAATGGTGTAGTCCTGATTGTAGGTGGCGCGATAGTGGAACGGCCGGCCGACCCGCCCTTCGGTGATGATCTGCTTGGCCAGCGAAATGGCCGGCACGCGGCGATAGTTGAAGGAAACCATGTTGGCCACGCCGGCCTTCTCGACGGCGGCCACCATCTCCTCGGCCTCCTTCACGTTCATCGCCAGCGGCTTTTCGCAGACCACTATCTTGCCGGCGTTGGCCGCGGCGATGACCAGGTCGTGGTGCAGGACGTTGGGCACGCAGACGTCGATCACGTCGATGTCGGGCCGGGCAATCAGCTTTTTCCAGTCTAGTTCCATCGACTCGTAGCCCCAGGACTTGGCGAACTTCTCCAGCTTGTCTTTCTCTTCCGGCCGCGCACAGCAGGCCTTCAGCACCGGCTTGTGCTCGCGGAGAAAGAAGTGATTGACCTGGAGGTAAGCGTTGGAGTGAGTCCGGCCCATGAAGCCGCAGCCGATGACGCCGACGCGTAATTCTTTAGACACGAAAGGGTCTCCCTGGAAAATAGTAAGGTCGAATGTCGAAAGTCAAATGACCAAAAATGTCGAATGTCGAAAGTCAAATGTCGAAAAAATGTCGAAGCAAAAATGCCGAAATGTCAACTGCCCTTCTTGCCGCGGAAAATGGCGGAGAAGATCAGGTTAAGCTCTTGTGCTTCTCGCCAAAGTGGCCGTGCATCCTCTTTTGGCTCTGGTACCGCGGCAGCAATCATCCGCAACCAGTGCTTGGTCTCGCGCGACTCCCGTTTACATAAACTAATTCGATACCGGAACTCCTTCTTGGATCCGGCGTTATCCGCTTCACAATAATTTGCCCCGACGCTCGTACCCGAATCCACAAGTTGCGGAATTAGCGGCTGCGTAACCAGGTTGGCGGGAATCCGTTTGGCGTAGGCGATGATCGTTTCACCGAACTGCGCGGTGCGTTCCTCCAGATCATACCGCTTCGCCGGCGTTGCCTCGTCCCCGCTGGACATTCGTCATTTCGCCTTCGTCATTTTGATTTCGACATTCGTCATTCCCGCCACCCATGCTCGTCTCTAACCGCCAGCATCGCCCCCAGAATATCGTTCCACGTCTGCCGTTTCATCAGCGTGGCGTTGGGGAACATGCAGCCGTCCCAGCAGAGGTGACGAAAGGCCTTGGTCAACCGGCCGCTCTCGTCGCGGAGCCAGAAACCGGCGTGGTGGGGGATGTCCAGCTTGCCCTTGGGATCGGTGGCCAGGCAATGCCGGCCGGTCTTGTCGTGCGAGCCGGAGCCGTACACGGTCCCATCGTTCTGGGCCACGTGGAAATCGATGGTCCACGGCCGCAGGGCGGTGGTGAGCTTGGCATAGGCCTCGTCGAACCGCTCATGATCGTTCCAATCGAAGTCCTGCGGCAGCAGGGCGTCCTCGGGGGCGTTGTAGCCCATCAGGAACAGCAGCGTGTGCGACATGTCGGCCTGGAAGCCGAGCGTCTCGCGGCAATCGACCATCTCCAACAGCTCGACCATGCGGCGCCAACTGTGCATGCCGCCCCAGCAGATTTCCCCCTCCGCGGCCAGCCGCTCGCCGTGGTCCTCGGCGATCTTGCAGGCCTCGCGGAAGGTGTCGGCGATGCGTTTCTGGTTGCCCTTGGGGTCTTCGGACCACGCCTCGACGCTGCACACCGAGTCGATGCGCACGACGCCATGGGGCCGCACGCCCAACTCGCGGAGCTTTCGGGCGACGTGGCAGGTCTTGTGCACCTGGCCCAAGAACTTCTCCTGATCGGCCTTGCCGCCCATGGGCAGGCCGCCGCCGGTGCCCGGATAGCCCGGCACGACCACCGTGCCCACCTGGAGGTTTCGCGCCCGCGCCTTCTCGGCCAGGCGTTTGGTCTCTTCGTCGCCGCCGTCGATGTTGAAGTGGGGATGGTAGAGGAAGATGTCGAAGCCGTCGAACTTCACGCCATCGACTTCGGCGGCGGCGGTCAAGTCCAACATGGTGTCCAGGTCAATGGGCGGCTCGCCGCCGTCGCCCTTGCCGACCAGTCCCGGCCACGCGGCGTTGTGAAGTTTGGGGTAGTTGTTCGGATGGTCGCTCATGATGGTCCTCGTTTCGTATGGCTCCCCTCTCCCACTTGCGGGAGAGGGGTCGGGGGTGTTCATGTCTCCCCTCTCCCGCAAGCGGGAGAGGGGCCGGGGGTGAGGGCGGGATGCCCTGCGTTCGGTTTTCCATCCTTCCCGTCTTATCGTCGGATCATCCGCCGGCTTCCGCAACAGCCTTTCTCTCCACTTGCCGCGTTATCAAGCCCTTGTCGTCCATCCATTTCAGCAGCGTGGGGCGCACGGTCTCCTCACAGTTTTCCACGTCGAACTCGCGGTAAAGCTGTCCCACGAGATCCGTGTGCAGGGTGCGCAAGGTTCGTTCCTTCAGATAGCATACCGGTTTTCCGAGCCCCATCATATAGCCGACTTCGAGGGCGACGTTGGGATTGAATGCCTCGTCCTCGATTCGTTCGAAGACGGCGATGCCGAACCGGCAGCCGTAGATATAGGTCAGGATATTCCAAAGCATGCTCTCGTGATACTCTTTGCCGTCTGCCCGAAGCGCCACGAACTGAAGCGGATCCAGGGCGTGCCGAATCGCCTCCCAGATTCGGTCATGGGCCGGGGTCTCGCCAAACCGCATCATGACGAATGCGAGCCTCGACGGATCGGGGAAGTCGGCCCGAAAGGCGGCGAGGCTCGCCGTAAGCTCAACGGGAGGCCGCCGCATCAAAATGTCGTCGGCAGCCGCGAAATCTGAATCGACGGCACGGAAACCGGCAGGGGTGATGTAGCAGTCGCGGCTACTCTCGTACTCGTGCTCAGTTGTCGAATTGAATACCCCGGTTGTTCCCGAAACGTTTCGGAGATGGTACGAGATAGAAAAGATCAAGCCGGCGCGAGTAAGGGCCTCGAGGGACAGGGAAGATAAACCATTAATAGCGATTAGGCCCCCGCCCGCCCTTCGCACCTCCGGCGAGCCCAAAAGCGTCACAGAAAACTCCTCTGGGATACTCCCTTCGCGGCGGAGCTTGACGAGCGTTCGCAACAGTTCCTTGTGGCAGTCGGCGATTTCTACCATGGGATTCGTCGCGATAAGATTTCACCGTGAACGGAACAAGCCACGCAAAAAACCACCACAACTGCCAACCGCCCTCACCCCCAGCCCCTCTCCCGCTTGCGGGAGAGGGAAGGCTCGGCCGCTAACCGTCCCAGTTGATTCCAGCCTCTCGTGCAATTCCTCTGGCTACGGCTTCCAGATCCTCGTTCACATCCCAGTTGGTCAAGCGAAATACGCGATATCCTTGTTGCCGCAGCCAAGCCTCGCGAATTGCGTCGGACCGCTGCTCCTCGTCACGACTCATGCCGTCCAATTCGACGAGCAGTTTACACTCCCGGCAGCAGAAGTCGACAATGTACTCGCCGATCACCTCCTGCCGCCGAAACTTCAGTCCTCCCTGCCTTCGCCCACGCAGCACCGACCAAAGCAACTGCTCGGGCGGCGTGGCCGTATGACGCAACCCGCGGGCGTGGTCAAGCATCATCGGATGCTCAGGAAGGGGCTTTTCCGCCATGGCAGGATCCTTTCAGCACCCAACCGCCCTCACCCCCGGCCCCTCTCCCGCTTGCGGGAGAGGGGAGCCCGCTTCGCGCCCGCCCGCGGAAAGCGGGAGAGGGAGACCTCTTCGCCACCCTACTTCTTCCGGTGGTCGCCGATTTCCGGCATGTTCTTGTGCACGGCCGGTCCGAAGTAGCGGAGGCCCACCAGCGGCTCGCCGCCGGTGTTCTCGATCTCGATGCCGGCAGTGGCGGCGTCGTGGGTGACGAATAGTTCGTCCCACGGCTCCTCGCCAAAGTGGATCATCACCGGCGCCTGAATGCCGAGCTTGCCCAACCGTCCGCTACCCTGCACGGTGATCCAGCCGCTGGCGCCGGGATCTTGCAGCTTGCACTTCGCGCCCGGCAGCAGCGTTAATTCCTTGGCCGAAACCAACTGCTCGCCGCCGAAACGGCCGTAGTCGATCCAACGATCAGTAAAACCCTTGCCGGAACGCTCCGCATCGACGATCGGCTCGACGTAGTTGTGTTCCTTGAAGTGGGGATCGACGTTCTTCTCCCAATCCAGTTGTTCGACGATGAAGTCCAGATCGCGGTGCTTGTCCTTGGGCACGTCCTTCACCAGCAAGTCCCAGGGCACCTCGCGTCCCTCGACCAGCGATTGATACATGCCGAACACGTCCGAGCCCCACTGCGGCTCGAAGGTGCACATCGAGCCGGGGGCGTGCAGCACGCCGGCCGGGATCATCCAGCCGGTGCCGGGCTTCAGCCGGTAGGCCTTCGACAGGTCGAGGATGCCGTTGTCACCCTTGTTCCAGTTCTCCAGGCAGCGCCGCACGTCGGCCTTGCTGGTGCCGGGCTCCAGGCCCATGAAGGTGTAGTCGAAATGATTCTCGGCGGCGTTCAGTTGCGGCGGGAAGTAGTAGCACTCGGGCTTGCCTTGCTGGCCGGTCAGGGCCGCATGATGCGACTGCTGGTGCATGTGATGCGGAATCGGGCCCATGTTGTCGAAAAACTTCGAGAACACCGGCCAACGCTTGTATTGGTCCCAGATTGCCTTGCCGACGATGCGCGGGCCGGCTTCTTCCACGGCATCCTTCAGCAGGAACCGCTCACCTTCGAACACGCAGTAGCTCAGGCCCTCGTCGTCGGCCCGGCCGTCGTTGGCGGCCTCGGTGGTGCTGGCGAACCACCGCTCGTCGATGCCGCCCCGATGCGTGCCCAAGGCGTACCAATCGGTTGGGGCCAGTTTGATTCGCTTGCCAGGGTGCAAGAAGCTGCGGGGCACCCAGTTGGGCGCCAGCCGCAGGATTCCCGCGCCGGCTGCCAAGGCCCGGTCCAGAATCTGCCCGACGTTGTCTCGTTTCACAATTTTCGATGCGCACATGGTTGCACGTTCCTCCCAAAAGGCCAGAGATAACCACCGCCACGTCGTGGTTTAGGTTGCCAAAGAATGGAATACCGTCTCGTCAGAGAAAGCCGCGATTTTACACCCGGCCAACCGCCATGACAAGTAATCCGCCCCGTGCGCGGCAACGGCGGCCAAAACCCCGCGTTTTCCGTCCCACCCATGTTTTTATGGAAATTTTTCGCCTGCCGCGGGTGCTGGCAAACGGGGAAGAATCGTGTATACTTCTTCCCGTTTCCCAAGCTGCCCGGAGGCCCATCGCCATGCCGAAAAAGAGTTGGATTCTTACCGACGTTGAGGCGGACGTTTATCAGGAGCAAATTTGCCTGGGCCCCGACCAGGTCGGCGGCCCGGCCCGCGGTTACCGAGTCAGTAAGCGCACGCTCCGCGGCGGGCGGCGCGAGGGGGTCGACGTAATCGAGGTCGATAACGGCCGGCTCCGCTTCGTTGCCATCCCAACCCGGGGCATGGGCCTGTGGCGTGCCGACTGTGGCGACGTGGAACTCGCCTGGAAGTCGCCCGTCAAGGGGCCGGTGAATCCGGCCTTCGTCCCCCTTTGGGAAGCCAGCGGGATCGGTTGGACCGCCGGCTTTGATGAGTTGCTCGTCCGTTGTGGCCTGGAGAGCAACGGGGCACCGGAGTTTTTGCCCAACGGCGCGCTGCGTTACCCGCTGCACGGCTTGATTACCAACACGCCCGCCCACAAGGTCGAGGTGACCATCGACGGCGACTCGGGCGAGATCGCCGTCACCGGCGTGGTCGACGAAGCCCGGCTGTTCGGCAATAAAATGCGACTCTCGACCACGATCCGCACGCAGGTCGGCTCGCCCACGCTGACCATAAGCGACGAAATCACCAACCTCTCGGCCGAGCCGGGCGAATTGGAGCTGCTCTATCACATCAACTTCGGCCTGCCGCTGCTCAGGCCCGGTGCGAAGGTGGTCGTGCCAATCAAGAAGCTCGCCCCCCGCGACGCAGTGGCCCAGGCGAATCTGCGCGAGTGGAACGTCTATGGGCCGGAAACGCCGGGACTGGCCGAGGCCTGTTTCTTCTTCGATCTGGCCGCGGACTCCGCCGGCCGAACGCAAGTGCTGTTGCGTTCCGCCACGGGCAAGCAGGGGGTGAGCGTGAAGTTCAACAAGGGCCAACTGCCTTGTTTCACGCTCTGGAAGAACCGGCAAGCGGCGGCCGACGGCTACGTGACCGGCCTGGAGCCGTCGATCAATTTCCCCAACCGAAAATCGTTCGAGAAGGAGAAGGGTCGCGTCGCCATTCTGGCGCCTGGCGAGACGCGCCGCTTCGAGGTCTCGATCGAGGCCCACCCCGACGCGGCCGCGGTCGCGGCGGCCGAAAAGGCCGTGGCCGCGATCCAGGGTTCGGTGGCGCCGGAGATCTGCGCAGCGCCTGATCCGCAATGGTCGCCGGCGTAGCATGAGGCGTCATTCTGAGCGCAGCGAAGAATCTCGGCGAAAACTGGGAGATCCTTCGCTACGCTCAGGATGACCGCACGCTCAGGATAACCGCGGTTCTCCGACAACGCCTGTGACGCGAGAAAAGCGGCGTCTCAAAACACGAACACGGCCGAGGCCACGACGGTCGTCCAGAGGCCGTCCTTGTCGCCTTCGGCGGTCTGCACGCAGGCCCGCGTGTTAATGATCTTGCCCGACATGTGGTAGATCTCTTTCCGCTTGTCGTAGGCGGTTTCCGGATCGAATTCGATGCCCAGCGTGGTGGCCAGCATGGTGGCGGCCATGTCTTCCACGAGGTCGCGCATCCGCGGCTCGGTGATGCCGTAGTCGTGGTGCTCGGAAATGTACCCGTACTGGTCGCCTTGGGCGGGCACGGCGAGCCCCACGCCCGCCCCCACCATCCGCGACGGCTCGTTGGTCGAGGCCTCGGCCAGCACGACGTGGGCGATCTGGCCCGGTTGCAGTTTGGTCAGGCCACGTCCTTTGGGAGTGACCTTGCAGTGCGGCGGAAAGATGCTGGAGACGCGGACCAGGTTGAACACTTCGATGCCGGCGTCGCGGAGCGCCAACTCGAAGCTTTGCAGCCGGGTGCGATGCTTGCCGGCGCCCTTGGTAAAGAACACTTCCTTGGGAACGAAGACTTCACCCACGTCGATTTCCTCCTGGCCCAGGAAAAGGGCGCCTCGCACTGCCGATACCAGGGCGTTAAGTTACCCGATTCTCTCCAAACTCGCAAGTTATCTTTTCGTTGGCGAAGTCTGGGAGGGCGGTAGCGGGTGATCCTTATTGCGGACGGGTGGCACGCCCTGAGCAGAGCGAAGGGCGTGATTCGCCGATGGCCACGCCCATCACTTCGTTCTGGGCGTGCCACCCAAGCCCCTTATCCATCGGCCATTTCTTGTCACCGCGCCGGCCGCCACAATCCGTTACGCTACCCCGAACCCCAAGCTCTTGACAGGCGACCGGCAATACCCTGAAATGAGGCCATGACCCGAGACCTGCACGACGGCCGCGCGGACGGCCTTGAGCCGCTGGAATCCCTCGATCTCCAGGGCGTGACAAGCTTCGCCGAGATGCTGCGACGGATGTCGCGTACCGCTTTCGGCGGCCGCGAGTTGGGCGAGGCCTTCGAGGTCCTCGAGGCCATGGCCGCCGATCCGGAGTGCACCATCGTGGTGACGATTTCGGGGGCCATGACGGTGGCCAAGATGGGCCGCGTCCTCTGCGAGATGATCGACGCGGGGCTGGCCCATATGGTGGTCAGCACCGGCGCGATTATGGCCCACGGCCTCTCCGAGGCGGTCGGCGGCGTGCATTATCGACATGACCCCAACGTCTCCGACCAGCAGCTTTATCGGTGGGGTTACAATCGGGTCTACGACACGGTGGAGATGGAGGCCAACCTGCAGCGCGGGCAAGAGTTGATTGCCCAGGTGGTCAACGACTGGGATCGTTCGCGAGCGATGTGCTCCCGGGAGCTGAACCGGGAGATCGGCCGGCGGTTGGTGGCCGAGAACCAAATGCCCAGCATACTCGGCTGTGCCTATCGGCGGGAGGTGCCGGTGTACGTGCCGGCGCTCACCGATTCGGAAGTTGGGTTGGGCATTTCGCGAGAGATTTTGGCCCGCCAGCCGAAGGCCGCCGGCCCCTTCGATGCGTCGGCCTTCTTCGCCCCCGTCCCTTCGTACAATCCCTTCCTGGACCTTCACGACTATACGCGGCGTGTGCTGGCAGCCAAGCGGTTGGGGATTTTCACGATCGGCGGCGGCGTGCCGCGGAACTGGGCACAGCAGGTGGGCCCGTTCGTCGACACGATTAACGTGCGGCTCGGCGCCCAATTGCCTACGCCGCGCTTCCATTATGCCGTGCGCCTCTGCCCGGAACCGGTCCAATGGGGCGGCCTGAGCGGCTGCACGTATACCGAGGGCGTCTCCTGGGGCAAGTTCGTCAGCCGCGAGGACGGGGGCCGCTTCGCCGAGGTTCACTGCGACGCCACCATCGCCTGGCCGCTCTTGGTGCGGGCGATCCTGGAAATCAAAGGGGAAGGCGGAAGGGGGAAGGGGGCATGAAAAGGATCGGACGCTGCTCCCCTGTTCCCACCCAAAATCTGGCCGCCGCCGGGGGCCCTCCGCTCTGCCATCGTTGCCTTGTCCTTCCTCGCGGCTCCTCTCCCGCTTCGTCCCATGCCCGCTGATCCCACACAGTTCCTTGGGCTGGCATCACTCGGTCCCCAACATGCCGATGCCCTGTTGCTTCCTTTGCCGGTGGAGAAGACCGTCTCGTACGGCACAGGCACGGCCCGCGGCCCGCACGCGATTATCGAGGCCAGCCTGCAACTGGAAACCTTCGACGAGGAAACGCTGGTCGATTTCAGCGAAGGCCCGCGGGTTCACACGCTGGCGCCGCTTTCGGCCCGCGGCGAGATTGAAGCATGTCTTGGCCGCATTCGCGACGAGGTTCGCTCCCTGCGCGACAAGTTCTTATTGTCGCTGGGCGGCGAACATACGGTCACGTACGGCGTCGTCACCGGCCTAGTCGACGACCTGGCCGAGGTAACCGTAGTGCAGATCGACGCCCACGCCGATCTGGCCGATGAGCTGCACGGTCGCCGCTGGTCGCATGGCACGGTGATGCGGCGGTTGTGGGAGCAAGGGTGCTCGTTGGTGCAGATCGGCATTCGCAGCCTGACGCGCAGCGAGCATGCGGTGGCGACCAATGGCCCACGCATCAAGACCTACTACGCGCATCGCCTGGCTCGGGAGTGGGGCGAGATGCTGGACGTTTTGCGCCGGCTGGAGGGCAAGGTCTATCTGACCATCGACGTGGACGGCCTGGACCCCTCGATCATTCCCAGCACGGGCACACCGCTGCCGAACGGCCTTTCGTGGCCCGAGACGATGGACGTGATACGCGTTTTGGTGACGGAATCGCCTGCCAGGCTGATAGGCGCCGATGTGGTGGAGTTCGTCCCCTCGGCGGTGCTGCCCGGCTGCGATCCGGCCGCCGCCCGCTTGGTTGCCAAAGTGCTGGCGTGGCGGTGGCGGGGCAAGCCCTAGTGTTCTGTCTGTCGTGCTTTGATGTGTCGCACAAGGGGACTGGCCCCTTGTTGTCGCTACGCCGCCCGCCGCTTGGGCTGCTCCGTCCGGTGATCTGTCTGGTGATCGGCAAAAATCTCCAGGGGCGGCATCTCCGTCCGCACAAGGTTCCCAGCGAGCTTGGCGTGGGCCGACCGCGGGCCATTGACGGCTGCTACCTCGGAAATCTGGAGACGCGTTATGGAACGCGCCATCTGATGAGACGAAGGCCGGCGTCGGGCCCAAAAGCCGTACGCCACCATGACCACTCCGGCGAGCGCCAAGATGCCGGCCACCCAGGGCAGTGCTTGACGGGCGACCACTCCGGCGACCGTCTCTTTCAGGGGCTCCTCCGGCAAGATGGACCGCTTGGTCGACGCCGAAGGCTGGTGGGCCGCTGCCGCTCCTTTGGCGGCCCCGTCGTCTCTCTTGTAGGGCGTCCGCTCCACCGGCTGAAAACGAACGTGCTCCTCTTGCCAAGTGCCCTCGACTTTAGGAGGGGGCACTTCCCCGTCGCCCGCCCGGGCGATACCGGTGCGGCCAAGCATCACCGCAAAGACAAGGCATGTCCCGCACAAAACGCCAACGATTCCGGCCCTTCGCTTCGTACCCATGTCCGCTACCTCCGTTGCTCGTTGCCATTAAGCTGCCACGCGAGCCGAATGTCGATTGGCGGGGAGCCGCCCCGCCCAGAACGCTTCCACCTCGGCCGCCAAACCCTTCGAAGAGGACTCCTCGTCGAAGTCATCCGCCGCCACGTCAAACTCGCTCTCGTCACCGCAATACAAACGAAGCGCAGGCCCCGTCATCCCCTCAAGACGTTCTTCAGGACCACTCATGATGCTCACCCCTTTCTCGCGGGAATCCCACCGGCGGCAAGCCGCCGGCCAGGCGCCACGATCGAACTATTCTCATGTGTGAAAAGCTAGGCGCACAAGATCTCGGGTTCCCAGCCGCCGCCTCGGCGCTGGTCGCCCACCGACGCTCCCACCGACGGCGTCACCGATCCGTCACGGCGGCGGTGGCTGCCATGCTCTTTCGCCGTTCGCCGCCGTGCCGATTCGGGGACTGGCTCCTTCCGTGCATACGATCGCGCGTGTCGCCGGCGTTTCTTTGATGGGCGTCCGCACAGACGCCCAGCGTTTTTTTCGGCTGCCGCAACGCCCGCCGGACTAAGCCGCCCGATGGCGACGAATGTCCCGCAGACCGACGGCCCGAATCGGCGGCGCCGCTGAACCAACGCTGCGACGATAGCTGTGCTCGCGAGCCAATGCCCGCCGACGTGCCGAATCCGGAATACCGTCGTTGCGATCCAACCGGTGTTCCAACTCGACGTCGATTGCCTCGCTTAGAGACAGCAGATCGTCGTCTTCCAACTGGTGCAGACGCTTCAAAATGTTGTTCATCCTCGAGCTACCTCCAGTGCTAGGCCGGTTACAAACCGGCACAAGAAAGAAACAGGTGCAAAACCGATACTGTGGCGCGCCACGTGACGCGCCCGCTTCATCTCCTCTTCATAGGGCCGCTGCAAAACCGCAGCCGATAAGCGCCCAACTCCCGCCACTTCTCTCGCTCCGCTAGGGTTATCAATTCATCTCCGTCCCGGGCCAGTTGAGACTGGCGCGAACGCAGTTGCCCCACCACGCGTGCTGCCTTTCCCGACGGTCGAGCAAACCCGCCAAGCGCAGCCGCTGCCGCACCGGAGTCGGTGCGACCGGCGTCGCCTGCCTGGCCGGCCGCGGGTGGGAGAAATACTCCTCCCATTGCTCGTCGAACAACGGGCCCAACAGGAATAACGAGCCGCGCATGCGCACAAACACCTCCAAGGCGTCGCGCGTGGTTTCCGCGTACATGGCCACTGCACCGGCTCCCAACCGAGCGACCGCCCGCAAAAACACCGCTCTCGCCCGCGCCGGATCCTCGGTGGCATCGACCAACGCCATGCGCGCATAGCGCAGCAGCGCAGCCAAGTCGTGATCGGACCACCAAGAGGAAGCTTCTACGCGTTGTTGAGGATGTCGCATGGCCCATAAACCGATCTGCTCTTGCAGCGATACACCGGGATACAGCAGCAGGACATCAGTAGTGACTGGTAAGTGCAAAACACCCAAAACTCTTCTCCTTCTCCGACACAATTGCAGCCTTCCCGTTGCCTAAGCGGGTGCCGATAGTACGGAAAATGACGTATGCAACGAATGTACCGAAGCGGGCGGTAAATTGACCTGTGGCTGCAAGTGCGTTTCAGAGCAACGACTTGCGGCAGAAGCGACGAATCTCTGCTGCCCCACGAAACACGAAAATGGTCGCGAAGCGCGGCCGTAGTGTGGTCGCAGGGCGCGCCCCCTTTTTCGTTGGCAGCCAAGAAATTTCTATGGCAAAAATGGAGAATATCTTCGGCCCGGCTCCGGAAAGCCGTGCCGTGTTTAGCCGCCAGCCGCGATAAGTTGCCTCATCCCCGCGCTTCCTTTCCCGGTCCAAAGCGCGGTGGTAGAATGCGGGCCAATCCTTGCCGAGGAGTACTCCATGTCCATCACGCGCGTTCATCGCATTCTCGACCAGGTTGGCTCGCTGGCCTTTCCCGGCGTGTACGACACGCTGTCGGCCAAGCTGGCCCGCCAGGCCGGCTTTCCCGTGGCCTTCATTTCCGGCTATTCCGTGGCGGCCACCGCCATCGGCGAACCCGACCTGGGGCTGCTGACGCAAACGGAGATGATCGAGCGGGCACGGCGCATTTGCGGCAGCGTCGACATCCCGATCATCGTCGACGCCGATACCGGCTACGGTAACCCCCTGAACGTCTACCGCACGATCAAGGAGCTCATCGCCGCCGGGGCCGCCGGCTGCTTCTTAGAGGATCAGGTATGGCCGAAGAAGTGCGGCCACATGCGGGGCAAGCGGGTGGTGGAACGGGAGGAGTACGTCCAGAAAATCCGCGCCGCCGCCGAGGCCCGCGGCACGGCCGACTTCTTTATCGTCGCCCGCACCGATGCCCTGGCGCCGCTGGGCATGGACGAAGCCATCGCCCGGGTCACGGCCGCCCGTGAGGCGGGGGCCGACGCCAGCTTCGTCGAGGCCCCCCCTTCGCTCGACCTGTTGGCCGAGGTCGGTCGCCGGGCACCCCGGCCGATGGTCGCCAACATGCTGGAAGGGGGCAAGACGCCCGTCCTCCCCCAGCCGCAATTGGCCGATATGGGTTTTCAACTCATCCTCTACCCGTTGACGGCGCTGTTTGCCGCCGCCCGGGCGATCAGCAGTTTTTACCGCAAGCTCCGCGCCGACGGCACCACGCTGGGCGAAGAGGAGCGGCTGATGACGTTCAGTGAGTTCAACGCGCTGATTGGCGTAGACGAGAAATACGCCCTGGCCGAGCGGTTTGGGGCTTGACGGCCGTTTAGCCGCCGCGTCCACGCGGCGTGGGCGGCGGTTTCGGCCCTTTGGCCGGCGTGCCGCCGGCCGCTAAACGGCATGGATTTCCGGACCCGATTGTGCCCTAGCTTCCCACATCGCCCATTTTTCCGGCGGCTGGCTAAACCGCTGTGGAACGCTTTTCCGATGACGGGTACATTATGGGGCGATCAGCAAGTCCCCTTTCCGACTGGAAGGGCGGGGACGTTTGACCCCTGCGGAGGGAAGGCCATGTCCACCCGGCCCTTTCGTTTCATCCATGCCAGCGACTTCCACCTGGAACAGCCGTTGATGGGCGTGGCCGAGGTGCCCGACCATCTGCGGGAGCTGTTTCTCGATGCCCCCTACCGGGCGGCTGTCAAGCTGTTCGCGGCCGTCGAAGCCGAAGACGCCCAGTTCGTCATTCTCTCCGGCGATCTCCTGCATCCGCTCGGCGCCGGTCCGCGGGGAACGCTTTTCTTACTGGACCGGTTCCGCCGGCTGGCCGAGCACGGGATTGGCGTCTATTGGGCGGGCGGCGTCGTCGATCCGCCGGACGCTTGGCCCGCCGCGCTCACGCTGCCGCAAAACATCCATGTTTTTCCGCAGGGCCGGGTCGAGGAATTGACGATCCAGCGAGACGGTGAACCCTTGGCCCATCTGGCCGGCACGAGCCGCGACCGCGAGCGCCCGCTGCGGCCGGCCGATTTCTCGGCCGATCCGGCCGGCCTGTACTCGATCGCCGTGGCGCATGGCGAGGTCGACGCGGCCGCTTTGCAGACGCGCGGCATCCACTACTGGGCCCTCGGCGGCCGGCACGAGCGAAGCACGCTGCAGGGCGGACCGCAAACGGTTCACTACTGCGGCAGTCCCCAGGGCCGCCGCCCGGACGAAAGCGGCGTCCACGGCTGCACGCTCGTGCAAGTCGACGCCGCCGGCCAAACGCGGACCAGCTTGATCGCCACCGACGCCGGCCGCTGGACGAGCGAGCGAATCACCATCGATGAGACGACGTCGCGGGAAGAACTCGAAATGCGGCTGCGCGACCGTCTGCACGCGCTGGTAGAAGCCTCGCCGGCGATGGATTTGTTGATTTCATGGACGGTCGCCGGTCACGGCGCGCTGCTCGGGCAGTTGCGCAAAGGAGCGCTGGCCGCCCAGTTGCTCCAGTGGCTCCGCAACGATTTCGGCTACGGGTCGCCGGCCGCCTGGAGCGTGTCGCTCTGCGTGGAGATGCCGGAGACGCTGCCGCCGGAATGGTACGAGCAGGAGACGATTCGCGGCGATTTCCTGCGTGCCATTCGGCAGTTGCAGATGAACGCGGACGAACCGCTCGCCTTGGATTCATATCTGGCCGAAGCCCATTTGGCCGGCACGCTGGCCGCCGCCGCGGCCGCGGCCGTGGCCGGCAAGCCGGCCCGCGATCGCGTGCTCCGCGAGGCGGCCGCCCTGGGCGCCGACCTGTTGAGCGGCGAGGAGCCCGACGCATGAGAATCACCGACCTGGAAGTCGAGGGTTTCGGCGTTTGGAGCGGCTTGCGGGTCGAGCGGCTCGGCGAGGGGCTCAACGTTCTGTATGGCCCGAACGAGGCCGGCAAGACCACGCTCTTGCAATTCCTCCGCTCGATGTTCTATGGCTTTTCGCCGCCGCGACGGCGCTACCTGCCGCCGGTCCACGGCGGGCGGGGCGGCGGGACGATCGATCTGGCCGGCCCGCACGGCCGCTTCCAGGTCGGCCGCCACGACAGTCCCTTGGCCGACGGCAGTCCGGACGAGCAAGTGACGCTCACCGCGCCCGACGGCACCCGGCAAGGCGAGCATTTCTTGAAGGTGCTGCTGTCGAACATCGACGAGCCGGTGTTCAACAACGTGTTTGCCGTGGGCCTGCGCGAGATTCAAGAGCTGGCCACGCTCAGCGATACCGAGGCCGCCCAGTTGCTCTACAACCTGTCCGTCGGCCTGGATCGCGTCTCGCTGGTCGAAGTGCTCGGGGAGCTGGAAAGCTCGCGGAACCGCCTGCTGGATGCCGCGGGCAAACCGTGCCAGGTGGTCCAATTGCTCACCGAGCGGGAAAAACTCCACGCCGAGATCGAAGAGCTGGGGGCGATCAACCACCGCTACGGCCACCTGGCCGCCGAGTTCGATCAATTGCGTCAGGAGATTACCCGGCTGGAGGAAGAGACCAACCGCACCGAGCAGTTGGCGAGGGTGACGGAGTTGGCGGTTTCCCTCCGCGAGCGATGGCTGCAGCGCGCGGCGCTGGATGAAGAACTTGCGGCGTTAGCGGGAGCGGGCAAAGGGGGACAGTCCCCCTTTGTGCGAAGCACCCTTCGGGCCGTTCCGGCAAAGGGGGACAGTCCCCTTTTTCCCGCCATGCCTGAACGGGCCATCGAGCGGCTCGACGCCGTGAATGCGCGGATGCAGAAACACCAACAACGCCTGGAGCATTTCGGGCGTTTGCGCGACGAGGCCAAGCGGCAGTTTGCCGCCTTGAAGATCAACGAGGCCCTCTGGCGGCAAGCCGCGCGGATCGAGGCCCTCACGGAACAGGAGCCGTGGATCACGCAGTTGCAGGGGCAGATCGGCGCGCTCCGTGGCGAGCTTGCCGAGTTGGAAGCGGACCTGGCCGCCGAACGCAAGCGTTTGGGCTTTGGGCCGGAGCCGGCCGTGTTGCCGGCGTTTTCGGCCAAGATGCTGGCCCCGCTCCAAGCCCCCGGCAAACAGTTGCGCGAGTGCCGCCAGTGTGCGGGCGAGGCCGACCAGGCCGCCGCCGCGGCCAACGAAACGGCCCAATCGCTCGCCCGGCAGATCGAATCGGCCCTCAGCGCCCGCGGCCAGAGCGACCTGGCCGCCGCGATGGATCGGGCGGGCGGTCTGGTCTTGCAATTTCGCCGCCGTGTGCAGCTCGACGAACGGCTCGATCAATTGGGCCGCCACCAGGCCGAATTGGAAGGGCGAGGGCGGCAGTTGCTCGATCGGCAAATGCTGCCCGTCGGCGCGCTGGTGGGCCTGGGCGCGATGTTCGTCGTGGGGGGCATGCTCGTCGGGGCCGGCCTGCTGATGCCGGCTTCGGTTACCGGCACGTTCGGCTGGGCGCTGGCCATTTTGGGTTTGGCCGGCACGGGCGCCGCGGCCGCGGGAAAGGTTTTGCTCGAACGCTCGAACTCCCGCCATCTCGACGGCTGCCAGAAGCAGCTCGGCGTGCTGCAATTGCAAGTCACGCAGGCCAAGGCCGACCGCGACGCCCTGGATGGGCAGTTGCCGCAAGGGGGCGGACCGATCCCGAGCCGGCTGCAGGCCGCCGAGAAGGATTTGGCGGCCCTCGAGGAGTTGACCCCTTTGGACACCCGCCGCAGCGCGGCCCGCCAAGAGGCCGAAGCGGCCACCCGCCGAGCGACCGCCGCCAAGGAAGAGCTCAAGGCCGTGCGGCGACGTTGGCGTCAGAGCCTGGCCATGATCGGCCTGCCCGAAGACCTCAGTTTGCAGCAGGTTTCCGCGCTCCGGCAGCGGGGTGATCGAATTGCGGAAACGCAGCGCCGGCTGGGGCAGGTTGGCGACGATTTGCAGCGCCGGCAGCGGGAGTTGGACGCGCTGGCGGCCCGCATTGGCCAACTGGCAGCCGACGCCGCCCTGGCGCTGGTCCCGGCGGGCCCCATCGAGCAACTTCGCCAGTTGGCCGAGGCGGCGGCCGAACAGGAAGCCGGCGCCGCCCGCCGCGACGCGCTTCGCGCGCAGGCCCGGCGCATCCGCACCGCCCGGAGCAAGCACGAAGAGGCCGTCAGCCGGCTCAAGCATCGCCGCCGCGAGCTGTTTTTCGAGGCCGGCGTGAAGGACGAGCAGGAGTTTCGCCAGCGGGCGCTCGAACTGGCGCGGGCCGAGGTGCTCCGCCGCCAGCGCGAGGCCATCGACGAGGAAATCGGGCGCGCCGCGGCGGCGGCCGACTGTCCCGAAGCCGCCATCCGCCAGCAGTTGGACGGCCCGGAGATCGCCACGCTGGAAGCCCGCCGCGACGACGTCCGCGGGCGGCTGGCGGCCCTCCAGCAGCAATTGCACCAGCGGCTGGAGAAGCGGGGCCAGTTGAGCGAACAGTTGGGCACGCTGGCCGCCGACCGCCAGCTTGCCGTCAAGTATCTGGACCTGGCGGTGCTGGAAACGCGGCTGGAAGACGTCCTGCACCGCTGGCAAGTGCTGGCCACCACGTGTTGGGTCTTGGAGACCATCCGCACCACGTATGAACAAGAGCGGCAGCCGGAATCGTTGCAAGAGGCGTCCGGTTACCTCGATCGGCTGACGCAAGGCCGCTACCGGCGCGTGTGGACGCCGCTCGGCGAGCACGCCTTGCGGGTCGACGACGCGGCGGGCCATTCGCTGCCGGTGGAAGTCCTCAGCCGCGGCACGCGGGAGCAGCTCTTTCTCAGTTTGCGGTTGGCGCTGGCCGGCTCATATGCCCGCCGCGGCGCGCCGTTGCCGCTCATCCTGGACGACGTGCTGGTGAACTTCGATGCCGAGCGGGCGAAGGCCGCCGCCGCCGTGTTGCGCGATTTCGCCGCCGCCGGCCATCAACTGCTGATCTTCACCTGCCACGAGCACATCATGAAGATGTTCAAAACGCTGCACGTGCCGGTCACCCAGTTGCCCAGCAACGCGGAGCCGGGCGGGAGCGTCGTCTTGCTCGAACGCGGCGGTGAAGAGAAGCCCAAACGACGCTCGGAGGGCCGGTCTCCGCGCCGCAAGGCGGCCGCCGAATCGCGAAAGCCCCGGCCGCACGAAGAGCTCGCGGACGAACCGCCCGCCGACGACACGGGGGAGGACGTGGAGGAAGAAGAGCGCGACGAAGACGATGAAGACGACGAAGCGGGTGAGGACGACTCCGTCTGGGAGCAGGACGAGGAGTTCGAGGATTTTGGCGACGACAGCGTCGCAGCGGCGTGAGGGCGACGGGGCGCTCGAGAAAACAACTTGAGCAAATCGCCCCAAGTCATCCTGAGCGCAGCGAAGGATCTGGCCGAAAACCGGGGGAGATTCTTCGCTGCGCTCAGAATGACCCCGTTGTTGGGGCGGCAGTTGTACTGCCACCCCAACACGTTTGTGCTAAACCATAACCTACGGCTGCGGCGACAGCATTTCCTGATGGACCCTCCGCAACCGCTGGCGGGCGTCCCAGGTGACCCAGCCGAGAAACACGTTCGCGCTTACGGAAGCGATCAGTCCCAGCAACGTGACGGTCAAAGGGAGCCAAGGGACGGCCGGCTTTTCCGGGGAAACGTTGGCCGCAGGGCTGGCGGCCGCGGCGCTCGGCGACGGCGTCTGGTAGCTGGCCTGCTGCTCTCCCAACGAACGGCTGCCCGGATCGGGCGGAAGCGCGCGTGGCGCGGGCGAGGGGGGCGGACGATCGGGCATTTTCGCCTCGGCCACTTTCGGCTCGGCTGCCTTCGCGGCCGGCGCGGGTGGCGTGTCGTGGGGAAGCTCCTTTTTCCCCACCAAGAGACGAAAGGAGCGGATTTCGCCGGCCGCGGGCGGAATGTCGCTCCCGATGGGCTCACCGGCGCGCATCGCATCCACGGTCTGCGGCTCGAGCTGAATGATGTACTCCATTCCCCCTTCGGGCAACCGGCGCCATCCGTAGTCGATGCCTACAACGGCCGTGGCAACGCAGAGTAGAAAGGTGTGCATGGCTTCTTCCCGCGGGCTTGGCACAGGCGAAGGCAACTGTGCTACACTGACATTATCATTCTGTCGGCGATCATCCGCAAGCACGTCACTTGTCTGCCACGGCGGCGCTTGTCACAATAGGGAGCGGAAAGGACGTGTTCGTGGACGAAAAGCATTTCCGCCGCACCAGGCGATGGCTTGCCGCGGCGCTGAAACTACTGATTGTGGCCGTCATCGTATGGTACATCCGCCGCACCATCGTCGATGCCTGGGAGCAGTTGGGCGAGCATCCCTGGCGGTTTGACGTTCGATGGCTGGCCCTCTCGTGCGGTCTCTATCTCCTCGCCATGTTGCAATGCGGCATCTTCTGGTACCGCACGTTGCGGGCACTTGGACAACCGGTAAGTCTGGGGCAAACGCTGCGGACGTACTATATCGGGCACCTGGGAAAATACGTCCCGGGAAAGGCGATGGTCGTCATTCTGCGAGTTGGCTTGCTTCGCCGGGAGGGGGTCGACACCGCGCTGGTCGCGGTGAGCGTATTCTTGGAGACACTGACGATGATGTCTACCGGCGCCTTTCTGGCGGCGGCCATCGTGGCCGTCTGGCTGCACGAGCAGGCACATCTGTGGTGGCTGATTTGCGGCGCCGTGGCGATGATGATGGCGGCGGGCGTGCCTACGCTGCCGCCCGTCTTCCGGCGCCTGGTATGGCTGGCCGGCGTGCATAAGATCAGTCCGGTGGCGAAGGAAAAGCTAGCCAACCTCAGCTATGGGGTGATGTTCAGCGGCTGGGCGTTCACGGGACTGGGATGGGCTATACTTGCTTTGAGCTATTGGGCCGCCCTGCGGAGCCTGGGAGCCGGCAGCGCCAACCCGTTCGAGCAGTTTCACTTGTACATGGCTGGCGTCACCCTCTCGACGGTGGCGGGGTTTGTCTCCTTCGTGCCGGGGGGGGCCGTGGTCCGCGAGGCCGTGCTGACCGAAGTGATGGCCCCTTGTCTGGGGGGGCCGCTCTCCCTGGTCGCCGCGGTTCTCTCGCGGTTGGCCTACGTAGTGTCAGACGTGGTGATTTCGGGTATCCTATATTTTGCGTCCCGCCGATAACTCCCGCCCATGCTCTCCGTCGTCATTCCTGTTTTCAACGAAGCCGAAAGCCTGACAATTCTTCACCAGGAGTTGTCCGAGGTTGCCGCTGCGCAGGGATACGACCTGGACGTGGTGTTCGTCGACGACGGTTCGACCGACGGCTCGTGGGAAGTGATTCGCGGCCTGGCGGCCGCCGATCCGCGGGTGACCGGCCTGCGGTTCCGCCGCAATTTTGGCAAGGCGGCGGCCCTGAGCGCCGGCTTTGCCCGGGCCCGGGGCGAGTTGGTAATGACGCTGGACGCCGACTTGCAGGACGATCCGCACGAAATTCCGCACTTCTTGGCCGAGATGGAGCACCACGACGTGCTGAGCGGCTGGAAGAAGGTCCGCTACGACCCCTGGCACAAGGTCTGGCCTTCGCGGGCGTTCAACTGGATGGTCAGCAAACTGACGGGCGTCAAGCTGCACGACCACAATTGTGGCATGAAGTGTTATCGGCGCCAGGTGTTTCGCGAGGTGCGGCTGTACGGCGAACTGCACCGTTTCGTGCCGGTATTGGCGGCGGCCCGCGGCTTTCACACCGGCGAGATCGTCATCCGCCACCGGCCGCGGAAATTCGGCCACTCGAAATACGGCGCGATGCGAATCGTCAAGGGTTTCTTGGACCTCTTGACGGTGAAGTTCCTGACCGGTTTTGGACAGCGCCCGCAGCACGTTTTGGGGACGATCGGCCTGGCGTCCTTTGCGGTGGGGGCGCTGGCGATGGTGGCGTTGGCCGCCTGGTGGTGCGTCTCCCGCATGTTAGGAATGCAGCCGGTCCACCTTCACGAGCGGCCGGCGGTTCTCTATTCCCTGGGATTGCTACTTTTGGGGGGGCAGTTGATGTCGATCGGCTTCTTGGCCGAGTTGTTTATCGCGTATCATGCATCGGAGAGCCAGAGCTATTCGATTTCGGAACAGACCAGCCCCCCCAACAGTCGGCCGACCGCCGAAGACGCGGTTCCTCCACGCTCATGACCTGTCTAACTTCTGATAGCCGCGGCCAGTTCCGCCGCAGCGTCTACCTGTTGCTCGTTTTCCTCGGCACGGGGGCCATGCTGGGGCGAATCCTCGCCGTCGACTCCATCGACAAGGCCGAACTGGAAAAGACGCGGATCAAGAACATCGACGCCGACCGGGAGCGGACGCGGCGTGCGCTGGCGAGCAAGGGGCTCACCGGCGAAGCGTTGCGGCAGGAGTTGGCACGGCTCGAGTCCCGCTGGCAGGAGCAGGCCCGGCTGCGTCGCCCTTTCCTCAGCGCGAACGATCGCAGCCGCTGGTGTACGGTCCGCGCGCTGGTCGAAGACGACATGCGCGTCGAGGGCGCGCCGTATGCCATCGACAAGGTGATCCAGCAGCAGAACTGGGACACCATCGACATGGTGAAGCACGACGGCCACCTTTTCTCGAGCAAGCCGCCGCTGGGGGCGACGCTGATTGCGGCCGCCTATTGGCCCCTCCACCGGCTGACCGGCGCCACGTTGGGCACCCACCCCTACGAGATCGGCCGTTTCCTGCTCGTGCTGTTCAACCTGGTGCCGCTGGTGCTTTACTTCCTGGCCTTGATGCCTTTGGTCGAGCGCTTCGGCACGACGGACTGGGGGCGGATTTTCGTGATGGCGGCGGCCGTTTTTGCCACCTTTTTGACCACCTTCGTGGTAACGGTCAACAACCACTTGCCAGCAGCCGTGTGCGTGGCGATGGCCGTTTGCGCGGTGGTGCCGATCTGGTTCGATGGGGAGCGGCGTTGGCAGTATTTTTTCCTGGCCGGTTTGTTTGGCACGTTGGCTGCCGCGAGCGAGTTTCCGGCCGCCGCATTGCTGGCGGCGATCGCCCTGCTGTTGTTCTGCAAGGCGCCGTGGCCGACCTTGTTGGGATTCGTGCCGGCGATGGTGCTGGTGCTGGTCGCCTCGTTCGGCACCAACTGGATCGCCCACGGCACGCTCGAGCCTGCGTACGCCCATCGCGCCGACGACTGGTACAACTACACCTATGAAAGCCATGGCAAACAGGTGACGAGCTATTGGAAAAATCCCGTCGGCGTGGATCGTGGCGAGCCGTCGTTGGGCATTTATGCGTTGAACGTACTGGTGGGCCACCACGGCATCTTTTCGCTGACACCGATTTGGTTCCTAAGCGCGGTGGGCATGGCCGGCTGGATGTGGCGCGCCGGTGACCCGCGGTTGCGCTGGCTGGCGGCGGGAGTGGCCGCCATCTCCTTGGCCTGCCTCGCATTTTACGTGAATCAGCCGCTCATGAACCGCAATTACGGCGGCGTGGCCAGCGGCCTGCGCTGGATCTTCTGGCTGACGCCGCTGTGGCTGTTGACGATGCTGCCGGCGGCCGACGCGATGGCCGGCCGGCGCTGGGCCCGCGGCTTGGCTGGTGTGCTGCTGGCTATTTCCGTGCTCTCGGCCAGTTATCCCACCTGGAACCCGTGGACTCATCCCTGGCTGACGGTCTTTTCGCAGTATCTTGGTTGGGGACCGTGATGGCTGCACCCGTCACCGAAGCGAATCTGGGTGACCCGATCGTCCGCCACATGCGGACGGAGTTGGCCCGGCTGCGCGTCGACCTGACGGTGGGAGAGGCGCTGGCGGCCATCCGCCAGGCGCCGCCGCCGACCCGCATCGTCTATTTCTACGTGGTGGACGACGGCGAGCGGCTGCGGGGAGTGATTCCGGCCCGGGCGCTCTTGCTCAGTTCGCCGGAGACCCGGCTGGCCGACATCATGCTGAGGAGCGTGATCGCCATTCCCGCCGGCGCGACCGTGCTCGATGCCTGCGAGTTCTTCGTGCTGCATCGGTTCCTGGCTTTTCCGGTGGTCGATCCCCAGCGACGGCTGATCGGCGCGATCGACGTGGAACTGTACACCGACGAGCTTCGCGACCTGAGCGGCGGGCCGAGCGACGACCTGTTTCAATTGATCGGCGTACACCTGGCCCGGGCGCGTCAGCTCACCCCGTTGCGGGCCTTTCGCAACCGCTTCCCCTGGCTCATGTGCAATGTGATGGGCGGGGTCGCCGCCGCCTTTCTGTGCGGGCTGTTTCAAGCAGAACTGGAGCGGGCCGTGACGCTGGCCCTCTTCATTCCGGTGGTGCTAGCCCTGGCCGAGAGCGTCAGCATCCAGTCGATCAGCTTGACCTTGCAGGTTTTCCGCGGCGAGCCGCCCTCCTGGGTCGTAATTTTCGAGCGGCTCAACCGCGAGTTTCTCGTGGGGCTGTTGCTCGGCGGCGGCAGCGGGTTCGTCGTCGGCTGCGTGGCCCTGACCTGGCTGGGCCAATGGTCGATGGCATTTTGCGTGCTGGGGGGCATTACCGCGGGCGTGGCCAGCGCGGCCGTCTTGGGCGCGACGGTGCCCAGCCTGCTGCGGCGGCTGCGGCTCGACCCGCAGGTGGCCGCCGGCCCGCTGGTGCTCGCCTTGACCGACGTGATTACGCTGGTGTGCTACTTCCAACTGGCCCGCTCGGTGCTCGGGCAGTAAATGCTCCGCTACGGGAGCAACCGTAGGGTGTGTGAAACGCACCGGCCGGTATTGTGGTGCATTTCACGCACCCTGCCTGGCAATGTAGAAAAACTAGGCAAGGCCTCAACCAGTTGCTCTTGCTCAGCCCGGAAGTTTTCGCTACATTCCATATCCTCACATTTTCGGCCCCATCGGCCGGGAACGCGAGACACGGATTGGGACATCCGGGAAAGGACTCCGCATTATGCAGGCCACTCTGGGCGAGCTGGCAACGCTGGTGGGCGGGCAGATCACTGGCGACGACCAGTTGGTGATTCGCGGCGCGGCGACCCTGCACGACGCCGGGCCGGGCCAAATTACCCTGGTCGACCAATCCGAAAAGAACCATCGGCTGCAAAATTGCCGGGCGGCGGCCGTGGTGGCCCCCCGCAACTTCACCCCCTCCGACATCCCGGCCATCCAGGTCGACGACGTTCACCGGGCGTTTGCCATCATCATGGGCCGCTTTTCGCCGCCCCGGACCACGTCGCGGATCGGCATCAGTCCGCTGGCGGTGGTGAGCCCGACCGCCGAGATTGGCCCCAACGTCGACGTCCATCCGCTGGCCACCATTGGCGATCGCGTCACTATCGGCGCCGGCTCGACGATCCACTCCGGCGTCCACGTCATGGCCGGCACGCAGATCGGCGAAGACGTGACGATTTTCCCCAACGCCGTGCTTTATGAGAACACCGTGGTCGGCCCGCGGTGCTTGATCCACGCCAACGTGGTGCTGGGGGCCTATGGCTTCGGCTACGGGTTTGCCGACGGGCGACACGTGTTGTCGGCTCAATTGGGCAACGTCATGCTGGGGGCCGACGTGGAAATCGGCGCCGGCTCGACCATCGATCGCGGCACCTACGGCCCCACGTCGATCGGCGAGGGGACCAAGATCGACAACCTGGTCATGGTCGCGCATAACTGCCGCATCGGCCGGCACAACATGCTCTGCTCGCAGGTCGGCATTGCCGGCAGCACGACCACCGGCGATTACGTGGTGATGGCCGGCCAGGTGGGCGTCCGCGATCACGTTCACATCGGCGATCGCGCGGTGCTGGGAGCGATGGCCGGCGTCACCAACGACGTGGCCGACGGATGCCGCATGATCGGCATTCCCGCCACGCCCGAACGCGACCAAAAAGTCAAGCAGGCGGCCTTCAGCAAGTTGCCGGAAATGCGGCGGCAGTTGAAGCAATTGCAGCGGACCGTCGAGGCCCTCTTGGACGGCTCGACCGCGGTGGCCCGGGCGGCCCTCAGCGCAGCAAAATCGGCGAGCGACGAAGACGGCGACGGGCAGCGCGCCGTCGCGTGACATTTGCCATGACCAGCCAGTCACACGTTGGGGTGGCAGTTGCACTGCCATCCCTGTTTGTCCCGCAGTTCCGGGGGCAGCAGTGCAACTGCCGCCCCAACAATCCATGAATGTCATGGCCAGCCCGGTAGTCCCCACCAATCCTCGCCGCATCGGCTTGCTGGCCGGTTGGGGACGGTTGCCGCTCTGCGTGGCCGAAGCGCTCCGCCGCCAGGGATGCGAGGTCTATTGCCTGGGCACGATCGGCCACGCCGACCCGGCCCTGGCCGAAGTCTGCCACGATTTCCATTGGCTGGGGATGGCCAAGTTCGGCAGCGCCATCCGCTATTTCCACCGCCACGACGTGACCGAAGTCATGATGGCCGGAAAGATCTTCAAGGTGCGGCTGTTTCAGCGTTGGAGCTGGCTGCGGCACCTGCCCGACCTGCGCACGATCCGCATGTTTCTGCCCCATTTTTGGACGCGAAAGAAGGATTGTCGGGACGACTCGCTGCTGGGGGCGATCGTCGAGGAGTTCGCCGCCGAGGGCATTCGCTTCGCTCCCCCGACCGATTATGCACCGGAGTTGCTCGTGAAAGAAGGACAGCTTACCCGCCGCGGCCCGACGGCCTGGCAGCAGAAGGACATCGCATTCGGCTGGAAGATGGCCAAGGAGATGGGCCGGCTCGACATCGGCCAGAGCGTGGCGGTGAAGGACCAGGCCGTGCTGGCCGTGGAGGCCGTCGAGGGAACCGACGAGTGCATTCGCCGGGCGGGCGGGCTCTGCCGCGCCGGCGGCTTTACCGTGGTGAAGGTGGCCAAGCCGCAGCAGGACATGCGTTTTGACGTGCCCACCATCGGCCTCGGCACTCTGGAAACGCTCAATGCCGCCGGCGGCAAGGTATTGGCCGTCGAGGCCGGCCGCACGATCTTCCTCGACCAGGAGGCGGTGATCGAGTATGCCGACCGCCAGGGGTTGGTGATCGTGGCGCGGGCCGATCGTGAGCGGACGGCGGAAAATGGGTAGCGTGTTGATTTTTAACCCAGTCCACTGACGATCGCGCGGTCCGTTACCGCGAAGCGGTTTCAGAAGTTAGCCCAGGGTTGCCGCGCAGCGGCTACCCTGGGGAATGATTCAGCTCCGTTCGGATTGTTTCGAGAACCCCAAGAGGGGTTCCGGGATCTAAGGCAGCACGCAGGAAACGAAATACCCACCCGATCCCAGTCCCACCGCATCATCAAGGGGTCGGCACCGTGGCGCGGGTAGACCAATTCCTGCGTGCTGCCTAAGTCGTCCCCTTCCGGCTAACGACATTCATCGCGTCGATTGCTTCTGTACTCTTTCGGTGTGCGATAGGAGACATGACATGACCGCCGAAACGCAAGAAAAAGGGCGAGGGCTCCCGCGCCGCAAAATCATCCTCGGAAGTATCGCTGGACTACTCTTGGCGGCAAACGCTGGTGCATTAGTTTGTCGGGCCTTGTTCAGGAAGGAGACAAAACCAGTCACTGTGGCCGGGTTTAGGCCACCGCGGCGTGTCAACTCGCAATTGCCTTTTGATATTACTCGGGAGCCGGTTGAACTTGACGAGCGGAAACTACGCTCGATTCCAATCAGTTTGGCTGGTCCATTCCTGCCAGAACAGTTGCTTTCTACGAAAACATCGCTTAGTTCGTGGCTCGCCATAAGTAGCCTCGGATTTGAATCTTGTGGCACGGGCGACTATTTCGGAGCCACCTTTCGCTGCACGGAAGAAGAGAATCCATTCCGTCAAGTGCATGTGATAGTCAAAATTGTAGTCAAGAATGGCAAAACACACAGACTCTTCGATCGGACATACGTCGATCCACGCCCCAGACCCAATTATATGGGTGGGATAATGGGGACTAGCTTCGAGGTGCCCCTGCCGGTGAAGCTCACTGAAATCAAACACCTTGATGTGCAATTTAACGAAGAGAAGAGCAACCGATGACTGGCGAGAAGCATGATAGCGCGCTACCCGCCAGCGATCTTTTAGCCGCAAGAGTACACGCTAATTGACGATGGCGTGGGAGTTCACCGCGAAGCGGTTTCAGAAGTTAGCGCAGGGTTGCCGCGCAGCGGCCACCCTGGGAAACGGTTGTGGATCCAAGGAATTGTTTGGGGAACCCTGCAAGGGTTTCGGAATCTCCGGCGTCTCTTTTCAGCCGACCATTTGTACGTGCCCTGGAGGGGACACGCTAGGGAAGCGGGTAAGGGGGAGGCCAGCATCCCTGGCCTCTCCCTTACCCGCTTCACCGCCTCGTTCCTCTCGTCACCTAGGGTAGCCGCTCCGTGGCAACCCTAGGCTGTCATACGGAACCGCTTCGCGGTTCGGGCCGGCTGTTCGCTCCGCTCAGACTGACGCCTTCCTCAGACTGACGCCTCCTACGGTGATGCTTCTCCCGGTTTCACCCGCCGGGGTGTTCCCGGCATCGGCTCAGGAAAGGCGTTGCCACCAGCAATACGGCCGCCGCAAAGGCCAGCAAGAGGGGACATTCCCGCAGCAGAACTTCGTGGGACTTGTTGAAATACATGACCCTTTGCAGGCCGTGCACGCACCAATAGCTGGGCGTGAACGTTGCCACGCACTGGAAGAAGGGCGGCACGATTTCCATCGGCCACCAGCATCCGCCCAGACCGGCCAGAGCCACGGCGAGGAAGATGGCGAGCTGAAGCACCTGCTTTTCCGTTTGGCAAAGAACGCCGCAAAGCATGCTCAGACATCCGGCAAACACCGCAAAGCAGAGGATGACTGGCAGCAGAAACAGCGGCGAGTCCCCCAGCGGTATGCGGAACAGGAGCGCCCCGCCCAGCAAGAGCAGCACGGCCTGCAGCAGGCCGAGTAGGATGCGGGCCAGGATCTTTCCCGCGTACATCTCCAAGGCGCTCATCGGCGCGGCGACCAGCCGGGCGAACTGGCCGTCCCGGCGATCGCGGACCAGGAAGGTCCCGCCGCCCGTGGTGATCACCAGCACCACGAACATGACCAAAAAGCCGGGCAGGCTGAGGTTGAAGCCGTCGGGCGGCGGCCGCAGCGAGCGGTCGCGTTTCTGCTCGACCGAGAGCAGCGGCCGGCGGGAAAGCGCCTCGCGCAACTTCGTTTTCTGGGCGTCGTTCCACGGCCGGCCGCGGACGTCGGCCTGCACCAGCGCTTTGCTGAACCGCGCGATGGCATGAGACACGCGCGACTGCACGTCCAGGACGGCCTCGGCAGAGTCTCGGCCGTTGACCACCGTAATCTTCGGCTTCTGACCGCCGAGAAGGCTCTCTCCAAAGCCGGGCGGGATCACCACGCCCCGCGGCCAACCGATTTTCAGGTAACGTTCGCCCCAGGGGCCGATGGCGGCAATCCGGTAGCCCTCCCCCTCCATCTGCTGGATGAACAACCGAGAAAGGTCGCTTTGGTCCAAGTCCACCACGGGAATCCAACTGATGGAAGGTCCGTTGTAGATGAACAAGTCGCTGCCGCAAACGAAGGCCAGCACGAGCGGCACCACCATCGCCCAGAGCACGGCCCGCCGATCCTTGCCGATGCGTTTCAGATCGCCCCAAGCGATACGGAGCAGGGTCATGGCGCGCCTCCGGCAGCCAGTTGGCGACGGAAGAGCAGGTACGCCGTGACGGACCCGACCAGGCCTATCGCACAAAGCCACAGGATGGGCTCGACCAGATTCGCCGTCGGCTGGGAGCGGGCGGCGGCCTGAAAAGCCAGGATGGCCCAACGGTTGGGCAAGAACTGGCCGACAAGTTGCAGCGGCCGCGGCAGGGCGTGGAACGAGGAAAAGCTCCCCCCCAACAGCGCGCAGAACACGGCAATCCCCGAAGACAAGGAGTACGCCTGCTCCTTGGTCTTGGTCAGGGCCGCCACGACGGCGAGCAATCCGGTCACCGCGAAGGCGCCGGCCAGAACGACCGGAAGCAGGAGGACGGGGTTGCCCCACGAGACGCCCGCCAGCAGGGCGCTGGCCGCCAGCAACAGCATCTGGATCAACCCGCAGAGCAGAAAGCAGCGCAACATCTTGGAAGAGAGGAACAGCAGCAGACTGACTGGCGCCGCCAACAGGCGCTGCAGGGTGTGCGTGTCCCGTTCGTCCAGGATTTCCTGCATCGGGATCTGACCGAGGAAGAAAATCCAGAAATACATGATTCCGGGAAACATGAAGACGAATACGTTCTTGGCGAAGCTCATGGCAGTCGGCCGCGGTTATGGATTCCGCGGTTGATGGTGGGGCAGTTGCGACGGTTTCTCACGAGAAGCAGAGGACGTCTCGCCCGCCTTTTTCTTCTTTCCCTTATTTGTGCGGGAGTCCATCGACGGCTGAGGGGCTTGGAGGCGGCATGCGGCCGCCGAAACGGTTTCCAGTTCGATCGACGCCGCCGCCTGGGTCTGGTGGCGGAACAGCTTTTCTGCGCACTGCCACGCGGCGTGCACCACCGCCACCTTGGTCGGAAGAGTGAGGAAGTGCAGAACGCCCCAAACATTGCGCCAGCTATTGCGCAGGCCATCGGCCGTCTCGGACAGGCTCTCTGCCAGCATGGACACCTGTTGGTGGATGATCTTGGGCAGGTACTGCTCGGCCGGGTTCTCGTACACTTCGATGGTCGAGGGGCGGCCGCTCACGAGGTTCTCGGCCGTCTTCGCCGGCAAGACCACCAGCACCGAGGCTTCGCCCTGCTCCAACAAGCGCCGCCCTTGATCGCGGTCTGGAACAAACTGCACCTGCACGTCCGGGGACGCCCGACGAGTTACCAGCGACCGCAAGGCGTCCGCCAACGGGCCCCGATCCTCATCCAACACCGCCACGCGGATGGCGGGAACCGTGGAACCTTGGGGCCCGCCGAAAATCATGGCCATCAGCCCCGTCATGACCACGGGAAGCAGAGCGAAGAGGACCAACGACCAGGGATGTTTCAGGTCGCGCCGGAAGTCCTTCGCCAAGAGCAAGAGCAGGGCCCTCAATCGCGCAGCTCCCTTCCGGTGAGTTTCAAGAATACGCTCTCCAGCGTCGGTTTTTGGACCGAAATGTCGGCCAATTCGATGCCCGCCTCGGTCAACCGGTTCACCAGGGGCGCGATTCCGTAGCCATGTTGCATCAGCTTGAGCGAGGCCGAGCGATCGGCAGCGGCCAGAAAGGCGACGGGCTCCTTTGCCAAGCATTGCCGGAGTTGCTCCGCGGTGAACTCGCCGTGCAAGGCGACGACGTCATGGTCGCCGGCCAGGTGGGCCAACTCGCTGACGGAGCCCGTCTGCAAAATCTTCCCCTGGTCGATAATGGCGATGCGGTCGCAGAGTTTTTCCGCCTCTTCCAGATGATGGGTGGTGAGAATGACGGCCGTTCCTTGCCGGGCAATGTCGCGGATGACGTCGAGGATGTTGTTGCGGCCCTGGGGATCGATCCCCACGGTCGGCTCATCGAGGAGCAGGGCCTTCGGTTGGTGCACCAGCCCGATGGCCAGATTCAGGCGCCGCTTCATGCCGCCGGAGTATCGAGAGACGGGTTCGCCGGCACGGTCTGCCAGGCCCACGCGCTCCAGCAGATCCTCGGTATTCTGCTTCAGGCGGGACCGCGATAGGCCATACAAACCGCCCCAGAAGCGAAGGTTTTCCCGGGCGCTGAACTCCTGGTAGAGGGCCAGGTCCTGGGGCACCAGGCCCAGCAGGCGTTTGGCCGCCCGCGGAGACTCCCAGAGATTGTGGTTCTCGACGCGCACGGTACCTTCGTCGGGCCGCAGCAGGCCCGAAATCATGCAGATCGTCGTGGTCTTGCCGGCGCCGTTCGGCCCCAGCAGGCCGAACAACTCGCCGGGGGCAACCGTGAAGGAAACGCGGTCCACGGCCTGCAACTCGCCAAACTTCTTGGACAGGTTCTCGACGGAAATCATGGAGATCGGAGCTGATTGGATCGTGGTGCTGCCATATCATCGATGTTGCGCAGCGGGTTTGGCGTCGGGAAACCATCCGCGCAGGAAGTCGGCCTGCGAACCCTCGTAGACGGCTTCGGCGAGATGCTCCACGCCGAGCTGATTGCCCCAGGAATAATTCAGGATCACCCGGCCTTGATACTCGCAGAAATCCAGGTCGGAATTGTTCGCGTCGACCGCCTTCGCAATGCGCTGCCGCTGGGCCTGGGCAAGCTTCGGGTTCGCGATCAGGCGGTCGTCGGCGGTCGCACGCAGTACGGGATTCAGCGGACTAAGCT
>Ga0181535_10000598_pt1 | contig 52326 bp, 49 predicted proteins | sample PEATcosm2014_Bin_44_FD_119774 | JGI IMG/M metagenome (GOLD analysis project Ga0181535, IMG submission 119774) | Peatland microbial communities from MTU Mesocosm Facility, Houghton, MI, USA - PEATcosm2014_Bin17_30_metaG | ecosystem: Environmental > Terrestrial > Soil > Wetlands > Peat | place... | reverse complement strand
GGCTTAGCGGCGCATTGCCGCCTGTGATATGGTTGGGGGCGCCATGGCGAAGGATCCTGTTCCCGAATTGCTGGCCCGCGCCACCGAGACGCTTGAGGCCGAGTTTGCGTTTTCTTTTGGTTTTGGATCGGAGCCGGTTGCGGGGACGGACGGGCTGGCTGCGGTTCTCGAAGAGACGGCGCGACGCCTGGGCGATAACTTTCCCTACTTCCATCCTCTCTATGCCGGACAGATGCTGAAACCGCCCCACCCGGTGGCGCGAGCAGCGTACGCGCTGGCGATGAAGCTCAACCCCAACAACCATGCGCTGGACGGCGGGCGGGCAAGCTCGGCGATGGAAGTGGAGGCGGTGAAAGAAATTGCCGGGATGTTCGGGTGGAAGGAGTTTCTCGGTCACCTGACGTCGAGCGGGACGTTCGCCAACCTCGAAGCGCTCTGGATGGCCGGCCAACTGGCGCAGGGGCGGCGAATTGTTGGATCGGAGCAGGCGCACTACACGCACCGGCGGATCAGCGGCGTGCTGAAGCTGGAATCTGCGAGCGTTGCGGCCGACGAGCGCGGGCGGATGAGTCTCGATGCGCTCGAAGTCGAGTTGCGTAAAGGCGACGTGGGCACCGTGGTCGCGACGCTTGGAACGACGGCGATCGGAGCTGTGGATCCACTGGACGAGATTCTGACGATGAAGGCGCGGTACGGATTCAGAGTTCACGTGGATGCGGCGTATGGCGGCTACTTTGGGCTGATTGCCGACGCCCTGGATGAGCCGGCGCGAAGGGCATACGCGGTGATCGGGCAGGCGGATTCGATTGTGATCGATCCTCATAAGCACGGGCTTCAGCCGTATGGTTGTGGCTGCGTGCTGTTTCGTGATCCGGCCGTGGGGCGGTTTTATAAGCATGACTCTCCCTACACATACTTCACCTCGCACGAGCTCCATCTCGGCGAGATCAGCCTGGAGTGTTCGCGCGCGGGAGCAGCGGCAGTTGCGCTGTGGGCGACGCAGAGACTGCTGCCACTTGTACCAGGCGGGGAATTTGCGCAGGGATTGGCGAAGGGGCGGCGCGCGGCTCTGGAGCTGGACAGGAGGCTGCGCGGCGACGCACGGTTTGAGGGTCTTGCAGGGGGAAGACCGGAGCTGGACGTTGTCGTTTGGGCACTGCGTGGGGCAACCGCTGACGAGGCGTCGGAGATGGCTCAAAAAGTGTTCGACGCATGCGCCGTTCGCGGATTGCATCTGGCGCTCGTGCAACTGCCTGAGAAATGGTTTGTCGGCGCCGGCGGTGCGAAGGATAAAAAGGGCATGGTGACATGCCTGCGCAGCGTGTTGATGAAGCCTGAACATGAAGCCTGGGTCGGGAAGATTTGGGAACGGCTAAGCGCGGCATGCGGGGAGGTGGTGGGCGCGGAGTAGGCTGTTGATGGAGATTGACCCGGGCTGGGAAGAAAACGTTATCATGGGCAGGGCCATTCACCCAATGTTCGACGCCCTGAAACCCTCAGAATGTGAACGCGGAAGGGAGTTGAGGAAGATGCATGATCCAAAAGAATTTCGTTCCATGCACAAGGCGCGCTTCGGCGCCGAGCCTGCGATTTTTGTAGCGCCGGGGCGCGTGAACCTGATTGGCGAGCATACCGATTATGCCGAGGGTTTTGTGATGCCGGCAGCGATCAACTTTGCTACGCTCGCGGGGATTTCGCCGCGGACCGATGGCAAGATCCTGGTCTATTCCGAAAATCTTGGCGAGGAAAAGACGTTTGACGCGACGGCGCTGCCCGCGAAGGGGAGCAAACATTGGAGCGACTATCCGATGGGCGTGGTTTCGATTCTTGCGGGCGAAGGGCACAAGATTCCCGCGTTCAGCTTGAGCATCTGGAGCGATGTGCCGCTGGCGTCCGGGCTTTCAAGCTCGGCGGCGCTGGAAGTGGCGACAGCGCTGGCGGCTTTATCGCTGGTGGGTGCGAGCTATCCGGGACCTGTGCTGGCGCGACTGTGCCAGCGTGCGGAGAACGAATTCGTCGGCGCGAACTGCGGCATCATGGATCAGTTCATCAGCGTGAATGGGAAAGAGAATCATGCACTGCTGCTGGATTGCCGCGACCTGAGCTACACGCTGGCTCCGATTCCCGACCACGTGGCGCTGGTGATCGCCAATACGATGGTGAAACATTCTGTGGCCGGCGGAGATTATCCGACGAGGCGACGGGAGTCAGAGGCGGCGTGCGCGGTGATCGCGAGCCACCGGCCCGGTGTGCCTTTTCTGCGTGACGCGACGCTCGAAGATCTGGCGAAGTGGGGCCACGAGATGGAGCCGAAGAGCTATCTGCGCGCCAAGCATGTGATCAGCGAGGACCTGCGCACGGTTGCGGCGAGCGAGGCGCTGGCGAAGGGCGACATGAAGGAGCTGGGACGCCTGATGGCGGAAGCGCATCGAAGTTATAGTCAGGACTTTGAAGGCAGTTGCGTGGAGGCCGACGCGATGGCGGAGCTGGCGCAGGACCTGCCCGGCGTGATTGGAGCTCGGCTCACTGGCGGAGGGTTTGGCGGCTGCACTGTCAATTTGGTCGAACGGAGCGAGGCAGCGAAATTCGCCGAATTGCTCGGTGCGCGTTATAAGACGAAGACGGGAATCGAGCCGCAGATTCACATTTGTCACGCATCAGGAGGAGCGCACAGGCTGGAATAAAGCAGCGGACTGAGCGGGGCAAGCAGAATTCGAGAAAGCTCCGAATCGGCCGGAGCGGCAAAAACAAGCAGCGGCTCGGGAGATTACGCGCTCAACAATAGATTTGAAAAAATTTATCGCATCGAAAGACACCTGCAAGTAACTCACACGAAAGAACCATGTTCGCAACTGGGCCGGGACATTTTCGGGCGCGGAATCCTTGTTAAACTTGTGAGGTATTTGCCCCGATGAATCAAGCAACTGTTCCGACCCTACCGGGTTCGAATTGATTTGGGGCGGGCAAGTTGGACGACTGGTTGGCTGAAACAAAAATATATGGAACCCACTCCCTCGAAATCATCTTTGCACGAGACCATTCCTCAATCGGGCAAGGTGGCCTACTTTAGCATGGAGATCGCGATCCGTCCGGAGATGCCCACGTACTCCGGCGGCCTTGGTGTGCTGGCAGGTGACACGCTGCGGTCGGCGGCCGACTTGGGCATTCCTCTGGCGGCATTCTCGCTCATCCACCGGAAGGGGTACTTCCAACAGCATCTGGATCCGAAGGGCGCGCAAACCGAAGAAGTGCAGCCATGGAACCCTGCGGACTATTGCACGGAAGAGCCGGCGCGGGTGACGGTTGCGGTGGAAGGGCGCACGGTAACATTGCGCGCATGGCGGTATGACCTGCGGGGGCAGTTCGGGCACGTGGTGCCGATTTATCTGCTGGATGCCGATCTGGACGAAAACTCCGGATGGGATCGCGGGCTCACGGATCACCTTTACGGCGGCGATACGAACTACCGCCTGCAACAGGAAATTGTTTTGGGAATGGGCGGCGTGCGGATGGCGCATGCGCTGGGCTTGCGCATCAACGTATTCCACATGAACGAGGGGCACGCGGCGCTGCTCACGCTGGCGCTGCTCGAGAGCCAACTGGGCGGTGGTCCTGAGGGCGCGGCCACGGATTCCGACATTGAGATTGTGCGCAGGAAGTGCGTATTTACAACGCATACGCCGGTTCCGGCGGGGCACGACAGGTTCTCAACCGAGCAGGTGATTCGGATTCTTGGCGGGGAACGGACGGCGCGCCTGGAAAAGCTGGGATGCTTCCGCGACGGCCTGCTGAACATGACGCTGCTGGCGCTGCACTTTTCGCGCTATGCCAACGGCGTGGCGATGAAGCACGGCAAAGTTTCGCAGGCCATGTTCCCGGAATTCTCGATCAGCTCGATCACCAACGGCGTGCACGCGCCGACGTGGATCTCGGAGCCGGTGGAGCACATGCTGGACGAGGATGTTCCGGCGTGGCGACGGGACAATTTATATTTGCGCAACGCGATCGACGTACCGGAACCGAAGATGCTGGCGGCGCACGCGCTGGCCAAGGAAAATCTTTTGGCCGAAGTGGGTTCGCGGACGGGGCTGGTGCTGAACCCCAAGGTGTTGACGCTGGGATTTGCGCGGCGCGCGGCAACCTATAAGCGCGCGACGCTGATGTTCACCGATCCCGAACGGCTGAAGGAGATTGCGGCGAAGGCCGGTGGCTTGCAGATTTTGTATGCGGGCAAGGCGCATCCTCAGGACGAACCGGGGAAAGCGCTGATCCAGCAGGTTGTGGAGGATGCCGCGAAGCTCTCGAACAGCGACTTGCGGATTGTGTATCTCGAAAACTACGCGTGGGACCTGGGCGCGCAGCTGACGGCGGGCGTGGATGTGTGGGTGAATACGCCGAAGCGGCCGTATGAGGCGTCGGGCACAAGCGGAATGAAGGCGGCGATGAACGGCGTACCCAGCCTGTCGATTCTGGACGGATGGTGGATCGAGGGTTGTATCGAAGGCGTGACCGGATGGGCGATTGAGGATGGAGCCAACGATGCGGAGGAAGCAAACTCACTCTACACGAAGCTGGAGACAGCGGTGGTTCCGCTTTACCGCGATACGCCGGAAAAGTGGGCACGGCTGATGCGCACGACGCTGGCCTTCAACGGGTCGTACTTCAATACCAACCGCATGGTGAAGCAGTACGCGCGCAATGCGTACTACCCGGAGCTACCACCCACGGCAGCGAGGGTTGAAGAGCCGATGTTTGCGGATTAGTGATTAGTGGCTGGTGGTTAGTGACTGGAGCCTGTGATGACTTTCGCGTCCAAGCGGAGCCGTTGCAGGCTCTATAGCTTTTTGCGCAGAAATTCGAAGACCCCGTATCCAATAAAGCCGCTGACAATTGCGATAGCGAAATTGGCAGGCGTCACGATGTCGGCGAGCGCGAGAGCGAAGGATTTGCCCTGCCCGTTGACGCGCGTGAACTCGCCCATGAGCAGGTTGGAGTAGAACAGGAAAACGATAAACGCAACCTCGACCAACGCTCGCCAGAATGGCTTGACGCGGGGTGGCGGAGTGGGCGGTGTTCTGGTTGGCGTCTCGTTGGGCACCATTGTCCGATGATAGCGGCGGCGATTCGCGCGACCAAGCGAAATCGGATCGAGATCGCGGTCGAGTTCCCGCACGCGATGCATCGCTAAAGGCCGTAACGCCTATAATCTCCCTGACGTGCTTCGACAACATGCAATGCGGTCGCGGTGGGTCCTGCGGGCTTCCGCCGGCACGGCGATGATTGTCTTCTGCGCTTTGTCTGCTGCAATTTGCGCGTGGGGACAACGAGGCGGAGAAGCCTCGGGTGCTGACGAACCAAGTTCGCTGGCGGCGGGCTCACGGGTGCTGCTGGTGCTGCCTTTTGACAATCGCACGGGCCAGCCAAACCTGGAGTGGATTCGCGAAGCGGCAGCGCAAGTCCTTAGTACACGCTTTGCTTCGGCGGGTTTCCAGCCAACCAGCCGCGCCGACCGCATGTACGCGCTGGACCACCTGGGGTTACCGCAGGGCTTTCAGCCTTCGCGCGCGAGCGCTCTGAAGCTCGCGCAGACACTGGACGCCGATTCGATTGTGGTAGGCAGCTATACAACGGATGGCAGCGGGATCGTGGCTGAAGCAACGCTGGTGGACGTACCCGACCTTCGAATGTTGCCTGAAGTGAGCGCGCGCGGCGAGATGAAGGACCTTGTCTCGGTGTTCGGCGAGCTGGCATGGAAACTGACAAAACAGCTCGATCCCCAGTTCAACGTAGCCGAGGAGACCTTTGCGGCGGCGGGTAAGAACATCCGGCTGGACGCATTTGAACAGTACATCCGAGGAATCACCGAGCCGGACCAGGCGGAGCGCCTGAGGCATCTCGACAACGCGGTAAAGCTCAACCCAGACTTTGGACCGGCCTGGCTCGCGCTTGGCCGCGAAGACTACAACGGGCAGCAATACCAGGATGCGGCCGATGCGTTCGCCAAGGTGGACCACAATGCGCCGGATGGGCTTGAGGCAGATTTTTACCGCGGGCTGTCGCTGATGTTTCTGGGGGATTACGCACACGCTGAGCAGTCGTTTGCAGAGGTCGCGCGTGTGCTGCCCCTGGCCGAGGTTATCAACAACGAGGGGGTCGCGGTGAGCCGGCAGGGCAAGGATGGGATATCGCTGTTCATTCAGGCGGCGGCGACCGATCCCAACGCAGCGGACTACCACTTCAACCTGGCAGTGAGCCTGAAGCGCGAGGGAAACGTCGCCGGAGCGTTGAATGAGCTTGCGCAATGCCTCAAGCTGCGTCCAAACGACAGCGAGGCACAGGCGCTGAACGACGCGTGGAAAGGAAAGCCCGGGTCTCTCGCGACCAACGGAATCGGAGGCGCGGATGCGAGCGCAGAGCCGCTTGAAAGAATTGTGCGCAGCTTCGATGAGACAGCCTTCCGGCAGGCAGCGGCCATGTTGGACGAGGTTAATGCGGGGCGATTGGCGGCTCTCAGACCGCGCGACCAGGCGCAGACGCTGTGCGCGCAAGCGAAAGGATTTCTGGATCGCGGGCTGCTGCTTGAAGCGGAAAGGCTGTATCAGGACGCCGTGGCGGCCGATGGCACCAGTGCGCAGGCGCATACAGGCCTCGCTGAGGTCCGCCAACGGAGCGGCGATGCCGACGGCGCGCGTAAGGAGGCTCACGAGGCGCTTGAACTTGGGCCATCGGCCGGCGCCTACCTTGTATTGGCGCAGTTGGACTTTACGGCTGGGTCATTGGATGCGGCCGACACTGAAGCCGGCGATGCGCTCAAGCTGGAGCCGTCGAATCGAGCCGCACAGGAAATGATGCGGCAGATTCATGCGAAGACGGGAAGGTAGTGGACACTTAGCGTCGAGGAACTTTCCGAACAGGATTCCATAGCGCTGCGTCCAAACCCCAAGAAGCGAGAGCACCGACGCACCGAGCGGGGGAAACCGAGTTCGCGTTCCAGTTGGAAAGAGGCGAGCCATGCGAGACTTTGTTGCGAAGATCCGAATCGCCACCTCGTTGATGAAGGCGGCATTATTGGTTTTTGCTGGATTTGGAATCGGCGTTTCGGCCTTCGCGCAGCAACCGACGCCCTCACAGCCCATTGTCGACAAGCTGGTTCTGGATGACACCGTTCAGCCGGTGAGCGCGGATGAGGTGACACGGGCCCTCGATCGAGCGAACAGCGACGGAGCCAGCGCGCTGCTGATTGATATGAACACTCCAGGCGGCCTTATGGATTCAATGCGCGACATGGTGGGAGCAATTCTGCGGTCGCGCGTACCGGTCATCGTGTATGTAGCGCCGTCGGGGGCGCGCGCCGGTTCGGCCGGGTTCTTCATTCTGGAGTCGGCGGACGTGGCAGCGATGGCGCCTGGTACCGAGGCCGGCGCCGCTCATCCCATATTTGAATTCGGCGGGCAGCCCGATAACACTGAAATGCAAAAAGTGGAGAACGATGCCGAAGCATTCCTGCGCTCATATGTGACCAAACGGAATCGAAACACGGATGCTGCCGTGGCGGCCGTCGAATCGTCGCACTCCTATACAGCGGATGAATCGCTGAACCAGCACCTGATTGACATGATCGCAAACAGCGACACGGAACTCCTGAATACGCTCAACGGGCGCGAGATTACGCGCATGGACGGATCGAAGATGACGCTGCACCTGGCTGGTGCGCGGATCAACCTGATCAAGCCCGTGCTCCGCGACGAGTTGCTCGGATGGCTTGTGGACCCGAATATCGCGCTGCTTTTTCTGGTGGGCGGGGCGCTGCTGATCTATCTCGAATTCAATGCTCCCGGCACCATCGTTCCCGGCGCGCTAGGCACTCTGATGGTACTTCTTGGCATTTTCGGCCTGAATCTGCTGCCGATACGGTATACCGCGGTGCTGCTGCTGGCGGCGGCGATGGTTCTGCTGCTGCTGGAGGCGAAGTTTGGCGGGCACGGCGCACTGGCTATCGGCGGAATTGTTTGCTTGACGTTCGGAATGCTGACACTGGTGGCGGCACCCGTGCCGGAGATGGGAATCAGCCCGGTGATCGCGATCAGCGTGAGCGCAACGTTTGGCGCGATCACCGTGTTTCTGGTGCGGCTGGCCGTGCGCGCGCGGAAAAGGAAATCGCTCATCGGAGCGGATGCAATGGTGGGTCATCCGGCAACCGCGATGGAGGCGCTGGATCCGCAGGGTCATGTGCTGGTGGAAGGCGAAATCTGGCAGGCCGTGGCGAGGGATTCGGTGGCCAAAGGAGCGAAACTTCGCGTGACAGGACACGATCAGTTGCTGCTGCGAGTTGAGCCAATGGCGTATCCAAGTGAACATCCGCGATCACAGCCGAGGAGTACAATCCCTGCTGAGTAGTGAAAGGAAGTTCCCATGTCCATTGGTGTTCCCACGCTGGTTGTTATCGCCATCATCGTGCTCTATCTGCTGAATTCGATCAAGATTCTGCGCGAATACGAGCGCGGGGTCATCTTCCGCCTGGGCCGGGTACTGGGAGCGCCGAAGGGGCCCGGCATCATACTTGTCTTCCGGCCGATCGACCAGATCGTGCGCATCTCGCTGCGGCAGGAGGTTCTGGAAGTTCCGCCGCAGGACGTGATCACGCGCGACAACGTGACCATCAAAGTGAATGCTGTGGTGACGCTCTATGTCGTCGATCCAAATTCCGCCGCCATCAAGGTGGTCAACTACATCTATCAAACTTCGCAGTTCGCGCAGACCACGCTGCGCTCGGTGCTGGGCGAAGTGGAGCTGGACACGCTGCTCAGCCATCGCGATCAGCTTAACCTGCGGATTCAATCAATCATCGATCAGCGGACGGAGCCGTTTGGAGTCAAGGTCATCAGTGTGGAAGTGAAGCAGGTGGATCTGCCCGAAACGATGACGCGCGCCATGGCAAAACAGGCCGAGGCGGAACGCGAGCGTCGTTCGAAGATCATCCATGCCGAGGGCGAGTTTAACGCGGCGCAAAAGCTGGTGGATGCGGCCGCGTTGTTGGCCACGCAGCCCATGACTTTACAATTGCGCTACCTGCAAACACTAACCGAAATCGGCGTGGAGAAGAATACGACGATCGTCTTCCCGCTGCCGATGGAGTTGATGTCGATTCTGAACAAATTTTCGGCACAGATGAAGCCGGCGGAAAAGCCGTAGAAGTACGAGCTATTAGCCTTTAGCTTTGGATGCTCGCTCTTTCGTTGCACCGTCTGACCGCATCGAACAGAATGGGCATAGCGCCCGGGGTTCTGAAGTGAATGGGCGGTTGATGCGAGGATATGCGCGGATATTTCGACAACGACGACGAGCCGGAAGTTGAGGAATTAGGGCAGCTCGAAGACCAGAGGCACGACACCGAGGTAACACTCAGCACCGGTGCGCAGGTAGGGATTGTCTTTGCCCTTTTGCTTTTGTGCGGGTTGTGCTTTGGAATGGGATATTGGGTAGGGCATGGACGCTCGGTTGCGGCTCCTGCAACGGCAGCGAACCAACCCACTGCCCCCACTGCCGCTCCGGACCAGGAGCCCTTGCAAGGGAGTGGGTCGCTTCCCAAGCCTTCCGCAGACGCGCAGGTACCGCCGGCGGAGCCACCAGATGAGAGCAGCGGCACGCCGCCTGCTCCGTCGAGCGATTCGAATCCCGCGCCGGCACAGCCCCAGCCCGCACCTGCGGCTCCCAAACCCGCAGTTCCCGAGCCAGCGCCCCGATCAACTCCCGTGCGACCAGCGACCCCAGAAAGAACAAACGAACCGCCAAGGGAGCAGACGGAGCCGGCGATGCGCCCGCCGTATCCCAGCGCCGGTTCGGGGTACATGGTACAGATCGCCGCGGTGTCACATTCTGAAGACGCCTATGTTCTTGTGAACGCGCTGCGCAATCATGGCTTCGCGGCAGCTGCGCAGCACATGCCCGATGGGCTGATTCATGTGCGCATTGGTCCGTTCGCAACACACGAGGAAGCAAGCCGGATGTCCGCGAGACTGCTCGGAGAAGGCTACAACGCGATGGTGCAGCCGTAGAAGCAGCGGTCAGGTATAAGAGGTCAGGAAGGGAGCTTCCAGCTTTTCGCGGGCGATAGGCGATGATATCCACGCAAAAACTACGTCCGCATCCACTCCGGCAGCCCGGAAGCGATTGCGGCGCGGATCGCCTCTGATAGCTCTTCGCGCGTCGCATAGTCAGCCGGATCGAGCGGCGCGTGAAAAACGATGTGCACCGTTCCGGGATAGATGCGATTGCTGTCCACGGGAAGAATTTTTTCACTGCCGAAGATTGAAATCGGGACGCAGGGCGCGCCAGAATCCTTGGCGAGATAAAACGGGCCTTTCTTGAAGGGCAGCATGAGGCCGTCGGGCGAGCGCATGCCCTCAACAAAAGTTGTGATGTGAAGTCCAGAAGCGAGGACGCGTTGCGCCTGCTCGACGGCTTGCTGCGCTTCCGCTGCGTCACCCGTGCGATCGACTGGGATGAAACGTGCGAGCTTGAATGCGTAGCCGAGGATAGGAATCTTCATGAGCGAGCTTTTGAGGAAGACCACGGTGCGGCCGGGCAGGTTCGTCATAAGCGCAGGCGCATCGAGATAGGAGATGTGGTTGGCCATGAAGATACACGCGCGGCCGGCCCGAGTATTCTCCTGGCCGTGGATTTGAATTCGAATGCCCGCTATGAGCATGGCGACTCGGGCGATCCAGGACCCGACCGCGTAGAGCGGACCGACGTTGCCGGTGATGAGCGTGAACGGGAAGAAAATGATCGCTGCGGGAACAGCCAGGACGACGATGGTGACGAAGACGAGAATCGAGACAATCATGGGCGATCAAGATAGGCGCGTAAGGTGAGTATCGCACTAACAGGGGTCAGCGATCAGTTGTCAGTTTGCCTTGTGGTGGGCCAACAGAATTGAAAGCAGACGCGGGATTGCGAGCTACGTGCGCATCCACTCGGGGAGGCCGGATGCGATGGACGTGCGCACCGCGCGCATGAGCTCGTCACGCGTGGCGCAGGTATTCGGGTCAATGGGCGGATGAAAGATTACGTGCGCGATGCCGCGACGAATGCGTTTGCTGCCTTTGGGCAGGAGCGTCTCTGTTCCGTGAATTGACACGGGAATGCACGGCGCACCTGCGGCCATTGCTAGGAAGAATGGTCCCTTCTTGAAGGGCAGCATGCAGCCGTCGGGCGAGCGAGTTCCCTCAACAAATGTAGTGATGTGTACGCCCTTCGCAAGGACGCGCTGAGCTTCGGCGACGCTGCATTGCGCGTCTGCGGGATTGCCCGTGCGGTCGACGGCGATGAATTCCCCCTGGCGAAACCCCGTGCCAAGGATCGGCAGATTCATGAGCGACCGCTTCATAAAGGCCGATGTCCGGCCGGGGATGATGGAGATGAGCGCGGGCGGATCGAGGTTGGAGACGTGGTTCGACATGAAGATGACCGCGCGGTCGCCGGGAATTCGATCGAGGCCTTCGACCTGAAAACCCACGCCGGCAAGCCGGCAGCTAAAGGCAAGCATAAAGCGCGTAGCTTTGTAGAGCGGCAGCACATTGCCGGTTAGCCAGCACCATGGAATGAGGAGGATGGCGGAAGGAATTCCCAGCACAACCATGTTGGCGATGAAGATGAGCGACCAGATCATGCGTTGTCTCTAGGGAGCGGCGAAGCGTTCGCGAAGGCGCGCAGGAAGCTTTTCGTAGATGCCGTCGAAGCCGCCATTGGAGAGGACGGCGACGACATCTCCGGGCGCGAGCTGAGGCGTGAGGTCGTCGACGATGGCATCAGCGTTGGCGAGAAGCTCCGCCGGCGTGCCTGCGTCGTTCAGAGCGCGGACAGCTTCTTCGGGATGCAGGCGCTCGGCCTCCGGAATTCGCTCCTGCTGAAAAACGGCGGCGAGAATCACGCGATCGGCAAGCGAAAGGCTTTCAATGAGGTCGTGCGCCAGGACTTTGCGTCGCAGCGTGTTGGAGCGCGGCTCGAGCACGGCCCAAAGGCGCCGCGAAGGATAGATGGAGCGGAGCGCCCTGAGGGTCTCGCGGATGGCCGTTGGGTGGTGTGCGAAGTCCTCGATGAGAGTGATGCCGTTGATTTCAGCGCGGACCTCGAGGCGACGCTTTACGCTCTTGAAGGTGGCGAGAGCTTCCGTGATGGCGTCGGTAGGGACGCCGGCAGCGGCAGCGAGAGCCGCGGCGGCCGTGGCGTTCAGAGCATTGTGCTCGCCGGCGAGATGCATGGTGAATTCAGCCCATGGCGTGCCGGAACGCAGAACCTCCCAGTGCATGCGGCCGGATTCGTAACGGAGATTGCAGATCCTCCAATTGGCCGCATCGGTGAATCCGTAGCGCTCGACGGGACAGAACGCGCGGCTCACACATTCGGTTACGTTGGTGCTGCCATCGTAGGCAACGATGAGGCCGCGGCGCGGAACGAGATTGACGAGGCGCTTGAAGGCGACTTTGACGGCTTCGAGGTCAGCGTAAATATCGGCGTGGTCAAACTCGACGTGCGTGAGGATAAGCGCGGCGGGAAAGTAGTGGAGAAACTTGGGACCCTTATCGAAGAAAGCGGTGTCGTACTCGTCGCCTTCGAGGATGAAGTTGCGCGTGGGACGGAGTTGAAAGCTCGTGCCGAAATTTTCCGCGACGCCGCCGATGAGGAACGAAGGCTCAAGCGAAGGGTTTGCGCGCGCGGCAACCTGATAAATCCAGGCAAGCATGCTGGTGGTCGTTGTTTTGCCGTGAGTTCCGGCGACGACAAGGGATTCGCGACTCTTGAGAAATTCTTCGCGCAGGAGCGCGGCCATGGAAGTGAAGGGAATGCGCTCGTCGAGGACGCGCTCGATTTCAGGATTCCCGCGGGAGAGCGCGTTGCCGATGACGACGAGGTCGGGCGCCGGATTAAGATTCGATTCGGCATAAGGCTCGAGGATTGGGATGCCAAGCGAGCGAAGCAGATCGCTCATGGGCGGATAAGCGGCCTTGTCGGAACCGGTGATGCGATGACCCTCGAGCTGGAGCAGGCCAGCGAGCGAAGCCATGGCAGTGCCGCAGATGCCGATGAGGTGGATGTGGCGCGGCGACGCCGTCACTTTTTCACCGCCGGTTCGAGAATGCGAAGGCTCGCCGTGTCGCTGACGGCTAGCTCGGCTTCGACGCCGAAGGTGAGCGTGACATTTTCATGGGAAACGTGTCCGCTACGCAGACCGATTGCAATGGGCACGTCGACGCCAACGAGTGCGCTGAGAATGGATTCGTCAAGGAGGGAGGGCGGTGCGCCCGGCGACGCGCAATCGAGCATTTCACCAAAGACGATGCCTCGGGTGCCGTCGAGCTTTCCTGCGTGACGCAGCTGCCAAAGCAAGCGATTGACCTGGTAGGGTTTGACGCCTGTGTCCTCAAGAAAAAGCAGCTTGCCTTCGGTGCTCGGTTCCCACGGGGTGCCGAGCAAGGAGGCGAGAATGCTGAGGCAGCCGCCGTAGAGCGTGCCGCGAGCACTGATTGAGGATGCGGTGGGTTTGAGGGTGCGCAAGCCTTCCGCAGCGCCAACGCTGTAGGGTTCGCCAGCCAGTGCAGCGCGAAAACTTTCAAGGTGGACGCCGTTGGTGAGATAGAAATCAGCGGCGAGCATGGGGCCGTGAAAGACGGGAAGGCCAATTTGGTCGAGAAGGCGGAGTTGGATGCCGGTGAGGTCGCTATAGGCGAAGAACGGCTTGGGATGCGCGGCGATCGCTTCGAGCTCGAGGCCGTCGAGCAGGTAGTTCGAACCGTAGCCGCCGCGAATGCACATGACGGCGGCTGCGTTAGTGTCGGCGAAGGCGGCGTGCAGATCGGAGAGGCGCTGGACGGCGGTTCCGGCGAAGTACAGCGGCTCGCGCAGGAGAGCATTGGGAGCTAACTTGGGCGCATAACCCAATGAGCGAAGCGCCGCGAGGCCAAGATCGACGCGCTCAGACTTCGCTGGCGAAGCCGGAGCAACGATGCTGATCGCCGCATCGGGCGCAACGGCTGGCGGTTGGAGCTGCCTCATTTCACCAAGCCTCCCCGCGGGCGATGAGAGTGGCTGGACCCGTGAGATACAACTCCGCGCCGGGACCATCCCATGCGACGGTCTGCGCTCCGCCAGGCGCGACGACTTTGAGCGGCGACAGACAGCGGCGCAACGCAAGGGCCGCAGTGGCCGCAGCCGAGCTGCCAGTTCCGGATGAACTCGTCGGGCCAACTCCGCGTTCGAAGATGCGAATCTCGATCTCGTGCTCATCCACGACTCGCACAAACTCGACGTTTGTTTGCTTGGGAAAATCGCGGTGCGCGCAGATCTCTGCGCCGATCCCAGCCCAGGCGCGGTGGCCGACGGCGAAATCCGGCGTTTCGACGAGGATAACGAAGTGGGGATTGCCGGTGGAGACCTCGACGCCAACGACCTCGACACCGTCGATAAGCTTCAGTGTGTGCGGCACGAAGCGCGGCACACCCATTGCCGTGGTCACGTCGACAGAAAATTCGTTTTGGTTGCGCACGCTAACAATCTGACAGTTGCGAACACCGGCAGCGGTAGCGATCTCGAGCGTATCGCCGGGCTTGGAACCAAGCGACTCGGCCATCCATACCGCGACGCAGCGCGTACCGTTGCCGCTGATTTCGGCAATGGAACCATCAGCATTGTGAAGGCGAATGCGGCCGGAGCGCGGGGCCGGTCCAGACTCGTTTATCCACGCAAAGAATTCCACGCCGTCGGCGCCAACGCCGGTGTTGCGCTGGCAGAGGCTGCGCGTGAGAGCAGCAAGATCGTGGCCTGCAGCGTCCTCTTCGGAGACGATGAGAAAGTCGTTACCGCACGCATGGGCTTTGGTGAACGGAATCAAACTTCCTCCGGAACGCAGATTTGGAGCAGTGCGGCGAACGGCTGGTCGAGTTGTGCGGCGTCGGGAATCACGTTGTTTCTCAGCCCGATGCTAACACCGATGAGGGCGCGCAGTTGAGCAGGAATCGGGGGATGTGCCGAGTGATGCAAGAGCGCGCACTCAAAAGAAATCGGGAGCGCGATGGAGCCATCTTGTAGAGGCATAAATCGCGGCCGATGGCTGATTCCTGGCGTCAAAGCTGGCGATCAACGTGAAGTCCGCGCGATGCGCTTTTACGGCCGTGTCGATTTCGTCGCCGTCGAATGCGACGACGATGGCGGCGTGGGCAGCGGGATCGTCGAGTGCGGAACGATAGATGCCGATGTCGCTCTCGTTGATGGTCTGGCGAAGAGGGATTCCGGTGGATGCAACAATCTCAGGGTAGACGGACGTGTCCATGAGCACGGTTGCGCGCGGATCGAGGATGAGCAACGAATGCAAGGCCGGAGGAATGGAATTGTCGTAGGGCTGGCGCGCATGGGCATTCTTGGTGCTTTCAACGTAGACGATGGGGTGGGACCGTAGCAGCGCGAGCACGTTGAGGCCGGCAAGAGCAAAGAGGAACGAGAAGGCGATTTTGGGCAGCACGAAAGCGAGGCTTGCTGGTTTGATGTGGCGGAGTGTGTCTGTAAGCAGCTGCGCTGCGAAACCGAGACCGAGAGCCAAAGCGGGCAAAAGCTCAAGGCCGTAACGTGTGTTGTACCAGGTGTAGGGCCACCAGGCGGGAAAGAAGATGGGAACTGATCCGTAGGCGACGGACCATGCGTAAAAGGGGACGGGCAGCCAGAGGAGAAGCGTCCAGGCAATTGCGCGGCGGCGGGTTTTTTCGACGAACCAGGCGCGGGCGGTGCCGAGCACGGCGAGACCCAGAACCAGATTGCCCCAGAGATTGCTCCAACCGGGCGCGGCAACGGAGTCGAGCTCCGTTACCTTGAGATAGAAGAGAAGCGCGACCCATGGATTGTGCCAACCGGGATGCGGCGGCCAACCGGGCGCATTGGCTGCGGTGCGGAATTCGATGGCGTGGGCGGAGTAAGGCCCGCGTGCGAAGAAGAGCCAGTCGCCGAAACAGACGGAGTTGTAGATGAACCAGAGAAGCGGGGCCGCTGCGATCGCGATGGTGGCAAGCCAAAAGGTCGGCGCAGCAAGGCGCGAGCGCTCGCCCAGGGCGGCCCGGCGAAACAGGGTGATTGCAATGCCGGACCATGCGATGAACGCGATGATCCAGCCGTCGTAGCGGGTGAAGATGGCGGCGACGAGGGCGATAGCGATGCCTTGCAGGCCGCAGACTTTTGGTTGAGGATCGTCATCTAGATGGGAGCGCCACTCGACTAGCCAGACCACGATCCATATGAATTCGCAGAGGAACAGCGGCTCGGTCATGGCTGTTGTCTGCAAGTAAAGGAGATTTGGATTGAGGGCGAAGAAAATGAGTGCGAGCGCGGCGGGCGCGGGGCAGAGCCAGTTGCGCGCCAGGCGGTAAATGCCGGCGCAGGAGGCGATGTATGCAAGGGCCGAGGGGACCACTCCGGCGAGTCCCGAGGCCCACCAGGAGTAATTCTGCACGAAGGGTAGTAGGAGAATGTGCGGGAGCGGCAGCCACACCGAGCCAAGCTCTGAAAAACGGGGCGTGCGGGAATCGAAGACGCGGCGCGCGATGTGAAGATGGGCGATTGCGTCGCCGTAGTTGATCATCGCTCCGTGACGCCAGCTCCAGAGGATGGCCACGGCAGAAGCCGCCATGCAGAAGGCCAGGACCATCCAGCCTTCCGCATCGGAGATTCTCTTCTCAGTCAAGGTGCGTGATCTCGCGAAAGAGGTTGAAGCGCGCGTCGATCTCACTGCGCGAGAGTTGCTGCAGGCGCTCCGTGCCGAAACGCTCGCAGGCGTAGGAGCCCATGACGCTGCCGTAGAACATGGCGTGGCGCCAGGCGGCCGGCGTCTGCTCGGGCTGCGAAGCGAGATAGCCGAAGAAGCCACCGGCAAAGCTATCGCCCGCGCCGGTCGGATCGATGACTTCCTTGAGCGGGAGGGCAGGCGCCTTGAAGGTGCGGAGTTCCTCGCCTTTACCTTTTGGATTGGCACTACTGTGGAATAACGTCGCGCCGTATTCGCCGTGCTTGACGACCAAAGCACGAGGACCGAGAGCGATGACGGCGCGCGCGGCCTGCACCAGATTGTTGTTGCCGGCCAGCATGCGCGCCTCAGTGTCGTTGATCAGCAGAACGTCAAGTCCCTTCAAGACTTCAAGCAGGGCCGGGCGATGGTCTTTGATCCAGTAATTCATGGTGTCGCCGGCAACCAACTTCACGCCGGGCATGGCCTCGCGGACGCGCCGCTGGAGGACGGGATCGATATTGGCTAGGAAGAGGAATTCGGAGTCGCGATAGGCGTCGGGGATTTTTGGCTCGAAAGTGGCAAAGACGTTGAGCTCGGTGTTATGCGTTTTGGCTTCGTTCAGATTTTCGAGATACGAGCCTTCCCAAAAGAAGCTTTTTCCGGCAGTGTGTTCGATGCCGCGCGTATCAATGTTGCGCGCGGCAAAGACAGCTTCCTGCTTTCGGCCGAAGTCCTCGCCGACGACGGCAATAACGCGCACGCCGGTGAAGAAGCTGGCGGCGAGTGAGAAGTAGGTTGCGGCGCCGCCGAGGCAGCGCTCGCGGCGTCCGGCGGGGGTTTCGATGGAATCGTAGGCTACGCTTCCGACTACAGTAATGGACATTTTTCTCCTGGTCTTGGACGAGAGTTCCGGTGAAACAGCAAGTCAGATAGCTACTCACTCTACCAACCATGGTATTTGCCGAAGAGTAGTTTGAGGCGCTCTTTCGTTTCGGCGGGAATTGCATCGGCTTGGGTGAGCAGGGCATACTTCGCGGCAGACGCGCAGGCGCAGGTCCGTTCATGCGGCATGGCGGCGACGGCGGCCCTGACGACTTTGGCGGCGTTGTCGGCGTTCTTGTGGAGCACAGCGACGATCTCCTCAATGGTGACGGCGTCGTGGCCCTCGCGCCAGCAATCATAGTCGGTGACCATGGCGATGGTGGCGTAGCAGATTTCGGCTTCGCGGGCGAGTTTGGCCTCCTGCAGGTTCGTCATGCCGATAACGTCGGCGCCCCAACTGCGATAGAGGTTCGACTCAGCGCGGGTCGAGAATTGCGGGCCTTCCATGCAAATGTAGGTGCCGCCGAGTTTGCCCACGACTCCGACTTTCGCGCAGGCATCGGCTGCGGCCTTCCCAACAGTTGCGCAAACGGGATCGCCGAATGCGACGTGGCCTACGATTCCATCGCCGAAGAAGGTCGCGAGGCGGTTGAACGTGCGGTCGATGAACTGGTCGGGGATGACGAAGTCCGTGGGCTTGTGCTCTTCCTTGAGCGATCCGACGGCGGAAACGGAGAGGATGCGCTCGACGCCGAGCTTTTTGAAGGCGTAAATGTTGGCACGAAAGTTGAGCTCGGAGGGAAGGATGCGATGGCCGCGGCCGTGGCGCGCGAGAAAAGCGACCTTGCGCCCCTCGAGTTCGCCGAGGACAAAGGCTTCAGACGGTGAGCCGAAGGGCGTCTCAATGTGCTCGTCGCCAATGTTGGTGAAGCCGGGCATGGAGTAGAGCCCGCTGCCGCCGATGATGCCGATTTCTGCTTGAGACACTTTCAACTCCTTGTTCAGCTGTCATCCGTCAGCTATCAGCTCTCAGCTCCTCGGGTGGTTCCGAAGCTCGGTGGTTGACTCAGCAAAGAACTGCTGAGAGCTGACGGCTGAAAGCTAAAGCCTCATCGTTGATCGATGAGGCGGATCGTTTCCAGGAAAACGTCGCCGTCGATCATCAAACTGTGTGCGCTGATCTTGTCCATCGTGTCCTGCGCGGTGTGGTGGTAACTATTGTTGGGTCCGTAATCGAGATCGATGATGTCGATCGAAGGCACGCCGCGCTGGACGAAAGGTAAATGATCGTCCTCGACCTCCATCTGCTGCTGAAAGAAATAGCGCTGGTAGCCAAACTTCTTGGCGGCTTCAGCGACGTCCGAGACCAGCCATGGAGCCGAGCGCGTTTCCTGCTGAATGTCGAGATCCTTGTCGCCGATCATGTCGGCAAGGATAAACGCCTTGATCTGGTTGAGCGTTCCGTCACGGCCCCACTTGGCCGCAAGATGACGGCTGCCGTAGGTGGAGTCAGAGGCTGACCACTGCTGAATGGCCTCTTCGCCGTCGAAGAAAACGAGCCAGACCGAGTAGCCATCGAGTTTCTTACCCGCTGAGCGCGCGGCCTGTTCGCGGAGGCGATCGCCGATGGCCATCAGCAGACCGGTGGTTGACGCACCATCATTTGCGCCGACGAAGTTGATAGTACGCAGCGGGTAATTGGTTTCGTAGTGCGAGCCGAGCACGATGACGCCGGGCCTTGTGCCTGGAAAACGCACGATGAAGTTGCACATGGGCACCGCCCCGATGGGAGTGTCGGCGGTGAAAATATCTTGCTCGAGCTGATCGTGGTCGCGGAGGAAGTGGGCACGAAGAAAATCCTCGGCTTTAACGTGGCCGGGACCTGTAGGCCAACGGGGACCGATGGCTGCGAATTGGCGGGCATATTCGTATGCGGCATTGCCATCGAAGTGCTGAGCGGGGGCGGCCAAACCGGCAGCGGCGAGCACAATTGCCGGCGCAACTCTCCTCCAAAACCAGGAAGAAATCATCCGGCGGCCTCCTTTTTCTTTCGGCGCGACGGGTGGACCCACCACGCGACTCCAATGCCGAGCAGGTAGAGAGCCAGCATCGGCAGCGCGTACAGACACATTGTGCTTGGATCGGGACTGGGGCAGATGACGGCAGCAACAAAGAACACGGCGAGGATAGCGTAACGAATGTTCTTCCAGAGGAATTTGGGGCTGACGATGCCGAACAAGGCGAGGAAGAAGATGAGGATGGGCAGCTCAAAACTGACACCGAGACCAAGGATGATGGAAAGGAAGAAGCCGGTGTACTCCTCGATGGTGACGATAGGATGGAAGTTTTTGCCGAAGTCGAGAATCAGGATCTTAAGCGCGCCAGGCAGAACGAAAAAATAGCCGAAGCTTGCGCCGGCAAGAAAGAGGCTGACGGTAGCTGTCATGAAAGGAATGACAAAGCGCTTTTCCTTTTGGTACAGGCCGGGCGCGATGAACAGCCACACCTGGTAGAGGATGAAGGGCGACGCGAGAATGGCTCCGCCGATGAGGGAGACCTGGAGATAGAGATTAAGCGGATCCATCGGGTGGGTGTAATTGAGCTTGATGCCGAGTTTATCGAGCGGCGCTTGGACGAATCCGTAGAGCCGCTCGTGGAAGACGTAGGCGATGATGAAGCCGAGGCCAAGATAGATGGCAGAGTGAACGAGACACTTGCGAAGCTCCTCCAAGTGCTCCATGAGGCTCATGCCGGGGAGTTCTGCGCGCTCGCTGACGGCTTTCCGCGCTTTTTCGATCGCTTCCTCGGGATCAACCATGATGAGGCGCCGGCTCCGATCTTTCGGCTTCAGGAAACAGGTTTCCCTGGGACTTGGGGGGCGGATCAGCGGAAACAACCTCACCAGTGGAAGGCGGCTGGATTTGAGGACTTATCGCAGGGGGAGCGGATTCAGCTGGATCGGCGGTCGGCGGTTGCGAAGTTTCCGCCTTAATGTTGGGGTCGGTCCCTTCAAAATGGGGGCTTTCTGCTGCGTCCGATGGGGGGAGCTGAGGAATTGCCGGAGGCGTTGGTGAGGCTGCTGCCTCAAGTTGTGCGGGCGGCGGAGCAGCGGCGAGGGCACGCTGCCGCGCTTCCTCCTCTTTCTTGCGGCGATCAGCCTCCTCGGAGGCCCGGAACTCCTCTTCCATCTGGAACTTGAAGTCGTTTGAAGCTTTGCGGAACTCGTACATCAGCTTTCCGAGCTGACGGCCGATTTTGGGGAGTCGCCGAGGGCCGAACACGACCAAAGCCAGTGCCATCAAGAGGAGCGTATCCCACATGCTCAACGTGGCAAGCTGAATTGGCGGCACAGATCCCATGAAGGATCATGATACCCGCGGCTAGGTGGCGTCCACAAACAGGCGTTCTCTTGCATCAACCCGAAGGCGGCGTTTGGGGTAATAGGATGTCGGCAAGTTCGTAGCTTAATGGGATTCAGATGGAACGCTCGAGCCACTGACTGAGGCCCACAAAAAATGAAGGCGGGACCTGAAGGCGGAATCCGGGCTTTCGGCCTCAGAAGTCGCTAAACGGCGTCCTGGCATCCTAATGAATATGCGTTGCAGTCGATTTCGAACCGTTGCGCTGATCTTCTTGCTGCTGCCGGTCTGCGCACTTCGGCGCGGGGTCGCCTATTCCCTGCTTTCGCACGAACAGCTCATCGACCTGACGTGGGACGACTCGATCGTTCCCCTGCTGAAAAGCCAGTACCCGAATCTGACGCCGGCAGAGCTGGACCGCGCACGATCTTTCGCCTACGGCGGGTGCGTGATTCAAGATATGGGGTACTACCCGTTCGGCGATGGGTTTTTCTCCGATCTGACGCACTATGTGCGCACGGGCGACTTTGTTCTGGCGCTGTTCCGTAACGCGCACAACGCCAATGAGCTGGCCTTTGCCGCTGGCGCACTGTCGCATTACGTGGGCGATTCGATCGGACATTCGGAGGCGACCAACCGGGCCGTCGCGATGCAGTTTCCCAAGCTGGCGGCGCGCTACGGCAACAGCGTGAATTATGCCGAGGGCAAGCGCCAGCATGTGCAGGTGGAGTTCGCATTCGACATCGATCAGATTGGAAAGCACCACTTGGCGCCGCTCGGATATCTGCGCCACATCGGAATCAGAGTTCCAACGCACCAGCTCGCACTAGCTTTCTATCAGACATACGGAATCACCGACGACTTCTCAGCGGGCGAGCGACATAAGTTCAATGAGGGCGAGTATCAGTTTGCGACGCGGAAGTTCATTCCCCGAGTGGCCTATGCGGTGACGCTCATGCGTCGTGGCAATGAAGTGGCGGAGCCGCATACGGCCGATGCGAAAGAGATTGAGAAGGAAGCGGCCGAGGCTGCAACCCTCTACGGCTGGGCGGCTTATCGGAAGAAAGCCGGCTTCGAAACCCATCTCATCGCTTGCGTGCTCTCGATCCTGCCGAAGGTTGGCCCCTTAGCGATGGTCGCGGTTAAAGGCCCGAGCGAAGCCGCCGAGACCGATTACATGCACAGCCTGGTGGATTCCACCGCAGCGATTCGCCATCGCGTAGTTCTGTTCACTCCCGTGGATAAGCGGGACCTGCGCTCGGCGAGCGCTGCATCGAAGACTGATGCGCTCGGACCACCCGATCCCGAGCACATCTTGCCCAATCGCGACCTGGATACGGGGCTGGTGGTTAAACCGGGCGGGTATCGGCTGACGGACGAAACTTACGCAAACCTGTTGCGCCGGCTGACCAGCGATCCGAATAAGCCGATCCCTCCCGGAGTCAAGACGGATATTCAGGCATACTATGCCAACCCGAATGCGCCGATCGCGACCAAGCGAAAGTCCCATCAGTGGGCTGAAGTGCAGGCTGATCTCACAACGCTCACCGCTATGCCAACGAGCCCAGAAGCCAAGCCTTACCCAACCTACGGCGATTCAAGTCCGTCGCCGGCAGAACAAAAATAGGCAGCCGCTATTTGACCTCGGTCAGGTTGGTCCTCGACAACAAGACAGGTTGACCGGGACGCCCTGGCGCGCCGGCGGCAGCAGGACGCAAAGATTGCGGATGGTCCGCCGGCGCCTGATGCATGGTGACGATGACGGCTTCAGCGGACTTCGCTCCTGCGCAACGGTAAGAGTGCGGGGTTCCCGCGTCAAAATAAACGGCATCGCCGGGTCCGAGCTTAGCTTCCTGTTCGCCGTGGCGTAACGCCAGTTCACCTGCAACCACGTAGAGGAATTCGAACCCCGTGTGCATGTGCGACCTGGGCTCAACATGTTCGGGCAGCGGAATAAACTCGGCAAAGTAAGGATCCATGTGCCGGTCGGCGACCATGTAGCCGAGACTTTCAAAGGTGTAGGTGGGCGGCTCCACTCCTGTTTGCGGAATGCGCACTCGGTCTCTCTTGCGGTGCACGCGAAAGATAGGCGAGGGCTCGGTCTCAAAAAAGTAAGAGAGATCCTTGGAAAAGACCATCGCAATGCGGGCCAAGTTACGAAGAGTCGGCACCACGCGTCCCGTCTCCAACTGCGAAAGAAAGCTGGCTGATAGACCGGTATGCTTGCCCAGATCGACCAGGCCCATTGACTTTTTTAGGCGTAAGCGCCGGATGCGTTCGCCCAGGTGCTTCTCGGTTATAAAGCGCTCGGCGGTGTCGGCATCCGCCAGCGTCTTGTGCATCTCCTCGCCACCATTCGCCTCTATCTTGTTTATGTCGACTCTATTAGTTTCGACACGATCGGTCATAGCCGCGCTCCTACCAAGCTAGGATGCATGTTTGTGGCGTTTGTTGTCTAATCAAAATCGATTCTGGTAGGACGAAACTGGCGTGTGTTGTCCGGTGCCCCGAAGTGGAATCCCGGTAAAGTTTGCCGAGAATACCCGAGTACCCTCCCCCTCCCCATTTTGGAGTTAAGGGGTTTGTTTTCAGGTACTTGTACCCCCGATCAATTCCCGCAACCCATTGATTCTAAAGAGTTTAGCATCTCAAAGTCCTCTATCTAAAGGAGTTAGGAGTCCATTTTGGACGATTTTGCCCGAGAGTGCGGCTTCGACCAAATCGCCAGTTCAACTGCGGAAACCACGCCGCCCGATGCCTTCTAGGGGCTTTTTGACGCTAAGACAAGAATAGCGATTTCGCGGAAATGATCGGCAAACTTGGGGAGAAATATATTTCGAGTGGAATCAGGGAGATGGGCGGGTGCAAGGGGAGGCGGAGACTTGACAGTCGGGCAGCGGCGCTCCTGAATGTGTGGCGTGCAGCCGGAAAGCAACATGCATTCCATCTCGTTGGAGACGGATGCGCAACCGACCAGGTATTGCTTGAGCGTCATCGCGCTAGCCCCCGTCGGCAGTGCTGAAAAATTCACGCTTTCGTAAACAAGGTCTGTTTTTGCCGTTCGAGAATCCACCCTATGATCGAGCGGAGGAACGAAACAATGTTTACCAACTGCTATCAAATTGCTTTTGAGAATGCGACGAACGAAATCGCTGAAATCAACGCACAGATACAAAAACTGGCACGCAGGAAAGAACTGCTTGAAAAGCTTGTTGAGCCCTTAAGAACGCTGGTTTCTGCATCCGAATCATTCGCAAACCATGCCGCGGTTTCTGACGATTCGAATAGCCAATCCGCAAATTCAACAGCGGACACGCACGCATCCCAGGCCGGCATCCTGGTGGACGTTTTCGAAGCCGAACCTGGCCCGCTCGAAGGTTCGGCTGCCGTGACGCAGCCGGATGTGGACGAGGCGAACCTCCAAACGGAAAGGAACGGCGGTCCCGTCTCCCACGCGGATGTTGCCGGGCTCGCGTACCGCTTCTGGAACGAGCGTGGCCGGGTCCACGGCCATCACGAAGCGGACTGGTTCCGGGCCACGCACGAACTTCAAAACTCGGCTTGATACCGGAGGGGCATCGCCTTGGAGTGCCGCACTGCAAAGCGCGGGTGCCCCTGCTTGAGCAACGAACAATAGAAGCCATTCCAGGTCGACTGGCCCAGCGCTCAGGAGCCTTGGGCGGGATCGCCGGCCAAAGTGTGTTTGGATCGTACGCCGGATAAAAAGGCAGGAGCGGCGTTATTCTGGAGAGTCCGGCGCAATGAACGGGCCGCGCAGAAAGCCTGGGAAGAGATGGCTGAAGAGACTCCACAAGCGGAAGAAGCCAGAAAAGACGCAGCCCAAATAGACGCTGCGCAGGTGACGAAAGTCGCAGCACCCGTGACCACGATTTCTGAGATTGGCCGGCACGAGGGGCAATCTGTCACTCTGCAGGGTTGGCTTTACAACTCGCGCGAGAGCGGAAAGCTGCTGTTTCCCATTTTTCGCGATGGAACGGGGTCGATCCAGGGCGTGGCGCATGTGAAGAGCGTGACGCCGGAAGTGTTTGAGAAACTGAAGGGCCTCACGCAGGAATCGAGCGTCATCGTCACGGGAAAGGTGCGTGCGGATAAGCGCGCGCCGGGCGGGTATGAGCTCGATGTCGAAGACGTGCATGTGGTGCAGCGCGTGCCGGAGTCAGACCCCTACCCGATCACGTTGAAGGACCATGGAGTCGAATTTTTACAGGAGCGGCGGCACTTGTGGGTGCGCAGCCCAAGGCAGTCGGCGATTCTGCGGATTCGCGCCGAGATTATGCGGGCGGCGGCGGAATATTTTGACTCGAATGGCTTTATACGGACCGATCCGCCGATCCTGACCCCGGCGGCGTGCGAAGGCACGTCGACGCTGTTTCCGGTGGACTACTTCGGCGATCCCGCGTACCTGACGCAGAGCGGCCAGCTCTACATTGAGTCGACGGCTCTGGCTCTGGGCAAGGTGTATAGCTTCGGGCCGACCTTCCGCGCGGAGAAGTCGAAGACGCGACGGCACCTGACGGAGTTCTGGATGATCGAGCCCGAAGTTTCTTTCTTGGATTTGGACGGGCTCATGAGTCTCGCCGAAGAGTTCATCTCGCACATTGTCGCGAGCGTCCTAAAGAATCGGGCGCCAGAGCTGCATGCGATCGGGCGAGATGTGACGAAACTCGAGACGATCAAGGCGCCGTTCCCACGTTTGAGATACGACGAAGCGGTGGAGATGCTGAACCAGGCGCACAAGGATGGAAAGCTGGAAGCGCCGTTTGAATACGGGAATGACTTTGGCTCGCCGGATGAGACGTGGCTGAGCTCGCAATACGACCGGCCGGTAATGGTGCATCGCTACCCGGCGGATGTGAAGGCTTTTTACATGGAGCCCGATCCGAAGGATCCACGCTATGCGCTATGCGTTGATGTGCTGGCGCCGGAGGGCTACGGCGAGATCATAGGCGGATCGCAGAGGGTGTCAAGTTACGAGCTGCTGAGCTCGCGCATTGACCAGCATAAGCTGCCGCGCGCGGCGTTCGAGTGGTATCTCGACCTGCGGCGATACGGCAGCGTGCCGCACTCGGGATTCGGCATGGGCATTGAGCGCCTGGTGGCGTGGGTGTGCGCGCTCGATCACGTGCGGGAGACGATTCCGTTTCCGCGGATGCTGAACCAGATGTATCCGTAAAACAGTTCGCAGTTTGCAGCGGAACGGGCTGCCAGCCGGGAGCTCGTCGCTCGTGGACTGTGAATCGTGGATCGAGAGCCCTGAACCGCGGCTGGCGGCGGGATTTGAGGACTTGCAGGTTGAACATCGCGGGTTCAAACCGCAGCGACTCTCTCAAATACTTGTTGCAACAGCTATTTAGGCTAGCGGTGCATCTTTGCGGCTGCCGGGGAATCAAACGAAGTGAAGAAATTTGGTTCCGGGTTGATTTTCAAGGAGATGAGCAAAGTGGCAACGGCTACGATTTTAACGGCAAGAGAAGCGCACGCGGTGAAGAAAGCGCCGACGATGGAGGGCGTGCTGCCCGCAGTTCATGAGCGATGGAGCGCGCGGTCGTTCGACGAGCGAAAAGTGAGCGCGGAAGTGCTGAAGAAGGTGTTTGAAGCGGCACGGTGGGCGGCCTCGTCGAACAACGAGCAGCCTTGGCGATTTGTCGTGGGACTGCGTGGGTCAGAGACCTTCAGAAAGCTCCATGAGTCGCTTGGCGGGTTCAACCGCGAGTGGGCGGGACGCGCGGCAGAGCTGATCCTGGGAACATCGGCAACGCGGTTCGCGAAGAACGGCGCGGAAAACAGATTCGCGCTGTATGACCTGGGAGCGGCAACTTCGTACCTGACTCTGGAGGCCGCGGAGCTGAGGCTCACAACGCACCAAATGGGCGGTTTCGACCAGGAGGCTGCGCGGAAGGCATTGGGGATTCCGGAGGAGCACGCCCTGGGCGCGGTCATTGCTCTGGGGTACCGCGGCGAACCCGAGGCGCTGGGCAACGACACGCTGATCGAGCGAGAGACGACAGCTCGAACGCGGAAGCCTCTGAACGAGATCGTGTTCGGCGAGTGGGGAGAGCCGGCGGAACTGTAAAGCAGGTATCAGTGATCAGTTGTCAGTGGGCCGGCGGCTCGGGCTCACTTCATCCGGAATTTGGGCGCATCCCGTCTCTACGATTTCTTGAGCGGCACTTTGGCGCCCTTCTTGCGAGCTTCTGAAAGGCCGATGGCGATTGCCTGTTTGGGGTTCGTTACTTTCTTGCCGCTGCGGCCGCTCTTCAGCTTACCGGCCTTCATCTCGCGCATTTCGGTTTCAACCTGCTTGCCCGCTGCAGGGCCGTATTTTCTTGCGGAAGATTTCTTTTTGGTTGCCATCAATCCGTCTCCTTGTTGCGAACAAATCTCATTTGTTTTTGATGCATCTCGTCTCGGACGAGTGCAGCGGGGTTGTGTTTTCGCGTTCGACGTCCTGACGGAAAATTGCGACCGCACGAGACCATTCTCCAGCGCGATACAGTGGATGAGGAAGGGGTCGACACTTGAACACGGCGGGGACAGGGAAGCGAACGGGCGCGAAGAAAGCGGGCACGCGCGATGGAAGCAGAGCCGCGGTGGCGGCGAAGGGCAGTCGCATTGGGCCTCGAAGATTGCGCGTCCGGCGAGAGCCGCTGGGTTGGATGGGACACGGAATCCTGGGATGCGCGGCGGTAGTAGCGGGACTCATTGCATGGGCGGCAATTGCGCGCGCGTTCGCGCCCAAGGGAAATACCGCGCAGGAACATTTTGACGTGCTGATGGTGCTTGGAAGCCCGGCGGACGCGGACGGGAATCCCACGGCGACGGAGCTCGCGCGCGTGACCGAGGCGGTGAACGAATACCAGCGGGGCGTGGCGCCGCGGATGATGATCACGGGCGGTGCAGCGCACAACAGATTTGTGGAAGCAGATGTGATGGCGCGCGTGGCCGAGGCGCAGGGGATTCCGGCGGGCGCGATTGTGGAAGAGAGATCGGCGCGCGACACGATGGAGAATACGTGTGACTCGCTCAGGATCATGCGCCGCCACGGATGGGATTCGGCCGAGGTGATTTCAAGCGCAAGCCATTTGCCGAGGACGGGGCTCATCCTGAGCCGGCTGCCGATTGAGTGGCGAACACATGCGGCGCCGGCGCTTGAACCGGAGGGACCATGGTCGGAGGGAGCCATGACGGTGGTCGAGATTTTGAAGACCGTGCGCTACCTGGTGTGGGCGCGGCAGGCGGATCAGTGCGATGCGCCGTGAACGGTGATCGGCGGAAGATGAAGTGAGACGGCAGGCAGTGACTGCGAGACCGGTGAGGCGCGACGGCGTCTAAGAAGGAGCGATGCCCGCGTTGTCCGGCCTCGGGGGGGTCCTGTAAGCTTGTCTATGATGCATCTCCCAGTCAAGTTATCTGCAACGATTGCCGTTGTTTTCACGATGTGTGTGTGCGCCGGAACATGTGTGCGGGCGCAGGATTCGGGCGCGCAGCAGCCGAGCCAGCAGCCGCAGCAAGGCTCTTCCTCTTCATCGCAACAGGCACCGGCAGCGGGCCAGCCTGCGCAGACTCCGGAATACGGGGTTTACATGGCTGTCGATCCGCTGGCCAAGGTTCGCTACGACAACCGCTACGACATGTCATTGGGTTTCGCATATGACCACATGAAGGCTGGACCGACGCTGCTGCAAGGCTCGAACCTTGGCGGGTTGGACATGGAAGGCTCGTACTGGTTGACGAGAAATTGGGGAATCGAAGCGACGGGGCGAGGGTACATTGGGACAAGCGGCACGGCCCCCAATGACTACAACGGAAACGTGATCCGGGGCCCGGTTGTGAAGCAGTACTTTTTTGTGGGCGGAGCGGAGTGGCTCGGCCCGCACAACAAACATGGGGCGATCATTGCGCATGCCATGTTTGGTGGGGTGTACGGGAACTTCCAGAAGGATCTGCGCGGAGAGCCGCCCGAGGTTGTGGGCTTTTACTATAACCAGATTGCACCGGCCGGGATCATCGGCGGTCACTTCGACCTGAACCGCAACGAGAATTGGGTGTTTCGCATTACGCCCGACGCGGTGATGACCCACTATACGTTCAGCGACGCGCCCAATTCTTCACTCAAGTACGGGCAGTACGACGTGAACTTCGCCATCTCGGTAGGGTTGGAGTACAAGTTCACATCGATCAAGCGCTCGAACAACAAGAAAACCAACTGGTTGTCGGGCTGGTAGGTAAAGGCAGCGGGGTTAACGGAGTTCGCGGAGTCAGACCGCTGCGGCCGGCGGCGGTTGCGGGAGCGCCGGTACTGAACCGACGCACACGGTCGTGGCCTAAAGCGCTTAGGTACGATGGGGCCAACCGTTCGGCTTGCGGCATCATCAAGAAGATAGCGGGGCTGCAAAGTGCATTGGTATGTGTGGTATTCTCCTGCGTTCAGCGGCGGGTGAGGAAAGGTTCCGCCTGAAAGAATGCCGTTTCGTATAGCGGCATGTATCGGCCGATCGAGAAGAGCGAGCCAGCAGTGAAGTGAAGCAGGTAGCCTATGGATATGAAAGACACACTGGGCGTATTGCTTGCGGGCGGAGCAGGTGAACGGCTGTTCCCATTGACGCGCGACCGGGCCAAACCGGCGGTGCCATTCGGCGGACACTATCGCATCATCGACATTACGCTTTCAAACTGCATCAATTCCGGATTGCGGCGGGTGTACATCCTGACGCAATACAAGGCGCTGAGCCTGAACCGGCATATCCGCGAAGGCTGGACGGGAATTGTAGCGCAGGAGCTGGGCGAGTTTTTCGAGTTGATGCCGCCCATGCAGCGAACGGGCGCGAACTGGTACATGGGCACGGCCGATGCGGTGTACCAGAATCTCTATTCGATCGGCAGCGAGCAGCCGGCGCATGTGATCGTTCTGGGGGGCGACCACATCTACAAAATGGACTATAGCCGGATGCTGGCGTACCACAAGGAGACGGGGGCCGAGGTGACGCTGGCCACGCTGCCCATTCCGCCTGAGGAAGTTTCCCGGTTCGGAGTGGTGGAAGTGGGCCGGACGGGAGAAGTGCTGGGGTTCCAGGAGAAGCCGGCGACAACCAATTTCCGATCGCCATTCAATCCCGACGCCGTGGACGCGTCGATGGGGATTTATATCTTCAACACCGAGACGCTGCTGAAGGCATTGATCGCGGATGCGGACGAGGCGAACTCGAAGCACGACTTCGGGCACGACATTCTGCCCCGGCTGTTGGGCCAGAAGAAAATGATGGCGTACAGCTTTGTGGATGAGAACAAGAAAGAAGCGCTTTACTGGCGCGACGTAGGAACTCTGGACGCGTATTACGAAGCCAACATGGATCTGTGCTCGGTGTCGCCGGTGTTCAACCTGTACGACAAGAGCTGGCCGATTCGCACGCGTACCAGGCAGTATCCGCCGGCAAAGTTCGTCTTCGGCGAACCGGGACGGTCGGGCATGGCCGTGAATTCGATCATCACGGCGGGCGTCATCATCTCGGGCGCATCGGTCTACAACTCGGTGCTCTCGCAGGATGTGCGCGTGAACTCTTACTCGGACATCGACGCGAGCATCATTTTCTCGCATGTAAATATCGGGCGGCATTGCAGGATCCGGAAGGCGATTATCGATCGCGACGTGCATATTCCGGAGGGCACGGTGATCGGCTATGACCCGGTGGAAGACAAGCGGCGGTATTTCGTGACGCCGTCGGGACTGACGATCGTGACGCGGGATGCGTCGATGTTCGAGAACCCAGTCGACCCCGCGTTCGGCCAGGGGTATTCAGCGGAGTAGGGACCGCATTCACGCTCATCCGGTGGACTGCGGCGGGTCGCAGGTTGGCGAAGGTCCGGCCGAAAGCTCGGGGCCTTCGTACTCAAACTTGCGCAGATTCCTGAGACACTCAGTCAGCGCGCCCATTAAGGTCTCGGCCCAGCCGCAGGGCAGGAATTTCGCCGTCTTCTGATTCAACTCGAGATCGGCCACCGCAAAGAACTTCATGTCTGTGGTCTTTGCTGAAGCGAATTCCTTGACGGTGATGCGCGCTTCAACCTCGCCCGAGGCATGTTTTTTCTTGATGGAGAAGAAGTGCAATCTGGCCAGGGCTTCCGATGGGTCCTTCTCGACAAACTTCCAATCTTCCACGTTTTGACCTCCGTTCGAGCCCAGTTTACGGTGCAAAGCCGGAGGATGGAGCTGTTTTCTTCTTGAGCGTGGATCGGCGGTAGGCTACCGGGAGGCGAGCTGTGCCTTCAGAATTCAAGTGATTCGTGTTTTGGACCATGGTTTCGGCGGATAAGAAGTTCCCATCATCTGCCTGCTCCGGTTTCCTTCTCTCCCCCGATCCGGAGTTCCCGCCAGGGAACCAACGGGCTGTGAATTCCGTATGAACGAAACATGGAGTGCGTGGGTGCATTAAGCTGGAGCGGGGCAGTTTGGGGCGCTGGAGTGGCGCGCTCCGATTCCCGGGCCGCGGCCAGGAAGCGGTCGCAGGATCAGCAGTATTCCGCCGGGGCCGTGGCTGGGATGCCGGCGGCGCCTGCGGTGCGGCGGACCCTTGGTGATGATGGCCGGGGACGCATGCAGCCTGTGGGGCGCGCGGAGGTGAGGAAGCTGGAGCAAGCCTTGCCGCAAGACAATATCGAACTTTTGCACCGCTGCATTGATGGAGACTCGGGCGCATGGGCCGAGATGGTCCGCATGCACCAGAAGCGTGTGTACGGGCTCTGCTACCGGTTTACAGGCAATGCGGCTGACGCCGAAGACCTGACGCAGGATGTTTTCCTGAAGATCTATTCGAATCTGGGCAGTTTTGACGCCGCTCGCGGCAGCCTTCCGGTGTGGATCACCACGATGACGCGGAACCTGCTGGTAGACAACTTCCGGCGGACGCGCAACCAGAGGGCCACGGGATCGCTGGACGATGGATGGGACCAGACGGAAGAGCTGAAGCCGGCCGACCGGCTGGTGGCCAAGGGCCCGACACCGCATGAATTCGCGGCGCGCAGGGAACTGGCCCAAATGGTGCAGGGCGCTCTGGCCAAAGTGAGCGTGGAGCTGAGGGAGGCCGTGATTCTGAGGGACCTTCAAGATCTTGATTACAAAGAAATTGCACAAGTATTGGCGATTCCAGAAGGAACGGTGAAGTCGCGCATCAGCCGGGGCCGAGCGGAACTTGCAAGGCTGCTGGAACGTAACAAGCTGGAGGTAATGTAGCCATGGCAGAGCGCACACAATTTCCGAATTCTCCAGCCTGCGGCGCGTGGGAGACGCTGCTGGCCGACGCTCTGGATGGGCTGTTGAAGCCCGAAGACGAAGCGCAGTTCGAGGCGCACAAGGCCACCTGCCAAGCCTGCGCGGCACTGTACGAGGAAGCGCGCAAGGGACGCGAATGGCTGGAGTTTCTCTCCCCCGAGCCGGAAGTGCCGGCAGGGCTGCTGGAAAGGATTCTGGCGCAGACAGGTCCGGGACACGCCGCGAGCATGCCGATACCGGCCCTGGCCGGGTCGAGAACCGTTCCTGGGTTTGTACCGCCAGTGTGGCAACAGCAGGGATTCTTTGCCCGCACGCGGCAAGCGATGCAACCTAGCCTTTTGATGACTGCGGCGATGGCGTTCTTCTCGATTGCGCTGACGTTGAACTTGACTGGAGTACGGCTGTCGACTCTGCGGTTGGCCGATCTTCGGCCGGTGGCGATGCGGTCGTATATGGAGCGGCAGCTGAACATGGCGTCGGTGCCCATCGTGCGGTATTACGACCATTTGCGGTTTGTGTACGAAGTGGAATCGCGGGTGCGGCAACTGCGCAGTGAGAGCCAGGGCGACGGCGATGAAAACACAGCGCCGGGGGGCACACAGGATCAGAAACCGGGACAGCCGGCGAATCCCGGAGAGACAAAACAGAATCCCGGGAAGAACGACGGCGGGGGTCGCCTGGCCCCTCAACAGCCGCCGGACAATTCAGTAGCAGAGCCGGCATCAGGCGCAATGAATGACTTTGTGGAAACCTCGCTTCACTTGCACGGCAACAGAAGGCGATCCGACAGCTCCGCAAGGAGAGCACGGGAAGGGAGCAAGGTATGGATTGCGTAAACCATAACGGTGTAAATGCGACGGCATTTTGCCAGAATTGCGGTAAGCCACTGTGCCAGGCGTGCGTAAAGACGGGTGCGGGAGGGCAGGTTTTCTGTGAGCCGTGCTGGATGGCGTGGACTGGCGCTCAGCAGGCGTTTGTAGCGCCACCCGCGGGAGCGCCCAGCCCCGGGCTGGCGGCGATGTTGGGACTGATTCCGGGCGTGGGCGCAATGTACAACGGCCAGTTTGTCAAAGGCCTTGTTCATGTACTGATCTTCGCTGTGCTGGTTTCGATGACCAGTGCAGTCCACGGGGATCTGGACATTTTTTTCGGGCTCCTCATCCCAGCGTGGATCTTCTACCAGGCTTTCGAGGCGTATCACACGGCGAAGGCGCGTCGCGATGGCGAGCCATTGCCCGATCCATTGGGACTGAACGAACTGACCAATTTGTTTGGGACCGGCGGACGAATGCACTCGGGAATGCCGCCCGCGGCGCAGCCGGGAGCCGCTCCAGGACCGATTGGAACGGGGCCGGCAAATCCGTATCAGGCGCCGTATCAGGCATCCTATGAGCCTCCCTACCAGACACCGTTTCAAACGCCCTATCAGGGCCCGAATGTGCCGCCGGGTTATCCGTTGCCGGATCTTCCCCCGGTTCCGTCGGTGTACTGGCGCCGGAAGGAGCCGATTGGAGCGATTGTCCTGATCGCCCTCGGAGTGTTGTTCCTGATGGGCCGCTTCGACTGGTTTTCAGGGCGAGTGATTGAGTTCACGTGGCCGATTCTGCTGATTGGGCTGGGAGTGTGGCTGATCGTAAGGCGCCTGAGCGAGACGAAGGAGATTTCGCAGGGTAATTCCAAAACCGGATCGCAGGGAAGCTCGCAAGGGGGGCAACAATGAATCGCTACATCATGATTCGCAGATTGCGCGGGCCGGCGGTTTTGTTGCTGATTGGCGTGATGGCGCTGCTTTCACAGGCAAACATTCTTGGCTGGGGCCAGAGCTGGCCGCTGATCCTGATTCTGATTGGGTTGTTGATGCTGGCAGAGCGTGCGGCGCTTGCCAGTGAAGGGTATCCGCCACCTCCGGGCACACCGTGGCCGGATGCGACGCAGGGAACGGGGCAGGCTTCGAATATGGGCACGCAGCCGACGTTGGGCACGGGGAATGTGCCGTCGGATCATGAGCCATTTGGCGATGAGATTCATGGAGGACGGCCATGAGTAGCGCACCTCCGAATATGCCTCCAGGTGGCGGAGCACCTCCGCCGTACGATCCCAAGATGCAGTGGCGCGCGTATCGCGAGCAGCAGCGCGCTGCGTGGCGGGCGCAACGCGATGCATGGCGGGCACAGCGGCACGCGTGGAAAGCAAACTACGTGGGCGCATATGGACCTCGCGTGCCTTCGGTGGTAGGTCCGGTGATTTTGATCTGCGTGGGCGTGATTGCCCTGTTGCTGGTGACCGGGCACATCGATGCCAATTCCTTCTCCGCCTGGTACGGAAGCTGGTGGCCACTGTTGCTGATCGTGGCTGGCCTTGCGCTGCTGGCGGAATGGATGCTGGACATGCGGCGGCCGACACCCGTCCACCGCAGCGGCAGTTTTGTGGGGATCCTGTTTCTGGTCGCGTTGCTTGGACTTTGCGCCGCGGGATGGAACCATATGCGTCCATGGATGGGCGGCTGGAACGGCAACAATGACTTCTTTAATTTCTGGGGCTTGCCCGAGCACGATCTGGATCAGCCGGAGGAAACAAACCCGATCCCGGCGAATGCGACGATTCAGATTCTCAACCCGCGCGGAGATGTGAGCATTACATCGGGTGACGAGCCGAGCGTGCAGGTGCAGGCACACGAGATGGCGTACGCAAACTCCGATTCCGGAGCAACCAGGATCTTCGACAGCGAGGCCGCGCACGTGACAGTAAGCGGGACGGCAGTGCTGGTCGAGTCGAACGGCAACGACCACGGCCGTGTGAACTTGACGATTACGGTCCCGCGAACAGCGAAGGTGACGGTGAACGCCGGCAGAGGGGACGTGGCCGCTTCAGGGTTGGGAACGGGAATCGATGTGACCGCGGGGCACGGGGACACGCACCTCGACGCGATTACCGGCAACGTGACAGCGCACTTCTCCAACGACAAGCACGATTTCTCGGCGCATCAGATCAATGGCGACATCGACGCCAGCGGCAATTGTAACGATGTGACGCTGTCAGAGGTCCAGGGACGGATTACTGTGAATGGAGACCTGTACGGCGAGACGCACATCGAAAACGCCGGCGCCCAGATCAACATTCATACGTCGAGGACCGAGATACAGATTGGCAGCCTTCCCGGCGACATGACCATGGACTCAGACAACGTGCGCGTGAGCGATGCCAAGGGGCCCGTACACGTGACGACACGGTCAAAGGACATTGATTTAAGCGAGATTTACGGCGATACATCTGTCGAAAGCAGTAACGGAACCATCAGCGTGGCGCCGGCAGGGCCATACAATGTCGACGCCAAGAACGACAAAGGCGATATCGAACTCACACTGCCGCCGGACGCCTCAGCCACGGTGAATGGGCAGACGCACAACGGCGATATTGTGACCGACTACGGTTTGACGATCAGCGGCGATGAAAATAAGACCGTGAGCGGGAAGATCGGATCGGGTACCGCACATATTCAGATCAGCACAAGCAACGGCGACCTGCACATCAAGAGAGGATCGGGAGTGCCGGCCGCGCCGCCTGCGGCGTCGAAGGTTCCAACTGCGCCGGCAGCACCCGGCGCGCCTGCCGCGCCCAACGCTCCGCACCTGAAGAGCAATAAAACGCTGCCCCAGCAACCGGTTACGCAGTAGGGCGGACGTCGGAAAGCGGCAATCGCAGAGGGCGCGGGGGGGACGAAACCTCTCGCGCCTGTTTTGTTTTTCGGCGCGACTGGAGTTATGCTCCTCGGCAGGGGTGCTTTCCCCCGGAGGTCGATCGGGCCATGGTTCATGCTCCGGTGAAGGTCATCACCGTAGAGCGCGAGTACGGTTCGCGCGGCGGAGAGTTTGCGCGGCATTTGGCAAAACACCTGGGATGGCGGCTGCTGGATGCTGAGCTTGTGGCGGGCGCGGCGCGCGTGGCGGGAGTGGATCCAAAGCTGGCAGCCAAGCTCGACGAGCGGCTGGACCCGTGGTACTACCGCTACGGCAAGATGTTCTGGAAAGATCCCGTGTACGCGCCCGCGACGACTGAGGATGAAAAGATCTTCGACTCCCAACACATGCTGGAGCTGATCCGGAAAGAGATTCTGAGTGCGGCCCATGAAGGCAACTGCGTGCTGGTGGGCCGTGGCGCAGCGTGCGTGCTGGCCGGGAAGCCGGGGTGCTTTCACATTTTTGTCTATGCCACGGCGAGCGCCAAGAAGGATTGGTTCACGCACGCGTTTCCGGAGCAGGCGCAGGATGCGGAGCAAAAACTGGCGGCCTTCGACCGGAGGCGCGCGGCGGTGATCCGCAGGTTCTACCAGCAGGAGTGGTGTTCGCGCGGGCTCTATCACATGCTGCTGAATTCCTGCATCGGAACCCAGGCGATGATCGATGCGGTGCAATGCGCAGCTGGATTGTGCGCGGCAGCACCGGAGACGGTGGCTGGGTAATTCTCCAAAACTGAGATCGGAAGGGGCACGCTTAGACCGCGATGCGAGGCACGCGCGGCGTAATGCGCGTGAAGATCTCCCAGGGGATGGTGCCCGCCGCATCGGCGTGGTCGAAGGCCGTTATGGACTCCGCGCCCTCGGAGCCGAGAACGATAACTTCATCGCCGTGCTCGACGCCGGGAATCTCGGTCACGTCTAGAACGATTTGATCCATGCTGACGCGGCCCACAAGCGGCGCGCGCTGGCCCCGCACCAACAAACTGAACTGATTGCCGAGCGAACGCGTGAAGCCATCGCCGTATCCGGCGGAGACGAGCGCGACCCGCATGGGTTCGGTGGCGACAAAGGTTGCGTTGTAGCCGACGGTTGTGCCGGCTGGAATTGTGCGGACGCCAGTGACCGAGGCCTTCCAGGTGAGGACCGGTCGCAGCGCAGCGCGAGCTGCGGCGAGAGAAGGCGGTTCAGGCAGGCTCGTCGCCGAGGCGGGCGCGAAGGCAGGATCGAATCGAGGGACGACGCCGTAGAGTGCGAGGCCGGGGCGAAGCATCGCCTTCATGCCGTGGCGCGCGGCAAGGTCGGAGATAAGGCGCGCCTGGCCGGCAAGCAGCGTAGCGGATGCGCCGACGTTGAGCCACTCGGCGAAGAGGCCTGAAGCCGAGATGCGGCTCATGGCTTCGTCGAGGCGCGCGAGCTGTTCTTGAGTTGCCTCGCCGTCGGCCTCATCGGCGGCTAACAGATGCGTCATCACTCCCTCAAGCCGAAGAGGCGAGCCGGGGCCAAAGCGCGAGAAGATTTGGGCAAGATCGCTGGGACCGACGCCCTGGCGGCTCATTCCGGTGTCAATCTCCAGATGGATCGGCACGGAGCCCGGCTGTGCGCCTGCGGAGCGAGCGGTCGCGAGAAGCTGGTCGAGTTGCCAAGTCTCCCACGCGACAGGAGTGAGCTGAAACTGGATGGCCGCGGCAGCCTGACCGGGGAACACGCCGCCGATGATGAGTACTCGAGTCTCGGGGCACAACGCGCGAGCGGCGATGCCTTCTTCAACACTCGTAACGCCAAGCCACTTTGCGCCGGCGTTCACAACAGCGGGAGCGCAGAGAGCGAGCGAGTGTCCGTAGGCGTTGGCCTTGACGATAGCCAGCAGTTCGGCGTGAGGAGCAGCTAGTCCGGATAGAAAGCGGAAGTTCTCTTCGAGAGCCTGAGTGCGAATCTCGACCCAGCAGGGGCGCGTTGTCATGGGGGGCGGCAAAGAACAGTTTACGGCATGGGTGGAAGGGAGTTGCGGCGCGATCCACTCATAGGGGGCCGGTTTCACATTTGCCGTTGATTCCTCACGAAAGCCCGTAGCATACTTCTCGAATGAACAACCGTTCCGTGCCGGTTTCAACTGTGCTTCCCCATCTGGTCTACCGCGACATAGAAGAGGCGTGCGATTGGCTCAGCCGCGCCTTCAGCTTCAAAGAGCATTTCCGCTACGGCCAGCCGGTAGCCGGGATTCAGATGTTTCTGGGAAGCGCGGTCATCATGCTGACCGGGCCACGCCGGGGAACGCAAAGTCCGGCTTTGCTCGGATCGGGGACTCAAGCGCTCACCGTCATGGTTGAAGACGTAGACGCTCACTACGCCAGAACCAAGGAGCGGGGAGTGATCATCTGGGAAGAATTGCATGAAACGGAATATGGAGAAAGGCAGTACGGCGTGGACGACATCGACGGCCATCGATGGATCTTTGCCACGCACGCCCGCGACGTGAGCCCCGAGGAGTGGGGAGCGACGATCGTGAATCCGATGCCGTGAGATCGCCACGCGGCTATGGCAATAGCGCAAAGGCAACAACGGTCTCGTCTTTTGACCCGATCGCATCGAGCAGTTCGGCTTCGAGAGCGTGCGGAATGGGCATCTCGCATGCGGCAACTTGCTCCGGCGTCGCACCGATAAAGCAGAGCTCGCAGTGCCCTAAACCCTCGTTGTCGCCGCCCTCGGCGCCATCCTCGACGACGCTGCGAACCGGAGGGCCGAAGACGCGGCAGGTCATGGGTCGCCACTGGTAGACATCGCAACGACCGGTGGCAGGATTGAGCGCAGGACACGCGGCATCATTCGCAAAGTCTTCAAAGCGGGCCTGATCGGCGGCCGAGGCGCCGAGCACCCCTGTCTCGGGATTGCCGGGAAAGGTCGGACCATGCTCAGCGAGCCAGGCGCGTGCGCGGCGTTCGATTTCGGCGGCGAACGCAGGATTTGCGGCCCGCAGATCGGCCATCCCTTCGCGGAGTCGCGCGGCGTCAAGGGCGTTGATGGCGAAGGCCCCGTGGCAACATTGGGTGCAGCCAATGCGGCAGGCGAGGAAGTCACCGGCTCGACGGGCGGTATCGGCAAGTGCGGCGTCAACAATCTGGACAAGCCTGGCCTCGGGGGTCTGCGAGAGCTGAATTTCGCGCGCGGAAGCAGGCATGGGGGAAGGATAATTCGTCGGGGTAGAGGCACATTGTGGCCGGGAGCTAAAATCTAAAAATCATGCTGATCCTTCCCGAAGCTCGCGCCGCGATTATCCGGGCTTCTGTGTTCACCGCGGTGGCCATCATTTCGATCGTCTGCGCAAGCCGTGCTCATCGGAGCTGGGTGCGGATACTCTTTCTCGTTATTGCAGTCCCGGCAACTTTCGAGGCCATATTCGGAATCTGGGCGATCTGGCTCACCCTGCATTACGCAGCTCGTTAGCGGGACGCGAGCGCACACTTTCATATTCGAGTTGAGACGCCACGAAAAACCCGGCCGGATTGCGCGTTGACCCGCATACCAGCTAACCTTGGCGCGGAGGCTTCCCCATGGCTGATTCCCACTGTTCCGTGATCCCTGCATTTCGCTACCGCGACGCTCCTGCGGCCATCGAGTGGCTCTGCAAGGTTCTGGGATTTACGCGCCATGCCGTTTATGAAGGAGCGAGTGGAGAGATCAACCACGCCGAACTTGCCCTGGGCGGGGGAATGATCATGCTTGGCTCCATGAAGGACGATGAGCATGGCCGCAGGTTCAAGTCGCCTGTAGAACTGGGCGGCACGGAGACAAGCAGCGCGTATATCGTGGTTCCCGATGCGGACGCGGTGTATGCGTGCGCGCAAGCGGCGGGCGCGACGATCGTGCGAGCCTTGCAGGATATGCCTTACGGCAGCCGCGAGTTTGCGGTAAGCGATCCCGAGGGGCACACCTGGAGCGTGGGAACGTACGATCCGTGGGCGCAGCACGACTGAAATACAAGCTCTGCATGGATTGCAAATCTGGCGAATTTTCATCGGGTCGCTAGGGAGGTTCTCTTTGAAGTTTTTTACCTGGTTTTGGTGGATAGCAGTTTTGTTGCTCTTTGTTGGCGCAGGGCAAGCGCAGACGGGCCGATTGCTGGTGGCGCAAAAAGGCGATCGCAGCCTGGCGATTGTCGATCCGGTTGCCGGTACGGTGATTGCAAGCGTGCCGGAGAACGGAACGACCGGGCACGAAGTGGCAGGCTCGCCGGATGGGCGGCTGGCGTTTGTGCCCATCTACGGAAACTCGGGCGTGGGCAAGCCTGGAACCGACGGCAGCAACATCGTCGTGGTGGATGTGTCGGAAAAAAAAGTGGTCAGCAACATTCAATTCGACCACGGCGTACGGCCGCACTGCGCGGTGATCGGGCCAAAGGATGGAATGCTCTATGTGACCACGGAGCTGGACCGCGCGGTGACGATCATCGACCCCAAGACGCTGAAGATCGTGGGCGCGATACCGACGGGGCAGCCGGAGAGCCACATGCTGGCGCTTTCGCACGACGGGCTGCGCGGATACACGGCGAATGTGGGGCCGGGGACAGTGAGCGTGCTCGACGTGAAGGCGCGGAAGACGCTCGCAGTGATTCCCGTCTCGGGCAACGTGCAGCGGATTGCGATTTCAAATGACGATCGATGGGTGTTTACCGCGGACCAGACGGCACCGCGCATGGCGGTGATCGACACGGCAACGGAAAAGGTGGCGAAGTGGATCAAGATCGATGGGCTGGGCTATGGCGCCGCTCCGACAAAGGACGGACGCTGGCTGCTGGTGGCGCTGCCCGCGCAGGACAAGGTTGACGTAATCGACCTGAAGACGATGACGCTGGCGCGGACCGTGGACGTGGGCAAGGGCCCGCAGGAGGTGCTGGCGCGGCCGGATGGAAAAGCGGCATACGTTTCCTGCGACGGAAGCAACGAGGTTGCGGAGATCGATTTGGCTACATGGACGGTCAAGCGGACCATCAAGACAGGCAACGTGACGGATGGACTCGGTTGGGCGAAATAAGACAGGGATTAGGCATTTGGCGTTTGGAGGTTTGGAATGGCTGCAAAGTGCACGCACATTGCGACGATCAAAAAGGGCGTGAAGCCGAACTCGAAGGGTTGCGAGGAGTGCCTGAAGACGGGCGATACGTGGGTGCACTTGCGCATGTGCCTGGAGTGCGGTCACGTGGGCTGCTGCGACTCATCGAAGAACCGGCACGCGCGCACACACTTCAATGAGACACAGCATCCGCTAATCCAGTCGGCCCAGCGTGGCGAGGATTGGCGGTGGTGCTATGTGGATGAGACGTACCTCTAGCTGCGAATCAGCCGGGTTCGCCCAAGAATCGCCTACGCCAATTCGACTTCGATCGTCTTTGAATCAGCCATGACCTTTGTGATTTTGAAGGTACGGACCTGGCCTTCGGCGAGAGCCTCGGGAGCGGCGGACGGAGCCGGTGCGTTCCCTTTCCAGCGCGCCTTCAACATGGAGGAGAGCTGGGAGAGATCGGGAGCAGCGGAATTAGCGTGGCTGGCGGAGTCAGCGGAGCTAGCGGTGCTAGTCGACCGAACGTGGCAGCCGGCCCTGATGCCTTCACCGAGTTCGACGATTGCGCCGCTTGCCGTGAGCTCGACGACGCGGCCGGAGACCTGGTCGCCCACCTTAACCTCGGCAATGTATTCGTCGATGCTGGTGGGGATGAGCTGCTTCATCGAGAGCTTGATCTGGCGCTTCTCAAGATCGATGGCGAGAACGACGGCCTTGACGACCTGGCCTTCGCGCACAACGTCACGAGGATGGTTGATGCGGCGGTCGGCAACGATCTCGCTGACGTGGACCAGGCCGTCAACGCCCGCGGCGATTTGAACGAAAGCGCCAAAGTTCATGATTTTCGTGATGGGTCCTTCGACTTGCGATCCCGCTGGGAATCTCTTTTCGGCCTCGGACCAGGGATCTGCGAGAGTCTGCTTGAGGCCGAGCGCGATGCGGCCTTGTTCGGCGCCCGTGGGCGGCTTGACGGAGAGAACAACGGCATCGACGCGGTCGCCCTGCTTGAGCAAGTCAGAAGGGTGGCGAACTTTCTTGGCCCAGGACATCTCCGAAATGTGAATGAGGCCCTCGAGGCCGGGCTCAAGCTCGACGAACGCGCCGAAATCGGTGAGGCGCGTAACGTCGCCGGCGATGCGCTGGCCGGAGACATAGCGTTCGGCAGCGGTTTCCCACGGCTCGGGCTGAAGCTGCTTGAGGCCAAGCGAGATTTTGTTGATCTCGGGGTCTATTTTGAGAATGCGCAGCGTGAGTTGCTCGCCGACCGAAAGAACATCTTCAGGCTTGGCGACGCGCGCGCGGGAGATGTCCGAGATGTGCAGCAGACCATCGAGGCCGGGCTCGATTTCGACGAATGCGCCGTAGGGCATAATCGTGCGCACTTTGCCGCTGACCGTGTCGCCTGCTTTGAGCGCGGCGCGGCGGCCGGCCATCTCTCCGCGAGCCTGCTCCTCAAGAACAACGCGGCGATCCACCACAACGTCTTCATCGGCAACGTCGAGCTTGGTGATGCGGCAGGTGATCTCCGTGCCGACGAGGGCTTCGAGCTCGGCTGCGTCGCGCGTGCCGCTGCGGCTGGCGGGCATGAAAGCGCGGACGCCGACGTCGACGCTAAGGCCGCCTTTGATGACTGCAGTCACGGTTCCTGCGACGGCGATCTTTTCCTCGAAGGCGCGCTCGAGGGCGGACCAGTCGCGGGGCTGCGCGACGCGATGACGCGACAGCTCGTAATAGCCCTCTTCGTTGCGTCCGGTAATCGAGACTGGAAAACTGTCGCCGGCCTTGACGGCTTCGGCGTTGTCCGGGAACGAAGAACGCGGCAGAACGCCCTCGATGTTGTAGCCAACGTCGAGGACAACCTGATCTGAGGTGAGCGAGACGACGGTGCCTTGAAGTTGCTTGGCTTCGGCGCGGTGGGTGTGCGAGCGCTCGAATGCGGCGAGTTCGTCGGCAAAGGATGACTGGTCGCCGGAATCCTTGGCTTCTTCGGGAGCGGCCAGTGTTGCTTCGTCGTTCACTTTTTCCGCAGAAGTTGCGGAATCGATCGAGCTCACTTGTTCCTCATGCTCGGTGGAAGCGGAGTCGGATGGAGAGATGATTTCGTCAGTCATAATTTCGTCTGCGACGGCGAGTACGGAAGTATTGTTTCACGCCTCGCTGAGTTTATGCGGAGCGGATGGACTCGACCCGATGCGACACGACGCGCGGCGTTATACCCTGAAAACAGACGATGACTCCGGTTTCCCCACCCAACTCAACTGGTTCTTCGCCGCCGCGGCGCGGGCTAGAAGCCTTTGCCTCCCGCGACTTCAGGCGGTACCAACTGGCGCGCGTGGCCGTGATCCTGGGGGCTGAGGCGCAGTCGGTTGCGGTAGCGTGGCAGGTGTATTCGATTACGCATCGCGCCATCGATCTTGGCTACACGGGGCTGGCGTTGTTCTTGCCGGGCTTGATTTTTCTTCTGCCGGCGGGCCATGTGGCTGACCGCTTCGACCGCAGGCGCGTGATCCTGATCTGCTACACGCTGCAGGTGTTTTGCACGGGCGCGCTGATCGAGCTGGCGCGGACCAACACACAGAACATTCTGGCAATTTACACAGTGCTGTTTTTTGTTGGCACGGGCCGCGCGTTTTCGTCGCCGGCGAGCTCGGCGCTGATTCCTCACCTGGTGCCGGAGAGGCACTTTGTGAACGCGGTGACATGGGGCGGAGCGATCTTTCAACTCGCCAACATCACCGGGCCGGCGTTGGGCGGATTACTCTTCACGTTGCCGCTGGTGGGCTTTCTGGCAACGTCTCGCCTTGAGGGCGCGGGAATTGTGTATCTGTTCACGCTCGGGACGGTGATTTGGTTTCTGGTTCTTGTCGCTTCGCTGCACGCGCGTCCCGGGCGAATGGAGCACCGCGAACTCTCAATGAAGGTGTTGCTGGCGGGGTTCAAGTACGTGTTGCGGGTGCGGCTGCTGCTGGGATCGTTCTCGCTGGACTTATTTGTCGTGCTGCTGGGCGGCGCAGTTGCGCTGATGCCGATTTTTGCGCACGAGATTTTGCACCAGGGCCCGCGCGGTCTGGGCATGCTGCGCGCGGCGCCGGCTGTAGGCGCGGTGACGATGTCCCTGATCATGGCGCGGTTTCCCATGCATCGTTACGCGGGAAAATGGCTGTTTATTTGCGTGTCGATTTTCGGCGTCGCGACGGTGGTGTTCGGCCTTTCGCACACGCTGTGGCTCTCGCTGGCGGCGCTGGCGATTGCGGGCGCGGCGGACATGATCAGCGTGATCATTCGCGGGTCGCTCCTGCAACTGGCGACACCACCCGAGATGCGTGGTCGTGTAAGCGCGGTGAACTCGCTGTTCATCGGCGCGTCAAACGAGCTGGGCGAGTTTGAGAGCGGGCTGACGGCGCAATGGTTGGGCGCAGTGCGGGCCACGGTGATCGGCGGCGTCGGCGCGCTTGCAGTGGCGGGGCTGTGGTCGGTGATTTTCCCAAGCCTGCGCAAAGCCGATGAGCTGACAGCGGAAAGCCTGCGAGAACACGTGCCGGCGCCGCAGGAGATTTTGTCGGGGTTGTGATTCTCAGCGCGCGCGGCCGCGAGGGCGGCCAGCGCGATTGCGCTCGAAGAGGATGCGCAGGCCGTCGAGCGTGAGCAGGTCGTTGATTTCCTGGATGTAGCGCGAGTCCGGGGCGATCATGCGCGCCAGGCCCCCACTGGCGACGATCCGCGGCGGCTTGACGGGATCGGCGTTGGGAGAGGCCTCAAGCTCGGCAAGGATGCGCTCGATGATGCCATCAACCAAGCCGATGTAGCCAAAGTAGAGTCCGCTCTGCAGATGGCCAACGGTGCTGGTGCCGATCACTTTTGCGGGGCGCTTGATGTCGACGCGGCTGAGGCGCGCGGCGCGGTTGAAGAGCGCATCGGCGCTCAGGCCGAGGCCGGGCGCGATGGCGCCGCCGAGATACTCGCCGCGTGCGGATATCACTTCAAACTTGGTTGCTGTTCCGAAATCGACCACGATGCACGGGCCGCCGTAGCGTTCGTAGGCGGCGATGCAGTCGGCGATACGATCTGCGCCGAGTTCGGTGGGGTTATCGATGAGCAGCGTCATGCCGGTCTTGATACCGGGTTCGACGAAGAGCGGTTCAACGTTGAAGTAGGATTCGCAGACCTGGCGGAGGGTTGAGTCGACGGGCGGCACCACGGAGGCGATGATGATGTCCGTGACCTGGCTGGGTGCCATGCCGTGCATTTCGAAGAGATTCACAAAGAAGACGCCGTACTCGTCCACGGTTTGCGCGCGGTGCGTTGTGACACGCCAGTTCGCGGCGAGCTCGGGCTTGGTGGCACCCCCGCGACCTGGACCTGTCGCGGGGGACCCCGCCGCTTCGCCGTCGAGCTTGTAGAGGCCGAGGGTCGTGTTCGTGTTTCCGACATCGAGTGCGAGCAGCATTTCTTCTCAGCTCCTAGCCTCTAGCTTCCAGCTTCTAGCTTGATTCTCGTAACGGCCAAAATGGTGAATTCGGCACGAACGAGCCAGGAGCTAAAAGCTAGCGGCTAGAAGCTGCTCTTTCGCGCAGGCCGCCAGTTTGCACCGTGACAAGCCCACCGGCGGTTTGAACGCGCAGAAAACCGTATTCGTCGAGGCCGGCCGTGACACCCGTGCATGCTTGCGGACCGTGTACCTCGACATAGCGCCCGCGAATCCACGTGGACGCCCTCTCCACGCGCGTCGGAATCTCTCTGGCTGCGGCCTGATCGGCGAGCGCGGACGCCTCACGCTCCAAAGATTTTAGCAGGGCGACGAGGAGGGTTTGCCGCGAGATCGTTTTGCCTGCCTCCATGTCGAGCGAGGTTGCGGGCGTGGCGAGACCGGACGGAAAACTGCGCTGGTGCACATTGATCCCGATGCCCACCACTGCCATTGCACGGAGCAGCCCCTTGGTTTGGAGACTCGACTCAACAAGGATGCCGCCGGTCTTTCGTGGGCCGATGAGAAGATCGTTGGGCCAGCGCAGATCGGCACTCAATGCGGAAACGGCGCGAATGGCTTCGGAGGCGGCGAGGCCCGCGGCGAGGGGTAAGAGTTGTAGGCGCGAGACTGAAACCAGCGGGCGAAGAAGAACGCTGACGTAGAGGCCTTCTCCGGCCGTGGAGATCCAACCATGATCGCCGCGGCCGCGTCCGGCCGTCTGCTCATCGGCGAAGAAGACAGAGCCGTGCTGCGCGCCGTCGCGGGCGGCGGCGAGTGCGTCGGCGTTGGTTGATCCGGTGACGGGCGCAAAGTGGAGCTTGCCTGCGAAGAGCGTGCCGGCGAGTTCAGCGTCGAGAGCGGGGAGATCGTACATCCGCGCGCTCAGCGCTCTGCCGCAAAGGTCATGGAGATGTTGGCGGCGCGGGCAGAGTTCGTGAGCGCGCCAACGCTGATAAAGTCCACGCCTGTCTCAGCGTAGGAGTGAACGGTTTCGAGCACGATTCCGCCAGAAGCTTCAGTGGGAATCCAGCGACCTGGTTCGCCTCCGGTTACAGTCTTGATGCGCTCGACGGCGCGCCGGACTTCGGCGGGCGTCATGTGGTCGAGAAGGATGGCCTCGGCGCCGTGGGCCAGGGCGTCGTCAAGCTCCTGCGCGGTTCGGACTTCGACTTGCACGCGCTGAGGGGGCCTGCGCCGGGCAAGCGCGCGCGAAAGCACCGCCTGAATGCCTCCGCCGAGAGCGATGTGATTGTTCTTGACGAGAATGCCGGAGGCTAGATCGATGCGATGATTGGTGCCGCCGCCGCAGAGCACTGCGTATTTATCGAGAGCGCGCAGGCCGGGGACAGTCTTGCGCGTGTCGAGGATGCGGGCATGAGTGCCTTGAATCGTGTCAGCGAATTTTCGCGTGAGCGTGGCGATTCCACTCATGTGCTGCAGCAGATTGAGAATGACGCGCTCGCAACTGAGCAGGACGCGCGCGTTATGGCGAATGACGGCCAGCACCTGGCCGGCATGGACGCGGACCCCGTCGAAGATTTCGGGATGGCTGATGACTTCAAAGCGGGTTTGCGCCTCCGGGCTTTTGTCGAGGCGGGCGTAGATTTCAAAAAAGCGCGGAATGGCGCCCAGTCCCGCGACCACCAGCTCTTCGCGGGCGATGATGGAGCCTGCGGCGAGGAAGTTGGCATCGATCGTGATGTGGCTGGTGACGTCGCGCGGAGCCTGGTCCTCAAGCAGGGCCTGCTCCAGCAATGCGTCCACGCGGTGGCTCTTCCAATCCATGAGTTTCCCTTCGGGAAACAGCTTATAGCCGTCAGCGATCAGGTTTCAGCGAGATCGTACGAAGTTTGAAACCTTAACTCTTGTTGACGGCCGCTTCTGCCGGTTCGGCGGTGACGAACTCGATTTGCCTGACTTCAATTCCCTCTCCGTCGATTTGCTGCTCTTCCACAGTCAACAGCTCGCTTGCGCGCACCGCCAGTCGAATATCTTCGCACGCCGCATTGAGAAGGGTAAAGAGCTCCGGTTTTGCCGCGAGCGTGGCCGTCTTAATCTCTCGCGCGGAAGAGACTCCGGCGCCCGTCCGGCTGCGATTGATCGCAAACAGGGCTTTCACGGCGATGTCGAAGATTCCTTCGTTCCCATCCTCTGAAAGGCTAGGGAAATCCGTATCGGAGGGCCAAACGGACGAGTGAATCGTGGAGCAGCCTGTCTCGGCGGCGTAGGTCCAGGACCAGACTTCATCGGTAATGTAGGGCAAAAACGGCGCGAAGAGGCGGAGAAAAACGCTAAGCGCAATCCGCAGTGTCGCAAGCGCAGAACTTTGTGCCTCAGCGCCGTAAGCGCCAAGGGTTCTTGCACGGCTCATTTCAATGTATGAATCCGTAAACGCCGTCCAGAAAAAGCGCTCGGTTTCAGCAAGCGCCTGCTGGTGTTCGTAATTCTCGAAGTGCCGCGTGGCGTTGCGCACAAGCTGGCGAAGCTTGACGAGAAAGACGCGATCCATGGGGTAGGTGATCGGCCCCGGCGTGCCTTCTTTTCCCAGCACAAACTTGGACGCGTTGAAGAGCTTGGTTACCAGCCTTTTGCCAACCTTCAGAACATTGACGTCGAAAGTGGTGTCGGCGCCGAGTTGTGCGCCGGCGGCCCAGTAACGCACGGCATCGGACCCGTACTCGTCGAGCAGATGCATCGGCGTAATGACGTTGCCGCGGCTCTTCGACATCTTCTTGCGGTCGGGATCGAGGATCCAGCCGGAGATGGCCACGTTTTTCCAGGGGATTTGCCCTTCGTGCAGCATCGCTTTCACGATGGTGTAAAACGCCCAAGTGCGAATGATCTCGTGGCTCTGCGGCCGCAGATCCATTGGGAAGAGCGATCGGAATCGATCCGGATCCTCGCCCCAGCCGCTTGCGATCATGGGCGTGAGCGACGAGGTGAACCACGTGTCGAAGACGTCAGCCTCGGCGACGAACCCGCCCGGCTTGCCGCGCTGATCCTCGGTGAAGTTCGGAGGCGCGGCGTCGGCGGGGTCGAGCGGAAGAAGAGCCTCGTCGGCGACGATGGGATGGTCGTAGTCGACTTCGCCGGCTGCGCCGAGGGGATACCAGACCGGAAACGGCACGCCGAAGTAGCGCTGGCGCGAGATGGCCCAATCGAATGCGAGGTTCTCGCTCCATGTGCGATAGCGGTGGCGCATGAACTCGGGATGCCAATGGATACAGTCGCCCGCTTCGAGAAGCATCGGCTTCTTGTCGAGCAGCCGAACAAAAAACTGACGCGTGGTGATGAATTCGAGCGGCTGATCGCCTTTCTCAAAGAACTTGACCGGGTGCTCGAGGGGCGCGGGTTCGCGCTCGAGCGGGGGCTGGCCGCGTAGGACAGGCTCGTCGGGCTGGCGGAGCTGCTCGACGATGATGCGGCGAGCCTGCTTCAAGTTCCTGCCGGCAAGCTCCGCGTAGACAGCATTCGCCCGTTCCGGAGCTGTCGAGGGCCAGTTGGTGGACGCGCCATTCTCTGGGCCAAACTCGATGGCGAGCAGACGGCCATTGCGCCCGAGGATTTGGCGGTTCGCGAGATTCTGTTCGCGCCACCAGCGGACGTCTGTCGCGTCGCCGAAGGTGCAGACCATGAGGATGCCAGTGCCTTTTTCCGGATCGGCAAGGTCCGAGGGAAAGATCGGGACTGGTACACCGAACAGCGGGGTCAAGGCGCGTTTCCCGAACAGATGTTTGTAACGCGCGTCGTCGGGGTGGGCAGTTACGCCTACGCACGCCGGCAGCAGCTCGGGGCGCGTGGTGGCAATGGTGAAAATCTCCTCGCTGCCTTCGACGCCGAAGCGGACATGATGGAAGTGCCCTGTGATCTTGCGATCTTCGACTTCGGCCTGTGCAACGGCGGTCTGGAAGTCCACGTCCCACATGGTTGGGGCTTCAACGCTGTAAATGTGGCCCTTGCGGAACAGGTCGAGGAAGCTACGCTGCGCTGCGCGCTGGCAGCGCGGATCGATTGTGGAGTACTCCTGCTTCCAATCCACTGACAATCCGAGGCGACCCCAAAGATCCTTGAAGGTCTTCTCGTCTTCCTGGGTCAGGCGCAGGCAAAGCTCGATGAAGTTGCGGCGGGAGATTTCGCGTGGGGGAGATTTCGGATCGATACTCTCCGGCGCCGGCAAATTCAATTCCGGCTCGTATTTCAATCCGGGATTGCAGCGCACATGGAAGTAGTTCTGGACGCGCCGCTCAGTGGGCAGGCCATTGTCGTCCCAGCCCATGGGGTAGAAGACGCTCTTGCCGCACATGCGGTGAAAGCGCGCGACGAGATCGGTCTGCGTGTACGAAAAAACGTGGCCGACGTGCAGGGATCCGGAGACTGTGGGCGGGGGCGTATCGATGGCGAAACGCTGCTGCCCGGGGGCGGCTTCGGTGTATCGATACACTCCCAACTCGCTCCAACGCGCTTGCCAGGAGGTCTCCGCCGCCTGGGTGTCAAAGTGCTTCGGCAACTCCGCAATGTTCATTCTTTTCAGGCTTTCAGAGCGAGGAAACTACTCCTCAGGTTAGCAGACCGAGAGGCGCATCCGGCGACTTGGCTTCAGCGATGATTTCGCCGGTGAGCATGCATCCACAGACCTTTAGGCCGGCCTTGGTCAGACATGCTCGCGACGCCAGATTGTGGATGCTTGTGCGTGCGGCAGGGACTCGGCCGGCGAGGGTGCACTCCCGCTTAACTTCCTGCAGAAGAAAACTGCCGATCCCGCGGCGCCGCCAGTTTTCGCAAACTTCCATATAGAGATCGGCGAACGGAGGATTGTAGTGCAGCAGGAAGCCTCCGGATGCAACGATCTCACCGTTTAGCTCTGCAACATAGTCTCCAACTGGCTCGACGCGATGAGAAAAAACATGATCGCTTTCTTGCCGGGGACGGACGCGAACACCGGGAACAAAAAGATCGGTGGCCGAATGTTCCTCAAAGAGAACCACGTCGGCGAAGATATTACGCGCGTATTCATAGAGCATCTCAGAGAGGTTGGGGTCATTGCTCTGGCACTCGATGAACGCTGGCCGCGCGATGGCGAGCATTTGCCGGAATAAGTTGCTTGCTTGATTACGAAATGGCTGAACGACGAAGAACTCGAAAACAGTGTCGCGATCCGGAATCTCGCGACCTTTGATTGAGCCATAACCTACGGCTTTCTCGTCGATCGTGAGCAGATAGGAGTCCGACCAGCCGCGTTCATGACATGCGTTATAGCGTATCTGACGATTGGCTTCCTTCAGGAAAAGCGCTCGCAGGGGAAGAATCGCTTCGAGTTCGACTTTTCGTACCGTGGTCGTCATGGCTGCAGATTCATATTGTAGGGTTGCGCCGTTTCGTGCGCTGACGAAGAAGGCCGCCCGAGGGCGGCCTTTCGCGATTTGATTCGGTCTGAGATCAGTGATCAGAACGGATTCAGCTTGGCCAATCCCTTCTTCTTTTTCTTCTTGCTGGAAGAGTCTTCGCTCAAGTCGACTTTGGGTTTCTTGGTTTTGCCATTGGAAGCAGTTTCGGTCGCCGGTTGAGCCGGGTTCTCGCCGGGCTTGATGTCGTTGACCTGGAGGGGCGCTTCGGCGGGTTTTTCTGCAGCGGGCAGAACGGTATTGGTGGGGCCGACCGGCTTGACGAGAGCATTGGGGTCGGCTGCGGCGCTATTGCTGGGAGCGTTGACTACTTCAACCCCGACGCCGGTGCCTTCACCGGGCGCCTGCATTTGCAGGGGAGCGGTGGACGGCTGATCGCTGCGCGGCGGCTCGTTGGGGCCCGTGGGCGTAACGGCTGCGGCGGGCGCTGACGGCTTGCCCTGGTTCATCGCGTCCATGAACACAGCCTTATTCTGATTCGTGACTTCAGGAGCCAGCGTGCGCTTGGGGTCGTCAAGTGTTGGTTCGCCAACGTGCACAGCTTCAACCACCGTGGGACCGCGCTTGATCACGCCGAGCATGTTGTCGGTAAAGTGGAGCGGCTGGCGGCTGCGTTCCTCGGCATCGCTTTCTGCAATCGCCGCTTGCGTGGGCTCGGGCACGGTGCGATTCATGGCCACCAAGCGATCGCGCGCGTCCTCAACATGCGGCGCCATGGGATAGCGCGTGATGACTTTGGCGTAGGCTGCCGCGGCCTTGTCTTCGTAGGCTGAACGCATGCGCTCCTTCACGGCGCCGTTCAGCCCGGCAGCCATTTCGATGGCCTTTGCTTCACCGGCATAGGCATCGCCAATATCGATGAGGACTTCATCGCTTTTGGAATAAAGAGGATAAGAATCGGTCACGGTATCGAGCCTGGCGATGGCGGCAATATAGTCCGCGCGGGTTTCATAGTAATTACCGATCTGGTATTCGCGCTCCGCCAGAACCTCCTGCACGTCGCGCAGCCTCTGCTTGGCACGCGGGATGAGGGTTGAATCGGGGAACATATTGATCATTTCCCGATACTCCCGCTCGGCCTGCTCAGCGTTGGTAAAGTCGCGATCGGGCTTCTCCATCTGCTCGTAGTAAATATCGGCCACCTTCATCTTGGCTTCGGCAGCCTCGGGGACGTCAGGGAAGAAGGTAATGAAGTCCTCGTATTCAGCCTCAGCCTGTGTGAGGGCCGCGGAACCGCCTTCTTTGAACCAGGTATCGCCGACCGACAGCTTGGCGCGCATACGGTATTCCGACTCGGGATACGTGTTGAGCATGGTTTGCAGATCGAGGCGAGCGACGTCATAGCGGCCCTTCTTCATAGCCACCATCGCCTTGTCGTAAAGCTCTTTATCGGGCTGCTTGGACTGCACGCCAGCCAACGGGTTGGCGT
>Ga0181535_10000596_pt1 | contig 52367 bp, 42 predicted proteins | sample PEATcosm2014_Bin_44_FD_119774 | JGI IMG/M metagenome (GOLD analysis project Ga0181535, IMG submission 119774) | Peatland microbial communities from MTU Mesocosm Facility, Houghton, MI, USA - PEATcosm2014_Bin17_30_metaG | ecosystem: Environmental > Terrestrial > Soil > Wetlands > Peat | place... | reverse complement strand
TGAATAAGTCGCTGTCTTGAAAGGGCACGGCTTCAGCCGTGCCGCAAAGGTCGCAGAATCAACGCGGGCTTTAGCCCCTGAGGGAAGGTTCTTAGGGAATTAGAACTTAAGCAGAGATTTCCTTGGGAATCTCTGAATCTTATCTTGCCAGTAACTCCGGCTGGAGTTACTGGAAGATCGCAGATGATTACTATAGCGTAGACAGACTATAAGTTACCTCTTCCGAACTGTCGCAAATTTGGACACTGATTACCTAAATGCGCACAAGCGAGATATTTCCAATTTATCCAATTCAAGCCACACTCAATTAGATATTGCTAACTCGATAAGCCGCGAGAGATCGGCTTTCTCTTTTTGCGCGGAGTTATCTTGAGCCGGAGAATCGTCTACTGGTCTCTATTGTTTGCATTTGCCGTGCACCCCGCACTCTTGCGTGCGCAGTCGCGGCAAGAGATTGCCCGTGCTGACCCTGCCGAGCGGGCGGTCGGAGCCGATGCCAGCATGGACGGTTATGCTCCGCCAAAAGCCGTGATCCCGAAGGTTCTTACCACATTGCACGTGATTGCCGACGCACCCGGCGCGCTCGATGCCCAGGGGCCGTCCACAAATGTAACGCAGTCCCAGATTCTTTCATCGGCGGGAACCTACGGAGACTTTACCCGCTATCTGCAGCTCTTGCCGGGCGTGGTGTGGGTTTCCGATCTCAGCAACGATGTGCTGGTGCGCGGCGGCCATCCGACGGAGAACCTCTTTGTCGTCGATGGCGTCGAAGTTCCTGCCATCAACCACTTTTCGCTCTCCGGCTCGAACGGCGGATTCACGTCCATGATCGACTCCACTGCCATTGGCGGCATGAATATGAAAGCTGGCGTTTACGATGCAGGCTACTCCAGCCGCCTCTCTTCGCTGATTGACATTCATACCCGCGGACTGGGAGAAGCGCGCCAGGCGGGAAATCTCTCCGCGGGTATTGCCGGAGCTGGCGGGCTTTACCAGCGTGCCCTGGCACACAAGGGCAGCTTGCTGCTATCGGCGCATCGCAGCCTTCTGAGCCTGGTCACCAACGACATCGGCATCAACGGGGTTCCCACTTACGAGAACGGAATGGCGCGCCTGGAACTGAATCCCAGTGATCGCGACACGCTCTCCATCTTCAGTTTGAGCGGCGCCGATTCCATCGCGATGACCCCTTGTCCGTCGCCGAACGCGACCAGCATCTATCAAACCCAATATTCCGGTTGGCGCACGACGGAGGCGTTGAGCTGGAGGCATAACTTCTCTCCGCAAGTTACCGCCAATCTTACCGCCAGTTCCTCGCTCACCCGTCAGAACATTGATCAGCAGCAGCAAATCGGTGAAGTGATTGATCACCGCGGAAACTGCCACCCTGTAACTCTTCTTCCCGCTTACAACGAAAACTCGCGCATCGGGCTGTCGGCGTTGAACTATGAGTTGCGAGCCGGCCTGCGTGGATGGCTGTTCTCGGCGGGCGCAGCCGGCAAACTGACCACTCCGGACGATTCAGTGGCCCAGCCCAACGGCCAGCAATCGCCCTTCAGCGCGGATCCATCGAGGTCCGACGCGGTCACCTTTCAGCGTAAGTTTTCCACCGGCCAAACCGCCGCCTTCGTTCAGGCAGAGGGAGGCTTCGGCAGCCGCTGGAAGTTATTGGCCGGCCTGCGCGTTGAGAGCTTCGCCATCACCGGCAGCTATGCTCTTGATCCGCGCATTTCGGTCGCCTACCGGCTCAACAGCCGTCAAATCCTCCACGGCTCCATGAACATCTCCTCACAGTTACCTCCGATCATGGACATGATCAGCTACCCCGGCAATCGCAACCTGCAACCCGTTCAGGTGCGGCAAGGGGCACTGGGTATGAGGCTTTGGCAGGCGAACTGGGGTACTCTGGACGCCGAGGCCTATCAGAAAAATTACCGGCGCGAAGCCGTCTCCACCGAATATCCGGCCCTGATGTTATCCAATATGGTCGATACTTTGGGCCAGGGATTTGTCTGGCTCCCGTTGACCAGCGCCGGAACAGCCCAGGCTCGCGGCGTTGAGTTGGCCTTGCGCGCGCACTGGCGCAGCCGGATGGATCTACTGCTCTCCGCCGCGCGTTCCCAGACCACCTACCGCGCTCTCGACGGCATTCGCCGGCCCGGCAACTACGACACGCCCCTGTCGGCAACGGCGATGGGCAACCTCCGGCTAGGGCTGGGAATCCAACTTGACCTGCGCGAGTCGGCTTCGAGCGGTCGTCCTTATACCCCATTCGACTTGGCCGACTCGAACGCCCAGAGCCGGGGCATCTACGATCTGACCCGCATCAATGCTCTTCGCGGCCCACTCTACAACCGCCTGGACATGGAGCTGGAACGCCGTTTCCGGCTTCCAAAGGGTGCCTTTGACATCCACGCTGGAGCGGAAAATATCCTGAATCGCGGCAACTTGATGGGTTATGTATGGCTCGACGACTGCCAGGTGGCGTGGGGATGCGGCAACAGCAGCGGCGAGCCAATCACCAAGGCCGACCAGATGGGCCGCTACCCGGCCTTCAGCCTGCGCTACGAGTTTTAGGAATTTGTTGAGAAACTCTCGGATTGTGTCAGGGCACAACTTCAGTCGCGCCGTAAATGCAATAAAATCAACGCTGGCTTTACATGCTGCGGAAAAACTCATTCCGGAAGGAGGCGGGGGTTTCAACCCCCGCATAAAGCCAATAGAATCAACGCTGGCTTTAGCCACGGAGGAACACTTTCCGCCAATTTTGCCCAAATCTGGAGTTTTTCCGCAGACTGCTTAGCCCCTGAGGCAACGCGGCCTCAAAGTAAGAACGGATTCAGTGGTTTTTCAGGTTCAGAAACAGAAGCAGCCGGGATCTCTCCCGGCTGTTTGTCTTCATTCAATCTTTTCTGAGCCCTCTTGAAGGCTCTCGTCAGCTACGCCTTGGCGGTGGCCAAAACCTTCAGCCGCGCGTTCAGGCGGCTCTTGTAGCGGGAGGCGGTGTTGTCGTGGAGAATGCCCTTCTGCACGCTCTTGTCGAGGGTGGAGACGGTTTCGCGATACTGCTCCTGGGCGGCCTTGACATCGCCCTTGGTCAGGGCTTCGCGGAGCGCGCGCAGGCTGGTGCGCATCTGGGTGCGGCTGGAGCGGTTCACTGCGGTGCGGGTTATGGTCTGGCGGGCGCGCTTCAGCGAAGATACATGGTTTGCCATTGCTTATCCTTTATTTCTGAGCACTGTTGTCAGGCACAGAATCGTGAGCCCTGATTTCAGGCGGAATGATGCGGTGTCAGAATGCAACTCAAGCCGCATCCCTCGCAATTTCATAGTGTACGGGAAATGGGGCGGCGGGTCAATGTGCCCTCCCCTCCAACGCAAGATGAGCCTGAAGGAGGATTCGGTGCCCCCTCCTTTCGCCGGCTTTTTGGCGAAAGCGTGGGAGGCCACGAACCCTTCCCCGGCAAAATCGAAACGAAAAGGACGGCGGAATTGAATTTTCGTCTCCCACCCTTAGCAAAGTACGCGAAGGATGGGCTACCCGCCGAGGCGGCGCGAGGATTCCGTCTGAATTACACTTCGCGGCTCACTGTTTCGCGGATTTACAGTTGCGCGGCCTGGGGGACGGACGGTCCACTGGCTTGTTTTGCCCGGTGTTTGAAACTTTTCCGCCGATTCTGCTCGTGTGCGCACATGAATTTGAGCTACCATCCTTGCAGCGATTTCTGCATCGTTCTCATGTGTACCCCAGAACAGAATGTCTCCGGGTGGACCGGCAAAGGAGGATTATGGCTACCCCCAAGAAATGCGCGAATGCGGCCTGCACCTGCCCTGTCCCCGATAAAAAGAAATATTGCAGCGACCACTGCGAAGGCATCGGGAACAAGATGGAGATCATGTGCCTGTGCGGCCACCCTGATTGTGGCGGCAAGACTTCTTGAAGTTGATATCCTGGGGCGGATTTGATTGGTGGTCCGAATTGGTTTCCAGGGGAGGCATGGCGGCCCGCCCCTGACAAGACACAAGTCCCCCAGCCGCCCAGAGGAGCGCCTCGGCCCTCAAGATTTTGTGAAGGGTTGGAGCACCCGGCATTCTGCATTTGCATTGACTAATTTGCGTGAAAATAGACTTGTACCCAAATTGGGAACATGGTACAGTATTTGTGTGCGCATTATTGCCCGAAGCACGTTGACCCGGTTTCTCGACACGTTGGAGGGAAGCAAGGACCACCGCGCGCTGAAGGGCGCGCTTGACGCCTGGTTTCTGGAGGCACGACAGGCAGAGTGGAAGAATTCTTCCGACGTGAAGGCCAGTTATGCCCATGCAAGCATTGTTGGGGCGGATCGGGTGGTCTTCAATATCAAGGGGAATGCCTATCGCCTCGTGGTCGCGGTGGATTACCAGCGCGCTACGGTCTTTATCAAATGGCTGGGAACGCACAAGCAGTACGACTCAATCGACGTAAGGACGGTTCAATATGCAACTGAAGCCCATCAAGACTGATGCCGACCACGAGGCCGCGCTCAAAGAAATTGAGCGGCTGTGGGGCGCGGCGGAAGGCACCGCCAACGGAGACCGTCTGGAGATTCTCATCACGCTGGCGGAGGCCTACGAAGAGTCCCATTTCCCCATGGATATGCCGGACCCGATTGAAGCCATCAAGTTTCGCCTGGAGCAGCAAGGCGTGGACAAAAAGGCTCTGATCGGAATCATTGGCAATCGAAGCCGGGTTTATGAAGTTCTGCGCAGAGATCGCGCCTTGTCGCTGACCATGATCCAGAAACTGAATCAGCAGCTAAAAATCCCAGCGGAGATTCTGATTCGCCCCATTCGCATGAGGAAAAAGAAGCTGGCTGCTTGAAACTTTCCTGTCGCCCACGCGAAGAGGTTTGTGGTTTCCCCGGTCTGAAAATCCAGACCTCGGGCACCCGGCAAAGCGAAGGATCGGGCGCCCAGGCTTTTGTGGTTCGTTAAAGGGCAGTGCGTCGGCCTATGACACGCAAAGTTCGATTACTGCTTTAGCAAGCAGGACTTGATTTTGAGCGAGATCTATTGCAGCGTGCGACTTGCACAGGAAATGCTCTTGGCGCTTCTCGCCATCATGCAGGATCAGTTCAGCGGCGTGTCGATTAGCTTTATCCGACGGGTCAGCATGTTGGCACATGCGAGGTTCAATTTCGGGTGCATGGTAATATTTCTCGATGACGGGCATATCATCACCTCCGCGTTGATTCTATTCTGAGATTCTGAAATTCGGCTACAGAAAATAATATATGTATCGATTATCACTATTGCAGTTTTTTTAACTCATCACATCCATAATGGTTATTCGTCGAAGATGTACACGACTTGTTGTAGTAGAACTTTGCCTTCGCCATATCCTGTGGGACGCCATTACCATCACGATAAAGATTTCCAAGATACTCACAACCCGTGTCGTCGCCGCCGTCGCAGGCCCTTGAGTAAAGTGCCGCCGCGCGCGCATAATCCTGTGGCGCTTCCGATCCTATATCGTAAACAGTACCTGCTTCCCAGCACCCGAAAGGTTCCCCAAGGTTGCAGCCCTTAATGTAAAACTCGACAGCCTTCTCGGCGCTCTTCGGTACACCCCAACCAAGTTCGTATGCCGTACCTAATTGAAAACAACCTTGATAGGCCTCACCGAGATTGCAGGCCTTGGTGTAAAACTCTGCTGCCTTGACGTAATCCTGCTGAAACGGGTAACCTCCAACGCTATAGTAGAGTCCGAGTTTGCCACAGATCTTTCCATCGCCCGCATCACACTTTTCAGTGTCGAGTTCAATACCTTGCTTAAAAAGCAAATCCGCACGATACGGATCCTTCTCGACTCCCTTCCCGCTTTCGTACAAAATTGCAAGCTCAGAACACGCATACCCCGAACCGCCTGTGCATTCAGGCGAATAAAGCGCTGCTGCTCGCAAATAAAGTGCCTGCGCGCGCGTCATGTTTTGCTCAACGCCTTGCCCGTAGTAATACATATCTGCGAGTGCATTACATGGTCCTGCATCTCCCCTTACGCAAGCGAGCTTACGGAGAACACCTCCTAAACTGTAGTGATGGTTGTTATCTACGATGTTCGCTCTTATTCCAATTGTCGAGGGTGCGATAGTTATGGCCGTTCCGGCAAATGCGATACCGAGGGCTAAGAATAAAGCCAAGGCTATCCAGACCCAGCGTGGCATACGCCTGACCCCTTTGCCTCGTAGCAACTCCTTTGCTTGCGAACTCTGACGCTCCACGACGGTTTCCCGGTGCGCATCGGTTGGAAGATACCGCACAGCGTCGAGCAGGCCAAGCAATTCGGCAACGTCTTTTGGGCGGTCTTCGCGGTCTTTGGCGAGGAGGAGGAGGGTGAGTGCGTCGAGGCCTTGCCAGTTGGCGAGATCGGGGCGGAGGGTGCTGGGCGGCTGGGGTGGGGTGGTCTGATGCTGGCGCGCCCAGCCTTCGTAGTTTTCGGCGCAGAAGGGCGTCTGACCGGTGAGCATCTCGTAGACGAGGCCGCCGAGGGCGTAGAGATCGGTGCGTCCGTCGAGTTCGGCTGCCGGGGTTCCGCGCCACTGCTCGGGGGCGGCGTAGGCCATCGTCAACAGAGTTCCGCCGGTGCGGGTGTAGGCGGTGCTGGACTCCTTGGTGGCTGCAATTCCAAAATCGAGCAGCTTGGGCGTTTCCATGGCGCCTTTACTGCAGTCCAACAGAATGTTCTCTGGCTTCACGTCGCGGTGAACGATGCCCTTGGCGTGGGCCGCACCAAGACCCAACGCCACTCCGCGGGCAATCTCTAAGGCGCGCTCCACCGGGAAGGCTCTGACCGCAAGCGCGTGGCGCAGGTCCGGTCCTTCGACGTATTCCATGGCGATGTAGGGCGAACCGTCTTCCGCCTGGTCCAGATCGACCACTTGGACCACATTCGGGTGTTGCAGCTCAATAGCCGCTTGTGCCTCGCGGCGAAAACGGCGCAGAAAGGTGGCATCCTGACTGAGTTCACTGGAGATGAACTTGAGAGCACGCTGGCGGCCCAGAAGAATGTGCTCGGCGAGATAGACCGTACCCATGCCACCCCGGCCGAGCATACGTACGATACGGTATTTGCCTCTGATGACCGTCCCCGGCTCAAGCTCGCGCAGATCGATGAGCTGAGCACCGTCGGCGGGGCAGTTAGTGTGGTGGCTCGGATAGGCCTTTTCACACAGCGGACACGTCTTCATATGCTCGCCTTACCACCAGCAAGAGTAACGCGTAACACTTCCATTGCGCCAGACGAATAGAACGAAATCGTGTCTTGCCGGTAGCCACAGGTCTCGATTTTGAGACCTGTGACTACCGCGTTGATTGCCGTTATTCTTCCTCTTCCTCCACCGGGCGCTTGGCGTTGGCCAGGATCTTCTCGGCTACTAACTGCGGGACGATGTCGTAGTGGTTCATCTCCATGCGGTAACTGCCCTTGCCCTGGGTCATGGATGTTAGCAGGGTTCCGTAAGTGAGCATCTCGGCCATGGGAACTTCGGCGTTGATGATCGTCGTCCGGCCCTTGGATTCCATGCCCTGAACGCGGCCTCGGCGGCTGTTGAGGTCGCCCATCAAGGTTCCGGCAAACTCATCCGGAGCCTCGATCTCGACCTTCATGACGGGTTCAAGCAAGCAAGGCTTGCATAACTCCATGCACTTGCGGAAGGCGATGCGGCCAGCCATCTTGAAGGACATTTCATTCGAGTCCACGTCGTGATAACTGCCGTCGTAGACGGTGGCTTTGAAGTCCACCACCGGGTAACCGGCCAGATAGCCGCGGACCGCCGACTCGACAATGCCCTTTTCGATTGCCGGAATGAAGTTGCGGGGAACCGCGCCGCCGAAGACTTCGTTGCCGAACTCGAAGCCGCCGCCGCGGGGCAGTGGCTCCATGCGAATCTTGCAGTCGCCGAACTGGCCGTGGCCGCCGGTCTGCTTCTTGTGGCGTCCCTGGGCCTCGGCCTTGGCGCGGATGGTCTCGCGGTAGGGCACCTTGGGAGCCTTCAGCGTGACTTCAGCGTGGTAACGCTTCTTGAGCCGGCTGACGATGGCCTCAATGTGCGGCTGGCCTGCGCCGGCAATCAAAAATTCATTGGTCTGCGGATCGCGGAAGAAGCGGATCAGCAGGTCTTCTTCCATCAGCTTGTGAATGGCCGGGGCCAGCTTGTCTTCGTCGGCGCGGCTCTTGGGCTCGATGGCGTAGGTCATGGCCGGCTCGGGCATGGGGAAAAGATCGATCTGGATCTCGCCGCCCTTTTGTCCCAGGGTGTCGCCGGTGAGGGTCTCGCGCAGCTTGGCCACGGCGCCCAGATCGCCCGCGTGCAGCTCGGGGATTTCGACGGCCTTGCGGCCCTGCATGACCGAAAGATGCGCGAGCCGCTCCTGGCCGCGCCGCGTGTAGTTCTCCACCGTGGCATCGTTCTTGATGACGCCGCTGATCACCTTGAAGAAGCTGATGCGCCCGGCGAAGGGGTCGGACATGGTCTTGAAGACCAGCAGGGCTAACGGCTCGCTGTCAGCGATATTGCGGGTGGTATTGCCGGCCTCGACTTCTTCCGCGCTGGCGGCCTTGGCGTCAACCGTCGGGGTGCGGACGGCGATGGGCGCGCGCTCGACGGACGAGGGGGCGTAGTCCTTGATGAAGTCCAAAAGGTGGTCCAGGGCGATGTTGGCCAGGCCGCTGGTAAACAGCACCGGGAAGATGCGGTCTTCGCGGATGGCCTCATGCAGGGCGGCGATGAGGTGCTCCGGGGCGATGGTGCCCTTCTCGAAGTACTCCTCCATCAGCTCGTCCTTGCCCTCGGCCACCAGCTCGACCAGAGCCTCATGGCGGGCCTTGGCGTCGGCAGTCAGGCTCGCGGGAATCTCTCCGGTCGCCTTGCCGCGGCCATCGCCGCCGGGGGTGTAATAGTAGGCTTGCATGGTCACCAGGTCCACCACGCCGTGAAAGCCCTCGGCGCCGGAGATGGGCAACTGAACAGGCACGCAGTTGCGGCCCCAGCGGTCAACCAGATCGTCCATCAGGGCGCTCAACCCGCCGCCGCCGCCGGCCTTGGGGTGGTCCATCTGATTGATCACCACCACGCGGGGGACGCTGGCCTCTTCGGCATATCTCCACACCCGCTCGGTCACTGGCTCAATGCCGTTCTGCGCGTTCACCACCACGACGGCCGCTTCCACCGGCAACAGGGCCGCGCGCGCCTCGTGGGTGAACATATGAAAGCCGGGGGTATCGACAAGATTGATCTTCACGCCCTGCCACTCGGCAAAGGCGACTGCGTTCTGCATGGTTGCGCCGCGGGCTACTTCTTCCTCGTCGTAGGCGGTCACGGCCGTGCCGTCTTCCACGCGGCCCTGGGTTGGGGTCATCTTTGCGGCATGCAGCAGAGCGGCAATCAGGGTGGTCTTGCCACTGTGCGCATGCCCCACTACAGCTACGTTACGGATCTCACTTCCCTGGTACGTTTTCATGCTGTTTCTCCTGTGATTTGGCTACCCCTGCGGAGGGGCAAATCTTTCCGTAGATGAGTTTTGTGGTTTGGTCTGGAACTTGGGATGAAGAGGCGCAGGGAACCCGATGGAACGTCCTGGGGGGCGTTCAGGTGGCCGAATTGGAGGGCCACAAGTCCCGGTCTGCCGTCTACCTCGTCCATCATTGGGAGGGTCTCGGGCCGGCGCCGTGCAGAGGAATCAAGGACGAATCCGCCAGGCGTCTCTTACTAAGAAATCGGATGCTATCACACGCGGAGTGTGAACGTCCTGTGACTGGGCGCACATGCCGGGAGGCCTGCCCGCACTCCGCTGGCGCGCCCTACGCCCCATCGGCGACAATCGCTTCTGTCATGCCCAACCTTACTCGCCGCAATTTTCTTCAGATCGCCGCCGCCGCCACGCTTGCCGCCGCCGCTTCGCCCTCGTTTGCCGCAACCTCATCGGGCCGCCAGCGGGTCTTCATCGGCTCCGGCACGCCCGAAGGCATCCTGGCCTACGACTGGGACCCGGCCACCGGCGAACTCACCCCGGTCGGCGTAGCCGCACAGTTTGCCAACGTGGAATGGATCACCTTTTCGCCGGCCCGCGAATTTTTGTATGCCAACTCGGAGGTGAACAGCTTCAACGGCAAGCCGACCGGCGCGGTGGCCAGTTTCCGCGTGGCAAACGGCGAACTGCATCCGCTTTCAACGCAAAACTCGGCCAGCATGGGCACTTGCCACGTGGCTTTGGACCGCACCGGCCGCGTCCTGCTGGCGGCTGACTACGGCGGCGGCTCCGCGGCCAGCTTTCTGGTCACCAACGGCCAACTGAGCCCCATCGTATGGAGCGAGCACTACACCGCGCACGGCCCCAACCCCATTCGCCAGCAAAGCGCCCACGCCCACTTTGGCTCCTTCTCGCCCGACAATCGCTTCGCGTACATGAATGACCTGGGCGGCGACTGCATCCACATTTACAGGCTGAACTCCGAAACGGCGGCTCTGACCCCGGCCGGAAGTTACCACGCCAAACCCGGCGCCGGCCCACGCACGCTGCGCTTCCACCCCAACGGCCACACTGCCTACTCGATCAATGAACTGGATTCAACGGTGGACGTGCTGGAGTGGAAGAAGGCCGACGGGAGCCTGACCTTCAAAACGCGCATCGACCTTCTGCCCGAGGACTATCACGGCCTGACAAACGCCTGCGACACGGTGATCTCCAGAAACGGAAAGTCAATTTACTTCGCCAATCGCGGCGATAATGCCCTCTACTTTTTCCATGCCAACGAGAAAACCGGCACTCTGACGCCGGGCGGACGCTTCGACTGCGGCGGCAAAAATCCGCGCAGCTTTACGCTCGACCCCACGGAGCGCTGGATGCTGGTAGCCAATCTGAGCTCGAACCAGATCAGCGTCTTCGCGCGCAACCCCGAGACCGGGGCGCTGGCTGAAGAGGGAAAGAGTTTCCCCGCGCCAACTCCCATGTGCATTCTGTTCGCGTAGAAAAGCGGGGCTCCAAAGAATTGCAATGAGCCATGAAAAGCTGTGCCCCGTTCATCGCAGTTTTATTCGATGAGCGGGTTTTCGAGCCGATTCGTGTTCACGGGCAGGTACCCCGCTCATCAACCCCAAAGAAGTAGGCCGGACGAGAGGCTTGGTCTCCCACATTTTCCGCAGAAAGAAACGGAAAGAATGAGACACGGAACAGCTTGAGGCTGGAAGCTTCTTTCTGATCCCTGATCCCTGATCTTCAAGCCCCCATCAGTGCCGGGCTGCCCAGAACAGCGTTCGTTCCAGCCGGGACAATCTCCTCGGACGGAGCCGACTCAGAGACCACCGGCACGTGGGCCAGTTCCCAGGCCCAGCGATCCTTGAGCAGCCGCGAAACCAGAGCCGCGTGCATGGCATGACCGGCGCGCTCGGCCACCATGTGTCCTTCGATGCGCCGCCCGGCAAGGGCCAGGTCGCCGATCAGGTCAAGGACTTTGTGGCGCACATACTCGTCGGGAAAGCGCAGCGGGCCGTTCTCAATGCCCGTTGGGGTCAGAATTATGGTGCTCTCCGGGCTGGCGCCGCGGATCAGGCCCATATCGCGCAGCCTCTTCTCGTCAGCCTTGTAGCCAAAGGTCCGCGCCGGAGCGATCTCGGAGCCATAGGTCTCCGCCGCCAGGTCCACGCTGACTTTCTGGTGACCCACGGGCGCTGGAAAGTCGATGGCGTATTCAATGCTGTAGCCAGAACCGGGATAGACGCCGATGAATTTGTTCCCCTCGCGCACTTCCACCGGGCGCAGCACGCGGACGGTCTCGCGGCGGCGGCGTTGGGTGCGGATGCCCACGCTGAGGAACGCCTCCACATAAGGCAGGGCGCTGCCGTCCAGAATGGGCAGCTCCAGGTTGTCCAGCTCCGCAATCACGTTGTCCACGCCCATGCCAATGAGCGCCGAGAGCAGGTGTTCCGTGGTCTGAATCAGCACGCCTTGGCGCATCAGGCTGGTTGCGTAGCTCACTTTGGCCACGTAGCGGCCAGTAGCGGGAATCTCGAAGTTGTCCAGGTCGGTGCGGCGGAAAACGATGCCCGATCCGGCTGGCGCGGGCAGCAGGCGCATGATCACCGGCGCGCCGGAGTGCAGCCCAACCCCGGTGAACTCCAGGGGGGCAACAATCGTCTGCTCCAGATGTGCGGAACTCAGTTGAGCCGGACTAGCCAATAACTTCCTTCTCCCACGGTGCAAGAAACCAAGTGCAACCGTTAGATTAGACGCCAGGAGCCATCTCCGCACTGTGGCATTTTTGCCACACTTTGCGTAAGTCGGGCTATTTTTTGGACGGGGCTATCGGGTTTTTGATGCCGGATGGTAGGCCGAACGCCCCTCACCCAATAACGCGCAAGCCTTTCGATGCATAGCGCGCAATCTCTCCGTCGATGGTCACCAAAGCAAGCCCTTCCGCCGTGGCTTGGGCAATCAGCATCCGGTCAAATGGATCCTTGTGGATTGGCGGCAGCCCGTAGACCCCGGCAATGTGTTGCGGACGCAGAACCAGCGGAGTGGCGGCCAGTTGCTCCAGCGCATCGAACCACCAGGCGCGCGGGTCGCCCACCTCCAGAGTGCCTTTCATGCTTTTGAGCATGACCTCCCAGTACGAGACCACGCTGAGAAGATTCGGGCCGGCAAGAATAGCCTTGCGCGCCGCGGGCGAAAGCGCATCCGGCTCGCTCAGAGCCAATAAAGCCGCGCAGGTGTCCAGAAGGAAGCCGTTCGCGCCGGCACTCTCCCTCACAGGTCACCTTCCAGAAAGCGGTCCGGATCGACCGGCGCATCCCACCCCGGCAACAGGCGAATGCGGTCCTTCATGCCGCCCAGCCGCGCTTTGCGGCGCTCCGCGGGCGGCGGAGCAATCTGGGCGACGGGACGGCCGTGGCGGGTGATGACCACTGGCTCGCCACCCTCGACCACCCGAATCAACTCGGTAAAGCGGTTTTTGGCTTCAGCGGTACTGATGTCCATGCGCTTTATTCTAGCCATAATTTATAGCCATAACAAGCAATTTTAGAACCAGTGACTAAAATGCTCCTGAAAGGCTTTCTCATGCCCGCAACCACTGAACTTCCCGTCCCCATGCGCGCGCTGCTGGCCGGCGCCCGCCGCAAGCAGCCCACGCTGCTCGATCTGATCCAGGAACTGGTCCGCGCCGAGTCGCCTTCGGACGACAAAGCCGCCGTGAACGCCTGCGTCGCCTTGGCCGCGGCGCACGCCAAAGCTCTGGGCGGGCGCGTCAAGCTCCATCGCCAGAAGAGTTTTGGCGATCTGCTGGAAGCGCGCTTCGGACCAAAATCAAAAGCCGGCGCGGCTGGGCGCATACTGCTGCTCGGCCATCTGGACACCGTTTGGCCGCTGGGGACGCTCAAAACCATGCCTTGCCGCGTGGGCGAAGGCCGCCTCTGGGGACCGGGCACGCTGGACATGAAGACCGGCGCGGCCATGGCCTTCACCGCCATTGAAATGCTCACCGAGGCCGGTCTGCTGAATGGGGAGATTGTCCTGCTGCTCAACACCGACGAGGAGGTTGGCAGTCCGGCGTCGCGCCCCATCACCGAGCGGCTGGCGGCGGAGTGCGCCGCCGTCTTTGTCCTGGAACCGGCGCAGGGGCTGGCCTATAAAACCGCGCGCAAGGGAGTCGGCGACTGGCGCATCGACGTCACCGGCGTAGCTGCCCACGCTGGCGTGGACTTTGAAAAAGGAGCGAGCGCCCTCCGCGAGTTGGCCCGCGTCGTCGAAACTGTCTCCGGCTGGACCGATCTGAAGCGCGGCGTGACGGTGAACGTCGGCGTCGCCGGTGGCGGCTCCAAATCCAACGTGATTCCCGCCCAGGCCTGGGCAGAGGTCGACGTCCGCATCGCCAGCAACGCCGACGGCCCGCGCATGGAGCGCAAATTCACCGCCCTCAAGCCGACGGACAAAAGATGTACACTCACCGTCTCCGGTGGCATCAACCGTCCGCCCATGATGCGCACCCGCGGAACCGTCCGGCTCTACCGTCAGGCCAGAGCGCTGGCCGCCGAGTTGGGATTCCCGCTGGAAGAAGCCCGCAGCGGCGGCGGCTCCGACGGCAACTTCACCTCCGCCCTCGGCATTCCCACCCTGGACGGCATGGGCGCGGTGGGCGAAGGCGCGCATGCCCGCCACGAATCCATCCTGGTGGAGCATCTGGCCCCCAGAACCGCCCTGCTGGCTGGATTGCTGGCTGGATGCTCAAATGCCACAGCGCCTGTTACACTTTCGTGAAGAACCACCCGGAGTGAATCAACGCCATGAAGCACACAGCTCTGATTCTGTTGTTGGCAGCCAGCACCGTGGCCGCAAGCGCCCAAAACCCCGCCAAGCCGGCTACTGCCGCCGCTAAGCCGGCCACAACAGCCGCCAAAACCACCCCCGCAGCCGCCAAGCCCGCGGCAACCGCTGACAAGCTGCCTCCCGGTGTGCCGGCGGTCAAGGCAATTCATAAATCCCTCTTCACGATTTCCCTGCGCTACCAGGACGTCAAGGTCGGCGACGGCGCCGTGGCCGAACCTGGCAAGCTCCTCAAGTTCAACTTCACCCTCTGGTCGGCGGGAGCCAATGGCAGGAAGATTGACTCCACCTACGACCACCGCGCCCCTGTCCTTGATAAGGACAGAAAGCCGGTTCTGGATGCCGACGGCAAACCCAAAATGGGTGATCCCCAGCAAGCCGTCACGATGATGGGAACGGGCCATCCGTTTCTCGGCTGGGATATGGGATTTGAAGGCATGAAGGCCGGTGGGACACGCCGCATCTTCATTCCCTGGCAGTTGGGGTTGGGTGCGCGCGAGATTCCCGCGCACGATGCCGCCCATCCTGCGATTCCCGCCAAATCCGATTTGATCCTGGATATCGAACTGACTGAGGTGAAGGACGCTCCGCCCCCGCAGCAAGCGCGGCCCAGCATGATGCCCGGAATGCACCCCACCTTGCCCGGGATGCACCCGATGCCCGGCGCGACGCCTGCTCCAGGCGCGCCTGCGGCCCCGGCAACTCCGAACGCGGCTCCCGCCCCTGCAGCGGCGCCTAAACCCGCTGCGCCCGCGGCTCCGGCGTCCGTCCCCGCCGCGCCTGCAACCCCGGCAGTGCCAGCTCCAGCTCAGCCCCAACCCAAGTAGCGTCAATAAAACGGCGCTCCATCCTTGCCGCGTTCTTGTTCTTGCGGCAAGGATGGAGCGCTGTTTCACCCTCAAGCGGCCAGCCCAATTAGCTAACTCCCGCTTGAGTTAGGAGAAACCTGTTATGTGAAAAAACGATAAATCTATTCACTGATCCAAACTGAAATCAGGTCGGCCTGGAACGAGAATGATGTTTGTTAAAATCCCATGAGTTAATCAGATATTTACATGAGTTAGTCAAATATTCATCTTCTCCTGCGAGCCTTGGAATCGGAAGCGGTCATGGAAAGCCCCACCTGCGTGGAGTCACTTTTCCGGCCGTGGATGTTCATTTCGCATGCCGTTGGAAGACGATCCGGCTTCATTTTTTGGGTCTTCGGGATGCGGGAGTTGAGGGTGCTCGATCTGCAAAACGAGCGCGACCACGATCCAACCCGATTCGAAAGGAAAATGAGAGGCTCCATGAACTTTAGACTCAAAATCGCTGCCGCGGCCATCCTCGCAGTCAGTTTTGTTGCTTGCTATGGACAGACAAGCGAAGCTAAACCTCCGGTGAAGAAGCACACTGCAACAAAGAAGGTGAAGACGCCGCAGCCGCCAACAACAGAAGAGCAGATTCAGGCCCTGCGCCGCGAGTTATTGGACCAGATCGACAGCCTGAAGACTAACCTGGCCGAGAAGGACGCGCAGTTGCAGAAGGCCCAGCAGGCAGCAGCCGAAGCCCAGGCAACTGCTGACAAGGCACAAGCCGCGGCCTCAACGCAGCAGCAAGCGGTCACTGACAACACGGCCGCCGTCACCACCTTGCAGTCGAGCGTGACCGACCTGAAGGGTAATCAGGCGTCGCTGGCCACCACGGTTTCCGATGAAACCGCCGCGGTCAAAAAGGAAATCGCCAACCCCAACGCCCTTCGATACAAGGGCATCACCATCACGCCAGGCGGCTTCATGGCGGCTGAAACTGTGTACCGCCAGAAGGCGACCGGCGCCGATATTCCCACGGCCCTCAGTTCGATTCCGTTCGCTGGCGCAAACTCGGCTCAGTTGAGCGAGTTCTACGGCTCCGGCCGTCAGTCCCGCATTTCAATGATGGCCGAGGGAAAAACCAACTCCGCCACTTATCGCGGATATGTCGAGGCCGACTTCCTTGGCGTTGGAACCAGTTCCAACAACAACCAGTCGAATAGCTACGTGATGCGTCAGCGCGTGGTTTGGGCGGATGCCACTCTCAACTCCGGCCTCTCCTTCCAGGGCGGCCAGATGTGGTCCCTCGCAGCGGAACGCGCCAAGGGCCTTTCCAATCTCTCCGGCGATGTAAAGACTCCTCTCACCATCGACCCGAACTACGTTCCGGGCTTTGTCTGGACTCGTCAGTACGGTTTCCGCGTTGTGCAGAGCTTCAAGCGCGCCGCCTTCGGCGTCTCGCTTGAGAATCCGCAGACCATTGCCGGCGGCAGCTCTTGCCCGGCCGGCTCCTGCCTCTTCGGCACCACCTCCGCGCAGTCCAGCTCTTACAACGCCGTCAACGCCACCTACAGCTACAATCTGGGCCCGGACATTATCGCCAAGGTTGCAGTTGATCCCGGCTGGGGCCACTATGAGGCCTTCGCCATCGGCCGCTTCCCGCACTATGCGTACTACCCCAACTACGCCCTCGGCGGCGCAGCCGGTGCGGCGGGCAACGTCACCAAGTCGCTGGCCACCGGCGGCTTCGGCGGCAGCCTCCGCGCCCCAGTCTTCGGCAAATATGGCGACTTTGGCGTCTCCGGCCTCTACGGCTGGGGTGTAGGCCGCTACGGCGACACCACACTCGCAGATGTCACCTTCGACGCCACGGGGCAGATGATGGCCATCCAAAACTCCTCCGCGCTCTCGACCCTTGAGCTTCATCCAACTTCGCGCCTGACGGTCTACGGCAACTTTGGCGAAGACTTTGCCGGTCGCCTGGTCAGCACCAATGGCGGAACCGCTGGTTACGGTCTGCCGGGCACTACAAACTTCAACAGCGGCTGCAACGTCCAGTCCACCTCACCCTCCAGCGGCACGGCCCCGTCTGGCTCTCCAACCAACTGCACCGGCAACAACAAGTTCGTGCAGGAATTCGTCGGTGGTTTCTGGTATGACTTCTACAAGGGACCGGCTGGCCGCATCCGCTACGGCGTTCAGTATGCCAACATCAACCGCGCCATCTGGGGCGGCGCAGCCACTACGCAGGTAGACGCCACCGAGAATCAGTTCTACACCAGCTTCCGCTACTATCTGCCTTAACCCGCAAACCTGCGGTTTCGGCAGCACCAAAAGAGGCAGCCCGCACACCGGGCTGCCTCTTCTTCTTTTCCGGCGATGCGCCTCGATCCTTGCAGCGCCCAAAGTGTAAGATGAAGGCCTCCAGCCGGAGAGCGATCCGGGCTCGGAGAAATCCGGAGAAGAGCGATGCAGGGAACGCGCGAACAATTGGAGATGGTTGCCGCGCTTCTGCGCGAGCAGACGACCTTGTCGCTGGCCACGGTCGGCGAAGGAGGCGAACCCTGTGTGGCCCCGCTCTTCTATATCGTGGACGAGCAACTCTCTCTCTGCTGGCTCTCTTCCGAGAGCAGCTTGCACAGCCTGAACCTCGCCGGAACGCCCCGCGCAGCCGCGACGGTCTATCGCAGCGCCAAAAGCTGGCGGGAGATTCGCGGCGTGCAGTTGCGCGGCTCAGTAAGCATAGTTACTGAGCCGGAGCGCCGCCGTGCGCTGGTCGAGGCTTACTGTGAGCGGTTCAAGTTAGGGCGAGTTTTTCGCCTGGCCATTCGCCTGAGCCACTTGTATCTTCTCCAGCCTGACTTCTTCCGCTACATCGACAATGCCAGAGGCTTCGGCTACAAGTTTGAACTCACGCGCCAGCCGGAAGGATGGAGCCTCACGCGGCCCAGCGTGTGACACAAAGCCACTCCCGCCGCTATGTATCTGCGGAGCCTGAAGGGCCGTCCGGTTACCGCACAGACTCTCGATAAAATGCGGGCTATACTGAATCGTGTTGCGGAAATGTCTGCTTCCGCACATGTGGAATGTACTGGAGGATTAACAAAATGAAGGGAAACGACAAAGTAATTGCTGCGTTGAATCAGGCGCTGCACGAAGAGCTTACGGCGCTCAGCCAGTATTTTGTTCACTCCGAAATGTGCGAGAACTGGAAGTACGAGAAGCTTGCCAAATCCACCAAGAAGCTGTCGATCATGGAAATGAAGCATGCGGAAAAACTGATTGAACGCATTCTCTTCCTGGACGGCGCTCCCGATTTGGCTTGGCCTACGCAATTGAAGATTGGCAAGACGGTCAAGGAGCAGTTGGAGAACGATCTGGAAGGCGAGCTTGGCGCGGTGAAGTCCTACAACGCCGCGGTGGAGCTATCACGGGCCGAAGGCGACAATGGAAGCGCCAACCTCTTTGCCGCGAATCTGAAGGACGAAGAAGGACACGCCGACTTTCTGGAAGCGCAACTCAACCTGATCAAGGAAATTGGCTGCGAGAGCTATCTAAGCACGCTGGTGGAGGCCGAGTAGCAGGTCTTTTAAAGTAAGAATTAAATGCGGATTCAAGCCTCAAAAGCCACGCGGCATTGGAAACTTCAATGCCGCGTTGGCGTGCGGCGGAAGTAATGCAAGCTTGCCGGCATCCTGCCCTCTGTTCCCTGTTCCCTGCCGATTGATAGACTCAAGATGCAATGACCCTCACCCAACTGCAAAACGCGATTGAGCGCCACTTTGCCGCCGGTCCCGGCGCGATCGGGGACGACTCCGCCATGAGAGCCTTCCTGCTTCTGCGAGCGGCTCTGGAAAGTGGTGAAGTGCGCGCCGCCTCACCCGACGCTGCCTCGCCCTCCGGCTGGCGCGTCAACGCCTGGGTCAAACAGGGCATTCTGCTGGGCTTTCGCCTGGGCGTGCTGGAGGAGTTTCCCGCCGCGAGCTTTTCCTTTGTGGACAAGAGCACTTACCCGGTGCGCCATTTTGGCGTGGGCGGCGGCGTGCGCGTGGTTCCCGGCGGCTCTTCAGTGCGCGCCGGAGCTTACGTGGCCCGCGGCGTCGTCTGCATGCCGCCTATGTACATCAACGCCGGCGCTTACGTCGATGAAGGCACAATGGTGGATTCGCACGCGCTGGTCGGCTCCTGCGCGCAGATCGGCAAGCGCGTCCATCTGAGCGCCGCGGCGCAGATCGGCGGAGTGCTGGAGCCGGTGAACGCCAATCCGGTGGTCATTGAGGACGATGTGCTGGTGGGCGGCAACTGCGGCGTCTACGAGGGAGCTATCGTGCGCCAGGGCGCGGTGCTGGCCTCTGGAACCATCCTCACCCGCGGAACCCCGGTCTTCGATTTGGTCAACGGCGCCATCCTGCGCGCCACCTCCGAGCTGCCTCTTATCATCCCGGAAAATGCGGTGGTCGTTCCCGGCTCCCGCGCCGTCAGCAAAGGCAAAGGGCTGGAGTGGGGCCTGAGCCTTTACGCCCCGGTGATCGTCAAGTATCGCGACGACAAGACGGATCTGAGCACCGCGCTTGAAGATCTGCTGCGCTAACTGAGGCCTCGAATCCGTCCAACTGAGCAGTTTCAAACTACCCCCGAAGCTCATCAGTGTTAGCATCTAATCTGACAGATGCAGACAAAAAAGTTAAAAATCATTCCCCTGGGCGGACTTGGCGAGTTCGGTATGAACTGCCTTGCGCTCCGTTGGGAAGACGACATTATCGTGATCGACGCCGGGCTGATGTTCCCGGAGTCGGAGTTGCTGGGCGTGGATATCGTTGTCCCCGATATCAGCTACCTGATTGAAAACAAGGCGCATGTCCGCGGCATCATCCTCACCCATGCCCACATGGACCACATCGGCGGCCTGCCCTGGATTCTCAACGAGATCAAGGTTCCCGTCTATGCCACCGAGTTCACCCTGGCCTATGTCGAGGGAAACCTCGAAGAGAACCAACTGCTGGACGAGACCGAGCTGATCGAGATTGTGCCCAAGGAAAAGTTCACCATTGGGCCTTTTATCATCGAGCCGATTCATGTGACCCACTCGGTGGTCGATGCCATCTCGCTGGCCATCGAAACCCCGGTCGGCGTCGTCATCCACACCGGCGACTTCAAAATCGACCTTTCGCCCCTCGACGGCAAGCTCTTTGACCTGCACACCTTTGCCGAGTACGGCAAGCGCGGCGTTCTGGCTCTTTTGCAGGACTCGACGAATGTGGAGCGCACCGGCTACACGCCCAGCGAGTCGGCCGTCATTCCCCGCCTCGACGAGATTTTTTCCCGTACCAAAAAGAAGCTTTTCTTCAGTTGCTTCTCCTCGTCCGTCTACCGCATCCGCATCGCCCTGGATCTGGCCCGCGCGCATGGCCGCAAGGTGGCTATCATCGGCCGCTCGATGATTGAGAGCACTGAGATTGCCCAGGACCTGGGTTACATCGACATTCCTCAAGGGCTGATCATCAATCCCAACCAGATGCGCGACTACACGCCCGAGCAGTTGATGGTGCTCATCAGCGGCACACAGGGCGAGCCGATGAGCGCCCTCAGCCGCGCCGCCGTTGACAACCACAAGCACGCCAGCATCGAAGCCGGCGACACCGTGCTCCTGAGTTCGCGCGTGATTCCCGGCAACGAGAAGAGCATCTTCCGGGTCATCGACCACCTCTACCGCCGCGACGCCAACGTCATCTACGACAACGGCTCCAACGGCCTGATTCACGTCAGCGGTCACGCCAGCCAGGAGGAGCAGCGCCTGCTCATCAACCTGGTGCGGCCCAAGTTCTTCATCCCCGTCCACAGCAACTACGGCAACCTGCGCCATCACGCCCAGATCGCCATGGAGACCGGCGCCGTCGAGCACGCCATTGTGATCGAAGACGGCGACGTGCTGGAGCTGGACAAGAAGGACGCCCGCAAGAAGGACAAGGTGACCACCGGCCGGGTGTTGATCGACTCCGGCTCGTCAACCGATGTGGTTGAGGATCTGGTGCTCCGCGACCGCCGCATTCTCTCAGAGGACGGCATGGTGCTGGTCATTTTGGCCATCAACAAGCGCCTCGGCAAGCTCGATCAGGCTCCGGAGATCGTCATGCGCGGCTTCGGCGCTGGAGACATCACCGAGCAGGTCCGCGAGGTGGTCATGGATACCCTCCACAGCCTCAGCGGCGAGGAAAAAACCGACTACGGCATGGTCAAGGAAAAGGTCCGCGTCGAGCTGAAGCGCATGATCCAGAAAACCACCGGCCGCCGGCCCATGATTATGCCGGTCATTCTGGAAATCTGAGGACAATATGGAGTTGAAGTTGATGCTTTTTCAAAAATAGGACGCCTACTCATAATATTTGTGAAGGCGTTCTATATTTGTGCGAGAGTTTGAGGGGAGCGAATTGTGAGCGAGAAGACTTTCTCTTGGACATGTCCGTATTGCAATCAGACCGCAACTATCACAAATTACAGTACAAGTTCTGATACACACAGATTCAACCAAGACAATAAAGATGGTGATCTTATTATTCGGACTGAGATAGTCGTGTGTCCCAATCCGGGTTGTCGTGAATATAGAATAGTGGCAAGTCTGCACCAAGCTGAATTCAGTGGTAATAGTTGGACATATACCAGAAAACCAATTGAAGAATGGCAGCTCAGGCCAAAATCGCTTGCGAAACCATTTCCAGCATATATTTCAAAAGCAATTCTCGACGACTATAAAGAGGCTTGTCTGATCGTTAGTGACAGTCCAAAAGCCTCTGCAACCCTCTCTCGTCGATGTTTGCAGGGAATAATCCGGGATTTCTGGAAGATCTCAAAGCCTCGTCTGATCGATGAAATCAAGGAATTAGAAGGAAAAATCGACGCAAGCACGTGGCGAGCTATTGACGGCGTCAGGAGCGTGGGCAACATTGGTGCGCATATGGAGAAAGACATCAATTTGGTCGTCGATGTCGATCCAGAGGAGGCGAAGACTCTGATTGGGCTTATCGAGTTCCTATTGAAAGATTGGTATGTTGCACGACATGATCGTGAAGAACATATGCAAAAGGTGATTGATCTCGCAAAACAGAAAGTTGATGAGAAGAAGGCGCAAACTTTGACGCCATAAGAGTGCCGAGCCTAAGTTGGCAATTCTCTCACCGATAGACTCCCCGCCGATTGCCGGCATGCAATACCAGAACCGTCAGCACCCCGTCCTGAATATCGCATAGGACGCGATAATCACCCACGCGATAGCGCCAAAGATCGTCCAATGGTCCTTTCAGCGCTTTGCCCATTCCAGGCGGGTTCTCGCTCGGAGCCACGCGCTCATCCATGAAGTCAACGATGCGCCGGGCCGCAATCTTGTCGAGTTTTCGCAGTTGCTTCTTCGCGGTGTCAGCGTACTCAATCGTCCAGGCCAAGGTCTTTCCTTACCGAAGCCGCTGAGTGCACCTTCTCCTGCCCCTTGCGAACCCGCGCCAGCGTATCGGCGGCCAGATAATACTTCTCCATCTCGCCGATGCCGTCTTCAATCATCTCCCGCAGATAAAATGCCTTCGTACGCCCCGTCTTCAAAGCCAACTGATCCAGCCGGTGTGAGAGTTCCGGCGCAAGCCTGATTGAAGTAGCCACAATCGCCTCCCGCGTGAATACATGTATTCACTGTATCGCATCTGCCAGGTCCGGCTGCTCCAGGTTTCGCTTGTGAACCCCCGGATCGGAAGAACTCCCCATCCTGGCGGCGGAAGCGATCTCACTTCCGCCGCTCGTTGCATTTGAGGAAACATGGAGTCGATTGCTGCGCATGGATGCCGGGCATTCCACGCCAAGCGGCCCACATAATAGGCAATTAATTGCCTATTATGTGAAATATTATGCTTATTTCGCATAAGGGGTTATATTTAAGTTATTGAATATAAAGACTATAAGAATGGCGCATGAATTGCGAGAGTTGTTACGGAATATTGTGCGTCATCACCAACTGGTTCAACATTTTGTTCGCCAGATTCCGGTGGGAATGCTGGCATTGAACATTTCCTTTGTCTTTCATTTCAACAACCAATTGCAAGAGGGGATCAGATGCGCCGTTTCTATTTCGCAATCCTTCCTATAGCGGCACTTTTTGCCGCTTCCGCCATCGCCCACGCTGATGTAGTCGACCTCAGCACACTGCCTGGCGGCACACCTGTATCCAACCAATATCCCGGCGTGCTCATCTCGCTGGCGGGCGGCGGGACGGCCAGTGGCTCACCTAAGGTAGGGTTTTGGACCTCCTCCGCCGTGACTGATGGGGTATCAAACTCCAACAGCGGGGAATATCCAACCGCGGACATTCTCAACATCGCGTTCACCGCGCCGGTTTCCGGCCTGTCGTTCACCTTCGACAATTTCGGCAATAGTAATGGCTCTTCCTACACCGCCTATGACGGGACAACCGTCGTCGCCACGGGCGCTCTGGACGAACTTGACCAAGCCGACAGTGGTAATAACTTCACTCTTGTTACTGTCTCAGGCAGTGGCATCACCGATTTGCAGATCAACAACGGCTACGCCAGTTCCCGTGATGGCAGTTGGCTTTTCGAGGTTGGCGAGATAACGTCTACGCCGGACGCGGCAACCCCTGAACCGAGTTCATTTCTTCTTCTCGGAACCGGAATTCTTGGAATGGCCGGTATGCTCCGCCGCAAGTTTCTGGCCCGGTAGCCAGCAGCCGCCGGCGGTGCATCTCCGCCGGTGAACTTCAACCGTAGGCGTCTCTGTTCAGACACAGCGCCGGCAACTGATAAAACACGTGATCGACCCGTGGCTCGGGAGAAGCAACTCCTGGGCCACTTTTTCTGTCCGCAATGAACGGGCCGGTTTCCATGAGGGCGCCCCCAAAGTAGATAATTACCGCATGGCAGAACAACTGGTTTCTCTCGCTGAAATTCGCGCAGCGGCAGCCCGCATCGCGTCCATCGCCGTAAAAACCCCGCTCGTCCGCGCCCCATTCCCGGGTCTTTCCGGTCACGGCACATCGAAAGAAATCTGGCTCAAGGCCGAGAGCCTCCAGCCGGTTGGCGCCTTCAAGATTCGCGGCGCGGCGAACAAAATCCTCCAGCTTACCCCCGATGAGATCTCCCGCGGCGTCATCACGTATTCGAGCGGCAACCACGCCCAGGGCGTGGCCTACGCGGCGCGCGAGGTGGGAGCCAAGGCTGTCATCGTGATGCCCTCGAACGCGCCAGCCATCAAGCGCGCGGGCACACTGGCGCTGGGCGCCGAGATCGTGGATGTGGGTGTGGCTTCCAGCGAGCGGCTGGCCATGGCCGAGAAGTTGGTCCGCGAGCACGGCTATGTGATGGTCCCGCCATACGACGACGAGCAGATCATCATCGGCCAAGCCACCTGCGGCCTGGAAATCGTCGAGGAACTGCCCGATGTGGACCTGGTTCTGTCGCCAGTCTCCGGCGGCGGCCTGTTGGGCGGCGTGGCCGCGGCGGTAAGGCAGTTGCAGCCCGAGGCCAAGGTCTACGGCGTCGAGCCGGAGCTGGCTAGCGATGCCGCCGAAAGCTTCCGCACCGGCTCCATCGTCACCTGGGGAGCCGAGCGAACCAGCCGGACCATCGCCGACGGCCTGCGCACCCAGAGTGTGGGCAAGCGCAACTTTGCTTACATCCAGGCCTTTGTGGACGGCATCATCACCGTCACCGAAGATGAGATTCGCGCAACCATGCGGGCCATTGTCGCCGTGGCGCGGCTGGTTCCCGAGCCCAGCGGAGCAGTAGCCACAGCAGCCCTGCTCTTCCACGGCGCGGAATTGCCCACCTACCGCAGGGCCGTAGCCATCGTCAGCGGCGGCAACGTGGCGCCCGCGCTGCTGGCCGAGGTGCTCACGGAAAGCGCATCCTGAGAAATCAGGGGGGGCGGTTCGTGGCGCCCCACCCTTTCGCCAGAACATGCAAAACGCAGGATTTCACGGAGCGAGCCGCGCGCTCGTGTTCAAATTGGATAAAGGCATTGCCGTCTACGGCATTCACCGCGAGTGACGCTTACTCGGAGGCATCTTGAACGAATTTCTTCAGTCCGTTTTGCTAGGCATTGTGGAAGGCTTGACCGAGTTTCTCCCGGTCAGCTCGACGGCGCACCTGCGCATTACCGAAGCGTTGATGAAGATACCGCTGGATGACGCTTATTGGAAGATGTACACCATCGTCATTCAGTTGGGCGCCATCCTCGCGCTGCTGCTGCTTTTCCTGAGCCGGATTGTCGACTTCATCCGCACCTTTCCCAAGGGCGAAAATGGCGACCGCAACTGGCTGAACCACCCCATCTCCCTGACGCTGATCGCTTTTGCCTTCACGTCGGCGCCCGCGCTGCTGCTGCACAAGTGGAGCGACAAGAACCTGGGCAGCTTGAAGGTGATGGCCCTGGCGCTGCTGATCGGCGGCGTTGTGATGTGGATCGTCGATGCCTGGAGCGACCACTACGAAGCCAGCACCACCCACGTGGAGGAGATGAGCCTGCCGCAAGCCATCTGGATTGGCCTCTGCCAGACGCTCTCGGCGGTTTTCCCCGGAACCTCGCGCTCCATGTCCACCATCGCCGCCGGTCAGATCGCCGGCCTCGACCGTCCTGCGGCGCTGGAGTTCAGCTTCCTGCTCTCGATTCCCACCATGATCGCCGCCACCGTGTGGGATCTGAAAAAGGAAGTCTTTCCCAGCGGCGGTGGCGCCGCCCATGTGTTGATGACCACCAACCACTGGATTGTCCTCATCATCGGCTTTGTGGTCTCCTTCATCGTGGCCCTGGGCGTGGTGGAGTGGTTCCTCTACTGGGTGCGCAAGCACGGCTTTACCCTCTTCGCCATCTACCGCATCCTGCTGGGCTCGGCGCTGCTGCTGTGGGGAACGAAGTACATCGGAGGGTGAGCGTTGCAGATAAACGCCATGCGGACCGTTTCTGGATTCTGCCATCGCTTTCGGAGCAGGAAAAACTATGTGTGGGGCTCGACGCTCGGCATTGCAGTTTGTTGGTGCTGGGCGAACATTCTGCGAGAAAATTTCGCCGGAGAATTCTCCATCACTCAGTTTGTTGCAAAAAACTGGATTTTCACAATCGTTGCAGCCTTTGGCGTTCTGCTGTGGACGGTCGCTACCTGGGAGCGTTTTCGCAGCATTGGAGCCTCTGAGCCAGTAGCAACCGCTTGTACTGCGGCATTGGCCGCTGTCTGGGGGTATCTTTTCTGTTGGCGAATGTGGCCACTCCTTGCCTTGGGATTGCTGCTCGTTGTGCCGCTCCCGCTGGCCATAGCCGGCGCAGAGAAGAATCAGGAGACTGACGAGCAACATGATGAGGTTCGCCACGGGAACGGGAACAGACTGTGACGGACTTGCCTGATGCCAGCGCCCATGCCATGGCTGCCTTTGCGGCCTCCACGTGGGGTCCACAGCAAGGTTCCTCCGGCCTTATTTTGCCCGAAATTCGCTCCTCCGGCGGGGATAATAGAGATTGCTCTGGGACTCTTCGTCCGCTCTCGAAAGGTGTGCTCGCGGCAGATTTCCAGAGCGGCCATCGAGACGGAGCGCCCTTGCCATGAAACCCATTCGCATTGTTCTTGCGCCAACGCGCAGCCGGCCCTTGAATATTTTTTTAGGGCTGGGATTGGTGCTGGCCGCGGTTCTCGTTCTCCTCGCGCTGGCTACTTACCAACCCTCTGACCCCTCGCTGAACACCGCTGGCAGCCTGCCCCGGCCCCATAACTGGATTGGCCTCTTCGGCGCGTACTTCGGCGATGTGATGGTGCAATCGCTTGGCGTGACCGCCTTCTTCCTGCCCCTATGGCTGGGCGGATTGGGTTGGACCTGGATGCGTTCCCGTCCCGGCGGCTCGGCGTGGCTGCGCTGGATCGGTACCATTCTGGCTCTGGTGTTTTTCCCCGCCGTCCTCGGACTGCTGCCCTGGCGCTTGCTCTGGCAGGGAAGGCCCATCGAGGGCGTCGCTGGCACGCTCATGGCCGATCTGCTGGTGCGCTACCTGAACATCCAGGGCGCATGGCTGGTGGCCGGAGCCTTGGCTGCAATCGGACTCTGCTTTGCCTCGGCCGTCAGCTTCTGGGTCGTCAAGGAGGGCATCGAGAACCGCTGGCGCAACTTTGCCTCCGCTCATGACCGCTGGCGCAACTGGCGCGAAGAGCGCGAGGAACGCAAGCAGGAGCAAATCGCCGAGCGCGAGGACCGGCGCGAGTTGGGAAGACGCCCTGACTCGTCCCCGCATCTCGTTTCCCCGCAGCTTCTTCCGGATATCTCGCCCGATGAGGATTCGCGCGAGGCATCGCTGGAGCCACGTCCCGGTTTCTTTGCCCGCCTATTCCGCCGCCAGCGCGCACCCCAGACTGACCCGCAAGACATTCCGGCCTTTCAACGCGCCGCACTCCTGCCGTCCGAAGACGAAGACGCCAGCACGCTTTCACCGCGCAGAGCCAGTTTCAAACCCAGCATTTGGGAACGCGCCGCCACAGATCCCGCGCCTGCGCCGCCCATCCCGGTCCCTGTCCCAGCCCCAATCCCAATTCCAGTCGCCACCGCCGCGGCAGCGGCGTCCTTCGCGCCCGCGCAGCCCCAGCTTGTCCCTCCGCGGCCTGCGGATGTGCCCTCTGGAGCCGCCCGCTTTGAGCCGCCCGCCGTCCATCCCGCTTTTGTGCCCGCCGCCGCCCCGCTCGCTGAGAACATCGCCATCCACGAGCGCGCCGACGCCGAGTTGCACCCCACTGCCGTTGCGCCCAAGAAGGTCAGCGGCTTCAAGCTGCCGCCCACCACGCTGCTGAATCCCGGCGATGGTCCCCAGGCCGTCCGCGAGGATGAACTGCGCGAAGAGGCCCGTGTGCTGGTGGAGAAATGCGCCGAGTTCGACGTGCGCGGCCAGGTCGTTCAGATCAACCCCGGACCCATGGTCACCACCTACGAGTTCAAGCCCGAAGCCGGCGTCAAGTACTCGCGCGTCACCGGCCTCGCCGACGACCTCTGCCTGGCCATGCGTGCTGAAAGCATCCTCATCGAGCGCATCCCCGGCAAGAACACCGTCGGCATCCAGGTGCCCAACCACCGCCGAGAGACCATCCACCTGCGCGACTGCCTCGAAGCGGAAGCCTTCCACAAGGCCAAATCCCGCCTCACCATCTCCATGGGCAAGGACATCAACGGCCGCATCATCACCGCCGATCTGGCCGGAATGCCCCACGTGCTCATCGCCGGTTCCACGGGCTCCGGCAAGTCGGTGGCCATCAACGCCATGATCATGAGCTTGCTCTACCGCACCACCCCCGCGCAGGTGCGGCTCATTCTCGTGGACCCCAAGCGCGTCGAACTGGGCATGTACGAAGGCATTCCGCATCTCTTCACGCCCATTATCACCGAGCCCAAGCTGGCCGCCAACGCCCTGCGCAACGCCGTCCGCGAAATGGAACGCCGCCTCAAGCTGCTCGCCAGCCGCAGCGTGCGCAACATCGACCATTACAACAAGCTCTTCGACGGCGCCACCCCCTCGCTCTTCGACTCCGGCGAGGACGAGCATCCGCTGCCCTACATCGTCATCATCATCGACGAGCTGGCCGACCTGATGATGCTCGACCGCGCCAACGTCGAGGAGTCCATCACCCGCCTGGCGCAGATGGCCCGCGCCGTCGGCATCCACCTGATTCTCGCCACCCAGCGCCCCAGCGTGGACATCATCACCGGCCTCATCAAGGCCAACATCTCCACACGCATCAGCTTCCGCCTGGCCACCAAGGTCGATTCGCGCACCATCCTCGACAGCAATGGCGCTGAGGCGCTTCTGGGCCGTGGCGATATGCTCTTTCTGCCTCCCGGAACCAGCCGCCTCATGCGCCTCCACGCCCCTTACGTCAGCGAGAAGGAGACCGCCGCGGTGGTCGAATTCTGGAAGGAGCAGGGCATGGCCGAATACGTCGAGGGCTTCCTCGAATCGCCCAAGGACGAGCACGCCCAGGTGGACGGCTCCAACCCCGATCCCGACGAAAACGACCCCCTCTTCGACGACGCCGTCCGTCTGGTCTTCGAGTTTGGCAAGGCATCCACCTCGCTGCTCCAGCGCCGTCTGAGAATCGGCTACGGCCGCGCCGCCCATCTTATCGACCTGATGGAGTCCGACGGCCTGGTAGGTCCCGCCGATGGCTCCCGCCCCCGCGAGTTACTGAAGGCCCCCGGCTGGCTCCACGAAGTCTCCTCCACCGCCAACGAGTAACAACGAATAACTCAGATACATTGTCTTTCACCGGTTTCCATCCACAAATAACTCTGGTACATTGTCTTTCATCCGTTCTCATCCACAATGAACTCAGGTACGTTAATGATTGCCTCCCGGAGGGAGGCAGTGAAAATAGCCCAGGGCAAGCGGAGCGCAGCCCTGGGATGTGGCACATAAAAATGTTGCGCCTCGTAGGGGCGCTGCGAAACACGACATCGTCAGCCCCGTTCATCAGGAGCGAGCGTAGCGAGTCGAAGGACCTGCATTTGCTTTTCGTAGCTTTGAAAGGGCACGACTTCACGGGTTGCGGAAAAACTTGTGGAATATGTTTCAAGAACCCGCTTTGTATCAGGGCACGACTTCAGTCGTGCCGTAAATGCCGCAAAAACACCGCGGGCTTTAGCCCCTGAGGGATGGGTTGCAAGTGTTCGCCATTGACTTATTCAGAGATTCCTTAGATGTGAGCGTTTCCTGCTTCCGCTGCGGCTGCCGCGCAGCCTGTGTCGAGCGGGTACGGATTCGATCCCGCTAGCTGGCCCATCAACCACAAATACGTAGTCAAATGGTGCATGCAAAGTATCGTCGGATCAATCGCATTCGGTGGTGGATTCAACTCGAATTCCGTATTTACATGCTCATACGGTATAGGCAGAATTGGCGGAAGCTTGGGCACCAAATCCTGACGATTTGCAATCCGGTAGCTGGAAGCGATTGAAGCGTTGTATGAACTTGCGAAAATATGGTCGCCGGTTCGCGGGCTCGCGAATGTGTACGCTATCGGCGCGTGGCATGAAGTGTTCAGCCCCACATCGAGCGTCAGCAACGTTGCCAGCGCGCCGCCCAAGCTGTGTCCGCAGACCGTTACGCTTGCCGCCGCTCCAGCGTCGAGGTAGCTCTTGATGGAATCCTTTGCGGTTAGGGAACCCTGAGCTGGCCCAATTCTTAATGACAGATACACAGCAGTGAAACCATCTTCGGTGAGGCCATGGGCGCCCGTTATCGGAATCGGGACCGGTACAAACTCTGCGTCATGCAACCATTCCAGGATCGTGTCCGTGCCTCGAATGACGGCGACTAATTCCTTCGTAGCGGAAACCGCGAGGAAACCGAAAGTCACCACGTCCCCAAGGTGGGGATCAATATCGGTTGCCAGATCGTCCCCATAGATGGTTTGAAGAAAGGTGTAGCCGGCAGCCCTGATTTGACCTATTTCAGCGTCGCCGTAGCTGCCAGTTGGAGCGACCGATTCGGCGATCTTAACCAATACGGCATACTGAATCGCGGTATTCCAGTTGATAGGCAACGTAGTGCTCATATCACCCTCCAGGGGCGACAGTATAGTTCAAAGCCAAGACGTTGATTAAATTTAATTGATGTTACAAACGGGAACAATACGGACAAGGCGGCCGGGTGCCCCATCCTTCCCGCGTTTTTTGCGGGAAGGGTGGGAGACCAAGGACTCACCCCAGCAAAACACCGGGGTGCTCTCGGGCCGCAGACTCCCGCCGACTTGCTGACTCGCTGACTTGCTGACTCGCTCCCGAACCCACACTTGCCGAAAATATCCCCCCGCTGGCGCACACTGTTAGGTAGATGAAAACTGAGCAAAATCCATCTTCCACCGGAGAAGCCCTGCGGCAGGTGGCCCGCTCATCAGCGGTGAAGAACTACCATGGGTATGGAAAGCTGTGCCCCGTTCATCGCAGTTTTATCGCGATGAGCGGGCGGGTGGCACCAAGTGCCCCATCCTTTTCGTCTCTTTTTGCGGGAAGGGTGGGAGCCCTTGACCATCGCCACGGCAAAAACACCGGGGTGCTCCGGGGGCGCAACCCCCCGCTGACTTGCCGACTCGCTGACCCGCTCCCACACCACTTGCCGAAAATTACCCTCGGCTGGCGCACACTGATAGGTAGATGAAAACTGAGCGAAATCCCTCATCCACCGGAGAAGCCATTCGCAACCTCATCGTAACCATTCCCGGCGATGCCTACCGCCATGCGCGGTTTTGGGCAGCAAAACGCTTCATTTCGCTCTCCGCGGACGTCTGCAATCTCATCAAAACGCTGCCCAGAAGCTGTCATTCGCCAGCGCTTTCCCATCCCTAACCCCAACCCCTCCAGTCACATACCAGTACCAGCCGCCGATTCCCCAAACCCAAATAAATTTGGCGGTTTTTACTGGTGAAACTGTGGAGGCATACCTAACCTATTCACTATCAATAACTTAAACATACAGCCTACACAGAGACACATAACCAATAAAACCTGTGAAACCGTGGGGCATCTCCTAAAATATTCAAACTAAATCACTTATAATCCACTGCCTCACAGAAACGCACACACAGTGGGCCTGTGGGATCTGGTTAAAATAGAGCCATGAATCTCAAGGGAAAAATCGTCTTCGTTACCGGGGCCTCGTCGGGCATTGGCGCGGCCACTGCATTGGCCTTTGCCGCCGAGGGAGCGCGCCTGCTGCTGGCGGCTCGCCGCGCCGACAAGCTCTCCGAGGTAGCCTCCGCCGCACTCCACAGCGGCGCCCAGGCTGTGCATACCATCAGCCTCGATGTGCGCGACCGCAAAGCCGTCCAACAGGCCATCGACGCGCTGCCCGCGGAGTGGGCGCCAATCGACGTGCTGGTCAATAACGCCGGCCTCAGCCGCGGCCTGGAAAAGCTCTATGTGGGCAATCCTGACGACTGGGATGAGATGATCGACACCAACGTGAAGGGCCTGCTTTACGTGACCCGCGCCGTAGTGCCGGGCATGGTGGAGCGGGGCTGCGGCCACGTGGTCAATCTGGGTTCAGTGGCCGGCGAGATGACCTACCCCAACGGGGCGGTCTACTGCGCCAGCAAGGCCGCTGAGCGGTCTATCAACGACGGTCTGCGCGAGGACGTGTTGGGAACGCCGATCCGTGTGACCAGCGTGGACCCCGGCATGGTGGAGACCGACTTCAGCCTGGTGCGCTTCCACGGCGATGCCGAGCGCGCGGCCAAGGTCTACAAGGGCGTCAAGCCGCTTGTCGCGGAGGATATTGCCGAGGTGATCGTCTGGACCGTGAAGCGGCCCGACCATGTAAACATTGCGCGGGTAGTGCTGACTCCGGTGCAACAGGCCAATGCACTGCTCTTTCACCGCTAGGCCTGAAGCGGAAACAGGGAAACCGTGCCCAATGATCACCGGTGATGGTCGGCGCGCCCTGAGGGTCGCGTCGACTTCGCTGCATTGGCCTCTAGGTAGATCGTCCCTGGTCTTGCTTTAGCTGGCCGGACGAAGCCGTCGAGCGGAAGGCTGGACCTTATCCAAGCCGCGCGAGTTGCCCTTCAATTTGTGCCAGGGCGGCCTCCAATGCGGCGCGGCGCGCCGGCGCAGAGGTCCTTTGCGAAAGAATATTCTCTCTTTGCAAGCTGAGCGCCTGTTTCTGACGTGCTTTCTTGGTACGCACTTGTTCGGCCAGGCGTTTGGCCTCCTCGCTTTCGGCAGGGTTGCCGGAGTAGACCTCCGGTTGCTGCAAGGCACTTGCCATCTGTTCCTCCAAGGATCTATTTTCTTAAACCACTAGACCTAAGTCCATTCTACGAGCTTCGGCGGCGTTGCGTCCCGCGAAATGGACCTGGCCACTCTCGATGCGCTGGAGGATTCCCCCATGCACGCTTGGCAGATTTCATCGTTTGGCGTTGATTCTTTGGAGTTTGTGGAGCGCCCCACCCCCCAGCCGGGCCCCGGCGAAGTGCTGGTCCGCGTCCATGCGATTTCCATCAACTATCGCGATTTGCTGATGGTCAAGGGGTTCTACAACCCCAAATTGAAGCTGCCGCGCATCCCCTGTTCGGACGGAGCAGGCGAAATTTCCGCCGTGGGCGAGGGCGTGACCCGGTGGAAACCCGGCGACCGCGTGGCCGGCACCTTCATGCAAAACTGGCTGGACGGCCCGCTTACCCCGGCCAAGGCCAAAGGCGCTCTGGGCGGGGATATCGATGGCATGTTGGCCGAGTACGTCGTCCTCAGGGAGACCGGCCTGGTCCGGCTGCCCGCGCACCTGAGCTTCGAGGAGGCCGCCACGCTGCCCTGCGCCGCCGTCACCGCCTGGAACGCATTGGCCGCGGGCAACTTGAAGCCTGGATCAACGGTGCTGACGCTGGGAACCGGCGGGGTCTCGATCTTTGCCCTGCAATTGGCGCGGCTGATGGGCGTGCGCGTGCTGGGCATCAGCGGCTCCGCAGCCAAGCTGGAGCGAGCCCGCTCGCTCGGGCTGGACGCGGCGCTCAACTATCGCGAATCCCCCAACTGGGACCGCTGGGCGCTCGACCAAACCGGCGGCGAAGGCGTGGATCTGGTGGTCGAAGTGGGCGGCGTGGGTACACTGCCCCGCTCGCTCGGCGCCATCCGCATGGGCGGCGTCATCGCCCAGATCGGAGTGCTTACCGGGCCAGCCGACCCGCTGCCCCTACCCCTCATCCTCCACAAACAGGTCCGAATCCAGGGCATCTACGTGGGCTCGCGCAAGGATTTCGAGGAGATGAACAAGGCCATCACCCTGGCCGCGCTGCGCCCCATCGCCGAGAGCTTCCCCTGGTCCCAGGCCCGCGAAGTGTTCACGCGCATGGAACAGGCCTCACACTTCGGCAAGCTGGTGCTCACGGTGGAGTGATTGAGCGGGCCTGAAGCGTTCCGCGCCGTCCAGCCCGTTTTGCATGAAGATGTTTGCCGCGCGGTCGCCCGTATAATGGCAAACAAGATCATTCTTGGCGCCTTCGCAGGCTGAAGAAACACCCTGCAACAACTATTTCAGGCACGGCGGCTAACTCGCTAATCGGCCCGGAGCCAGGCAGTCGAATTCTCCTGGCCGGCGACTTAGATTCTGAAGGAGCAAATGAACATTCAACTGGGTGTTGATCGATTCATGACAGAAGATCGCTTTCAGCGGTCTATACGGTTTGCCTTGGTTACAAACAATAGTGCCTGCACGGCGTCTTATATTCCTTCCCGCCTGGCGCTGCTTTCGCATGGTTATCAGGTTGTTAAGCTGTTTTCGCCCGAGCACGGTTTGCAGGCCATTGGCCCCGATGGATGCCCAATGGCCGATGGAATCGATCCGCTAACTGCTCTTCCTGTCAATAGTCTATATGGAGACGAGTTAGAACCCGATGAAAGCTCTCTGGCCGATGTCGATGCTGTGCTCCTGGATCTGCCCGATGTCGGTTGCAGGTGCTATACCTACCTCTGGACTTTATCGCATGTGATGGAAGCGTGTTCCCGGCTGGGAAAAACGCTTATCGTCCTGGATCGCCCCAACCCGATTTCCGGAATTCTGAGCCTTGCCGAGGGGCCGGATTTGGACGAGAGCAGATGCTCGTCCTTTATCGGAAGATGGAATATCCCTCTCCGCCATTCCTGTACATTTGGAGAACTGGCGCTTCTTTGGCACGCCAGCCGCCTCAAGGACCTGGATCTCCAAGTGGTCAAAGCCAGTGGATGGTCGCGGGAGATGTTCTATCACGACGGGGCGAGTTCCTTCGTGCCGACTTCTCCGGCAATCACAAATGCCGAGGCGTGCCTGCTTTACCCAGGCCTATGCCTCTTGGAGGCCACGAATCTGAGCGAGGGCCGCGGCACTCCGTTGGCGTTTCGAGTTGGAGGCGCGCCCTGGATGGATGCAATTGCAATGGCTGAGCAATACAACCGGCTGGGCGTTCCCGGTGTGGTTGCAAGAGCCGTGACGTTTGTCCCGGAGAGCGGGAAATATCGCGGCAAGAGTTGCAATGCAATCATGCTTCACGTAGCGGATAGGAAGCGCTTTCACCCTGTATCGGCAGCCATGATGCTCATCAAACTCGTCAAAGACTCCCATCCCGGGCTTTTTGAATGGTCTCCCTACCCGACGCACGTCAACCCTTCGGGGGAAAAGCATTTGGACAAACTGCTGGGGTTTGAAAACGCCGAATCTCTGTTTGAGCAACGCCCGGATCAATTTACGCCTGCGATGCAGGAATTGCTCGATTGCGCCGGATGGGTTTCTCGAGTGCGGCCACATCTGCTCTATGCATAGCCCTGAACAATCAGAGGCTCGCCGGCACTTTTTATGAGAATCCGAGAGAACTCCAGTTTCAACTGGCAGAGTTTTTTCAGGGCAGGTCAGCAAGTCACTGCTACAATCAATTCGCAGGCGGTCTGAATTTCGGCGAAAAGCGCGGGTTGCTAGCACGCGGACCACTTTCGACGACGGGTACCTGGACAACTACCTGGGAGCCCATTCGACATGAAGATTCTTCTCCTTTTGAAGAGGGGCCTGGGCAATCAATTATTCCAATACGCGGCCGGACTCTTCTTTGCCAAGAAATACGGGGCAACTCTGGAAATCATCTTGGAGCCTGACGAGCATGCCGTCTCCTTCGGCCGCCCGAGGCCTTTTCTGCTTTCGAATTTCTGTATCTCCGTACCGGTCCGCGAACTTACCTCGCGGGACCGCCTGATGTGCTCAGTTGCGCTGATCAAGAAGCCCGCGACGGCCACCGCTCGCTTCGTATCCCGCACTGTGGTCTACCGGCAACACTACCTTACAGACGGAACTTTTCTTCGTGAACTTCCGATCCCGAGGTTAACGAGAGATGTTTACCTCGAAGGAAATTTTCAGGCGTACCAGTTCGCGCAGGATGTGGAACAGCGCGTAAGAACGGAATTCCTCTTCCGCGGTCCTGCGCTTGGCAAGAACCTCGATACATTGAAACGAATCCACGCTGCCGAGAATTCCGTATCGCTGCACGTTCGGCTAGGTGACTATATAGTTAGGGGCGCTGGTCCGCAAGTCTTGCCGCTTAGCTATCACCTGCGAGCTATGCAAACCATCAATGATAGGCTCAGTAACCCAACCTTCTTTGTCTTCTCCGACGATATCGCCTTCGCGCGAGAAAACCTGCCAAAGGGCGACAACATTGTATATGTGGATCACAACGACGAGGCGAATGGATGTGAAGATTTTCGCTTGATGTCAGCCTGCAGCCACAACATCATCGCCAACAGCACCTTTTCCTGGTGGGGCGCCTGGCTCAATCCCAATCCCGCGAAGCTAGTCTGCGCCCCGATGAGCTGGCACAATATAAATCCGGACGTTTCCTACCCCGATCTGATCCCGCCAAGCTGGATGCGCATCGCCATAGATGCTTAATCGGCCTGAGCTATCCATCAACAGAGGCAAATGTGACCTGCTCCCGGAAAACTCTGCCAGTTGAAACTGGAGTTCTCTCGTAATCTGAGCGGGAGAGCAAGACGAAGAAGAGCCAATCCACGAAAGAGCAGATCATCGAGATGTTGAAGCAGTTGGTGGCGGACCTGAGCCTGGACCGCGAGGCGTTGAAAGCGGTAATCCGAAAAAACGGTTGGAGCTTGCTGGGCTACGAGAAGCCACGGGAGTTCGCGGCATCCCAGGGCTATGGAGATGTGGAAAGCAAAGAACGCTTTCCACATCCCAACATCCCCACAGCCCTGACTACTGCTACGACTGGCTATATCCATTTGCAAACCAAAACCGGGAAACTCCAGTTATGGCTGGATGAGAAAAACGGGGAAGGTAATATCTCAATAGAATCAATATTTTAGAGGAAGAATGCGCGCGATGCAGCCCGAATCCTGTGTTGTGGAAAACGGTTTTGCCACTGATTTTCATCCAGCAATCCACATATCGGGACAGCAAGAATAATTCTCTTGCAAATCTAGAAGTCTAGATATATATGTTAGTGTTCTCCAGTTTCGCGGACTTCTTGTGCTCCAGCTTTGTTTGTCTGCCGTTAAGTCGAAACCTCGTCTCTGGAGAATATAGGGAGGCAAGAATGAACACTGACAGTAAGGCGAGAATGATTCGCCAAAATATTCAGAGAGAATCCATAGCAAAAGTATGCAGTCTTGTGGGTTCTTTACTGATTTTCTCAATCTGTGTGGCGTTTCTCACGCTCGCACCGACAGTTACCTATGCGCAGGTCTCAACAGGAGACATCCTGGGCAATGTCACCGACGCAAGCGGGGCCGCATTACCAGGCGCCAAAATTCTTCTGACCAACACTCAAACCCAAGAGCGCCATGCGGTCAATTCAGACCAGCAAGGCGAGTATGTCTTCACCCTGCTGCTTCCAGGACAGTATTCGCTGCAGGTCAGCGCGGCTGGTTTCCGGCCGTATCGGGTTGACAACATCGACCTCGCAGCCGGCGCTCGCCGCCGCGTCGTCGTCAGTTTGACCATGAGTAGCGTCTCCCAGACGGTTGTTGTCTCCTCCGCTCCTCCCGCATTGGAAACAGACTCCACTGTCATGAGTACGGTCGTTGCGCAGGAGGCAGTGCAAGACCTGCCATTGAACGGCCGCGATTTCGTTCTACTTGCAGACATGGCGGCTGGTGCGAATGAAGGCACCCCGGTAGCGCTTGCCGATGGCACCCGCCCAGACGACCGCCGGCAGTCTTCGGCTATCGTGGCGAACGCACAGACGGACGCGCAGAACAACGAAATGGTTGAAGGCGTTGATAACAATGAAGGCACAATTGGATCCATTGGCGTGCGCCCCTCGGTGGACGCGATCGCTGAATTCCGCGTGCAAACGAACTTGTACCCGGCAGAGGTTGGCAAGACTCCGGGCGCGGTTGTAAACCTGATCACGCGCGGCGGAACCAATTCACTCCACGGCGCCCTCTATGAATTCCTCCGGAACGATGCGGTTGACGGCCGGAATTTCTTTGCAACCGTCGGAGCAAAACCGGAGCTGCGGCAAAACCAGTTCGGCGGCAGCGTTGGCGGTCCAATTCTGAGGAACAAGGCGTTCTTCTTCGGTGACTATGAAGGCCTGCGCATCGTTCAGGGAACGACTACAGTAAACAACGTGCCTACGACGTATGAAGTCGGGCATCCGGGCGATTTTACCGATGTGGGCGGACCCAATGTTTCTGCCAGCATGGTCACGCCTGGCTTGAACTTCTTCAAGTTGTATCCGGCGCCAAACGTCGGGACAAACAGCTACCAGTCGAATCCCAACGTCACGTACTTCAGCACCACCATCGACGGAAGAGTCGACTATCGATTCAACGACAACAACCTGCTCTTTGCCCGCTATACCTATAACCACATTACGGTGGGGACTCCGAGCGGTTTGCCCGCAGTCAATATCCCGAACGTAGGCGTAGTTGAACCTGGAGGCTCGGTCTCTTACCCTGGCACGGCCGACGATGTGGCTGACGGGGCCATTCTGAACTACACTCGCATTTTTTCCGCGAGGACAAGCCTGGAACTGAAGGCCGGCTATACCTATATCAACAACACTTCCCTCCCGTTGAATTACGGAACGAACGACGGAGATGCGATGGGCATCACCAATTCCAATTTCAACGTATTTACTTCAGCGCTTCCGTCCATGAGCATCTCCGGCTTTGCCGCCCTCGGAGATACCAGCTACCTTCCTCTCCACGATGGCGACAACATCTTCCAGTACGGCGGCAGCCTGACACAGGTTCGTGGCAAGCACACCCTGAAATATGGCGCCGTTCTGATTCGCCGTCAGATTTACAATGAAGAACCCACCAGCGGCGACGGAGCGTTTTCCTTTACCTCCAATCCAAACACAACCGGAACAACCGCAACCAGTGTTGTTCCGTTGATCAACTTGCTGCTCGGCCAGCCCTACACCACCTCCCGGTCGATGCAATTTGGGCCGCGCTACGCGCGTACCTGGGAGCCTAGCTTCTATGCGCAGGACGACTGGCGTTTTACTTCCAAGCTGACGCTCAACCTTGGCCTGAGATACGACATCATGACGCCGGACACTTTCCGCGGAAACAATATCGCTCAATTCGATCCTGGATCGGGACAGTTGCTGATCGCGGGCGTAAACACTACGTCCACGGGGGGAATCAAGACAGATCATCACTCGATTGCGCCTCGCTTCGGCTTCGCGTACAACGTCACTCCCGGAACCGTCGTTCGCGGTGGATACGGGCTGGTCTTCTTCCGCGACAACACCGGCCCTTCCGTGCCGTTCGCCAATCCTCCTTTTGTCACTTCCTATGCGCCGAACGCCCTTTCGGTGACGAACCTGACCAGTCTGCCCTTGCCCGTAGAAAGCTCGACCACTGCTTTGTCCGGTGGCTTGAGAGGCATGGCGCTTGACTATCGGAATTCATTCATCGAACAAGCCAACCTGAATATCGAGCGGCAATTTGGATCGTACGTTGTGACCGCTGCCTATGTCGGAGAATGGGGGCATAAACTGCGCACCAGCCCGGATAGGAACTTGGCTACGCCCTCCTCTGTGAGCTATGTAACGCGCCGGCCGTTCTATGCCCAGTACCCGGGCGTCACGTCAATCTATCACCTTGAATCCAACGGCTTCTCGAACTTCAACTCATTCGAGGGCACGGTGCAAAAGAACGCCGGTCATGGAATTATCATGAACGCCAACTACACATGGGCCAAAGCACTCAGCGATGTTCAGGGATACTCTCAGGGCGGGCTGTATACCAGCGCCGTACCGTCGCAGATGGCAACTCTGGAGTATGGCCCGAGCGAGCTCGACGTTCAGAATCGCTTTGCCTTGATGCTGAATTATCACTTGCCGTTTGGCGACAAATACAACGGTGTGAAAGCCGGCTTCGTCAAGGGATGGCAGCTCAATGCCATTGACGTGTGGGAGACCGGGCAACCCTTCTCAGTTACCAACGCCAGCGCTCTCACGAATACGGGAGTCGGGAGCGATCGCCCGAATGAAGTTTCGAACCCCGAGCTATCCAAACCCACTATCGCTGCATGGTTCAATACCTTGGCCTTTCAGTCGCAAACGCTTGGATCGGTCGGAACTGAGCGCAGGGACATGCTCTTTGGGCCGCACTATCGCCACTTCGACCCGTCTGTCTTCAAGACTTTCGGATTTCAACACGGTATGAATCTCCAGGCAAGAATCGAAGTGTTCAACCTTACAAACACTCCGAACTTTAGCTTGCCTGCATCGTCGTTTCCCTCCGCAACCTTTGGAAAGATTACCAGCACGCGCACAAACAGCACGCCTCGTGAAGTCCAGGGCGCTCTGCGGTTCTCGTTCTAGATGTTGTCTTTGATGCCAGGTGCAGTGGTCTAGCCGGTTTGGAAGCTGCACCAGCCGCACTCCGGGGCAGAGCAGCCTCTACGATTCATGGAAGTCATGATTCAAGAGGCTGCTCCGCCGCGCGGCGTTACGAAGCATGGCGAGATAGATTTGCGGCAATTCAAACCGGATCGGGCCGCAGTGCTGTTCTGCAAGTGATGCGCGTGAACAGGGTTTCACTGAGGTCGAGAGTTCATCCCTTCTCTGCGATGGTTAGCGAGCATCTTGAGCGAGGGTTGCTTACGATGAACCTATCGCGTTATGATTCCAACTGCAGTTTTCGGCATATTGAAATGTCGCGTTGCATTCGTCGTTAAGGCTTGTGCATACAGCAAGCAAGAGGAACAGCGATAGCACGGATCGCAGTCCCCCCGGAAGCAGGTCTTATCTATGAGGCACGCTGTAGAAATGATGTTGGACGTGGATTCAGATGCCCAGGAAGCTTCGCGAGTAGTGGTTTGTCCGGAGGATGTGTCACCGGCTTGTGCCAAAGGGGATATTCTGTGCGAACAACTACTCTCTATTCGAATTGATAGGCGCGATCCACTCCCAATTTACCTGCAGATTGCGAATAGAATCCTATCTGCGATCAAGGACAAAGCTATTTTACCTGGCGCTCTGCTGCCTCCCGCACAGGTTATATGCGAGCACATCGGCATAAGTAAAATGACTCTCCGGCAGGCGTATGGCGTGCTGGAACGCAAGGGCTACATCGAGGCTCGGCGCGGCGTTGGGACTTTCGTTCTCGGCGTGCGCAATGAAATGAAGATCCCTGAAATGCTGAGCTTCAGCGAGGAAGTCAAGGCGCGCGGGGGCAAGCCTTCTTCCAAAGTGCTCAGTGTCGTCGTAAGTCCGGCAAGCCATGACTCACAGGAATTCTTCCGCCTTGCGGATGGGGAACCTGTTTATAAGATGAAACGCCTGCGATTCAGCGACGAGCTGCCGTTAGCAATCGAGGTTGTTCAATTGCCTAAAAAACTATTTCCTGGCATCGACAAGTTCCAATGGGGGAAGGAATCCCTTTATCAGGTTATGGAGGATTCCTACGGAGTGAAGCTTTCGCGGTGCTTTTCCGAAATCTGGGCCACCTCGGCAAACAGGGAGCAGGCGGAGCTACTGAATCTCAACATTGCGAGCCCACTGCTGGTTATTAATCGTAAGAGCTATTCCACTGAAGATGTACCCGTGGAGTTTGCAATTAGCTACTACCCCGGCAGTTGCTCTATTATGACCTTCACCGCAATCCGGCAACTTTAGGGAATCTCTGCTTAAGTTCTAATCCCTTTAGCACCTTCCCTCAGGAGCTAAAGCCCGCGTTGATTCTGCGGCCTTTGCGTCACGCTGTAGTCGTGTTTCAAAACAGCGACTTATTCAGAGGTTCCTTAGCTCTGCCGCGCCAACATGCCATCCGTGCGCAGACTGGGCCCATTACCATAAATGAAAATCTCCAGTTATGGCTGGATGAGAAATACGGGACAGGTCACTCCCCTGCTGTTCTTCGTCGATGCTCCTTTCGCTCTCGTCTCTTGCTCCTCCTCTGACACACGCTCCTCTGGTTTCGCTCTAACGCGCGCGAACGACAACCGCAATTCCCATCCCTCCCCCGATGCAAAGGCTGGCGATGCCCAACTCCTTTTGTGTGCGGCGCAAGGCATGGATCAAGGTCACGAGAAGGCGCGTGCCGGAGGCACCGATTGGATGGCCCAGGGCAATTGCGCCTCCACTTACATTCACCTTCTCAAGGTCGAGCGCTAGATCGCGTTTGACGGCAAGAGCGGTTGAAGCAAATGCTTCGCTCAATTCGAATAAATCGATATCTGACAACGCGAGCCCGGATTTCTGAAGAGCGGCCGGGACCGCAATCGCCGGAGCGGCTCCCATCACGTCAGGTTCCACGCCAGCAATCGAGTAACCCAAAACCTCGGCCAGGATGGAAAGTCCGTGAACCTTGGCATACTCTTCGTCTGCCAGGGCCACCATGGCCGCGCCATCGTTGATGCCACTCGAGTTCCCTGCCGTGACGGTTCCGCCCTCCGGCATGAACGCCGGCCGGAGTTTTGCAAGTCCCTCCAGGGTCGTATCCGGGCGCACATGCTCATCCTGCTGGAATGTAACTGATCCTTTGCGCGCCGGCACTTCAACCGGCACGATTTCATCGCGGAAATATCCTTCCGCGATTGCCGTTGCCGCGCGGCGCTGGCTTTCGCAAGCAAAGGCGTCCTGCTCGGCGCGCGAGATGCCCCAGCGCGTGGCCACGGTTTCAGCCGTAACCCCCATGTGGCAGTTTCCGAAGACATCGGTAAGGCCATCACTGAGCAGGCTATCGAGAAGCTCGGCATTGCCCAGACGATGGCCCGATCTCGCATCCTTCAACAGGAACGGAGCGCGCGACATGTTTTCGATGCCGCCGGCCAGATAGAGACGGCCATCACCGGATTTAAGCGCCTGCACGGCGCTGACTACCGATTGGAGGCCGCTGCCGCAGACCCGGTTGATGGTCTGGGCTGGAACGGATGGGGGCAAGCCAGCCCGGATAGCAATCTGGCGCGCGGGATTCATGCCTCCGCCGGCCTGAAGCACGTTTGCAACGATTACATCCGCAATATCTTCCTGCGGCAAACCGGCAAGCACCGATTTTGCGACGGCAACCCCAAGATCGACCGCGGAAAGATCCTTCAGGGTTCCCATGAATGTGCCGATGGCCGTGCGTTTCGCAGCAACAATGACGATTTTCATGTGGGCTTGAAACTCCTTTGCTCAGAGGTTTGATTGAACCGTTGTGTTGGTCTTCGCTCAACCCGCGCCTGGCTCACTTCAACGAGAGTGTCAGGCGCCGTTGGAACGAGGCATCTTGTCCAGCAGTTCTTTCTTGGCGATTTTGCCGGACGATGTGCGCGGCAAATCCGTCAGAAACTCGATTCGCTTGGGCAGCTTGTAGCGCGCCAGTCGCGCGGCGAGAAAGGTTGTGATTTCTCCGGCTGTCACCGGCGAGCGCGCCACCACGAAGGCCGCGGGAACCTCGCCCCATTGCGGGTCGGCCATGGCGACAACGGCCGCGGCGGCAATGGCCGGATGATCGAGCAGCGCAGCCTCGATCTCCGCCGGGTAGATGTTCACGCCGCCGGAGATCAACATCTCCTTGAGCCGGCCGGCAATCGAGTAGAAACCCTCCTCATCCACGCGGGCCAGATCACCGGTGTGCAGCCAGCCCTCGGCATCGAAGGCCGCCGCCGTGGCATCGGGCTGATTCCAGTAGCCCTTGGCGATGTGCGGCCCGCGCAGGCACAACTCACCCACGCCGTCCTCCGCACCTGCCTGGGCCGCGGGCTCAAGCCTGGCTTGGGTAAACAGCATTGGCCGGCCGATGGCGCCAACCTTGCGCGCGGCTTCCTCCGAACTCATCGCGAAGCAGTTGACGCCGGCCTCGGTGAGCCCGTATCCCTGTTTCATCACCAGCCCCCGCTGGCGATAGAGCGCGGCCAACGGCGCGGGCAGCGGCGCGCCGCCGCTGATGCACCAGCGCAGGCTGCCCAGCTCCGCCGTGCTCCACTCCGGCACGCGCGTGAGCATCTCAAAGATGGTGGGAACGGCGAAGAGAAACGTGCAACGCTCGCTCTCCACATAGCGCCACACCTCACCCGCATCGAAGCCGTCGTGCAATACGATGCGCCCGCCCAGCAGGAAGATCGCGGGCAGCGAAACGCCCAGGCCGCCCGCGTGATAAAGCGGCGTGCAGATGCTGGTTGCGTCCGCCGCGCTCAGTTGCCACGAAGCCGCGGTGTTATAGGCGTTCCACGCGACCATGCGGTGGGGAATCATTACTCCCTTGGGCCTGCCGGTGGTGCCGCTTGTGTAGAGCAGCAGATACAAGTCTTCCGGCGCGCACGCTTCGCGTTCAAAGCTCTGTGCGCTCTCGGTGTGCGCAACCTCATCGAGAGTCAGGCTGCAATCAACGGGCGCCAATCGACATAACTCTCCCGCCGCCGCCGCATAGCGCGCGCTGTAGAGCAGTGCCTTCATCCCGCAGTCCCGCACCACCTGGGCAAGCTCGGCAGGCGTCCATCGTGTGTTGAGCGGAACAAGAATGAAACCGCTCCGTCCGGCGGCAAAGAATGCATCGAGAAATGCACAGCAGTTTTCCGCCAGAATCCCCACGCGGTCGCCCTTGACGACACCCAACCGCGCGCGCACAAGCTGCGCCAGACTGCTTGCCCTGTGGTCCAGATCGCCATAAGAAAAGCGGCGGCCATCGGCGACTGTGAGCAGCGCCTCATCGCGCGGTGAGAGCCGCGCTCGCTCGGCAAGAATGTCACCGGCGATCATGGCGCATCTTCTCCGGGAGCAGGCCGGCTGAGCACCTCACGCAGTGCCGCGATAAAAATTTGCGGGCAATCGAAATGCGGCAGGTGGCCGCAACCCTCAAGGCGCGTAGCCCGCGCGCGAGGCAGTTGTTCCAGCATGATCTCCGCATTGGCAAAGGTCACAAGCTTGTCTTCCATGCCCCAGATGAGATCCACCGGACGTGGAAAATCGTGCAGACGGTCGTTCAGAAAATAGGGTTTCCATGTCTCTACATCGAAGACAAAGCGGCTGATCGGCCCGGCGTTTGCATAAGCGATGTACGCGTCCAGAACCGCGTCGCTTACGGGCGGGCTTGTGGATGAGCGTGTAGCGTCAAACAGCTTTGCCGCGCCGGCGTGGTCGCGTGGCTGCAGTGAAAGCCCCTCCGGCCACGGCATGAGCAGCGGTCCATTCACCAGCACCACGCGGCGAACGGATTCAGGATGGGCAAACGTCAACAGGCAGGCAAGCCATCCGCCCAGCGAGTGCCCCACCAGGATCGCCGGCTGCGGAGATTCCGTGCACTCCGCGCGCCTCACCGCTTCCAGGCCCGCCATCTGCAATGCGAAGTTGAGTTCGCCCTGAAGCGGCGCGCTCGCGCCGTGGCCCGCCAGGTCCGGAATCACCACGCGGTACTCGTCGCTGAACGCTTCGGCAACAGCGGTCCACGTGGCCGCGACCGCTCCCATGCCGTGCAGCATCACCAGCGGCGTGCCGGAGCCAGCGGCTAGATAATGCTGCGCTCCGGCCTCGGATTCGACCATGTAGGATTTCAGTTCTGCCATCGGAAGGCCACCGCCGCCTGGTTGTAACCCACACCCGAGCCCACCAGGACCACCAGGCTGCCGGGCGCGATTTTGCCCAGCTTGCGCGCCTCGTCGAGCGCCATGGCCACGCAAGCCGATCCTGTGTAACCTTGTTCTTCCATGATGCAGTGGCTGCGTTCCCGCGGCAGCCCCAGCGCCTCCATCACCTTATCGATGGTTTGCTTTCGCACCTGGGTGAAGAGGACGTGTCCGATCTCGCTCACTTCAAAGCCGCCGGCCGCGGCCACCTCGCGCACCAGCTTTTGCCAGCCCTCTTCGTTGACTTCGGCAGGATACCGCTCGATAAAACGCACCTGGGTGCGCCCGGCCCGCACAGCCTCTTCGCTGGCCGGCTCTGCCGTTCCGCCCGCGTAGATGCCCCAATGTTTTGCGTAAGCTCCATCGGCGAGGAACGCCGAAGAGACAAAGCCCGGCTTGTCAGAGGGCTCCAGCACCGCTGCGCCAGCGCCATCGCCGTAAAAGAAGATGCTCTGCTCCTTTGGATCGGCCAGCTTGTGCATCATGTAGACGCCCACCACGAGAATGGTCTTCAGATTCCGGTTTGTCGCCAGCAAACCCGAAGCGATGGCCAGTCCGGTGGGAAACGACGCACAAGCACAACCCACATCGAAGGTTCCCGCGCGCTTGGCGCCCAGTTTGTACTGCAACACCACCGAAGTTGCCGGAGTAATGTAATCGGGCGAGTCGGTGCCCAGAATGATGAGGTCCAGATCAGCGGCCGTTCGGCCGGCGTCTGCCAGAGCTTTCTCCGCGGCCTTCAGCGCCAGGTCGGAGGTGGCCCAATCCGCCGGCGCGTACCAGCGCTTGCGAATTCCCGTGCTGGCCTCCATCTTGTCCACGAAGCCGGGCACGTGCGCCAGTTGCTCGCGCAGCATGTCATTGCTGACTTCGATCTCCGGAAGATAGGCTCCGGTGCCAATGATGTTTCCGTATCGCATCAGTGGGTCTCCTCTCGTAGTTCCTCTGGTTTTGTGATACAGTTCCCAGCGAGCATCTGGAAGCTGACGGCTCGCCCTGAGTTCCGGCAACGCACCGCATTATGTTCCCAGCACAATCCCGCCATCGATCGAGAGCACGGCTCCATGCACGAACGCGGCTTCGTCGCTGGCCAGCCAGGCATAGGCGTTGGCGATGTCGGCTGGCTCTCCCAGCCTGCCCAGCGGCGTGTGGCCGCGCATTCCCTCCAACACTTTCTCAGGCATTGCCCGCACCATCTCCGTGGCGATGAACCCTGGCGCAATGGCATTCACGCGAATGTTGTACTTGCCCAGTTCGCGTGCCCACGTGCGAGTGAAGGAGATTACGCCAGCCTTGGTTGCCGCATAGTTGGTCTGGCCGAAGTTTCCGTACAAACCCACCACCGAGGAGGCATTCAGCACGACGCCGCCGCCGCCGCGAATCATATGAGGAACAACCGCCCGCGTACATGCGAAGACGGCGCGCAGATTGACTGATATAACCTCGTTGAAGGCCTCGTCGGTCATGACGCCGGCCAGCTCGCCGTCTTTCACCTTCACGAGCTGAGCATCGCGGGTGATGCCCGCATTGTTCACCAGCACATCAACTCCGCCCCAGGCCGCTACTATGTCACGCACCGCGCTCTCCACCGCGCCCGAGTCGGTTACATCCACTGCGGCAAAACGAGCCTCCGCGCCCAGGGATGCCAACTCCGCCTCCCAAGCCAGTCCCGCCTCTGCCTTCACATCCCATCCAGCCACTCGGGCTCCCTCGCGGGCAAAGCGCAACGCCGTTGCCTTGCCAATTCCCGCCGCCGCTCCCGTAACAAGCACACGTTTTCCGCGCAGGCTTTCAAGACTCATGCTCTCTCCTTGTTGACTGAAAAATTTGCGGCCCAGCGCGCAGCCGGGCCGCGATGGTTAGAAGTTGAACTTCAACGCAAACTGAATCACGCGCGGACCCGAGGCTGAAAGCGCCGGAGTAGTGGCCACTGTGCTGGGAACCGCGAGATTGTTATTGGGGTTGTTGAAGTTTTCCCAGTTGCCGATGTTGAAGATCTCGGCCCGGAACTGCACCGCGCCGGTCTCCGTCACCGGGAAGCTCTTGAACAGGCTCAGATCGACGTTCTTCTGTCCCGGCCCGCGTAGGAAGTTCCTGGGCGTGTTGCCGTAAGGCGCAACGAAGGAGGCCGCATCGCACGCGTACGCATTGGGGTTGAAGGCTTGCCCCGCGGTCTTCGGCGCGATGGTCCCGGTGACGTAATCCGCGCGGCTGTTCACTGTCGATCCGATCACGCAGATCACCGAATAGGGCGTGCCGGTCTGGAAGGTCATGATGCTGGCCGCCTCCCACTCGTTCACGGCTTCCTTCACCAGCTTCGACTCTCCCTTGTAGAGCTTGCCCTCTTCGATCAGCCCGCTCAACACCAGGCGCTGCTTGCGGTCGTAATCGGAGAGCCCTCGCTGGCTGGCCGGATTGTCCTGGTTGCCGGGCTGCGCGGCCAACTCGTTTTCCGGTGAGCCCGAATAGTTGTCCTCCGCCTTGCCGAAGGTGTAGGCGGCTACCATCTGCAGATGCTTGTCCATCCGTTTGGTCAGGCTCGCCTGTAGTGAGTTGTATTTGCTGTTCGCGTTGTTGCCCACATATTCCAGGCCGTTGAAAGCCTTGTCGTCCGAGAAGGCCGCGCCAAACGGCGTTACGCCGGGATACTGATTCAGCGTGAGTACGTCCAGCAGCTTGACGCCCTTTACGCCCACATAGCCGATTTCCGCCAGCCAGTTGTGGGCCGGCTCAACCTGCATGCTCAGGCTGTACTGATAGGCATAAGGCGAGGCGAACTTGGGATTGACATAGTAGCCGCTGATGGGCGTGGATGTCCCCGCCAGCGCCGCGCCGTAATAGTAGAGCGGAATCGCCGACGGCACTGTGGCCGTCAACGGGAAGGTCAACCCGGCAAGGTTAGGAAAGGGCGCTTCCAGATCGCCAAAGCCCACACCGACAATGTCATAGGGGTAGTTGAAGATCTGCAAATTGGCAATGCGGCTGGAAACGCGGTCATGGTAAACGCCGAAGCCGCCGCGCACGGTGAGATTGTGGCTCACCGGCGGCTGATAGGAAAAGCCCACGCGCGGGTCCGCGGCAAATTGGTTGTTGTAGAGCGGGTTGCCGCCCTCGACGAAACCAGCGCTCGTGCCGGTGCATGAAGCCGTCGCAGTCGTGCATCCGGCGGAATTGTTGGCGGTAAAAACGCTGGGCAGGAAGTTCACCAGGCGTCCGCGAATTTCGCTCGGACCGCCGAAGCGATTCAGTCGCACCCCGGCATTCAGCATCAGATGCGGGGTTGCTTTGAAATCGTCCTGGACGAAGTAGTCGCTATCCCACATGCGAATGCCGCGATCTTCGACGCCGTTGCCCAACAGGCCGATGATGCTGCCGGGGTAGCCGCCCAGGGCCGCATCGGCCTCGTTACCTCCCACCAGGAAGTCGCCGAAGTTATCGACGATCTCCTCGCCGCGCGTGAAGGCGTGGAAGTAGAAATCGACATGGTGGCGCAGCCCGTCAGCGCCCATGCGCACGCTGTGGCGGCCGTGATTCCAGGTGACCGTATCGGTCAACATGAAGCTTTCGGTCACGCTCTTCTGGTCGGAGAGCGGCGCGGGGCCGATGGTGAAGTTACCCGTTTCGCCAATCGTGGCCAGTCCTTTGTAACTGGAGGCCAGCGAGTTATAGATGCCAAACTGCGCGTTGGTGAACGGTTCGCTGGGAAGCGAAACACCCTTGATGCGGCTGAAGCCCAAACGCACATCGTTCAGCAACGAAGGACTGAAGACGTGCGTCTCATCCAGCGAAAACAGGCGGTAGCGGAACTCCACCTCGCCGCCATAGCCGGGAGCTTCATTGGCATTCGCGCCCAGAAAACTGAAGATTCCCTGGTACGAGGGCGAGTTGGAGGAGAAGAATTTGGCCGCGAGATGATCAGCCTTGCTTATATTCTGATCCGCATTGGCATTGAACTGGTTCTCGTCGAAGGTTGAACGCGTGCTGATGGTGGTGGGAACCGTGCAGTAGGTCGCGGGACCGCCGGAGTAGATGGCATAGGCCGCCGAGGAGCACGGCCGCTTTGCCGCCGCGCTGGGAATCGCATACTGCCCGTTTGGCAGCTTGGCCTGCAACAGCGCCAGGGCCGTGGGATCGATGATGGTCGGCCAACCACCGAAATAGTAGGCGTAGACAGGGGAAGTGCCCAGTGTGGCTGCATACGCGGTCAAAGTAGCCGTCGACCGGTCGCTGGTGAGGCCGCTGGGAATGTTCAGGTACGACAAGCTCGAAACAGGGTCGGTGCCGTTTGCCTCGCGTTGTCCCTGATAAGAGAGGAAGAAGAAGGTCTTGCCCTTCACCAGCGGACCGCCCAGCGTTCCGCCGTACTGATTCTTCTTCAACTCCGGCCGCGGCTGTCCCTGCTGCTTCAGAAAGTAGTCGTTGGCATTGAACGCGTCGTTGCGGAAGAACTCGAAGAGGCTGCCATGCAGCTTGTTGGTGCCGGACTTGGTCACTAGCGCCACATTGCCGCCGGTGTTGCGCCCCTGCGTGGCATCGTAGAGCGAGGTCTGCACAATGAACTCCTCCACCGAGTCAATCGACGGCACGGGAATGTTCGGCGTCGAGTTGGTCCCGATGGAGTTGACCTGGATGCCGTCAATCAGCACATTGTTGCTGGTGGCCTGCTGACCGTTCACGTTGATGTCCACATCGCCCCGGCCCAGCGCGATGTTGTTGGTCAACGGAATGCTCGTGCCCGGCGACAGACCTAGCAATTGCTGGTAATTGCGCGTAGGCAGCGGCAGTTCATGCACTTCCTGCTCTTGCACCACGCGCCCGGTGGTTGCGGTTTCCGTCTGCACCAGCGGCGCCTCGGCCGTCACCTGGACATTAGTGGTCGCCCGGCCTACTTGCAGCCGCGGCGAAACATCCACGGTCTCGGTCACGCCCACCTGGATGCCTCCGGCGGTATACGTGGCAAAACCCTGCGCGGTCACTTGAAGCGAATACTCGCCCGGCTCAATTCCAGAGAAGCGATAGTAGCCCTCGCGGCTGGACTGCGCTTCGCGCGTCTCTCCAGTTGCCGCGGTCAACACGATCCGGGCGCCCACCACTGCCGCGCCGGACGGATCGTGCACCGTGCCTGCAATCTGTCCCGATGTCGCTGTCTGCGCCGCCATCTGCCCGGCCGGCGCCAGCAGGCACAACAATACCCCGATCAGTCGGATTCTCATGCGTCACCTCAGTTTCAAATTGCCAGGCTTGCGAGATTCCTTCTTTGGGTTGTACTTTTGCTGGCCGCTCTGCCCGGCTTGTCCAGCTTTGGCTTGCTCACGGCTGGACTGCTTGGGGCTGGCTTGCTCTTGGCTGGCTCGCTCTTGGCCAATGGGCGCTTGGCCGGCGGGGGTTGGCCGCCACGGTCTTCTCTCCAAATGCCGTTAAGAGCCAGATCGATGATCCTCCGGATCACGGTGTCGTCCGAGACCCCGAGGTGCTGGTTGCCGCCGAATAGGCGTTCCACCAGAAAATAGGTGAGAATCTGCAGGTAAATCGTCGCAAGTACAAAGCCGGGATCGATGCCGCACCACGCGGGATTTGCAGAAACCTCGTTCAGTTCCGCGTCCAGTCGCCACTTGAACTGTTCCGGAACATTATGAAAACTATGCGCAAAATGACGGTTATTGAACTCCACCACGTCGATGTACATCAGCTTCCAATAGTCGGCGTGTTCGAAAACAAACGACCGGATCTCTCCAGCCAGCAGTTCCAGGCTTTGCTTGGAGAAGGGCGGTCCCAGGTTCTCCACCTTGTTGGCGCGCCAGGCCCGGATGCGCTTCTCGTAGCTGTGCACCACGCTCTCAAACAGCGCTTCCTTGGTGGGGAAATATGTGTAAATGGCGCCTGTGGAAACCTGCGCCAGCTCGGCGATGTCGCGGATGTTGGTGCCGTGAAATCCCTGGCAGGTAAACAGGCTAAGGGCCGCCTGCTCAATCTGGCTGCGGTTCTGTTCAGCCCGTTGTTTTGCAATCTTCGGCATGGCTTTAAAGAACGAACGTCCGTTCAAAAAACGAACGATTGTGTTTCTAGCAAGCCCCATAGAAGATTGTCAAGAGATTTTTTAGGATTTTTCTTGGGATATCTTTCCGCCAGGCTTTCCATCTCCCCAACTGGACATTGCAGGGCACTAAATGCTGTTCTTGCAAGGAAGCCAAGCGAATTTCGACATCCGAATGGACGTCCAAGGACGCCGGGTTACTTTCCGATGCAGAAGGTAAGAATACGTTCGTACCCCAGTGTTTATGCTGGTTTTGGCGAGTTCATCTGTTTCTGGAGACTTACTGGAGACTTAATTTTGCCGACCTGCCCGGCTGACAGAGTCCGCGTGACCTGACTCCCTGGGCATTCGGAGGTGCCTTCCTGGTTGGTGTCCGACAGCCAAAACTCGGTTGTATTTCCGGTGGACATGTCTGTGGCGATGGGGTTGTTTAGAGTCCCCGATAGGGGATCCGTAACCCCCTCGCCTTTAGGCGACGGATCGTACTTTTCGCCGCAAGGCCGTCACTCTGTATTTGAAGAGGCTTCGGCGGAATTGAAAGTTGATGGAATTGGGAAACTGGAACAACCGGAGATCACCGGCTATCGGCCGCATGGCCGATCAATCCGGCTTACAGCCGTAACCCGAAGC
>Ga0181535_10000595_pt1 | contig 52385 bp, 56 predicted proteins | sample PEATcosm2014_Bin_44_FD_119774 | JGI IMG/M metagenome (GOLD analysis project Ga0181535, IMG submission 119774) | Peatland microbial communities from MTU Mesocosm Facility, Houghton, MI, USA - PEATcosm2014_Bin17_30_metaG | ecosystem: Environmental > Terrestrial > Soil > Wetlands > Peat | place... | reverse complement strand
TTGGTTTGCGAAACTTCAATGGGTTTGCCGGCCTGCAAATCATCCACAGCCTCGCGGACGTAATTGCGGGCGGTCTTCGGATCGTGGACAGGATCGGGATGGTCATCCATGGCGCCGGCGTAAACCAGCGTGCCAGATTTATCCACCACGAAGACGTGCGGGGTGGTCTTCATACCGTAAAGGTGCCCGATGGCGCCGGTGCTGTCGTCAATCCAAGCGGTGGCGGCGATTTTTAGGTCCGTCCATTCTTGGCGGGCCTGGGCGGCCGTCCGATGGCTGGGGTTCTTGGGATTGACGGAATTGACGAGCAGCCAGACGACGCCTTTCTGGGCGAGCTCCCGTTGCAGCGCCTGGGTCGCGCCGGAATACTGGTTGTGGCAGAAGGGGCAGTCGGAATTATAGGACTCGATGACGATGATTTTGCCGCGGTAATCCGAGAGCTTGACGGCCTGGCCGGTGATGTCGGTGCCGGTGAAATCCGGCGCGGGCTGGCCGATTTCCACGGCGAAGGCCGAACCCGCCAGGGCCAGCACCGCGGCTATAATTAAAGTAGTCTTCATGGTCTCATTCAGTTTGGTTGATGTTGCTCCCCATAAGAGACGCGCGGAAAGGGGTTTTGTTCAAAAAAAAAGGCCCGCTCGGGAGAGCGGGCCTGCGATGGATCAAATCAGATTACTTTTTCTCTTCCGGCTTGGCTTCCGCAGCCGGGCTGGCGGCGGCCGGCTTGGCTTCGGTCGCAGGCTGGCTGCCCGCCGTGGCGGCGGCTCCGGTCGGGACCGGGGCGGGAGTCGTGACGACCGTGTCCACCCATTCCAGAATGGCGCGCTGGGCGGCATCGCCCTGGCGCTGTTCCAGCTTGATGATGCGGGTGTAGCCGCTGCGGCGGTCCTTGAAGGCGGGCGCGATCTCCTTGAAGAGAACCCGCGCGGCGTCCTCCTGGTGCAGGCGGGCGGCGGCCAGACGGCGGTGATGAATGGTGCCTTTCTTGCCCAGCGTGACCATCTTCTCGGCGACGGACCGGGCGGCCTTGGCCTTGGCCAGGGTCGTGGTCACACGCTTGTGTTCGATCAGGCTGCAAACCAGATTGGCGAGCATCGCGTTGCGGTGCTCCGAGGTGCGGCCCAGCTTGGCCGTGCGCTTCAAATGTCTCATGGCAAATCTTTATTCCGTTTTTGGTGCTTCTTCTTTGGGCGCCTCCACCAGGCCCGGCTCGAAATTCATGCCGAGGGACAGGTTGAGCGAGCTCAATTTTTCCTTGATTTCGTTGAGCGACTTCTTGCCGAAGTTGCGATACTTGAGCATTTCCTGCTCGGTCTTCAACGCGAGCTGGCCGACGGTGGTAATGTTGGCGTTGTTCAGGCAGTTGGCGGCGCGCACGCTCAGCTCGATTTCATTGACGCTCATGTTCAAGAGCTTCTTGAGCTTGGCCTTCTCGTCGTCCTGCTTGTCGGCCGCTTCTTCAAATTCCACCGCATTCTTGTCGTAGGCCACGAACACGTCCAGGTGATGGGCCAAGATCGCCGAAGCCTGGGTGAGCGCATCGTCCGGCGTGATGCGGCCGTCGGTCCAGATTTCCAGGACCAGCCGGTCATAATCGGTGCGGTTGCCCACACGCGCCGCTTCCACCAGGTAACGCACGCGCGTGACGGGGGAGAACAACGAGTCAATGGCCACAATGCCGATCGCCTGGCCGAGCTTCTTGTTTTCGTCGCTGGGACAAAAACCGCGGCCGACCTTCACGGTCAGCTCCATTTCAAATTTTTTCTTCTTGTCCAGCGTGCAGATGGGCTGGGTCGGGTTGACCAGCTCAAGGTTGGGGTTGACCTGGATGTCCGCCGCCGTAACCAGGCCTTCCTTGTTGACGGACAGCAACAGCACCTGCTCGTCGCGGGTGTGGGCCTTGAACTTGATGCGTTTCAGGTTCAGGACGATGTCCGTCACGTCTTCGGTGACGCCGTCAATGGTGGCAAATTCATGCATGGCGCCATCCACCTTGAGCGAGGTGATGGCCGCGCCTTCCAGCGAGGAGAGCAGCACGCGGCGCAGCGAGTTGCCGATGGTATGGCCGTAACCCGTTTCAAACGGATCGGCGATGAATTTTGCGTAGGTATCCGTGGCGGTGGCATCATCTTTCTGCAACCGCTTGGGCATTTCAAAACGACCGAGACGAACTGGCATAATTTCCTTTCAACAATTTCAATCTGGCCCGCCCCGGCTGATTTATTCCCGGCCGGGAGAGCCCGTATAATTGTTCTTCTAGTTAAGGTTTAGCGGGAATAAAATTCGACCACCGCCTGTTCATTGGCGATGGGCTGGATTTCCTCGCGCGTCGGGATGCGCATGATCGTGCCCTTGAACTCTTCCTTGTTCAGGGACAACCAATCGGGCACCGCGCGGCTGGCGGCCACTTCCAGGTTCTTGGTGGCCAACTGGCGGGAAACATTGTTGTTCTTGATGCTGATGACGTCGTTGGCCTTCAGCGCGTACGAGGGAATGTTCGCCTTGCGGCCGTTGACGGCGACGTGGCCATGGCCGACCATCTGGCGGGCGGCGGCGCGGGTGTTGGCGAAACCGAGGTGGAACACGACGTTGTCCAGCCGCGTCTCGAGGATCTGCAGCATGTGTTCACCGGTGACGCCGCGGCGGCGCAGGGCCTTTTCATAGACCCCGCGAAACTGCCGTTCGAGCAGGCCGTAGTAATACTTGAGCTTCTGCTTTTCGATGAGGCCTTCACCGTACTCGGTGGTTTTGCGGCGGGACTTGGGACCATGCACGCCGGGACCATAATTGCGGCGTTCGAGATATTTCGTCGGCCCGAAAATCGGGATGCCGAAACGGCGGCTGATGCGGACGCGGGGACCTGTGTAACGAGCCATATAAATTAATAAGGTGCGATTTGCGGTTGCTGGGTTTTACACGCGGCGCTTTTTACGCGGACGGCAGCCGTTGTGCGGCACCGGCGTCACGTCCTTGATGGAGCTGATTTCCAAGCCGATGGCCTGCAGGGCGCGGATGGCCGATTCGCGGCCGGAACCGGGGCCCTTGACACGGATTTCCACTTCCTTCATGCCATGCGACATGGCTTGGCGGGCGGCATCCTGGGCCACCATCTGGGCGGCGTAGGCGGTGCTCTTGCGCGAACCCTTGAAGCCCACGCGGCCGGCGGTGGACCAACCGATCAGGTTGCCCTGGCCGTCGGTGATGGTCACCTGGGTGTTGTTGAAGGTGGCAAGAATGTTCACGATGCCGGAGACGATGTTCTTGGCGTGCTTGGCCTTGACAATCTTCTTGGCATTGGGATCTTCCCCAAGCAGTTCGGCAGCGCTCGGCGCGACGGACACGACGCCTTCCGCCGGCTTGGCCGCCTCGCCGGCAGCGGGAGCCGCGGCGGCTTCGGCGCCGGTCGCAGGCTTCTTCGCAGGCTTGGCTTCCGCGGGTGCGGCGGCATCGGCCTTCACTTCTTTTTCCTTCTTCGGCGCGGCTGGTTTCTTTTTTTCTTCGGACATAACGGAATTCAATGATTAGTGGATGCCGGTCTTGGCGTTCGGATTGCGCTGCACGCCCACCGTCTTGCGGGGGCCTTTGCGCGTGCGGGCGTTGGTCTGGGTGCGCTGGCCGCGCACGGGCAGCCCGCGCAAATGGCGGATGCCCCGGTAGCACTTGATGCCCTGCAGCCGCTTGAGATCCATGCCGATCTCCCGGCGCAGATCGCCCTCAATGACATATTTGCCCTCCTGGATCGCATGCACGATCTGGGCCATCTGCTGCTCCGTCAAATCCTTCGCGCGGATGGCGGGAGAGATGTTCGCGCGCTCCAGAATCTCGCGCGCGTTGACCGGGCCGATGCCGTAAATGGAGCGGAGCGCAATGTCAATGCGCTTGCCGGGCGGAACCTCTACACCAATGATGCGTGCCATAAATTTCGATTAACCTTGACGTTGCTTGTGGCGTTTGTTCGAGCAGATGACGCGGATCACGCCGCGGCGCCGCACGATTTTGCAGTGCTCACACATTTTTTTGACTGATGCTCGGACTTTCATGCTTAAACTTTTTCGTTTCGACTAAAATACGTCCCACGCTCAAGTCGTAGGGCGTCAATTGTAATTTCACCCAATCACCGGCCTGCAAGCCGGCAAAATTCATCTTGTCGCCACCCGCCACAAACGCCGTCAACCGGTGGCCATTGGCCAGTTCGGCCAGAAACGTGCCGTTCGGCATCGCTTCCTTCACCCGAGCTTCGACTCGGAAGGCGTCTGCACCCATGTCAAAATCTCCGGCTTTCCCTCGGTGACCAGGATCGTATGCTCAAAATGGGCTGATAGTGAACCATCTTGCGTCACCACTGTCCAGCCGTCTTTCAAGATTTTCACCTCGGGCCGGCCCGCATTCACCATGGGCTCGATCGCAATGGTCATGCCCGGCCGTAATTTCGGCGAATTCTTCGCGCCGTCGTCAAAATTCGGCACCTGCGGCTCTTCATGCATCGTCCGCCCCACGCCATGGCCCACAAACTCGCGGACCACGCTATACCCATTTTGCTCAACATGCCGCTGGACCGCCAGCGAAATGTCCACCACCCGGTTGCCCGGAACCGCCTGCGCAATCCCCAAGTGCAGCGACTGCTCGGTCACATCCAGCAACCGCTGGGCGGCCACGCTGCACCCACCCACCGCCACCGTCCGGGCCGTGTCGCCCACAAATCCCTGGTACAAAACCCCGACGTCCACGCTCACGATGTCGCCAAATTGCAACTCCCGGTCCGACGCCATCCCGTGCACCACGGCTTCGTTGACCGACAGGCACGTGTAGCACGAATAGCCGCGGAAACCCAAAAACGCACTTTTGCCGCCGTAACTGCGTATCCGCTCCGCCGCAAACTCATCCACCTGCCGCGTCGTCAGCCCGGGCCGGATATAGTGCGCCACCTCGTCCAGCACCCGTCCCGTCACCACACATGCCGGACGCATCAATTTCAACTCATCTTCGGACTTAAGCTTAATCCCAGACACAATAAAGATCAGGCGAAGCGGCCACGCAGCCGCCCCTTCTTCAAAAATCCATCGTAATGGCGCATCAACAAATGCGATTCCACCTGCCGCATCGTGTCGAGCAAAACGCCCACCGCGATGAGGATGCTGGTGCCGCCGAAAAAGCTGGCCACGTTCTGGTCCACGCCCATCTGGCGCGACAGGATGATGGGGATGGTGGCGATGATCGTCAGGAAAATCGCGCCCGCCAGGGTGATCCGGCTCATGGCGTTGTGCAAAAAGTCACTGGTCCCCTGCCCCGGCCGCACGCCGGGAATATAGCCGCCGTTTTTCTTCAGATCGTCCGCGATCTGGATTTCGTTAAACTGCGTGGCCACCCAGAAGTAGGAGAAGAACAGGATCATCAGCGAGTAGATGGCCAGGTAAACAAAGGAACCATAGTTCAATTGCATGGCCACCCAGCGGAAGCCATCCTGCAGAAACTTCAGCGACGGGGCGCTGCACCAAGTGGCCAGGTTGCTGAAGAGCGGCTGCGGAAACATGAGGATGGACTGGGCAAAAATGATGGGCATGACGCCCGAATAGTTCACCCGCAGCGGCATGTAGTTGGTGCCGCCCTGGTACATCTTCTGCCCGATCATGCGGCTGGCATATTGCACCGGGATCTTGCGCTGCGCCTGGGTGATGGCGATAACGCCGGCCACCACCAGCACCAGCAAGGCCACCAAAATCGGTCCGGTCGTCCAAAGGTTGCTCTGCGGATCCATCCCGTTATGCGACGAAAACATGTCTATGGCGCCCTGCGCGGCATTGGGCAGGCGCGCCAGAATGCCGATGGTGATCACCAGCGAGACACCGTTGCCGATGCCGCGATCGGTAATCTGCTCGCCCAGCCACATCAGGAGCATGGTCCCCGCCGTCATCACGGTGACGGTGACAAAGTAATAGACAAAATGGTTCTCCGTCACCACCAACGAGCCCTTAAAGCCCCGGAACGCGCTCTCCGGGGTGAGCCAGTTATGGGCGAAATACCAACCTTGGACGATGCAAAGCCCCACCGTCAGGTAACGGCCGTACTGCACAATCTTGGTGCGGCCGCCCTCCTCACGAACCAGCTTGCTCAGGCGGGGCACCACGGCCGTGAGCAATTGAATGATGATCGTGGCGCTGATATAGGGCATGATGCCCAGGGAGCTGACGGCGCAGTTGCCCAGCGCGCCGCCCGCGAAGGTGTTGTACATCACCAGCAGACCGCCGGCGGATTGCGAGTTCTCGTTGAAATAATCGGCCAGTGCCTTGCCGTCAATTCCAGGAATGACAATGAATGCCGTCAACCGACAAACCGCCAACAGCAGGATTGTGAACAAAATCCGGGACTTCAGCTCCGGAATCTTGAAGCAGTTGCCGAGGGTGGTGTAGATGGAGCGAAACATCGTCAGCCGGGATTATGGTTTGGCCGGGGCCTGTTTCGGGGCCGAAGCGGCAGGTTTGGCCGGGGCGGCGGACTTGGCCGCGCCGGATTTTTTGGCGTTGGCCGGTTTGGCCGGAGCCTGGACTTTGGGGACAATCAGTTCCACCACGCCGCCCTTGGCTTCGATCTTGGTCTTGGCCGAGGCGCTGATGGCGCTGACCACCACGGTCAGCTTCTTCGTCAAATCGCCGCCGCCGAGCACCTTGATGCCGTCGAATTTGCCATTGGCCAGGCCGACCGTGCGCAGCGCGGTTTCGTCCACGCGCGCGCCGTCGTCGAACCGGCTCAACGCGCCCACGTTCACGCCGTGATAATGCACGCCAAACTCGGTGTTGTTGAAACCGCGCTTGGGCATGCGGCGGATCAGCGGCATCTGGCCGCCTTCGAAACCGATGCGGATCGAGCTGCCCGAACGCGCGGTCTGGCCCTTGCCGCCGCGGCCGGACGTCTTGCCCCGGCCGGTGGCTTCACCCTGGCCGAGCCGTTTGCGGCGATGCTTCGCACCGGGACGGGGTTTCAAATCATGTAGTCGCATAATATTTTTTCCAGCGGATCACGCTTTCCTGAAAGATTGGATTGCCGGCGAACGCACCGCGTTCAGCCCCTCAACCCAGCCTTCCCATCAGCCGTGGATCCATAAATTCATCAGGCATTGGCCGGCGCCGCCTCGGCGGGCTTGGGCGTTTCCACTTTTTTGATCGCCAGGCCGCGGCTCTGGTAAATCTGCTCGCGGGTCCGGAGACTCAACAGCGCGTTCAAGGTGGCCTTCACCACGTTGGCCGCGTTCTTCGAGCCGAGTGACTTGGTGAGGATGTCCTTCACCCCGGCGGATTCCAGCACCGAGCGCACGGTCTTGCCGGCGATGATGCCGGTGCCGGGCGAAGCCGGGCGCAACAGGATCTTGGCGCCGCCATAGGTGGAGTAAATCTCGTGCGGAATCGTAACCCCTTTCAGGGAAACCGCCACCATTTTGGTGCGGGCCAGCTCGCCGCCGCGGCGGATCGCATCCGCCACTTCAGCCGCCTTGCCCAGCGCCACGCCCACCTTGCCCTTTTTGTCGCCCACCACCACCAGGGCGCTGAACTTGAAACGGCGTCCGCCCTTGACCACTTTGGACGAGCGGTTGATAAAGACCACCTTTTCGGCGAGTTCCTCGCCGCCGTTTTCAAAAGCGTTTTCGCCGACTTCCATCGGCCTGCGCCCACGGCCGCCACGGCCGCCACGGCCGCGCGCATCGCGCTGCGGCGGTTTTTGCTCCCTGGGAGCTGCGGGAGCTGCGGGAGCTGCGGGAGCTGCGGGAGCTGCGGGAGCGGCAGGAGTCACTGGTTTGATTTCGTTTTCAGCCACAATAAAATCTCCGGTTCAGGTTAAATTTTCAATCCGGCTTCCCGCGCGGCATCGGCCAGCGCCTTGATCTTGCCGTGATACCGCGTGCCGCCGCGGTCAAACACCACGGCCTTGATCCCCTTCTCCAAGGCGGTCTTGGCCGCGATGGTGCCCACCTTCTTGGCGCCGGCCAGGTTCGCGGACAATTCCTTCGCCTCGCCCTTGCTCACGGTGGAGGTCGCCGCCAGCGTCCGGCCCGCCACGTCATCAATAAACTGCACGTGGATATTCTCGTTGGTGAAGCGCACGCTCATGCGCGGACGTTCGCTCGTGCCGTTCACGCGCTTGCGGATGCGCCAGTGGCGCAACTGCTTCAACTTTAATTTCTTTTCCGTTCTCATTTCAGTGGGTTCACGGATTGGGCCGTGAACATAAATTATTATTGGACTGTCTTGCCTTCCTTGCGCTGGACATGCTCGTCGGCGTAGCGCACACCCTTGCCCTTGTACGGCTCCGGCGGATAGAAGCTGCGGATTTCCGAGGCCACCTGCCCCACCACCTTCTTGTCCGGACCTTCAATCGTGAGCTTGGTGTTTTCGTCCACCGTCACCTTGATCTGATCGGGAATGCTGTAGTTGATCGGATGCGAAAATCCCAGCGCCAGATTGACAAACTTGCCTTGGACCGCGGCCTTGAAACCGACGCCTTGGATTTCCAGCTTTTTAACGAAACCTTCGCTCACGCCCTTGACCATGTTGTGGACGAGCGCGCGACTGGTGCCGTGCAGCGCCTTGGCCTGGGCGTCATCCCCGTCCCGGCTGACGACGATTTTGCCGTCCGCCACCTTGAGGCTGGTGCGGTGGGGCAGTTCCCAGTCCAGCTTGCCTTTGGGACCCTCCACGTGGACTTTCTGTCCGGCCACTTCCACCTTCACCTTGGGCGGAATGGCAATCGGTTGTTTTCCAATGCGCGACATAAGATTCTTAAAGCGTGATGCGTGACAATTACCAGATATAACAGAGCAGTTCCCCGCCCAGGTTCTTTTTGCGGGCTTGCGCGTCCGTCAGCAGGCCTTCGGAGGTGGACACAATGGCCACGCCCAATCCGCCGCGCACGCGGGGGATCTTGGTGGCGCCCACATACCGGCGCAAACCAGGGCTGCTGATGCGCCGGAGGCCTTCAATGACACTCTTCTTGCCGTTGAACTTCAGGCGGATTTTCAGCTTCTTCTGTTTGTCGCCCTCGACGGCCACGTCGGTGACATAACCTTCGGTCTGGAGGATCTTGGCCACGCTTTCCTTGATGCGGGAATGGGGCAGTTCCACCGTGGGCAGATGCGCGGCACCCGCGTTGCGGATGCGCGTCAGCATGTCAGAAATCGGATCGCTCATAGATAATCGTTCTCGTCCTGGTCTTTACCAACTGGCCTTGGTCACGCCGGGAATCAGGCCGTTCAGGGCCGCCTCGCGGAAGGTGAGGCGGGACACGCCGAACTTCCGCCAGTAGCCGCGGCGGCGGCCGGTCATGGCGCAACGGTTCACCACGCGCGTGGGGCTGGCGTCGCGCGGGAGCTTCGCCAGTCCGGCGTAGTCGTGCTTCGCCTTCAGTTCGGCGCGGAGGGCGGCGAACTTCTTCACCGTCGCCGCCTTGCGCTTGTTGCGCTCAATCCATGCTTTCTTGGCCATAACAAATATTATTTTTCAGCGAAGGGGAAACCCAGCAATTTCATCAGATCGCGCGCCTGCTCGTCGTTCGCCGCCGTGGTGACAATGGTGATGTCCATGCCCTGCTGCCGTTTGATCTTGTCCAGTTCGATTTCCGGGAAAATGGTCTGGTCCCCCACGCCGAACGTGTAGTTGCCCCGGCCGTCGAATTTGCGGGGCGACAGGCCGCGAAAGTCGCGAATACGCGGCAGCGCCGTCGCCACCAGGCGGTCGAAAAACTCGTACATCACGTCCTTGCGCAGCGTCACGTGGCAGCCAATCGGCTGATTCTCGCGCAGCTTGAAATTGGCGATCGCCTTGCGGGACATGCTGATGACGGGCTTGCGGCCGGTCAACATCATCAAATCCTTCGCGGCGTCCTCGATGGCGCCCTTTTCCAGCGACGCACTGACGCCCATGTTCACCACGATCTTAACCAACTTCGGGATCTGGTGGATATTCTTGAAGTTGTGCTTGGCCTTCAGGGCCGGCACCACCTCATCGGTGTATTTCTTGTAAAGTCTGGCTTTCATGGTTTGCGCTCACGGATTTGGCCGTGAAAAATCGTTTACGAAGCAGCCGCCTCCACTTTCTTCACGTTCGAGATGTGGATGGACCCCTCGCGCTCCACGATGGCGCCGTTGGGGTTCTGCTGGTTCTTCCGCGTGTGCCGCTTGATCATTTGCAGACCTTCGACGATGACGCGTTGCTGGCCGGCCAGGACGGCGATGATTTTGCCGCTCTTGCCTTTTTCCTTGCCGGTAATGACCGTGACTTGGTCGCCTCGTTTGACGTGAAATTTTTGCATAACCTCAAATGACTTCTGGCGCCAGGGAAATGATCTTCATGAACTTCTTGTCCCGCAATTCGCGCGCCACCGGGCCAAAAATGCGCGTGCCCTTGGGATTCAGTTCCTTGTCAATGATCACGCACGCATTGCGGTCGAACCGGAGCACCGACCCGTCCGGCCGTTGGATGATTTGCCGGGTGCGGACCACGACAGCGTCATGGACTTCGCCCTTTTTGACGGCGCCGTCGGGGGCGGCGTCTTTGATGTGGACTTTAATGACGTCGCCAATGCCGGCATACCGCTGATTGCGGCCCGTGACACCGATATTCCAAGCCACCTTGGCCCCGGTGTTATCCGCCACATCCAAACTGGATCGAACTTGCAACATAAATCAAATAAATGAGTTAAAACTGGCCGGCTCAAGCCGCCACGACCGCCTCCTGCACGCCGCGCTCCACCACTTCCACCAGCTTCCAGCGCTTGAGTTTGGACAGCGGGCGCGACTCCTCGATGCGCACCGTATCGCCCACCTTCGCCTCGGCCTTTTCGTCGTGGGCGTAAAACTTCTTATACGAGGTGACGATCTTCTTGAACCGCGGGTGCGAGAACCGCCGCTCGACGCGCACCACGATGGTCTTGGTCATCTTGTTGGACACGACCTCGCCGACGCGCTGTTTGCGCTTGCCGGCCGCCGTCACGTTGTTGGTTGCTTCAGCCATACAAAATTATTTCGCGGCAGGCAGGGGCGCCTGCGGGGTTACCGCTTGGTTTCGCAGCGCGGACATCCGGGTTTCCACGCGGGCAATGTCCTTGCGCAGGGTGTGCAGCCGGGCGGGCTTTTCCAGTTGGGCGCTGGCCTGTTGCAGGCGCAATTGGAACATCTCTTGCCGGAGGTCGCGGCTCTTGGCCGCCAGCTCCACCAGCGTCAGGTCTTTAATTTCGGAAAATTTCATTGGCTCTCAGCTCTTAACTCGCGTGATGGCGCGAAATAAACTTGGTTTTGATCGGCAGCTTGGTGGCGGCCAGGCGCATGGACTCGCGGGCCTCGGCCTCGGTGACACCGTCCACCTCGAACAGGATGTTGGCCGGCCGGACGACGGCCACCCAGCCTTCGAGCGGCGCCTTGCCCTTGCCCATTCGGGTTTCCAGCGGCTTCTTGGTGTAGGATTTCTGCGGGAAAACCCGGATCCACATCTTGCCCTTGCGCTTCATGAAACGCGTGATGGCCACGCGGCAGGCTTCCAGTTGCTTGCCATCCATCCAGCAGCGCTCCAGCGCCATGAGGCCGTATTCGCCAAAGGCAACGGTGTTGCCCCGCATCGCCAGCCCCGTGCGGCTGCCACGGTGCATTTTGCGATATTTTACTTTTTCCGGCTGCATTGCCATAACAAGATTCTTTCTCTAAAATTCAGTTCGCCGCCGGGACCTCGGCCTTCACTTCCTTCTTCTTCTGCGGCTTGTTCTCGCCCTTGCAAATCCAGCACTTGATGCCGAGCTTGCCATAGACCGTGTGCGCTTCGGCGAAACCGTAATCAATCTCGGCGCGCAGCGTATGCAGCGGCACGCGGCCCCAGTGATACATTTCCACCCGGGCCAATTCCGCGCCCCCCAGGCGTCCGGCCGCCCGCACCTTGATGCCCTCGGCCCCGAAATCCTTGGCGGTCTGCAGCGCCTTCTTCATGGCGCGGCGGAACGAAACGCGGCGTTCGAGCTGCAAGGCGATGTTCTCCGCCACCAGTTGCGCATCCAACTCCGGCTGCTTCACCTCCACGATGTCCACGTAAACTTCCTTGCCCGTCTTGCGGCTCAGCTCCTCCTTGAGCTTGTCAATCTCCGAACCCTTGCGCCCGATGACCACGCCCGGCCGCGCCGTGAGAATGGTCACCCGGCAGCGGTTCGTGGCGCGTTCGATCAAAATCTTCGGCACCGAGGCGGTTTCGAGCTTCTTCTTCAGCAGCTCGCGAATTTCGCGGTCTTCGGTCAACAGCTTGCCGAATTCCTTCTTTTCGGCATACCACTTGGAGCGCCAGTCCTTGTTGACGGCGACGCGCAGACCGATTGGATTGGTTTTTTGACCCATATTATTCGTCAGACAAAGTGATTTTGATGTGGCAGCGGCGTTTGAGAATGGGACCGGCAGAACCGCGCGCCTTGGGCTGAAAACGCTTGAGGGTCGTCGCCGTGCCGGCGACGGCTTCCTTGATGCGCAACGTTTCGGGGCGCACCTTCTTGTTGTTCTCCGCGTTGGCGATGGCCGACCGCAGGGTTTTGGCGGCAAAGCGGGCGCCTTTGCGGGACACCACCGCCAGCACCGCCTGCGCCTGCAGGGCGGGCAGACCCTGGATTTGCCGGACGACCTCGCGCATTTTCTGCGCGGACATCGGGATGTTTTTTTGAATCGCGAAAACTTCCATAATTTACTTGGCCTCCGCCTTGGCTGTGTGCGCGCCGTGCTTCTTAAAGATCCGGGTCAGGGCAAACTCGCCGAGCTTGTGCCCCACCATGTTCTCCGTGATGAAGACCGGCATAAACATTTTTCCGTTGTGCACTGTAAACGTAAGGCCCACAAAATCAGGGGTGATCGTCGAGCGGCGCGACCAAGTCTTGATCGGCGTCTTTTGGTTGGCGCTCTTGGCCTTCTGGACTTTCGCCAGAAGCTGTTCCTCTACAAACGGGCCTTTTTTAATCGAACGTCCCATAATATATTACTTGGTCTTGATTGGCAGTCCGGTGCGGCGAACCACGATGAAACGATTGGAATACTTGAACTTGGGCCGGGTCTTGCCGCCTTTGGCCACCTTGCCCCACGGCGACATCAATTGCTGCCAGCCACCACCCGATTTGGATTTGCCCTGGCCACCGCCGTTGGGGTGATCCACCGGGTTTTTGGTCACGCCGCGGTTGATCGGACGGATGCCGCGGTGACGGGACCGGCCCGCCTTGCCCAGCAGCACGTTTTCATGCTCGGGGTTGCCCACCTGGCCGATGGTCGCATAGCACTCTTCGTTGACCCGGCGGATTTCGCCGGAGGGCAGACGCAACTGCGCGTAGCCCGCATCGCGGGACATCAGCGTGGCCGAACCGCCGGCCGAACGCACCATCTGGCCGCCACGACCGGGGCTCAACTCAATATTGTGAACGGCAATGCCCACCGGAATAGCCTTCAGTGGAAGGGCGTTCCCAATCTCAGGGGGCGCGGTGGGACCGCTGGAAATCGTACCGCCAACCTTGATGCCCATGGGAGCGATGATGTACCGCTTTTCACCGTCCTTGTATTGCAGCAGGGCCAGCCGCGCCGAACGCAGGGGATCATATTCAATGGCCGCAACCGTCGCTTCCACCCCGTGCTTGTTGCGCTTGAAATCCACCAGGCGGATCTTCTGCTTGTGTCCGCCGCCGATGCCGCGGGCGGTCATGCGACCATAGCAGTTGCGACCGCCGGTCTTCTTGCGAATCTCCACCAGCGACTTCTCCGGCGTGGTCTTCGTTATATCGCTGAAGTCCGCAATCGTAATATATCGCGTGGACGGCGTCAGCGGTCTAAATGTTTTAACGGGCATAATAGCTAAAGTTTTTTATCAGCAACTTTTTGAAGTTGGCAGGCCATCAATCCTGTCCCTCGCCGGGAAATCAGTTATCGGTCTGCAAACAATGCTGTCCTTTCGGCCTTTCGGACGAAGAGGAGTGCGAAGATTATCACAGCGCCGGGTGAACGCAATATCTTTTTTAAATATTTTTTGAACCGCCGGCCCACCGGCCTTTCCCCCGCTTTTCACGCGACACCCGCTCCAAAACATTTTGCCGTTTCTCGGTGCTCCTCCCGGTTCCCCACGCAGCTTCACACCCCCGGCCCGGCCTCCAAAGGATGGCAATAAATGTATATGGTTTGGTAAAACCTGGTTAGTCAAAAAAAGCCGTTTCGCCGACTTTATCCCACAGGGCGGACAAGAAATGTCACAGGAAGTGCTAGAACTGCAAAACGTACATGCCGGCACCATCCATGCCGTCGTGCCCTGCTTTCATTGCGGCGAGCCTTGCCCCGACCACGCCTTCGTCGCGGACGGCCGGTCCTTCTGTTGTTTTGGCTGCCAGACCGTCTTCAGCCTGCTGCGCGATAACGGTCTGGACCGCTTTTACCAGTTGCAATCCGCCCCCGGCACGCGCGTGCGCGCCGCTGCCCCCGCCGCCAAATGGAAGTTTCTCGACGACCCGGTGGTGCAGGCGCGCCTTTACGATTTCGCCGATGCCACCCAGGCGCGGGTGACCCTGCATTTGCCGGCCATCCACTGCGTGGCCTGCGTGTGGCTGCTCGAAAACCTGTTTCAACTGCACCCGGGAATCGGCAAAACCCGCGTCAATTTCCCCCGCCGCGAAGCGGCCATCACGTTCGCGCCGGCTAAAATCAAATTCAGCGAACTCGCCGCGCTGCTGGCGTCCATCGGCTATGAGCCGCAATTGACCCTGGGCGAAACGGGGAAGGCCCCCGCCCCGCTGCTGCGCCAGCAGGCGTGGCTGCAAATCGGCCTGGCCGCCTTCGGCTTCGGCAACATCATGCTCCTGTCCCTGCCGTTTTATTTTGGTCTGGACAGCTCCAACGGCCCGTGGTTCCGGGCCTTGGCGGGCTGGCTCAACCTGGCCATGGCCCTGCCGGTGGTCACCTATAGCGCGTCCGATTTCTGGCGCGCGGCGTGGCTGGGCCTGCGCCAACGCACCCTCACCTTGGAAGTGCCCATCGCCCTGGGCCTCGCCGCCCTCTATCTCACCAGCATTTTCCAAGTCGCCGCCCACCGCGGGCCCGGCTATTGCGACTCCCTGACCGGCCTGATTTTCTTCCTGCTCTGCGGCCGCCTTTTTCAGAAAAAAACCTACGACCGCATGACCTTTGACCGCGACTACAAAGGTTTCTTTCCCCTGTCCGTGACCCGCAAAACGCCCGCCGGCGAGGAGAGCGTGGCCATTTCCCGGCTGCGGACCGGCGACCGCCTGGTGTTGCGCCACGGCGAGCTGCTGCCGGCGGATGCCCGCCTGGTGGCCGGCGCCGCGTGCGTGGATTACAGCTTCGTCACCGGCGAAGCCGAGCCCGTTGCGTGCGCGCCCGGCACCCGTCTGTATGCCGGCGGACGGCAGGTCGGCGGCGCCATCGAGGTGGAAACCGTCAAGCCGGTCGCCCAAAGCTATCTGGCCTCGCTCTGGAACAACGAAGCGTTCCGCAAGCCGCGCGACCACGACCTGGAATCGCTCACCAACCGCTACAGCCGGGGGTTTACCAAGCTGGTTGGCGGCGCCGCTTTGGGCGCGGCTGTTTTCTGGCTGTTCCGCGACCCGGCGAAATCGCTGCCGGCCTTCACCTCGGTGCTGATCGTGGCCTGTCCCTGCGCGTTGGCGCTGGCGGCCCCGCTCACCCACGGCACCGTGCAGCGGCTGCTGGCCCGCCGCAAAATCTTTCTCCGCAACGCCCTGGTCGTCGAACGGTTGGCGGTCGTGGACGCCATCGTGCTCGACAAGACGGGCACGCTCACCACGCCGGACGCGCGCGGCGTCCAGTTTCAAGGCCCCGAATTGTCGGCGGCGGAGCGCGACTGGGTTTCCTCGCTGGCCCGGCATTCGACCCATCCGAATTCGCTGCACATCGCCCGGGCGCTCGGCGCCGCGGCCCTGCCGGTGGCCGGTTTTCAAGAAACGCCCGGCGGCGGCATCGCGGGGCAAATCGCCGGCCACACCCTCTGCCTGGGCTCCCCGGCCTGGGTGCGCTCGCGCTGCCAGCCGGCCGGCGGCCCGCCGGCGCAAGCGCCCGAAGCCGCCGCCGCCCCGTCGGTTCTCGTGGCCGTCAACGGCCGGGTGCGCGGCGGCTTCGCGCTGGAGAATTCCCCGCGGCCGGAAGTGGAGCAACTGATCGCCCGGCTGGGCGCCCGCTATGAACTGGCGCTGTTGAGCGGCGATAACGGACGCGAGGCGGCGCGCTTTGAAAAAATCTTCGGCGGCCGCGCGGTGCTGAAATTCGACCAGAGCCCCGCGGATAAATTGCGGTTCATCCGTGACCTGCAACAGCGCGGCCACACCGTCATGATGGTGGGCGACGGCCTGAACGACGCCGGGGCGCTCCGGCAGGCGGACGTGGGCGTGGCGGTGGTGGAGGCGGTCGGCGCGTTTTCGCCGGCGAGCGACGTGATCCTGGACGCGGCGGAGCTGACGCGCCTGGCCCGGGTGCTGGAATTCTCCCGCCGCGCCACGCGCATCGTGCGCGCCGGTTTCCTCATCTCGGCCATTTACAACCTGATCGGCGTGGGCGTCGCGGCGGCGGGCCTGTTGCAGCCGATGGTCTGCGCCATTTTGATGCCCCTCAGCTCGGCCAGCGTGGTGTTCTTTGCGTGCGGTGCCACCACGTGGACGGCCCGCCGGATGGAGCTATTGGACCGGCCGCTGCCGGCCGCGCCTTGAAAGACCAAGCATGAGCGTCGTCCTCATTTTGATCCTGGCGAGCCTGGCGGTGGGGCTGGGGTTTGTCTGCGCGTTCGTGTGGTGCGTGCGCAGCGGGCAGTACGAGGACACCACCACGCCGTCCCTGCGGATTTTGACGGATGAGCCCCCGCCGAAAACCGGCGCAGCGAAAAAGAAATTGAAATGAACACAAACATAGAAACCTTCAAATATGACAACCGGATCGTGCGCGCCTTTGCCATCGCCACGGTCGTCTGGGGGATTGTGGGCATGCTGGTGGGCCTGCTCGCGGCGGCCGAGCTGTTCTTCCCCGGCGCGAATCTGAACTTCCAGTTCATCACCTTCGGGCGCATCCGGCCGCTCCACACCAACGCGGTGATCTTCGCCTTCGTGGGCAACGGCATGTTCATGGGCATCTACTATTCGCTGCAACGGCTTTGCAAGGCGCGCATGTTCAGCGATTTTCTAAGCTGGTTCAATTTCTGGGGCTGGCAGCTCATCATCGTGGGCGCCGCCGTCACCCTGCCGCTGGGCTTCACCACCAGCAAGGAATACGCGGAGCTGGAATGGCCCATCAAGGTGGCCCTCGCCATCGTCTGGCTGGCCTTCGCCGTGAACCTGTTCGGCACCATCGTCAAGCGCCGCGAAAAACACATGTACGTGGCCATCTGGTTTTACATCGCCACCGCTGTCACTGTCACCGTGCTCCACGTCACCAATTCCATGACCATGCCCGCCGGCTGGTTCAAAAGCTATTCGATGTACGCCGGCGTGCAGGACGCCCTGGTGCAATGGTGGTACGGCCACAATGCCGTGGCCTTCTTCCTCACCACGCCCTATTTGGGCCTCATGTATTATTTCCTCCCCAAGGCCGCCAACCGCCCCGTGTACAGCTATCGGCTTTCCATCATCCACTTCTGGGCGCTGGTCTTCCTCTATATCTGGGCCGGCCCGCATCATCTGCTTTATTCCGCCCTGCCCGACTGGGCGCAGTCGCTCGGCATGGTCTTCTCGCTGATGCTCATTGCACCGTCCTGGGGCGGCATGTTGAACGGCCTGCTCACCTTGCGCGGCGCCTGGGACAAAGTGCGCCAGGACCCCGTGCTGAAATTCATGGTGGCCGCCGTCACCGCCTACGGCATGGCCACCCTGGAAGGCCCGCTGCTCGCCGTCAAGACCGTCAACTCCCTCTCGCATTACACCGACTGGACCATCGCCCACGTCCACACCGGCGCCCTCGGCTGGAACGGCTTCCTGACGTTCTCCATGCTCTATTACCTCATCCCGCGCCTGTATAAAACCCAGCTCTGGTCCACCAAGCTGGCCAACTACCACTTCTGGATCGCCATGCTGGGCATGATCTTTTATGTGGTCCCGATCTACGTGGCGGGCATCACCGAGGGCCTGATGTGGAAACAGTTCAACCCGGACGGCTTCCTCCAATACCCGAATTTCCTGGAGACCATCGTCCACGTCGTGCCCATGTTTGAACTGCGCGCCATCGGCGGCACGCTCTACATCGCCGGCGTCTTCCTGATGGCCTACAACCTTTACCGCACCGCCCAAGCCGGGCAATTCGAGCCCGATACCGAGGCCCAGGCCGCCGCGCTCGAAAAGACCGCCCCGGTCCGGGGCCGGCCCTCCTTCCACCGCCTCCTCGAAGGCAAGCCGCTCTTCTTCACCGTGCTGGCCGTGGTGGCCATCCTCGTCGGCGGCCTCGTCGAGGTCATCCCCATGTACCTCATCAAGTCCAACGTCCCGACCATCGCCAGCGTCAAGCCCTACTCGCCCCTGGAAGTCCTCGGCCGCGACCTCTACATCCGCGAAGGCTGCCTGGGCTGCCATTCGCAAATGATCCGCCCCTTCCGCTCCGAAACCGAGCGCTACGGGGATTATTCCAAAGCCGGCGAATACGTCTATGACCACCCGTTCCTTTGGGGCTCCGAGCGCAAAGGCCCCGACCTCGCCCGCGTGGGCGGCAAATACCCGGACGCCTGGCACTTCAACCACATGGACGATCCCCGCTCCACTTCGCCCGGCTCCATCATGCCCCAGTATTCCTGGCTGCTCACCCAGCGACTGGATCGGGATGCCCTGCCCGCCCGCCTGGCCGCGCTCCGCCGCGTGGGCGTGCCCTACCCCGCCGACTACGAAAACGGCCCCGCCCAAAAGGACCTCGACACCCAGGCGGCCAAAATCGTCGCCAACCTGAAGCAAGGCTCCATCAACACGGCCCCGGATCGCGAGATCGTGGCCTTGATCGCCTATCTGCAACGTCTCGGCACGGACATCAAGGGCGCCCCCGTCGCCACGGCGGCCCAATAACCACGGAGAATCCTATGGAAGAAAAAGTCATTTGCGGTCTGGACGGCGTCGGCATCTATGGAATCATTTCCATCTGCATTTTCGTCGCCTTTTTCGCCGGCATGCTCCTCTGGGCCTTCACCAAGAAGCCCAATTACCTGGACAAGATGGGCCGCCTGCCGCTCGACAGCGGCGAGAAGGACCCGGCCGACCACCACCACCCCGACGCCTTATGAGCCACGATCCCAAAGACCCCCTCCTGCTCGAACACGACTACGACGGCATCCAGGAATTGGATAACAACCTGCCGCGCTGGTGGGTGTGGCTCTTTTACATCACCATCACCTTCTCGGCGGTCTATCTCATCTATTACCACGTCCTCCGCGCCGGCGATCTCCAGGCGCAAGAATACGAAAAAGAAGTGAAGGCCGGCGCCGCCCTCAAGGACCATGCCATAAGCCGCTTCGAGTCCGAGATCCCCACGCTGGCGCCCGCCACCGACGCCGCCGTGCTCGACGCCGGCCGCCAGACCTACGCCAAACTTTGCGCCCCCTGCCACCGCAACGACGGCGGCGGCCTCGTGGGACCGAACCTGACGGACAATTACTGGATTCACGGCAGCAATTATGTGGATACCGTGAAAGTCATCTGGGACGGCGTGCCGGCCAAGGGCATGATCACTTGGAAGACCCTGTTGAAGCCGGACGAAGTCCAGGCCGTGGCCAGTTACATTTACACGCTGCGCGGCGCCAAACTCGCCACGCCCGGCAAGCCCCCGGAAAACCAGCAGTCCACCCAGCCGGCCGCCCCCAGCCAGTTTGAATGACTTCGCCCATGACCCCGGAACCAACATCGTCCAAACCGAAAGCGGCGGACCGCGATTCCGCCGCCCAGGCGGTGGACTGGTCGAATTTCCGGGACCATCTCAGCACGGCCGACCAGCAGGGCCGGCGCCAATGGATGTATCCCCGCCGGGTCAGCGGCCACTTTTATCGTTGGCGCACCCGGTTTAGCTGGCTGCTGCTGTGCCTCATGCTGGCCGGCCCCTTCATCACCCTCAACGGCAATCCGCTGCTGCTGCTGAACGTGGTCGAGCGCAAATTCGTCGTGCTCGGCCAGATTTTCTGGCCGCAGGACATGATCATCTTCGCCATCGCCCTGCTGCTCGGCGCGGTGAGCATCGTCGTCTTCACCACCGCCTTCGGCCGGCTCTGGTGCGGCTGGGCCTGCCCGCAGACGGTCATGATGGAAATGGTCTTCCGCAAAATCGAATACGCGATCGAAGGCGACGCCCCCGCCCAGCGCGCGCTGAACCGCGCCCCCTGGACCGCCCGCAAACTGCTCCAAAAGGCGCTCAAACACGGCCTCTTCTTCGCCCTGTCCTTCCTGGTGGGCAACGTGCTCCTGAGCTACCTCATCGGCTGGCGGGAATTGCGGCGGATCATCACCGACCCGCCGGCCGAACACCTCGCCGGCCTGCTGCTCATGGCCGGATTTTCGCTGCTCTTTTACGGCATCTTCGCCCGGTTCCGCGAACAGGCCTGCACCTTTATCTGCCCCTATGGCCGGCTGCAGGCGCTGCTGGTGGATGAAAACACCATCCTGGTGGCCTACGACCACCGGCGCGGCGAAAAACGCGGGCCCTTCCGCCAGGGACAAAACTCCGCCGACCGCCGCCGCGCCGGCCTGGGCGATTGCGTGGCCTGCAACCGTTGCGTGGCCGTCTGCCCCACCGGCATAGACATCCGCAACGGCGTCCAGATGGAATGTGTCCAATGCACCGCCTGCATTGACGCCTGCGACAGCGTGATGGATAAAATCCGCGCGCCGCGCGGGCTCATCCGCTACGCGTCGCTCAACGGCCTCGAACGCCACGAAGCGCTCCGGTTCACGCCGCGCCTGGCCGGCTACGCCATCGTTCTGGCCGTGCTGGCGGCGGTGCTCGCCGCCCTGGTTTTCCTGCGCTCCGATGTCCAGGCCACCGTCCTGCGCACGCCCGGTTCCCTCTTCCAGCAGTTGCCCGACGGCCGGTTCAGCAACCTTTACACCGTCCGCCTCGTCAACAAAACCTCCCGCGAGCTGCCCGTGGAACTGCGTCTGGAAAACCTCCCCGGCACCCTGAGCGTCATGGGCGCCGGCAACCTCCTGGTGCCGCCCCAAAAGCTCTCGCAAGATTCCGTCCTCATCGAGCTGGACCCCTCCGTGATGAAATCCGGCAACACGCCGCTGGTCCTCGGGGTCTATTCCGGTGGCCGGCGGCTCCAAACCTTGAAAACGGCCTTCATCGGCCCGCGAAATTGACCATGAAAACCGAGTTTAATCCCTGGCCTTACGGCATCGTGGCCTTCTTCATCCTGCTGTTTTGCGGCATCACCACCGTGGTGGTCATCGCCGCCACGCACCAGGAAACCCTGGTCACCGATAATTATTACGAGCAGGAACTCAAGTTCCAACAGCAGATGGATAGCGCCGCCCGCGCCCGGCAATGCGGCGCCCGCGTGCAGCTCGAGCCCGCCGCCGGAAAACTGCTCGTGGCCGTGCCCGCCCCGCAACTGGCGCAACGGCTGTCCGGCACAATCCAGTTTTATCGCCCCTCCGCCCCGGACTTGGACCGCGTGGTGGCGCTGGCGCCCGGCGCCGACGGCTCGCAGCTCGTGGACATCTCCCGGCTGGCCGGCGGCCTCTGGCACGTGCGGGTAAAATGGAACGCCGGCGGCCAGGACTATTTTCTGGAACAAAAACTCACCCTCTAAAATGGAATTCGGCCTCGCCTTGGCCCTGGGACTGGTCGGCAGCCTGCACTGCGCGGCCATGTGCGGGCCGCTGTTGCTGGCGCTGCCGGCGCCGGCGGCCGGGCCGGGCCGGTTCGTGGCGGGCCGGGTGATCTACCAATTGGGCCGCCTCGCCACCTATTGCCTGCTGGGCGTCATTGCCGGCCTCCTGGGCCGCACGGTCCTCCTCGCCGGCTTCCAGCGTTGGCTCTCCATCGCGCTGGGCGTGGCCATCCTGGCCGGCTTCCTGGTTTCCCGCCAGGTCTCCGTCTCCGCGCCGGCCCTGTGGCTGGTGGGCCGATTAAAGCACGCCATGTCCGCGCAACTGCGACAGCGCGGCAGTCGGTCGCTGGCGCTGCTGGGCATGTTGAACGGTCTGCTGCCTTGCGGCCTGGTCTATGTGGCCCTGGCCGGCGCCCTGGCGCGGGGCGGGCTCATGGCTGGCACCCTTTACATGGCCCTGTTCGGCCTGGGCACCGTGCCGGCCATGTTGGCCATCGGCCTCTCCGGCCGGATGTTTCCCCTCGCCTGGCGCCTGAAACTGCGCGCGGCGATTCCCTTGGGCGTCTGTCTCGTCGCCGGCCTGCTGATCCTGCGCGGCCTGGCCCTGGGCATCCCCTACGTCAGTCCCGCCCTGGTGTCCGGCCTCCCCGCCTGCTGCGTCCATTGACTCCGCCACCGGGCATTCATTTGACGCCGCCGCCTTTGGACCGTAAGTTTTCCCCATGTTGAACGTCGCAGAAATCCATCCGCGCGGCGCCATGCCCGCGGAAAAATTCGAGCCCTTGGCGCAGGAAATCTTCGCGCTCAAAAAGCAGCTCAATGCCGTCATCCTGGCGCACAATTACCAGGTGCCCGAAATCCAGGACGTGGCCGATTTCGTCGGCGATTCCCTCGGTTTGGCCCAACAGGCCGCCGGAACCCGCGCCGATGTGATCGTGTTCTGCGGCGTGCATTTCATGGCCGAGACGGCGAAAATCCTCAACCCGGACAAAATCGTGGTGCTGCCGGACAAGGACGCCGGCTGCTCGCTGGAGGAAAGCTGCCCGGCCGACCAGTTGGCGGCGTTGCAGGCCACCAACCCCAATTTCTGGACGATTGCCTACATTAATTGCAGCGCGGCCGTCAAGGCGCTGAGCGACGTCATCGTCACCAGCGGCAACGCCGAGCGCATCGTGACCGCCGCCCCGCCCGGCCGCGACCTGCTGTTCGTACCCGACGAAAACCTCGGCCAGTGGGTCACCGAGCAAACCGGCCGCCCGATGACCTTGTGGAAGGGCAACTGCTACGCCCACGTGGAGTTTCAGTGCGGGAACATTTTGAACCTGCGCCGCCAGTGCCCCGATGCCAAGGTGGTGGTGCATCCGGAAAGCGTCCGCGCCGTCCGCGACCTGGCCGATGTCGTGGCCTCCACCGAGAAAATGATCACCTATTGCAAGACCGACCCGGCCCGGCGGTTCATCATCGTGACCGAATCCGGCATCATCCACCGGCTGCGGAAGGAATGTCCGGACAAGGAATTCCTCTGCGCGCCCACGTTCGACGCCGTGCGCGTGCCCACGGACCACTGCCGGTGCAGCGAGTGCAAGTACATGAAATTAAACACGCTGGAGAAGGTGCGCGACTGCATGCGGCGGCTCGCCCCGCGCGTCGAGCTGCCCCCGGATATCCTGCGGCGCGCCCGGTTGCCCATCGAGCGGATGCTCGAGATTTCCGCCAGGCCGGCGAACCACGGCCGTTGAGTCGTCCCCGCCCGCGTCAAAAAAGGCGCGGTCATCGAGCGGAAAACGCCCCCGCCAAATCCCTTCGCGTCTTGGACTGCGCCGGCAAAGCGCCAGCGGCGACGGCGCTTTCGCCCGCACGCGCGAGCCGCGAGTTTTTGAGGACCGTCGCCCGCGCGAAAGCGGCGTGGCGCTTCCCGCACCCGGACCGCGGCTGTGCCGCAGACCAGCCGCAGCAGCTTCGCAGAAATGACGGCGCCGGAAATACTCAACCCGGCTTGCGGACCCGACGCGCTGCGGCTGATCCCGCGCCACGCGGGACACAACCGCGGTCCATGACACCCCGCGCAATTCCGACGCGCCCGGCAAGGACTGAATCGAATCGTTGCGGGATCCCTATGTAACCTAATCGTAACATTGCTGCCGCACCCGGATGGTTTATGCTCCCCGCTTTAATGAAGACACTCATTTTCACGTTGCTCGCCTGCGTCGCGGCCATGGGCGCGCAAGCTCAACTCATCAACGGCGCCGGCTCTTCATTCGATTACCCGGCCTTCACCAAATGGTTTGAGGCGTACGCCGCGGTGGATTCCGCCACCCATTTCAATTACCAGTCGGTCGGCTCCGGAGCCGGACAGCAGCAGCTTGTCAAAGAGACGGTTGATTTTGGCGCTTCCGATGCGCCCATGACGGATGAAAACATGGCCCGGGGACGGGCCAAGATTCTGCACATCCCCGTCGTGGCCGGCGGCGTCGCATTGACCTATAACCTGCCCGCGGCCCCCAAGCTGAAGCTGGACAGCGACACCATCGCCAACATCTACCTCGGCAACATCAAAAACTGGAACGACGCCAAAATTGCCGCGCTGAACCCCGGCGTCGCGCTGCCCGATCTGGCCGTCATCCCCGTGCACCGCTCCGACGGCAGCGGCACGACGTTTATCTTCAGCGATTACCTGGCCAGCGTGAATCCGACGTGGTCGGGCACGGTGGGCAAGGGCATGGCCGTGAAATGGCCCGCCGGCATCGGCTTGGGCGCCAAGGGCAGCGAGGGCCTGGCCGGCCAGGTGAAGCAGATTTCCGGCGCGATTGGCTATGTGGAACTCGCCTATGCCGACAAAAACAAGATGACCTACGCCGACGTGAAAAACGCCGCGGGCCATTACGTTTCGCCCGCGCCCGATTCCGTAAGCGCCGCCATGGCCGCCGCCAAGGTGCCCGATGATTTCCGCTTCTCCATGGTCAACGCCCCGGGCGACAAGGCCTATCCCATCGCCGGCGCCAGTTGGGTGCTGATTTACCAGGAACAAAGCGACGCCGACCACGGGAAAAAACTGGTGGCCTTCCTGAAATGGGCGGTGACCGACGGCCAGAAACTGACGCCCGCGCTGGATTACGCGCCGCTGCCGGAGGAAATCCAGAAACGGGAACTGGAGTTGCTCAACACCATCAAATATTAACCCGCGATCCCGGCCGGGCCGCCGCCGGACCGCGGCCGCACGCCGGGACCGGACGCTCCCGAACCGGACCGCGCCGAACCCCGCATATGGGCAAACCTATTCTCAGCCATTTTGGCGACCGCGCTTTCAAGGGCTTGACCATGGCGATGGCGCTGTCGGTGTTTGTGCTGATTGTGCTGGTCGGTTTCGAGCTGGCGCACGGTTCGACCCTCGCCATGCGCACGTTCGGCTGGCGGTTCCTCATCAGCAGCGATTGGGACCCGGTAAATGAAAAATTCGGCGCCGTGCCGTTCATTTTCGGGACGCTCGTGTCCTCCGCCATCGGACTGCTCATCGCCGTTCCCCTCAGCATTGCCACGGCGGTCTATCTCACCGAATTGGCGCCGCTGTGGCTTCGCCAGCCGCTGACCATCTTCATCGAATTGCTCGCGGCCGTGCCCAGCGTCATTCTGGGCCTCTGGGGCATCTTTGTCATGGTGCCCTGGCTGCGCGGACATCTGTTTCCGGTCCTCCAGCAGGGACTCGGGTTCATCCCCTTGTTTCAGGGCCCGATCTTCGGGCCCAGCGTGCTGGCCGGCGGCATCATCGTCGCCATCATGATCCTGCCCATCATCACCTCCGTCTCGCGTGAAATCCTGCGGTCCGTCCCCGGCCTCCAGCGCGAGGCCGCCTTTGCCCTCGGCGCCACGCGCTGGGAGGTCACCCGCATCGCCGTGTTGAGCTACGCCAGGAAAGGCCTCTTCGGCGCCGTCATCCTCGGCCTCGGCCGCGCCTTGGGCGAAACCATGGCCGTCACCATGGTCATCGGCAACAGCCCGCAGATGGTCAAATCGCTCTTCGCCCCCGGCTACACGCTCGCCAGCGTCGTGGCCAATGAATTCAGCGAGGCCACCACCGACACCTATGTCAGCGCCCTCTTTGAAATCGGCCTGGTGCTCCTGGGTGTCACCGTGCTCGTCAACGCCCTCGCCCAACTCCTCTTGAAAACCTTCGCCGGCCCGGCGGGAGGCTCCCCGCGCTGATCATGACGGCCACCAACCATCAGTGGCGCAAGGCCAAGAACGTCTTGATGCAGACGATCGCCTGCGTGTGCGCCGTGCTGGTGATTCTCCCGCTGCTGCTGGTCTTTTTTCATCTCGTGTCCCAGGGCGCCAGCTCCATCAACTGGGCCTTCTTCGTCGAACTGCCCAAGCCCGTCGGCGAGCTCGGCGGCGGCATGGCCAATGCCATTGCCGGCACCTTCCTGCTCATCACCCTCGCCTCGCTGGTCGGCGTGCCCGTCGGCGTCCTGGGCGGCGTCTTCCTTTCCGAATACAGCCATCACCGGCTCAACTGGTGGATCCGCTTCACGGCCGACGTCATCAACGGCGTGCCCTCCATCATCTGGGGCATGGTCGTTTACGCCCTCATCGTCGTGCCCATGAAGGGATTTTCCACGCTGGCCGGCGGGGTCGTCCTGGGGCTCATCATGATCCCCCTCATCATGCGCACCACCGAGGAGGTTCTCCAACTGGTCCCCAACGGCTACCGCGAGGCCGCGCTCGCCCTGGGCGTCTCCCAGTGGCGCATGATCACGCAGATCGTCGTCCGCACCGCCATGAAGGGCATCGTCACCGGCGTGCTCCTCGCCGTGGCCCGCATCGCCGGCGAAACCGCCCCCCTGCTCTTCACCGCCTTTGGCAACGCCTACTGGACCCGCCACCTCACCGAGCCCATCGCCGCCCTGCCCCTCCAGATTTTCAATTACGCCATTTCCCCCTACGACGACTGGCACCGCCAGGCCTGGGCCGGCGCCCTGGTCTTGATTTTGCTCGTCAGCACCATCAACATTGGCGTGCGCGTGCTGACCCGCGACCGCTTCAGCCAGCGCAGTGCGTGATTTTCCGACCATGGCCGCCATTTCACAACCAATGTCGAACCCCCCTCTGGAACCCAAACCCAGCGCGGCGCCGGCCCTCACCGTCCGCGGACTCTCGATCTTTTTCGGCCGCCACGCCGTGCTCAAAAACGTCAACATTGACATCGCCGCCCGCGCCGTCACCGCCATCATCGGCCCCAGCGGCTGCGGCAAGTCCACCTTCCTCCGCGCCATCAACCGCATGCATGAGCTCAATCCCGAGGCCCGCATGGAAGGCGAAATCCGCCTCTTCGGCGACGACATCTATTCCCGCGACGTCGAGCCTGTCGTCGTCCGGCGCCGCGTCGGCATGGTCTTTCAAAAATCCAACCCCTTCCCCACAATGACCATCGCGGAAAACGTCACCGTGGGCCTGCGCTTGAACGGCATCCGCGACCGGCGCACCCTCGTCGAGCGCACCGAGGAATCCCTCCGCATGGCCGCCTTGTGGGACGAGGTCAAGGACCGCCTCAACGCCCCGGCCCTCAGCCTCTCCGGCGGCCAGCAGCAGCGCTTGTGCATCGCCCGCGCCCTGGCCGTCCAGCCCGAGGTGCTGCTCATGGATGAACCCGCCTCCGCCCTCGACCCCCTCGCCACCCAGAAGATCGAGGACCTGATCATCGAATTGAAACGGGACTACACGATCGTCATCGTCACCCACAACATGCAGCAGGCCGCCCGGTCATCCGATGCCACGGCTTTCTTCTACCTGGGCGAGCTCGTCGAGTTTGGCCCCACCACCAAAATTTTCACCAAGCCGACGCAAAAACGCACGGAGGATTACGTGACGGGCCGGTTCGGTTGAGCTATGATGGTATTGGATTCAGTCTATGGACAATCATTTCGAGATGGGTTTGGACGAGTTGCGACAGCGGCTGCTGCTGATGGCCAGCCGGGCGGAAACCGCCGTCAACAAATCGGTGCAGGCGCTCATGCAACGCAACTACGATCTCGCCCTGAAAGTGCGCGAAGAAGACGACATCATAGACCAGTATGAGATAGAAATTGATGATCTGGCCATCCAGTTGTTGACCAAGGCGCCCCTGGCCAGCAACCTGCGCCTCGTGACCGTCGCCATGAAGGTTTCCCAGAACCTCGAACGCATCGGCGACGAGGCCACCAAAATCTCCAAGCGCGCGCGCGACCTCGCCCAGGAACCCCCCGTCAAAATCGTCCTCGACCTTCCGCGCCTGGCCGGCCTGGCCCTCGCCATGGTCAAGGACTCGCTGGATGCCTTCGTGCAACGCGATCCCGCCATCGCCCGCACCATTGTCCCCCGCGACAAGGAAGTGGACGCGCTGAACCGCGAAATGCACAACGCCCTCGCCCAGCACATGATGGAGCATCCCGATACCATCGCCCGCTGCCTGCATTGGATTGTGGCCGCCAAGAGCCTCGAACGCATCGCCGACCACGCCAAAAACATCGCCGAGGAAGTCGTTTATCTCTGCGAGGCGCAGGACATCCGGCACAACCTCAAGAAAGAAGCGCCGCCCTCAGCGGCCGTTTGAGTGGAGTTTTACGCCCGCTCTCAACGGGCAACCCGCCAGGAACTGCTCGGCCGTCATTCGCCGTCCCCCCTCCCGTTGCAACTCCAGGATGCGCAGCCCGCCCGCCCCGCAGCCCGCCACGATGCCCGTCTTGTCCGCCGACCACACGACTCCCGGCGGTCCGTCTTGAACCACCACTTCCGCCCGCCAGATCTTCAGCAGTTGCGGCTTGGACCCCGTCTCCCAAAATGTGAATGCCCCCGGCCACGGCGTGAACGCCCGCAGGCGGTTCCAGACCTTTTTCGCCGGCCAGTTCCAATCAATCCGCCCGTCCTCCTTCTTGATCTTGGCCGCATAGCTCGCGCCCTCGGCGGCCTGCGGTTGCGGCGTGATTTTGCCCGCCACGTAAGCCGGGAGGGTTTCCGCCAGCAACTCCGCCCCCAGCGCCGCCAGCCGGTCGTGCAGCCCCTGGGAATCATCCGCCGCCAAGATCGGCGTGCGCCGCACCGCCAGCACCGGCCCCGTGTCCAGGCCCGCGTCCATCTTCATGATCGTCACGCCCGTCTCCGGCTCCCCCTCCGCGATGGCCCACTGGATCGGTGCGGCGCCCCGGTATTTGGGCAGCAGCGAAGTGTGGACGTTCACGCAGCCGTGCCGCGGCAGGTCCAGCAGCCGCTGCGGCAAAATCTGGCCGTAAGCCACCACAACCATCAGGTCCGGTTGGAGCGCCGCCAACTGCTGCGCAAAGGCCTCGTCGCGCGCCTTCCGCGGCTGCAACACCGGCAGGCCGAATTTCTCCGCCAGCACTTTCACCGGCGAAGGCGTCAGCTTCAGCTCCCGGCCCTTCGGCTTGTCCGGCTGCGTCACCACCGCCGCCACCGAAAAATCCTTCGCCCCCGCCAACCGTTCCAGGCTGGCGCACGACAATTCCGCGGTGCCCATGAAGATGATTTTCATCGCCCTAAAGCCGGTTACCGCAGCTTGACGACGTGCCGGAGGATTTTGGAAAAGGTCTCCGGCGGCGTGCCATCGGTGTTGATGCGATGGACAATTTCCTTTCCGTAGAATTTCAGCACCGGCAAGGTTTCCGCCTCGTAGGTCTTCAGCCGCGCGCGGATGATCTCAATGTTCGCGTCGTCCAGGCGATTGTCCTTGAGCGCGCGCCGCTGCATCCGGGCCACGAGATTCTTGATATTGGCGCTGCACAGGTAAAACACCGCCGCCACCTTCACAAACTTTTGCAGCATTTTCGCCTGTTTCAGGTTGCGCGGTATTCCATCCAGCACCAGCGTGTCCGTGGCCGCATGAAACCGCCCGGAGGCCACGAGCCCCTGCACATACTGCTGCCACAGTTCAATCGTCGGCTCGTCCGGCACCAGCTCGCCCCGGCCCGAATACTCCACAAACACCTTCCCCAGCGGGGTCTCCGGACTCAAATGGCGAAACACCTCCCCGCAACTGCAATGCAGGTATCCCGGAATGGCCCCCAGGATCTTGCCATGGGTGCCCTTGCCCGAACCGGGCGCGCCAAACATGAGAATCGTCCGGTATTTCACGCGGCTTTGGGAATCAGTTTGATCTCCTGGATACTCGAGAACGGCACCGTCACCTGCCCGTTCGGCGTCTCCAATATCGCCTCCAGCGCCGCCAACTGCTTGATGGATTCCACGGCTATGGTTTCCTTCGCCGTCTTGATCTGCATCGAAAAGGTCTTGCCCTCGCCCTTGGGCTCGCCAATGAACCCCGCAAACCGCGTCTCAATGAACCGCCGGTTCAGCGTGAATTTGCCCCGCGCAAACACCTGCGGCTCCGGCTGCTTGACCTCCGGTTCCGTCTGCCAGGTCGGCACCACCTGGATGTCGCCGGAGGCCGACGACGGCACGTTGCCGGCCGGCGCCGCGCCCGCACCCGTCGCCGACGGGCTGCTCTGCGGACGGGCACCCGCTGCGGGCGCTGCCGCTGGCGCCGCCGTGGCCGGCGCACCGCCGCTTGCCGCCGGCTCGGCCGGCGCCGCTTCTTCCGCCGCATCCGACTGCTCCCGCTGACACAGGAAAATGATTGGCCCCGCCACCGGCAGCACCGCCGCCACCCCCATCACCAGCGGCACCGGCTTGCCCCGCACCACCGCGATTTCAAACGCCGCGTAAAGATTCGTCGCGTACACCACCAGCAGGAGGAACAGCCCCAGCGACGATTCAAACAGCCCGCCGATCAGCGACGGGTGCTCCGGCAGCACCATCCGGCTCACCGCGTTCACCTTGATTTCCGGCTTGGCCGGACGTTCCGCAGCCGAGGGCTCAATAAACGGTTCCACGAAGCCCCGATACTTGGGAATCCCGGCCAACTGCTTCAGCGCGTCCTGCGAGAATTGCGCCCACAGCAGGTTCGTATAATTGTCCCCGGGCGTGCGGACCATCACGCCGCTGTCGTCGGATTTCACAATTTCGCCGGTCACGGACGTGCCATCGGTCAGCGTCAACGTCTCCGCCGCCAGCACACACGCCGTCAAACCCAGCCAAAGGCTGAAAAAAACCAGGAACTTTCGCACGACGATTTTCTAGCAGACACCACGCCCAGACGAAAGCAAATTCAACCGGGCTTATTCAGGCATTAGTTCGTTTTCGAGCCTGCCAGCACCCGCCCATCCATCGTCCGCAACCGCCACCCGGACCGGTCCGTGATGATCGTCACCGCCCCCGCCGTCCGCGTGTAGAGCACCGGCAGCTTCGCCCGGTCCAGCCGCTCCCGCAGCGGCCGCCCCGCCCGGCGCCCCGCCGGCAGCTCCGCATCCGCAATCACCACCACCTGCGGCCGCACCGCCGCCAGCAACGCGTCGCACACCGGCTCGCCTTCGTCCGGCAGCCCGGCAATCGCAATCTCCGCCCGCAAATCATTCGTCTGCGCCAGCAGTTCACTCTGCCCCGCCCGGCTCAAATCCGACAGCAGCAGGATTCGCGTCCCGTGAAAATCCCCGCGCAGCACCAGCGCCGCGTCGCCGGCCCGCGAAACATTCTCCGTGGCCGCCGGAAACAACACCCGCCAGCAGCCATTCGTGTCGCCCCAATGCAAAATGTGATGGCGCGAACCCTGCCCCCGGCCTCCCGGCGCCCCCTCGCCGGCTTCAAACCGGGCCACCGCATCCCGGTATGCCGCAGACCGGAACTGCACCCCGCTGGTCCACAGGCCGCCGACGCCGAAGAGGTCATCCGCCAACCCCGCTCCGCCGAAATTGCGCGCGCTGCCATCGGCCAGCACCAGTCGCGGCAGCGAATTCACGCCCTGCCCGCGCAAATAATCTTTCAGCGTGAAGCTCACCGCGTCCTCGCTGCCGCAATTGATTAGACATTCATTATCCCGCCCGCCGCCGGCCACATACACCGCGTGTCCGCCCCCCAGCGGCAGCACCGTCAGGTGCGTTTCCCCGCGCGCGGCCTGCCAGTGCCAGCCGTAACCGGCCGCGATGACCAGCAGCACCGCCGCGCTGGCCAGTTTCCGCCGCCGCGTCCGAAACCACCCGCTGAACGCCGCGATGATGACCCCGTAATACAGCGCCACCGTCGCCAGCGACGGTTCCGCCACATAACAATACGCCCCCGGCAGCCGCGCCGCCTCCACGCTCACCCACGTCATCGCTGACATGAAAAACCACGCCGCGTGATTAAACAGCTCCGTGCACCATGGCAGCCAGTGCCCGCACAGGAGCGACCCGAGATTCGCCATGAGCGCGAACGCCCCCAGCGGCACGGCGACCATGTTTGCCGGCGTGGACACCGGACTGAAAAGATGAAAATACTTCGCCGCCAGCGGCGCCGCCCCCACCCACGCCACGAACGACAGCCCGCAAAAATGCGCCAGCCGCCGCGCCCAGACCACCCCGGTTTTCCGCCAGCCCGGCACCAGTTCAGCCGGCAGCAGCGGATCCGGCGCCAGCCACCGGGCGATCAGCGCGTCCGAGAATTCATTCACCGGCGGCAGCAGCACCCCAATCACCAACACCACGAAAAATGAAAGCTGAAAGCCCGCCTCCAACAGTTGCCTCGGGTCCGCCACCAGGATGATGATCGCCGCCGCCGCCAGCGAATTCAGCAAATCCACCGGCCGCCTGGCCATCCAGCCCCCAATGACGATCGTCATCATCACCGACGCCCGCATGGCCGAGGGCTCCCAGCCCGTCGCCGCCGTGTAAAACCAGAACAGCGGAATCGCCAGCGCCCCGCACCCGGCCCGCGGCAGCCGCAGCATCCGGAACAACATCACCAGCATGCCGCTCACCAACGCAATCCGCAGCCCATCGATTGCGAATAAGTGCATCGTACCCGCCCTCAGATAGGGTTCGCTGATGTCCCCGGTGAATGCCGTCCGCCAGCCCAGCGTCATCGCCCACAGCAACCGCAGTGGTTCGTCCTCCGCCGGCAGCCCCAGCGCCAGCGTGCCCCGCGACCAGTTCAGGAACCGGTCCGTCAAGGGGGCCTTTCCCCGGCGCGGCTCCAGGATTTTCCAGTCGTTCGTGGACTCCACCCGCACCTGGTAATAAATTCCCCGCGTCTCCAGGTAATCCCGAAAATCGAACAGCCCCTCCGCCACCGGCAACGGCGGTTGCGCCGCCACCCCGGCCACCTCCACCCGCTGCCCCGCGAAATACTCCGGCCCCAGCACGGCCGGCGTGCTCACCACCACCTCGCCCGCCGCCGGCTGAAAGTCGCCTTCCCGCCGCAGCTCGCCCACGCGCACGCGCGCCACGCTCCGCCATTTCTCCCGCCCGTCCCGCTCGCTGATTTTCAGCCGGGGCGTCTCCGCCAGCACGCCCCGCACCGTCGCCACCGCCGGCTCGCCGCCCAACAGCACGCGCAAATCCGCCGGCGACACCACCGCCGTGCGCACGGCAAAATTGGTCCACCCCGCCGCGAGCAGCAACGGCCACAGGAGAATCCCACGAACCTTACGGAAGATCAGCATGCCCGCCAGCAGCACCGCCAGCCCGCCAAACAGGAACGCCAGCCCTGGATGAAACCATTGCGCCGGCAGCACGCCCAGGCCATAAGCCGCCACCACCGCCACCAGCGGATGTTTCCGCGTGAAGCTCACTTAACCCAAGCCCCCACGCGAAGCCATGGCGCCAGATGCTTCATAGGTTTATTCCGTTCTGATGCCGCCATTCAACCAACTCCCGCCCCGCCCGCAACTGAAAAAAACAATCGCACCCGCCCCCAATCCCCGCTTTGCCCCACTCGCCCCCGCAATTCCGACGCGCCCGGCAACCCCGTTCGCGTCTTGGACTGCGCCGGCAAAGCGCCAGCGGCGACGGCGCTTTCGCACGCGCGCGCGGGCCGCGAGCTTTTGAAGTCCGTCATACGCACGAAAGCGGCGTGGCGCTAAAATTCATGGTGGACAACATTAATCCACCCTTGCTAGGGTCGCTTCCAGTGAAAGAATCAGGCTGCGAAATCCCGGGAACAGGCTGCGAAATCCGCCGCCCGTTCGGTGCGATTCGCTGCTCTCCGCACTGTCCAATTGATCTGACAAGCAACTTCAAAGCCACCGACGGCTTCACGCTGATCGAGTTGCTGGTTGTGATCGCTGTCATTGCCATACTCGCCGCATTGTTATTGCCGGTCTTGAGTCGTGCGAAAGCCAACGCACAGCGAACGGTCTGCCTGAATAACCTGCGGCAAATCAACCTGGGAGTGCGAATGTATTCGGACGACTCAAATGACAAGGCGCCCCAACCCGCCGTTGCGGTTTCGAATCCGTACGCTGGTTACCGGGAACTGATGAAAAGCTATGTGGGTATGGGAGGCACATCCTCCAATCAAGGCAAGTTGTTCGCTTGCCCAGCCGACACTTTTTATTGCGATTATTTCCTGGGACATTATCCGTCTTCCGCTCCCATGGTGGGATATGTGTCAGGGAACATCTGGGCCCGCCCCGATTGTGACTATTCAAGTTATGCCTTCAACGCGGGGAATCTGATCGCCGACAATGTGAGCCCAAACGGCAGGCCGGGCATTGCCGGTGTGCCCCTCGGTTTCATCAAACACCCCGCGAGGACGGCTGTGGTGGCCGAGGTGTCGGCCTTCGTTCCGTTTTCCTGGCACACGCCGAAGCGGCCTCCGTACGTTCTTTCCAACCTCATCTTTGACAATGCTATGAACATGATTAGTTTCGTGGACGGGCATGTCAGCTATGTCAAGGTGTTTTGGAAAGCTTCCTGGCCGCTAACCTCCAGTTACGATCCGCCAGGGGGCTATGCCGGCAATTACGATCCACCGGATGGCTATGAGTACCAGTGGAGCGCAAATTGATTTGCTGTTCGCGTCGTCGCGGAACGAGGTGCGGCGTCAAGCGCCTGCCAAGTGGTAATTTAAAAACGCTTGAACAAGTTTCGTGATGGTGGGTCGAACCTTCGATGAACATTACCGCCGTCCGCGTCCGCCACTGGTGGCAACAGGAAATCCGTCCTTTGCTGATTCTTGCCCTGGTGCTGTTTTCCATCCGGTCCTCCTTGGCGGACTGGAATGACGTGCCGTCCGGCTCCATGCAGCCAACGATTCTGGTGGGCGACCGCATTTTCGTAAACAAGCTGGCTTATGATCTCAAGCTCCCGTTCACCACCTGGCACCTGGCCGAGTGGGCGAATCCGCGGCGGGGCGACATTGTGGTGTTCTTCTCGCCCCACGACGGCACCCGGCTGGTGAAACGCGTGGTGGGCTTGCCGGGCGACACGGTCGAATTGCGGAACGAGCAGTTGCTCATCAACGGCACCCCGGTTGATTACACCCCGTTGAGCGCGGAGTTATCGGACCAGTTGCCCACGGCGGAGCGGCCGGGCAGCGAATTCGCGACGGAGAAATTGCCCGGCCACGACCATGTGGTCATGGCCAGGCCCAGCCTGCCCGCCAAACGGACCTTTGGACCGGTGGCGGTGCCCGCGGACTCCTACTTCATGATGGGCGACAATCGGGACAACAGTTTTGATTCCCGGTATTTTGGCACCGTTGAACGGCGGCGGATCGTGGGCCAGGCGACAACCGTCATGTTATCGCTCAACCGGGATGATTATTGGATGCCGCGGCTGCAACGCACCTTGAGACCGCTGGATTCGACGACGAAGTAGCGAGTGGAGACATGCCGTAAATTCGTCCTGCCGGAACACCGTAGATTCAACCGGCCAACCAGACGTTTTGCCGGCAGTACGCACCTCCATCTATTAGGGCCGCAGGCCCGTCATGTTACAGCCCGGGCTGAAGGGCCGGGTTGTCCGTCCCCGCGGATTCTCCAAGGCCTGTAAGGCCGCCACTTTATGTCACAATCCCTCGCCAACCTTGTGATCCACCTCGTGTTTAGCACGAAGGGACGTCGCCAGCTTTTGCGTGATGAAGAGCGAGGCCAGCTTCACGCCTACATCACCGGTGTCCTCAAGAACCATGATTCATCGTTGATTGAGATCAATTCCGTTCGTGACCACGTCCATATTCTGTTTAGGCAATCGAAGAACCACGCGCCGGCAAAGATCGTTGAGCAGGTGAAAACCGCCTCGTCGGCTTGGATCAAGACTCTTGACGCGTCGTATTCGGATTTCGCGTGGCAGAGCGGCTATGGCGAGTTTACTGTCAGCCCAATGCACATCGAACCGGTGCGGAACTATATTCGTAATCAGGCGGCGCATCACACGCGGGAGGATTTTCAAACGGAGTTTCGGCGGATTTGCGAGAAGAATGGCGAACGGTTGAACGAACGTTACGCGTGGGATTGAATTTGATTTTTGAATTGGCGTAGTGGTTCCGGCCTTACAGGCCTGGCAGGTTTTTGGGTGACGGGTTCCTGGGCCTTCAGCCCAGGCTATAACATTGCGGGCTTTCAGCCCGCGCACACAGTCATGACGCCGTCTGCCCGGCACCGCCATGCCACAGCCAGAGCAGCAGCAAACCCACCCGGAGGGAGCCAGGACGGGCACCATCCCGCCTGCTCCTTTCGGTTCCAAATTGGAGCCCCGGCAACATCAGCCCGCAACGCGCTGGAACCAGATGTCAGACAGGTCGGATCGCCGCGCGCGGTCCGATTCAAGTGTAATTCATAATACTACAATCTGAAGTTCCTTCAATTTGCTCAACCATCTGACGATTTTTTCGCAATAAATCACGTAAATGGTGTGGTTTTCAGGATTATTTGGAGCTTATATCCGTTTCTAAACCTAACGCAAAGGTGATTATTTGTTTGACAAACTATTTTCTTTTGCTTTATTTGTACTACATCATTTCCCCCAGCCGATGCGTGATTGCGCGCTTTTGAGTCGGAAAATGGCTGTGGACAATCAGTTGTGCCGGAAACCTGAAAAACTGAAACGAGTCATGAAAATCAAAACCGTCTCTAAAAACACCAGCGCAGGCAGTCAACTATGTCGTTTGGGGAAACGCGCCGTATTCAGCGCGATCTGCGGGCTGGGCCTTTGGTCCAGCGCCTCCGGCCAGACGGTCCTCCTGCTGGATCTCGGCAGCAACGAGTCGGCGGCGAATGCTCCGGATTTTACCAAGGTAGGGCTTAACAATTATTCCTGGAACAATGGCACCTACTACGAATGGGATTATGTCGCGGGCACCAGTTTCACGCTTTCGATGACCAATGTCGGCGACTGGTCGCCGGGAAGCGAATCGCTGGCCAGTGACGGGTTTTATAATCTGTCCGCCACCGGCCCCGCTTATTTCACCTTGAGCGGGCTGCCGGCGGGCCAGACGGTGACGATTTATGCCTGCTATGGTTGGGATGGAGCCACCCGCGGCGCGGTAATGGAATATGGGGGCGAAACGAATATCATCAGCAACCCGGGCACCACCGCCAACCCCGGCACCGCCACGCTGCAAAACCTGGGCCGGGCCCTGGTGGATGCGAATGGCTCGGTGAACGGCCGCTGGTATGGTCAGACCGGCTTTGACAGCGAGGGCCAGGTGGGGGCAATGATTTTTGACGTCGAGCCCTGCCAGCCAGTGCTCACGCTGAATGGAGCGAATCCGATGATCATTCCCATCAACTCCACTTTTACCGATCCGGGAGCCACGGCGGTGGAATCCTGCTCCGACACCGCGCTCACGGTCACCACCACCGGGAGGGTGACCAACACGGTTCTCGGCACGTACACCTTGACTTACAGTGCGCTGGCGGATGGCATCAACAATTCCATCACCCGCACGGTCAATGTGGTGAGCAGCGATTTTCTTAACCTGGATCTGGCGGAAAACGGCAGTGGCGTGCCCACGCCCGCCGGTTTCAACCGCCTCAATTGGTATGGCAACAACATGAGTTTTGCCGGCGAGCAGAGCGTTGCCGGGGGCGCTTATACGGTGGCGTTCACGAACATCAGCGGCACCTGGAGCCCGGGCGGCACCACCCTTGACAAGGACGGTTTCTATGAAAATGCCGGCCAGACAGCGGGTTTCTCGGTGTCCGGCCTGCCCACCGGAAGTTTGGTCACGTTATACGCCTGCTGGGCGTGGGATGGAGCCGCCAATGCGGCCACGATTACCTATGCCGGATCGGCCACCACGCTCGCGGTGGGGTCGGGCATCACGGATCCATCGAGCACCACGTTGCAAAATGTCGGCACGGCCGTGGCTGACAGCAGCGGCACGGTGAGCGGCACTTGGACGGGGGGAACGCATCAGGGTCAAGTGGGGGGCATGATATTCGGCATTCAAGCGCCCGTCGGCCATAGCCTCTCGGTTTTGCCGCCCGGCTTCACCAATAACTGCCCGGCGGCGGTAACCTTCACCGCGGCGGCGGAGGCCGGCGCCAATTTGCAATGGTATAATAATCTTAATCAGCCCATATCCGGCGCCACCAACGCCTCGCTTGTCTTGACCAATTTGCATCCGTCCGCCAGCGGCAATTTCGAGGTGGTGGCTTCCGGCGCCGGCTGGTCGGTCACCAACCTGGTGCCCGTCAGCATTATTGATGTCGCCGCGCCCGTCATGACGATGAACGGCAATGCCACCATGTTGGTGCCGCTGAACAGCCGGTGGGTTGACCCGGGCGTAACCGCGTTTGATGTCTGTGCCGGCGGCAGCCTGACCGTGAGCATGAGCGGCACGGTGGATACCAGCGCGGCCGGAGAGTACGACCTGACGTATTCGGCCACGACGGGCGATGGCGTGCCGGGCAGCTTGACCCGGGCGGTCATCGTGATTGACCCCGCCAATCTCCAACCGGACGTGCAGGTGGCACTGGACTTCCAGTCCTTATCCGACTACCAAGGCACTGCGAGCGGCTTCACCGCGCTGCAACTGTTTGACATCTCTTACGGCTTGTTTGGCAGCACTTCCGTCCAGGACCCCACCGGCAGCGGTCTCGGCTACACGTTGAATTTCGGGAATATCAGCTCCTGGGACCAGTCGCCTTACCTGGGTTACAATGATATTTCGACGGCTGGTTTCTATAACTACGGCGGCAATCCGGCGACTTTCTCATTGACCGGTTTGCCCACGGGCATGCAGGTGCAAATCTATGCAGTCTATGGCTGGAACGGGCCGGCCGACGCCGCCCAGATTATCTACGGCGGCGCAACCAACCAATTGACCACTGGCATCACGACCAACTCGCCAAACCCGCCCACCGAAGCTGACTTTCAGTTGGTGGGGTCGGCCGTGGTGGTGGATGGCACGGTCAGCGGCATCTGGTATGGTCCCACCGGCCCCACCTCGGAAGGTCAAATCGGTGGCATGATTATCAACCTCCAGTCCGTGCTGGTCCATGATGTGGCGGTTACTCCCGCCGTGACCATGCCGCTGTGCGGCAGCAACGTCACCTTTGTGGCCAGCGCCGCCGGTTATGGGCCGTTCACTTATCAGTGGTACGACAACCACACCAACCTGATTACCGGCGCCACCAACGCGACCTATACGTTGGCGAACGTGCGGGCAACCAACGCGGGCAATTACACGGTGGTGGTGCATAACCTCAACAACGCCGGTGCCGCGACCAACCTGGTGTTCATCGAGGGAGTCTCGGATTCAGGAGCGCCGGTGATGACGCTCAACGGCTTGAATCCGGCCAATGTCTTGGTGAACAGCGGTGCGTATGTGGATGCCGGGGCCACCGCGTATGATCTTTGCGGCGAGGCGTTCGTGCCCGTCCATTCCAACAATGCCGTGAATGTCGCGGTCGTGGGCTCCTATACCGTGACTTATACCGCAACGACCGGGAACGGCAATCCCGGCAGCATCACGCGCACGGTGAATGTGGTCCCCAACCAGACGCTGGACCTGGACTTCGCGCCGACGGGTGAAGTGGAGCCCGCTCCCGCTGGCTTCACCAAGATCCAGAACGGGGCGGCGTTGACGCCTGGAAATTACGATTTCCCCGCGGTGGCGGGCTCGCTCTTTGACCTGAGCTTCACCAACATCGGCAGTTACAATACCGCCAATACCAATGAGCCGCTGACGACGGACGGGTTTTATTCTTATGCGGCGGACGGGCCGGCTTACTTCACCCTGGGCAGTCTGCCGCCAGGCTCGAAAGTGGCGCTCTATGCGATTTATGCCTGGGATGGCGCGCCCAAGTACGCAGACGTCTTTTTCGGCGGCACCAATGTTCAAATTGTTTACACCACGGACCCCGGCACGGCTCCGACTTTGAGCAGCTTTACGCGCATTGGAGCGAGCATGGTCGGTTCGAGCGGGACGCTGGGTGGTTATTGGCAGGGACCCGGCGGGCCCAACACCGAAGGCCAGGTGGGCGCCATGGTAATCATGATCGGAACCAATACCCCGCCGCGGGCCGTTCCCATGTCCCTGAACGCGACCAACGGTGTGCCGGCCACGTTGCAGATGGTTGGCAACCCCGCGGGGCCGAGCGACCCGGACGGTGATCCGCTGACCGTGACAGCGGTGCAAAGTCCGACACCCCACGGTGGCTCGGTGATCAATGGCGGAACCGGCGTCACCTATACGTCCGCGGCCGCGTTTGCCGGCACGGATACGTTCACTTATTCGGTAGGCGACGGCTTTGGTGGATTTGCCACCAATCTCGTTACGGTTTCCGTGGCGGCCTTCGTGGCCAACAACCCCACGAATATTACCTTCGGCGTCAGCGGCTCCACGCTCAAGCTGGACTGGCCGGCGGATCATTCGGCGTGGATTCTCCAGGCCCAAACCAACGGTCTCTTGAGCAACAACTGGTTCGACGTGGGCAGCGGCGGCGGGACGAACGCAGCCATCAGCATCAATCCGTTGAACAAGACGGTGTTCTATCGCCTGCGCCATCCGTGATTGGCGGCGGGAGTTTCGCGGATTGCCTTGGAGCCTTTCTGAAAATTGAAAGGGGGTCGGCGGCCGGGGATTTTGGCTGTGGCCCAGGCGGCAAGAGCCGCCCATCCCCGCAGCGGGCTGGCAGAATCGAGCCAACGCCGGTCACAGCCAAAAGACCTGCCGCCGGAGAGTTTGCGCGAAGAGCCGGTTTGCCTTTCCATGAACCTGGAAAACATTCAACATTCGACAATCAACTTCCAACCCTGAACGAAGGCAGCAGCGCGAGCCCCTTCGATATTGGGCGTTGAATGTGGAATGTTGAATGTTTCTTTTGCAGTCCAGGGGTTCAATGCGCGAACGCTTTAGGGGAAATCTCACCCCGCCCGGGATAGTTTCCGCCGCAGCCAGGACACCGTCTGCCCGGCGCCGCCATGGCACAGCCAGAGCAGCAGCAAACCCATCGCGCCGCCCGACGTGTCAATCATCACATCCGTAACCAGCGGCGTCCGGCCCGGCACAAAGATCTGGTGAAACTCATCGCTCGCCGCATAGGCGAAAACCACCGCCAGGGCCAGCCCCGCCTCCCCCCAACTCCACGGCCGCGGATCATGCCACACCGGCCGGCGGACAGCCCGCCAGAACAGCCAGAACAGCACCGCATATTCGGTGCAATGGCATGATTTGCGGAAAAGATGATGCAGCACCTCAATCGTCACCATGGACATCCCGGGAAACAGCCAGTGCAGCAACGGCTCAAAGAGCGCCGAAGAGTGGTGATAAGATTGCCGGTCGGCCGAGGCGGTGAAGACCAGCGACATCCAAATCAATACCGGCAGCCAATAGCGCAGAAAACTGGCGATTGGCTTGGCCGCATTGGATTGCACGACAGAGATCGGCACGCAATAATGTTGTACCGTATTTGCCCGCCAAAGTCCATCCGCCAGTCGAGAATTCACAGAAATGAAACCTGGGCGCTCATTCCCCGGCAAACGGGGAATTGTCGCGAAGCGACAGCGGAAATTAGTCCTCTGAGAATGTGGCCCATTCTGCCAGCCGCGAGTTTCAGCCCAAAGATTTCCGTCTCTAAAATTTCGCGTAAATTCGAAATTCGCGTCACAATTTCCCTATCCCTCAACACCTTACGCATTTTCCGTTAGCCGCTAACTTTGTGAATCCGCCGCCAAACCATCCCGGCAACGGGGAACGGCGACGGCGCATCCTCATAGCGCGGAGCGTCATGGACCGCGGCTGTGTCCCGCGCGGCGCGGGATCAGCCGCAGCGCGTCGGGCCCGCAAGCCGTGTTGCGTATTCCCGACGCGGTCATTCCTGCGAAGCTGCTGCGGCTGGTCTGCGACACAGCCGCGGTCCGGGCGCGGGGCGTCATGCACTGCGGCGGGAAGCGCCACGCCGCTTTCGCTCGGACAACCGTGCTCAAAAGCTCGCCGCTCGCGCGTGCGGGCGAAAGCGCCGTCGCCGCTTCGCTTTGCCGGCGCAGTCCAAGACGCGACCGGGTTGGCCGGGCGCGTCGGAATTGCGCGGAGCGTCATGAACCGCGGCGGCGTGTCACCGCTTTCCCACACGATGGGCTTCCATCCTTCCTGCTCAATGCCCCGGTTTCCGCACTTTTTGCTTTTGCCCGCGCGGATTTGCCGTTTCAATTCCCCGCCATGCCGCACGAATATGTTTTGAAACCGTTCACACCGGAAGTCCGGCTGAACATTGACTATCCGCGCGAGCTCAACGAACAGCAGTTGGCCGCCGTCACGGCCGCGCCCGGACCGGCCCTCGTCATCGCCGGCGCCGGCTCCGGCAAGACCCGCACCCTCACCTACCGCGTGGCCTACCTGCTGGAACAGGGCATCCCCGCCGACCGCATCCTCCTGCTCACCTTCACCAACAAGGCCGCCGGCGAAATGATGCGCCGCGTCAGCGACCTCCTGGGCCACGAACTCCGCGCCCTCTGGGGCGGCACCTTCCATTCCATCGGCGCCCGCATCCTCCGCCTCCATGCGGACACCCTCGGCTATCGCCGCGATTTCACCATCCTCGACCGTGACGACGCCAAGGACCTCATCAAGGCCTGCATCACCGACGCCAAAATCGTGACCAAGGGCACCCACTTCCCCAAGCTCGACGTTCTGAACGAGATCTTTTCCCTCGCCGGCAACACCCACACGAGCATCCAAGATCTGCTCGCCGGGCAATTCGAATTCTGCTCCGAGTTCGCCGACCAGATCGCCGCCCTGGCCCGGGCCTATACCGCCCGCAAACGCGCCACCAACGCCATGGATTTCGACGATCTCCTCGTGCTCTGGCTCAAGCTGCTGCAGGACCATCCCGAAATCTGCGAGCATTACCAGCGGCGTTTCCAGTTCATCCTCGTGGACGAATACCAGGACACCAACAAGCTCCAGGGCGACCTGATTGATCTCCTCGCCGCCCGCCACCACAACGTGACCGTGGTGGGCGACGACGCGCAGAGCATCTACGCCTGGCGCGGCGCCAATTTCGCCAACATCCTCAACTTCCCCAAGCGCTACCCCGGCGCGCGGGTCTTCAAGATCGAAACCAATTACCGCAGTACGCCCGAGATCCTCGAGGTGGCCAACGCCGCCATCGCCGCCAACGTCAAGCAGTTCGCCAAGGCGTTGGCCCCCGCCCGCAAATCCGGCCTCAAGCCCGCCCTCGTGCAATGCCACGACGCCGGCCAGCAGGCCGCCTTCATCGCCCAGCGCGCCCTCGAACTCCGGGACGAAGGCACCAGCCTCAACCACATCGCCGTGCTCTATCGCTCCCACTTTCACGCGCTCGAACTCCAGCTCGAGCTCACCCGCCAGCAGATCCCCTTCTCCATCACCAGCGGCATTCGCTTCTTCGAGCAGGCCCACATCAAGGACGCCACCGCCTATCTCAAGTTCGTGGCCAACCCGCGCGACGAAGTCGCCTTCAAGCGCCTCGTCCAGATCCTCCCCGGCGTGGCCGCCAAGGGCGCCGACAAGTTGTGGAAAAATTTCAGTCTCCAATTCGCTGACGCCCTCAAGCGCGCCGGCGCCGAACCGGACCAGCCCAACGCCGCCGCCGCGGCTCCCGGCGCGCCGGCCGCCGCCAGCCCCGAGCGCCGCCTCAAATGGCCCATCGCCGCCGCGCTCCAGGCCGCCATCGCCGCCGTCCCCAAAAAGGCTCTCACCGATTGGGCGCAATTCTCCGCCACCATTTCCCAACTGGAGGAAACCGAGGTCCGCCAGAGCCCCGCAAAAATGCTGCGTCTCATCCTGGACGCCGGCTACAAGGAATATCTCCAGGAAACCTACGACAACCACGAGCGCCGCCTGAACGACATCCAGGAACTCGCCGAGTTCGCCTTCCAATTCGGCAACGTCGAGGATTTCCTCACCCAGCTCGCCCTGCTCACCAATGTCGAGGCCGAGGAGGATCCGAAGGACGACACCGAACGCATCCATCTCTCCACCATTCACCAGGCCAAGGGCCTCGAGTTCGACGTGGTCTTCGTGATCATGCTCTGCGACGGCATGTTTCCCTCCGGCCGTTCCACCGAAAGCCCCGATGGCGAGGAGGAGGAGCGGCGGCTGTTCTATGTGGCGATCACCCGGGCGAAAAACGAGTTATACCTGAGTTACCCGATGGTGCGCGGCGGCTTCGGCGCCTCCGGCGTGGACGCGTATCAATCACCGTCGCGCTTCCTGGCGGAAATCCCCGAAGCACTGGTAAACAAATGGACTTTGCGTTAGCAGCCTGGTGGCATGGCCACCGTGCCAGCCGAACCGGGCGATTCAAAAATGTTTATTTCGCCGCCTGCCGTATGACCCATCCAAATTTCAGATTCATCCAGAAATTCCACAGGCTGGCCACAAATATGGCGACCATGTTTGCCAGATAAATATTCAGATGCAGAAAATGAACCTGACCATCCAGCAGCAAAACGCTGATGCCAATCCCGGCCAGGCAAATGAGGTTGAACCGGCCAAAGCGCCGTGTCCGCTCGCCCCAACCATTTTGCCGCGCGGCAATATCTTGAAAAGTCCAGCGGTCGTTCCAGATGAAGTTGTTTGCAATGGCGGTTTCGGCGGCGAACATTTTGCTCACGGTCAGCGCCCATCCGAGCATTCTGGGGTCGGCCAGCAAAAACAGCATCCCCATGTCCACCACCACGCCGCTGGCACCCACCAGGCCAAAGCGGATGAGTCGTTTGCAGGTCTGGAGGTGTGAAGGCTTCACGTCAATTTGTGCCCTGCGTGTGTTCCCAGCGCTTTAGGCAGCCGTGCCCGGTCCTGCCGCATGTCCGATGATTTGATCATTGATGCTCCATATTTGGACCAAGCAGGTTTTACAGGATGGATGGTCCTTGTCAAATATCTTTGCATACGCAAAGGCGTCTTGATTCCATAGTTCATTTCCAGCAGCATTCGGCAGCCATGTCCCCGCTCCCGCTCTCCAAAAACCAACTGCGCGGTATGATCTGCCTGATGCTGGCGGTGGGCACCTTGGTTCTCTACTGGCCGATGACTCATCATGATTTCATCAACGTTGATGATCCGCGTTTTGTCCTTCAAAACCCGCATGTGCAGGGCGGTTTCACCTGGCAGTCGTTCGTCTGGGCTTTTAAAAGTTTATACGTCGAGACCTGGCAGCCAGTGACCTGGTTCACGCACATGTTTGACTGCCAGATGTATGGGCTGAAAGCCGGTGGGCATCATCTGACCAGCCTCCTGTTTCACCTGGCCAGTTCATTGCTCCTGTTCCTCTGGCTGGACAATCTCACGAGGGCCACCGGACGCAGCGCCTTGGTGGCGGCTTTATTTGCCTGGCATCCGCTCCATGTCGAATCCGTCGCGTGGATCTGTGAGCGCAAGGACATGGTGAGCGCATTTTTCTGGCTGCTGGCTTTGCTGGCCTACGCCCGTTATGCGAGGAAACCGGGCGCGGGAGGCTATCTGCTGGTCCTGGGATTGTTCGCGATGGGGCTGATGTCCAAACCCATGGTGGTAACCTTGCCCTGTGTTTTGCTCCTGCTCGATTTCTGGCCTTTGAACCGGTTTGGGCTGATACGGACTGCGGACGAGGAGAAAACCCCAAGACCGGATGCGGTCCCGAATCCGGCGGCAAACATCAATTTCCCAGCCCTGGTTCGAAAAACCATCGCTTTGACCATCGAGAAAATTCCGTTTTTCGTCCTCGGCTTGGCGATGACCATGGCCACCATTTACGCGGAAAAGGCCGGTGGCACGCTGGTATCGCTTGCCAGCCTGCCGCTCCGCACCCGCGTGGCCAACGCGCTGATGAGCTACCAAAGTTATCTGACCGAGACGTTCTGGCCGGCCGGTCTGGCTTTTTTTTATCCCTACTCGTCCGATCTCCCGCTGGCTTTGGTTCTCGGCGCGGCGCTGTTGCTGCTGATCTGGACGGGCCTGTTTGCCATGCGCGCCCGCCAGCAACCGTACCTGCTGACCGGATGGCTCTACTTTTTGGGAACGCTGGCTCCAACCATTGGCTTGATTCAATACTGCACGCAATCCAAGGCCGACCGCTACATGTACATCCCCAGCATCGGATTGTTTATTGTGATCGTGTGGGGCGTGAACGATCTGTTTGGGCGCTGGCGCGCCGGCCGAAAATTTCTTCCGGTGCTGGGCAGCCTGGCACTCGCCGGCTGCTTTGCCGTCACCTCCATCCAGCTTTCCTACTGGCAAAACAGCGTCACGCTGTCCGCCCACGCCATTGACGTCACCCGCAACAATTACGTGGCCTACGAAAGCCTCGGCCGCGCCTTCTATGAACGCGGCGACAAAACCAAGGCGTACGCCTGTTACGCCCAATCCATCAAGCTCGAACCGGACTTTCCCCAGTCCCAATACAATTACGCCCTGCTCCTGCGCGAATTCGGCCGCCTCCCCGAGGCCGCCGAACACTTCGCCGCCACCGTCAAACTCGTCCCCGACCGTTACGAAGCCCGCACCGCGCTCGGCTCCACCCTCCTGTTGATGCCCGGCCGGCCGGCTGAAGCCGCCGCCCAATTCGCCGCCGCCGTCCGCCTGAAGCCCGACTCCGCCGAAGCCCATCACGGCCTCGCCCTGGCCCTCGCCCGCCAAGGCGACCTCACCAACGCCCTCCCCGAATTCGCCGCCGCCGCCCGCCTGGCCCCCACCGATCCGAATATGTGCTTCGATCTCGGCCTCACGCTGCTCAACACCCGGCAGCCCAAAGCCGCCGCCGCCGAATTCACCGCGGAACTCCAGCTCGCACCCAACGAAACCCGGGCCCATTTCCGGCTCGCCCAAGCGCTGGAACAGCAAAACCAGTTCGCCGGCGCCCTTGCCCATTATCAGGCCGCCTTGAACCTCACCACCAATTTCCCCGAAGCCGCCGCCGCCCTCGCCCGGATCCGCGCCGCCCATCCCGATTTGCCGCCGCGCGATCCGCTCGACATCCCCCGCTGATTCTGAAAGACTGCGCGCCCGTGAAACAGTCAATTGTCACCTTGGACATGGAAGGCGTGCTGACGCCCGAAATCTGGATCGCCGTCGCCGAAAAGACCCGGATTCCCGAGCTCCGCCGCACCACCCGCGACGAGCCGGACTACGACAAGCTCATGCGCGGCCGGCTCGCCATCCTCGATCAGCACGGCATCAAGCTTTCCGAGATTCAGAACGTCATCGGCTCCCTCCGTCCGCTGCCCGGCGCCAAGGAATTCCTCGACCAGCTCCGTTCGCTCGTCCAGGTCATCATCCTCTCCGACACCTTCGAGCAATTCGCCGCGCCGCTGCTGCGCCAGTTGAATTATCCCACGCTCCTCTGCCACCGGCTCGTCGTGGAAAACGACCGCATCGTCAATTACCAGCTCCGCCTCCCCGAACAAAAGCGCGAGGCCGTGGCCGCCTTCCGCCGCCTGAATTACCACGTCATCTCCGCCGGCGATTCCTACAACGACACCGCCATGCTCAAGGCAGCCAACGTCGGCTTCCTCATCCACGCGCCGGACAACGTGAAAAAAGAGTTTCCCCAGTTCCCCGCCGTGGAGTCCCACGCCGAATTGCTCAAGCTCATCCAAGGAGCCCTGTAATGCCCACCCGCCGCGGCTCATTCAAAATCTTTTCGCTCGCCGGCATTGGCGTTTACGTCCACTGGCTGTGGTTCCTCGTGGCCGTCTATTCCATCCAGTTCCGCACGCACGAGTATTCCTCCCTGGTCTGGAATGTGGCGGAATACCTCGCCCTGTTCCTCATCGTCTTGATTCACGAATTCGGCCATCAATTCGCCTGCCGCTCCGTCGGCGGCCAGACCCACGACATCATCCTCTGGCCCCTCGGCGGCGTGGCGTACGTCACCCCGCCGCAGCGTCCGGGCGCCCAGCTCTGGAGCATCGCCGCCGGGCCGCTCGTCAACGTCATTCTCGTCCCGGTCCTGACCGTGCTCCTGGTTCTGGCCGGCGGCCATCTGAGCCTCACCTCGGAGCCAAATGAACTCGCCTTGTTCCTGAACAACGTCTGGTTCATCAATTTCGTGCTGCTCGTTTTCAATCTCATGCCCGTGTATCCGCTCGACGGTGGACAGATTTTGCGCTCGCTCCTGTGGTTTGTCTTTGGCCGGGCCAACAGCTTGTTCGCCGCCAGCATCATCGGCTTGTTCGGCGTGGCGGGCTTGGTCCTGCTCGCCATTCTGGATCGCTCCATCTGGCTGGGCATCATGGCGGCGTTCATCCTCATGAACTGCTGGAGCGGTTTGACGCAGGCCCGCGCCCTCGCCCGCATCGCCAAGCTCCCCCGCCGCGCAGGCTTCGCCTGTCCCTCCTGCAAAACCCCGCCCCCGCTCGGGGAGCTCTGGCGCTGCGGCCAGTGCGGCCAGCCCTTCGATACCTTCCTCACCCAGGGCCTCTGCCCGCATTGCGGCGCCCACTACCAAGCCACCCAATGCCTCGATTGCGGCAGTTCCGCCCCCTTCGCCGCCTGGAACCCCGCCAGCGCGGAGTCCGTGCGGAACCAGTGAATCAGTCTTCCGCCTTGAACGCCCGCGAAATCAAATCCCGCACCGCCTGCCGCGGATTCTTGCCCTCGTATAGCATCGCGTAAACCTCGTCAATCACCGGCGTGGACACATTCTTCTGCCGCGCCAGCCGGTACGCCGAACGCGTCGTGGGATAGCCCTCCGCCAGTTTCGGATGCGACTCCATAATGGCCGCCAGCGATTCGCCCCGCCCCAGCCGCTCGCCCAAATCGTGGTTGCGGCTTTGCCGCGAAAAACACGTCAGCATCAGGTCCCCCAGGCCGCTCAAGCCCGAAAACGTCTCCGGCTGCGCGCCGCAGGCCACCCCCAGCCGCCGCAGCTCCGCCAGCGACCGCGTCACCAGCCCCGCCTTGGTATTGTCGCCGTACCCCAGCCCGTCGCTCACCCCGGCCCCAATCGCGATGATGTTCTTCAGCGCCCCGCCGTACTCCACGCCCACCACGTCCCGGCTCCGGTAAATCCGGAATTCCGGCCGGTGAAACAGCCCCTGCACCGTCTTGGCCGTCCCCTCGCTCTCGCACGCGCACACCACCGACGTCGGCACGCCCAGCGCCACTTCCCGCGCAAAACTCGGACCCGACAGCGCCGCCACCCGGTCCGGCGGCGCCAGCTCGCGCAAAATCCGGCTCATCGTCTCCCCCGTCTCGTACTCGATCCCCTTGGTCACGCTCACAAACACCGCCGGGTGCCCCTTCAACCGCGCCGCCACCGCGCGGAAAAATTGCGAGGGAATCGCCAGCACCAGCACTTCGCGGCCGCCAACCGCCTTGGCAAAATCCGGTTCCGTCTGCCAATCCGTCGGCAGCGCCACGCCCGGCAGCAGCTTTTCGCTGCGGCCCTGCTGCAACTCGGCCAGCAGCGGCGCGTTGATGTCCCACAACGCCACGGAATTGCCGTTTTCGTGCAGGACCTTGGCCAGCGCCGCGCCCCACGCGCCCGCGCCCAGAACACAGATTTTCATAGTTAAATTATTTTGCCGCTTCCGACTTTTTGCCAAACCGGTTTTCCGTGCCGGCCAGGAGCCGTTGAATGTTGGATTTGTGCTTGTAGATCGCCAGTGCCCCCAGCGCCGTCGTCACGCTCCCCAGCAGCACATTGTGCGGCGGCATGGCCCAGACCGCCGCCGGCAGCGCCACCGCCGCGGCGATGGACCCCACGGAAATATACCGCGTGGCCACGACCGCCAGGAGGAACACCACCAGCGCAATCAGCAACGCCCACGGCGCCAGCGCCAGAAACACCCCCGCCGTCGTGGCAATGCCCTTCCCGCCCTTGAATTTCAGCCAGCACGTGTAGTTGTGCCCCAGCACCGCAAAAACACCGCCCAGCACGTAAAATCGCATCTGCAGCTCCGCCGGCTCATTTTGAAAATAAACCGCCAGTCCGGAAGCATGCGCCGCAAATTGATTGAATATCCAGGGCGGCAGACCGGCGCACGCCACGTAACCCTTCGCCGCATCCAGCAGCAGCACCAGCACGCCCACCGGCTTGCCCAGCACGCGCATGGCGTTGGTGGCGCCGATATTGCCGCTGCCCACCGTGCGAATATCAATGCCCCTGGCCTTGGCGGCCAAAAACCCAAACGGTATCGAGCCCAGCAAATAGGCCCCCACCGCCACCGCTATGTAACAAAAAACCGGCACAACCGATTCTATGAACCCCGCCTCCCAACTTCAAAGTCCAAAGTTGCCACCCGGTTCGGATACGCTGCCAAAAACGCAATCGAAAATCTGTCGTAAAATTCGGTTTGCAAAGCACAGTCAATTTTGTATAGGAGTAACCGTTACCTATGACGGATGGCCCCAATAGCCTGCTTCCCATCTTCACGTTTGACGGAAATGACGGTTGGGATGAATTGAAACAGTTGGCGCAGCCGGAGCTGGATAGCGGCGGCACGGCGCGTTTAATGTCCGCCTTGGGCGAAAAGGCCAAAGCCGTGGCGGTTGAACGTCACTACATTGACAAAGATTACCGGGACACGTTTTCCAATTTTCATTCCAAGCGATTTAGCACACCTAATTCTCGTTGCTTACGGCTTCACTTTTTTAGCAAAGCAGTCACTCGTGAGGACATTCGGCACGCCGAGAATATTCAGTCAGATTATCTCGGGTATGCAATCATTCGGCCGACTCGCCCCAACTGTCTCGGTCGCACTCTGTTGAAGCCGGAATCCCGCAGCAGAGTTTCAGGTTCCATGCGCCTTTGTAAAGAAACGCTTACCCTGCAAGGCACAGAATTAACGGTTCAGGGGTTTCCGTTCATCAGTCAGGACGCAGACGTGACCGTTTGCGCTCAGTCTGCCCTGTGGATGTTGGTCCGCTATTATAGCAACCGCTACCCGCTTTACCCAGAAACGTTTCCTTATCAGTTGGCAAAGCTCACCGAGGATTATTCCCTTGGCCGGGTTTATCCATCATCGGGACTTTATCTTTGGCAAATGACCGAGTCGCTGCGACGGCTCGGCTTCAGCCCTGTCACCTATACTCGCGACCGGTTCAAGAACGATTTTGACCACTTGCTTTATACCTACATTGAATCAGGAATCCCGGTTTTGGCGGCGACAGAACGGCATGTGGTCGTTGCTTTCGGTCACAAATCGGAATACGTCAAGCCCGATCCATTGCCAACGGAAATTTCCTTTTCGTCACAATTCAACCACGCGCTCGTGGTAAACGATGATAATCGGATTCCGTATCAGTTGTTGCGCAAAAAGAAGGTGAAAACGCCTGATGAGTCAAATTACGAGTTTGACGACATCACGTCCTTCGTTGCGCCATTGGCTGAAAAAATATTTCTGTCAGCGGAAAGTTTTCAGAAGGTCGTGACGACCATACTCAATCGGGGCGACGTTGGATACAAGGCACTGTCGGCAACGCTTTCGTCGGAACCGTTGGTTTTGCGATTATTCCTGACCACGGGGAGGTCGTTCAAAAAGCGTTTGACCGAACGCGGGATGGGCAACGTTTTGGTCGAGCAAGTATATCGAAATCTTCCGCTTCCCCACTTCTTTTGGGTCTGCGAGATTTCGCACGTGGAGGCATACTTGCAGCATCGGATTTATGGCGAAATTCTGTGGGACGCGACCCGCAATGCGTCCGAGCCGGACGGCTGGATCGCACTCCACTATCCTGAAGTGCTTGTGGTGGATGTGGGCTCAGCCCTGAACGAAAGCCAAAAACTCAAAAAATATTCTTTGCAAAATTCCGAAATTTATCCACTTTATCGCAGTAATTTAACAGACATCCAGCTATGAACGACCAGCTTGAATTGATCCCCGGGCAGGGAAAACCGCCGGAGCCGCTGTTCAAATCCGAGCACGACTATCAAGAGTTTCGTCGTACTTACACTGAGGAAATCGCACCCCGCTTGGAACAACTTCGCGAGGCTCGCCGCCAAAGTGAGGAGCAGTCCAAAAAGCATTGGATGAGCTGAAACCGTCGCATCTTTTTTATACCCGGCAGCTAATCGAACGGCTGCCTTTTTTTGGAAACAGACCGTTACCCCTACCGGACCAGCACCGTCCGGTAAAACTGCGCCGCCGGGCTCCCCGCCGCGGGCAGGTTGAAATCAAACACCCCGTTGACCGGTGAATTCGTGCTCACACTGGTCCAGCTCACCAAATCCGGCGAAGCTTGGACCGCGTAATCATGCCCGTCATACCCGCTGAATTCCACCTGCACCTGTCCGTTGGCCGAAACCATTGTCCCCCAGGGGTCCATCCGTAACCGTGGCAGGAGCTGACTCGGAATCGCTTCGTAGGCCTGATCGTT
>Ga0181535_10000594_pt1 | contig 52430 bp, 42 predicted proteins | sample PEATcosm2014_Bin_44_FD_119774 | JGI IMG/M metagenome (GOLD analysis project Ga0181535, IMG submission 119774) | Peatland microbial communities from MTU Mesocosm Facility, Houghton, MI, USA - PEATcosm2014_Bin17_30_metaG | ecosystem: Environmental > Terrestrial > Soil > Wetlands > Peat | place... | reverse complement strand
GCAGCAGGCCGACATCGTCAAGGTGATCGAGGGATACATCCGCCTGCGCAAGGCCGGCGCGCAGAACTACCAGGGCCTCTGCCCCTTCCACAAAGAGAAATCCCCGTCCTTCTCCGTCCACGCGGTGCGCCAGTTCTACCATTGCTTCGGCTGCCAGGCCTCGGGCGACGTCTTCAGCTTCGTCGCCAAGATCGAAAACGTCACCTTCCCCGAGGCCGTGCGGATCGTCGCGGGCAAGTGCAGCATTCCGCTGCCCAAGCGCGAGTTCTATTCCCCTGAAGAGGCCGCCGGGGCGCGGATGCGCGCCAAGCTGCTGGAGCTGCACGAGACCGCGACGGCCTGGTTTGAAGACCAGCTACGCGGACCCGAAGGCGCTGTGGCGCGCGAGTACCTGGCCGGCCGCGGACTCACGCCCGAGGGCATCAAGGCCTTCCGCATCGGCTACGCGCCCGACAGCTTCAACGCCCTCCGGGACCGGCTCAGCCCGATGGCCGACAACGAAACCCTGCGCGCCAGCGGACTCTTCGCGTCGAAAGAACAGGGCGACGGCACTCTCGGCCCCATTTACGATCGCTTCCGCAAGCGGGTGATGTTTCCAATTTGCAACGAGAGCGGCCGGGTGATCGCCTTCACCGCGCGCACACTCGAAACCGGCGAGAAGGCCGGCGCGAAGTACATTAACTCCCCGGAGACGCCGCTTTATTCGAAGAGTCTCGTCCTCTTCAATCTCGACAAGGCCCGCCAGTCAATCCGCCAGCATGAGTTTGCCCTTCTCGTCGAGGGCCAGATGGACTGTATCTCGGTCTACCTGCGCGGTATTCAAAACGTGATCGCGACCAGTGGGACGGCCTTTACCGAGCAGCAGGTGGCTCTGCTGAAGCGCCACACCTCTCAGGTTGTTGTCAACTTCGACCCCGACGCCGCCGGCTCGAATGCCGCCGAAAAATCCATCGCCCTTCTGACCGAAGAGGGCTTCAACATCAAGATTGTCACTCTGGACGGTGGCCTCGACCCCGACCGTTACATCCGCGAGCGGGGCGTCGAGGCCTATACGGCTGCCCTGCGGGGAGCCCGCCGCCAGGCTGACTACCTCATCGAGCGAGCCCGGATGCTCTTCCCCGGCGCCAGCGCGGAGCAGAAGGTGAAGGCCATGAACTACCTGCTGCCGCACATCCGCCGCCTGCCCGAGAAGCTGGCCAGGGACCAGTTTGCCGCCGACGCAGCACAAAAGCTCGGCATCGATTCGGCTGTTCTTCGCGAGGAACTGCGCCAAGCCGCGCTCCGCCGCCGCGACCACGTCGAAACTCGGGCCGCAGTCCTCACCGAGGTCGAACGCGTCCTCCTCCGCGCCCTGGCCATCGACGATCCGGAGTTCGGTGGTGCGCGGCGATTGGCCATCCAGGCCCTTGCCGAGCAACCATCATGGTTTGAGCATCTTGGAGCATTCTCGGCTCTCCAGGCGCTCGCCGCCCGCCAAGCCCACGACCCCATGGACGTAGTCGAAGACGAGGCGCAGCGGGCCCTGTTAGCCGAAACGCTCCTCGCTGAGACCAAGCCACCCGAGGAGAGCGAGGTTCAGAGTACCGTCCAGGAGATTCACGAGCGGGCTATCGAGAGCCGCCAGCGAGACCTGCGGGCTCTGATCGCCGAGGCCGAGCGCCGCGGCGACTTTGCCGAGCTGGCCCTGCTGACCCAGCAGAAGCTCGATCTGGACCGCGCTTTGCGCCAGTTGCACAATCAGAGGCCGCCGGAGCGGTAGGCTTTTTCGTCGACGCTGAAAATCCGGGCCGGTGAGAGCATAATGAAGATGCAAGAAAATCCTGCTCGCCCTGCGATTTGAGGGGAAATATGGCTACCAAGATTGTCAACTTCTTCAATTTTCTCAGGGGATTGTTTTGCGGCATTTTGGTCGGACTAACGGAGAGGCCGACCAACCCCCGAACAGCACTCAACGATTTTTTGCAAAAGAGGCGAGAAGCAAAGGCTGAAGAAACCCGTAGCCGGTCAGAAATTGGCCTGAATCCGTCAAGTGATTGACATTCGCTGGAATTATCCCCGTAAAGGAGGAACTGCCATGATCGTCGAACTAAAACCCGAACAGCAGAAGATCATCGATCGGGCTGCTATCTCGGGCATGAGCCCGGAAGAGGTGCTCGATCAGGCCTTTGCCGTCATTCAGGAGCAGTTTCGGAGTGAGGAGTGGATGCTTGCCGACCAGGGAGCCATCGCCGCCCAGATCGCGGAGGGATTCGAACAGGCGGAGCGCGGTGAGCTTGTGGATGCCGAGCAGGCCATCCAGCTTCTTGCGGACAGCAGGGCAAAACGGCGCATCGCCTGATCGATGCCTATTCCATTCCAGCTCACCCCAAGAGCGCTTAGCGATATGGACGACATATGGAAGTATATTGCGGAAGACAATGTCCGTGCCGCAAATCGCGTGGAGTCAGCTATTTTGTCTGCGTGCTCCAGCCTCGCCCGGCACCCCATGCTCGGTTCCAGGCGAAGCGAAATTACGCCGCTGCCGGTTCGATTCTGGACGGTAACCCGCTATCCCAACTTCATCGTGGTCTATCGCCCCGAAATGAAACCGTTGCAGGTCGTCGCAATACTTCATGGGAAGAGAGACATCAAGACACTCCTTGAGGAACCGGGAGTCCTGTGATCGGTGCCTAACGGATTAGGTGGCTCCCCCAAATCCTGCGTCGAAAGCGGCCTTTCTGCGTCAAATAGTTAGAAGCAGGAGCGGAGGGAAGACAAGATCGCCCGGTTCCAGCTTGGCGGTTGGCTCAAACTTTCTCGCTTCGCCCTGGCTTTTATTGGAGAAACCGGGCTAAGTAGTGGTATTCTAAGAGTCTCTGTGCGGATGCGCGCCCCTTTGCCCCAACAATGAGCCATGGCTCGCGGGCGACCCAGGTGAATCCTGAAGCGCTTGTCATCCTGTTCCGAGCAACCCCCTGAAACCGCTTTTTTGGCGGATGACCGCAGATCCTCGTGCAGATGCGCCCCGTTCCGGAGTTTCGCGGGACAAGATTTATGTGCGCACGGCATCAGGATACGCACCGGCGCGCAAGACGGTGCTGAAATTGCCTTGCGTAGAAGAGTAGGAGTCATTTGGCAATCGAAGAAAAGTTCGAACACGAGCACGAGCATGAACCCGATATCGACACACTGATCGAGGTCGGCAAGGAAAAGGGCTATCTCACCTACGGCGATGTCAACGACATGCTGCCGGATGATTTGGCCACTTCTCCTGACGATCTCGACGACCTGATCACGACGATCGGCACGCAGGGCATCGATCTTCTCGACGGCCCCAAGTTCGGCGATAAGGACTTTGAGCTGGAAGAGGGCGAGGACGTCGAGCTCGATCTGACGCCTGGCACGCTGGAAAAGACCAACGACCCGGTGCGCATGTATTTGCGCGAGATGGGCACCGTGCCCCTGCTCACCCGCGAGGGCGAGGTCGAAATCGCCAAGCGCATCGAGCGCGGCCAGCTGCGCGTGATGAAAGCCATCTCGCGCTCGCCCATCGTGATTCGCGAGATCATGGCCCTCGGCGAAGACCTCAGGCGCGGCGTACGCAACATCAAAGAGGTCGTCATCTTCGACGACGAGGAACTTACCGAAGAGGTAGTCCAGACGCGCGTCAAGGCAACCGTCACCCGCATTGACGCGTTGCTCAAGCACCAGAAGAGAATCGCTCAGCTCGAAGAGAAGCTCGTCGGCCCCGCACCTGCCACCAAAGCCAAAATCCGTGAACACCGCCACAGCCGCTGGCTCATCGCCCGCGAAAAGGTGCTCGTCTCGCGCATCGTCCGCGAACTCAAATACACGGCTCTCGAACGCAAGCGCCTACTCGACAAGGTCAACAAGACCGTCGACACCATGCGGACGCTTGAGCGCCAGATCCGTTCGCTCGAACAGAAGCATGAGGCCAGCCGCAGCGAAGAACTCAAAAAGGAGTACCGCCGCCAGCAGAAAAACTGCAAGGCCGATCTCGAAAAGATCGAAGGCGAAGCGGGCGTACTCATCGCCGAGCTCAAGCGCACGCAGCGCGAGATGATCCAGGGCGATATGGACGCCGAGCAGGCCAAGCGCGAGCTGATCGAGGCCAATCTGCGACTCGTTGTCTCCATTGCCAAGAAGTACACCAACCGCGGCTTGCAATTCCTCGACCTCATTCAGGAGGGCAACATCGGCCTCATGAAGGCGGTCGATAAGTTCGAATACCGCCGCGGCTACAAGTTCTCGACTTATGCAACCTGGTGGATTCGCCAAGCCATCACCCGCGCGATCGCGGACCAGGCCCGCACAATCCGCATCCCGGTGCACATGATCGAGACCATCAACAAGCTCATCCGGACTTCTCGCCAACTGGTACAGGAGCTAGGCCGCGAGCCGTCGAGTGAGGAAATTGCGAAGCGCATGGACATTCCGGTGGCCAAGGTGCGCAAGGTGCTCAAGATCGCGCAGGAACCCATCTCTCTCGAAACGCCCATCGGCGAAGAGGAAGACTCGCACCTCGGCGACTTCATCGAAGACCGCCAGGCTGTCTCGCCCTCCGAGGCGGTCATCAGCGTCAACCTGAAGGAATACACCTCGCAGGTTCTGCGCACACTGACGCCGCGCGAGGAGCGGGTCATCAAGATGCGCTTCGGCCTCGAAGACGGCTCGGAGCACACGCTGGAAGAGGTAGGCCAGAGTTTCCAGGTTACCCGCGAACGCATCCGCCAGATCGAAGCCAAGGCCCTGCGCAAGCTCCGCCATCCCAGCCGCTCGCGCAAGCTAAAAGCTTTTGTAGAAGGCGCAAAAGAGATGTAGCTTCGGGCGGGTTCTCAGTCGCCTCGCTGTTCCAGTTCGGAGCCGCAGCCATGGAAGGGGGCTGCGGCTCTTTTGTTTCCGGTATGCGTTTCCGAACAGAGTTATGCACCCCAATATCAGGCCTCTCTTCAGCGAAGGCCTGCACGGCTTGTGGAAGAATGCGTTTGCACAAGGCCTGGCTGGACACGGAGCCGAGGCAAAGTGCAGCCCAATGCTGCTCGCCTTACCCATACGGCCGACAACAAATATCCCCGCTATTCACGTCCTCAACTCAACACCGCCGCAATGCAGTGGTTGGGAGAGATGAAGACTCGTTAATCTGCCCTACAAACCGCCGGACAAGTTATGGGCCGATCTTGGAAACGCGCTCTCTAGAGCCCTTTTGGGGGAATTGTGTAGACCGAGATTCTGTAGGTATCCCACCCATTCCGCAGAAAAACGCGGAATGGATGGGGCACGGAAGTCTACGGTAAATCTGAAAATGCTCTAATCTTTGCTCACGGCGCCGAAGGCACCGGCGGATGTGATGAAGAGTCTCTCGGCCTGGCCGCGGAGGATTCGATAGAGGGCGAATTGGCGTTGGGTTGCGCCGCGCAGTTCAAAGAGCAACTCGCCGCGGTTATCGGCCATGGCATCGACGGCGTCCACCAGCCTCATGCGCGGTGATTCGTCGAGATGCGCGCCGTCGGTGACGCTCTTGAGCAGCACGCGGACGTCTCCGTAGAGGTCCGGCTGAGCGATGAGAGCGACAAACCTCTGCTGTGCGAGCGGGCCGTCGGTACGCGCTGTCAGAACCAGGGTTGCGCCGGAGTTGTAGGCCAGTTCAAAGATGCGGAAGCGCTCGTCAAAAAGCGGCGGAGGCTCGGGCGGAGACAGTGGCTTGGCAATCTTATGTGTCGCCTTCTGAGCCGTGGTGTGCTTGGGGGCCGGCGCCGGTGGATTGAGGCCCAGGGCGTTGCGGGCAATCTCTTCCAATGCCGACTTCATTTTGGCCTCATCGTCGGGATTGGGCCAAATGTAAGTCCATTGGTGCTCGGGTCGGCTCTTCATGTCAGAGACGGCTATTGTCTGCTGCATCTCGGCCGGCATTCCCATCAGGGTCGGCAGCACGTCGAGGCCTTTGCCGGTAACCTGGCCGCGCTGGAGCCGGGGGCGGTCGGGATCGGTGACATCGGGCAGCGAATCCACATGGCCGATGTCTTCCGGCGGCTTTTTCCTGTCTTTCTTCAGAACAGGACGGTCAGGATCATCGGGCGGACCGGAACTGCTGGCGCCCGAACTGCTAGCCGAGGGGCCGCTGGACGAAGTGCCCTGCGAACTGGTGTCTTTCTTGTGCAGAGTGGGGCGGTCGGGGTCGGGGGATGGCGCCGGTTCGGTCGAGCCGGAGTTTCCGCCGCCGGACTGCGTTCCGCCATCATCGCTGTGGTGCTTGCGATGAAGCGTCGGGCGGTCGCTGTCCTGCTCGTCGTTTTGCGTGCGCGCCAATTCGTCCATCGACGGCTTGGGTTTGGGAGCGGGAAGCGCCTTCCATGCGCCATAGCCCACCCACGAGCCTTGCTCCTGGCCGGAGTTTTTTATGTCGAAGAGGCCCACCGGTTTGCCGCTTTCCTGAAGCTCGTACTCGACCTCGCCGGCCAGGGCCAGCGGTTCGGGACGAGCCATGTAAACCCCGCCATCCTGAAGTTGGTCGCCCTCAACCTGTCTCTGGTCGAGCACCGCGATGGGAACCAGACGGCTGGTCTTGGGGCTGCCCGCCTCGCCTGTCCACTCGAGGACAGCGATAGAGCGCAACTCGGGCGCGGTCTTACTGGACTTTGTTACCTGGCCGGGGTATTGGGGCCGGACCGGAAGCGTGAACAGGAGAGCAAGCACAAGGAGAATGCTGGATCGTGAGTTCCCACCCTTGCCGCAAAAACGCGACAAGAATGGGGCACCCGAGTTCTTTGGCAAAATAACTTTCCCGTGCAATGACATTTGCCGCCCGTCTCGGAAATAATCGAAGCTGATGGCCACCAACGGCCCTCCAATCAAGATGCGAGGTGCTTCCCCATGGAACTGAACCAGAAAGTCGCCGACTTCACTTTGCAAACCGACGAAGATAAAACAGCCAGCCTCTCAGACTACTCCGGCAAGCCGGTCATCCTCTTCTTTTACCCCAGAGCCGACACCCCTGGCTGCACCATCGAGGCCTGCGGCTTCCGCGATACCTTTAAAAAGCTCCAGGCTGCCGGGGCAGTCGTGCTGGGCATCAGCCGCGATACCCCAAAAGCTCAGGCCAAGTTTCGCGCCAAGTACGAACTACCCTACACACTCCTTGCTGATGTAGACGAGAAAGTCTGCAATCAGTTTGGCGTGCTGAAAGAAAAGAACATGTATGGCAAGAAGGTTTGGGGCATCGAGCGGACAACTTTTTTGATCGGCCCGGACCAGACCCTGCTGCACATCTTCCCCAAGGTTACGCCCGAGGGCCACGCCGAAGAGGTGCTCGCGCTGCTGAAGGAATGGAACAAAGCGCATAAATAGTATGAATCCCAGGTCCCAAAAGCGGGACCTGGGGCACCCAGTTCTCGGACTTCCAGGAAGAGATCGAACCGAGGATGCTCCAGGTCCATCATTCGGCCATGTGCCATGGCGCGCGTTTTTTGAGGCGCCGCCGGAGCAGTTGGCCCCGCGGCTGCTGGGCAAGGTGCTGGCACTCTTCTCAAAGGCGGGGGTGTTGGCCGGGAGGATCGTCGAAACTGAGGCATATCTTGGCCCGCACAACAATCCGCCCGACCCGGCCGCCCATGCCTATCGCGGCCCAACCCCGCGCAACCGGGTGATCTTCGGCCCAGCCGGCCACGCTTATGTCTATTCGATCTACGGCCGCTACTTCTGCATGAACATCACCTGCGAAGTTGAAGGCAGGGCGGGTTGCGTACTGCTCCGCGCGCTGGAACCGCTGGCCGGGTCTGACGGAATGACGCGGAATCGCGGGCTGGCGGAGGGTGCGACTCTGCGAGAGCTCACCTCAGGACCGAGTCGGCTCTGCCAGGCTTTGGGGCTTACCCGCGCTGCTCATAACGGCCTCGACCTGCTCGATCCCGATTCGCCGCTTCAAGTGCGGGATGATGGTTTCAAGATCGCCGAGGCGCTGGTCACGCCGCGCATCGGGGTGAATGTGGCCGTGGACTGGCCGCTGCGCTTTGCACTGCCGGGGCACAACTGCGTCTCCGGTCCGAGGAATTTAACAGGGAGACGCATCTATCTTCGATAGAATCGCGTCCATTGGTATAAGTGACTCTAAATTGCGAGGAACCCTTCCGCTTGAAGACGCCATCCCTGCTTCCCTCTCTTGCCGCGGTCGCATTGTCTTTCGTGGCTCTGTTCGCCGCCGCCGTAGCCCAGGCGCCGCAAGCCACTCCAACGCCCACTGCCGCTGGCGCACCCCAGGGAGCACACCGGCCGCCGCATCCAGCGCCGACCAATCTCAAGGTCTTGCCCAAAACTCTGACCGGGGACCAGGTGGACGAGATCATGGACGGTTGGGCGGCGGCTCTTGGGACACATTGCGACAACTGCCACACCGTCGACCCGAAAAACATTGGCCCCAACGGCCGCCCGCGCCTCAACTTTGCCGACGATTCAAAGCCGGAGAAGTCCACCGCGCGGCTGATGTACAAAATGACCCTGGACATCAACGAGAACTACGTCTCGATGGTCGATAGCTCCGGTGCGCCAGTGACCTGCGGCACCTGCCATCGCGGCCATTTGGGGCCGGAACCCTTTGTCGCGCCCAAGGAAAAGCATGACGGCCCGCGACCGCCGCAAGGCCCGCCGCCTCACGACGACGACAAGCCTGAAAAGCCGCGGTAGCAGGTAGCATCAAGAACGAATCCGTTCTCTTGAGAAATCGCCGCTCTTGCCGCCGGATTTCGTTTCGAGCTGAATGTTGCGGATCACGATGGCCTTGTCGAGAGCCTTGGTCATGTCGTAGACAGTCAGGGCGGCAACGGCGGCGGCGGTGAGAGCTTCCATTTCAACGCCGGTCGGTCCGACAGTCGCGGCCGTGGCCGTGATTCGCACGCCACCGGCAACGATCGCCGCCCGCACGTCGATGTGAGCGAGCGGTAGCGGATGGCACATCGGGATCAGTTCCGCGGTGCGCTTGGCTGCCTGGATGCCGGCAAAGCGGGCGACCTCGAGCGGGTTGCCCTTGGGGTTGTCGGGGAGGACCGCGAGGACGGCTGCGGAGAGTTCAACAAAGGCCGATGCTTTGGCGGTGCGGCGTGTTGGCTGCTTGTCGCTGACATCGACCATCGAGGCTTGGCCCGATGCGTCAAAGTGCGAAAGCCTGGAATTCAAGGGTTTGGGCATACAGTTCCTCAGGGAATCAGAATGCGGACGTGTGAGCCCGGCTTCAGGCTCTTGACGTCTTCCGGCACGACGATGAAACAGTTGGAGTGGGCAAGAGCCGTCAGGTCTCCCGAGCCGTGCCAGGGAACGAATGCGACCTCTGGCGGCTTTCCGGCTGCCGATCCAACGTCGCAGAATGCCGGCAAAAATCGCGTGAGGCCGGTTTTGGCATTTTGGTTCACCGGTGGGGCCAGCCGCGCCAGGGCGAAGCGCGGATACGACCCCCGGCTGCGGGAGAGAGCGGCGAGCACTGGCCCGGCAAAGAGCAAGAACGTGACGGCAGAGGCGACTGGATTGCCCGGCAGGCCGAAGAAGGGCAATGTTCTTGAGCGCGAGTCGTTCTTTTTACTGCGCGGCAATTTGCCGAAGACGGTAGGCTTGCCTGGCTGAATGAGAACGCCGGTGAAGTGAAAGCGTGCTCCCAGGCGATCCAGGGCTGGTTCGACAAGGTCAAATTTGCCTGCCGAGACGCCGCCGGAGATGAGAAGCAGGTCGGCTTTGATCGCCAAGGCCAGTGCCGCGTCGAGTGCGTTTGCGTTGTCAGCCGCGGTGGGCAAGACCCAAGGCTCGCCGCCCGCACTGGCGACCATCGCGGCCAGCATCGGCGCGTTGGAGTTGCGAATCTGGCCGGGAGCGGGTGTTGCGTCGACAGGAACAAGCTCGTCGCCCGTGGAGAGAATGGCGACTCGGGGCCTGAGAAAAACCTCTGCTGCGGAGTAGCCGCAGGCTGCGGCAAGGGCGATCTGTCCTGAGCGAAGAACGCTTCCGATGGGAAGCAACTCGTCTCCCGCGCGACCCTGCGCGCCTTGCGCGACAATGTTCTCGCCCGGCTTGAGGTCGCGAGCCGGAAGCAGTCTTGCTTTGCGAGCTTTCTTGCTGCCACTCGTTTCGACGTGTTCGAACATCATGACCGCATCGGCTCCCTCGGGAACCGGCGCGCCGGTCATGATCTCCCAAGCTGCTGCGGATGGGAGCAAGCCGGCTGGAGGATCGCCTGCGCGAGAGGCGCCGGCGACGGCAAGCGGCAGATGAGCAGAAGCCTCCGCAGCGCGGCAAGCGTAGCCGTCGCGAGTGGAGCGGGCAAAGGGAGGTTGATCGCGATCGGCCAGTAGCGGCTGGGCGAGAACGCGTCCCGAGGCAAGGTCCAGCTCTACTCGCTCCGTGCCGGGCGCCGCCGAGCGCCGCCGGGCCAGTTTCGCGGCCTGGGCGGCCACCAGCGCCGCAGCTTCGGCGTAGCTGAGCAAAGCGGAGCTGGGCGCGGCGGGAATCATGGAATGGATTGTAGAAGGTTCCGCTCGGCCCAGAGTAAAGCTTGAACAAAGAAGCGAAGGGCGCACCCGGTATCCGGATGCGCCCTTCGTGAAGATCGCTTCGATTCCTGTTACTTCTTCTTGGTGGACTTGACGGGGCCGGCAGTTGGAAGTGTCGCTTGCAGGCTGGTCAAAATGCTTTTTACGTCGCCGGCATACTGGCCAGTCGGAGCCAATTCGAGATACTTCTTATAGGCCTCCTCGCAGCCATCGGGTGCAACCAGCCTATTGGTCTTCGGGTCGACGGTTGCCTTACCGACGAGGCCGTTGCCTTTGAGGTAGTAGGCGAGCGCGTTATTCGGATCGGCCTTGATCACCTCGTCCGCGACAGCAACCTGGGCGTCCGCATTGCTTTCCTGGAAGAAGATCACCATCTCGTTCTTCAGATAGAAGACCGCCTGTATCGGATTGATCTTGGCGGCTGCATCAAAGGCCGCATTTGCCTCGGGAACCTTGCCCGTGCGCGCATAGACCTCGCCGAGACCGGCTTCGGCTGCGCCTTGTGTCGAGGGATTAGGCTTTTTCGATGCGGCCTCAAGCTCGATAACTTTTTTGAAAGCAGCTTCCGCAGCGTCGTATTTTTTGGGGTCCCTTTGTGCCCTTCCCAGGCCGAGCTCTGCTTGCCCAAGCTGAGCCCAGAGAACGGAAGCATCCGCCTTGGCAGCGGTATCCTTGAGCATCATGGTTTCAACATCGGTATACTTCGCGGTCCTGATCTCAGTTTCCTTGGCATCGACATCGGGCTTGGCAGCGGTGGCTCCGAGGGCCGCGACTGCCGCGTCGTGCGCACCATCGGCGTCCTTGAAGTCCTGGGTTGCGGTCTTGAGATCGGCATTGAGATTCCTGATCACCTCGTTTGCCTTGATGGCTTCGGAGTTCTTCTTTCTAATCTCCTCCAACTGCTTCTTCTCATCGGGGGACAACCTGTCGATGTACTCCTTGCGGGACATATCGAAATCCTGCACCGTATCCTGGCCAGCAAAGACCTTGACGCCCTCGAACTTGTCTGTAACCTGGTCAGCCGGCGTATTGGGGCTGCGATAGATGAGGTCGTAGTTACCGGGAGAAACTTCACCCGAATAGTCGCCGTTTGCATCCACCGGGAGGGTTCCCTTATCAGTGGTCTTGGCGCTCAATCCGGGGCCAAGGGCCACACCGACGGCGACCACGCTTACGGTGCCGCCGGACTGCGGAGCGCCAGTCGGATTGCTTACATGGCCGTGGATCTTGCCGGTAGCCCCCTTGGGCGCGGGTGTTTGGGCAAGAGCGGGCAAAAGGGCGAAAGCCAGCAGGCCCAGCCAAAGCGAAATCGTGCGTTTCATCTGCTTCTCCTTGGGAGCTCGGCGAACCAGAGAGCCGCCAGCTCAAAAAAAGTAGTATCACTGACCACCGAAAACCCATCTCTTACAACCGCTGCAAGCCACCCGCCGCGCAAATGACCGGTGCGCGAACCGTATTTCCGAGCAAGAATCAAGGTAAATCCCACCGGCGACCGAGCACAAGTGTGGGAGTCCATGCGCGAGGCTCCCTATTCCACGGACAAGGCCGCGGCGATCCAATGGCATTTCGAGCTATCCACGGTGTGCTTTCGCACGCCGTAGAGGTGCTTCACGCAGCTTCGCTCAGCACTCTCAACAGTCTATGGTAGTCCGCCCGGCAAGCGGCTGCGTGTGGCGTGTATCACACACTAGAATAGAATCATGGCAACGACGATTCGCCCCGCAACCCGCGGAGACATTCCTGAGATTCTGGCCTTCATTCGCGCGCTGGCGGCCTATGAGCGCAAGCTTGACACCGTTACGGCGACCGAAGCGGACCTGCTTCGCGACGGATTTGGCGCTAACCCCTTCTTTTCCTGCCTGATCGCCGAGCACAATGGCCGGACAGCCGGATTTGCACTCTATTTTTTCAGCTACTCCACCTTTCTGGGGCGCCCAGGGCTCTACCTTGAAGACATCTTCGTCGAGCCGGAGCTGCGCGGGCATGGGATCGGCAAGGCTCTGCTCGAACGGGTGGCGGCCATCGCGGTGGAAATGCGCAGTCCGCGGCTGCAATGGGAGGTTCTAGACTGGAACACTCCGGCCATCGAGTTCTACCGGGCGATGGGAGCGGAGTTTCTGGATGAGTGGCGGAATGTGCGCGTGACTGGTGAAGCTCTGAGAAGGCTTGCCGGGATTCCTGGCCTGCCCGAGGTGGACCCAAGCGTTGCGAACCAGGAAACGGATGTCGCGGAATGAGAATTCGCGTCATCGGCGGAGGACTGGCTGGGCCGGAGGCGGCGTTGACGGCGGCGCACCTTGGCTGCGAAGTGGATCTCTACGAAATGCGCGCGACGGTGGACGGAAAACCGCGGCTGACTCCGGCCCACCAGACAATTGAGTTCGGTGAACTGGTCTGCTCCAATTCGCTGAAGAGCGAATCGCCCAACACTGCGCCCTGGCTACTCAAGCAGGAGATGCGCCGCGCGGGCTCGACGCTTCTGCGGATTGCCGATGAGACGGCCGTGCCGGCAGGCCATGCGCTGGCCGTGGATCGCGTCGAGTTTTCACGGCGCATTGCCGAGGCGATTGCCGCCGAGCCGCACATTCGAGTGATCCGCGAAGAGGTGACAACTCTGGACGAGGACGGTACGAAGTGCACGATTGTGGCCACGGGGCCGCTGACTTCAGACGCCTTGAGCGCGGAGATCGAGCGCATCACCGGCTCTGGCCATCTGGCTTTCTATGACTCGATCTCGCCGATCGTCGAGGCCGACTCGATCGACATGGATAAGGTGTATTTTGCCGCGCGCTGGGACAAGGGAACGGCCGACTACATCAACTGCCCGATGGATCGCGCGGAGTATGAGCGCTTTCTGGATGCATTGCTCGGAGCCGAAGCAGCGGAACAGAAAGAGTGGGAGAAACTCGAGTACTTTGAGGGCTGCCTGCCTATTGAAGAACTGGCCCGTCGAGGCCGCGATACGTTGAGATTCGGCCCGATGAAGCCGGTAGGCCTGCGCGATCCGCGCACCGGCCTGAGGCCCTGGGCCGTGGTTCAACTGCGCAAGGAGAATCTGCGCGCCGACAGCTACAACCTGGTCGGCTTTCAGAATCACTTGAAGTTTGGCGAGCAGGCGCGCGTGCTGCGGCTAATTCCGGGCCTGGAGAATGCGCGCTTCCTGCGTTACGGGCAGATTCATCGCAACACGTACATCTGCGCGCCACTTTTGCTGGATGAAACTTTGCGCCTCAAGAAGGAGCCGCGGCTGCTCTTTGCCGGGCAGCTTTCGGGAGTGGAGGGTTATACCGAGTCAATTGCGACCGGAATGCTGGCGGGAATCTATGCGGCTTCACTGGCGCGCGGCGAGCGACCCACGCCTGCGCCGCGCGCGTGTGCTCTGGGTTCGCTGGTGCATTACATTACGCACGCCGATTCCAAGGACTTTCAGCCGGCTAACATCACTTTTGATCTGCTTGAGCCCCTCGAAGAAGAGCTGCGCAAGAAGATTCGCGACAAGAAGGAGCGCCACCGGCTGGTTTGCGAGCGAGCGCTGGCGGCCTTCGATGAGTGGTGGGTTGGGAAAGTTATGCTGGATCGTGACTGAGAATCCGCTATCTTGCGGTTGAAGAAGGATTATGAGTAGAAACAATCTATTGGTTGTCCTGACCGCGACAGGTTCAGCGCTTTGCTGGTGGCCTTTTTTTATCATGCAAACGGCAGATCGCAGTCACCTTTGGTTCCTTCCCTACCCGCTGATCGCGCTCGCGGCCGGCTATGCGACTTTCTTGACGGGAGGACGCTGGCTTCGCTTTATTGTGGTTTCTTCCGTGGGAACGTTTGTTGGGGTGTGCAGCGGTGGCGCAATCTGGCCGGAAGAGGATGGCATTGCTCAATCGTATTTGCTCTACGGAGCAGGCATAGCCACCCTGGTCACTGCGCTTTTGTCCTCCCTCTCATGTTTCGTGGGACGAAGGCTATCATCTCGCTGACAGCTTCCGATGTCCAGACGCGAGGGCCAAGACAGCTCCAACATTCAGAGAGTGCGATGGCCTGGGAACCTTTCGGACGCTCCCAGTGTCCAATTAGATAGGGCGTCCCGCGCGCCGGTTTGCGGCGGATGCCATGATAGGCTGAACAGGCCGGGGAGCGAGCCCATTGAAAGTCTTCATTGCGTCCGAAGCCATCTCGCCGTTCACTCTCTCGGATGAGTTGATCGCTCTGCTCATGCTTGCGGTCTTGCTCTGCATTGCGATCGGAATCGCCATCTTCTATCTTGCGACCCGGCTCCGTCTGGCGTTCGATCACTGCGTGGCTCGCCAGACCCAAGAGATTCGGCCGGCATGGAGGCTTTATCGTCCGCAAGCCTGGCGTTTTTTCAAGATGAATCTGCTGTTTGGGATCATTTTCTTTTGCGCATTCGTGTTGGTGGCTCTGCCATTCTGTTTTGGCTTCTACCGGATCTACGCGTCGTCAAAACCGGACGGTCAATTCGATGCCGGCAGCTTCTTCCTGCTTCTGCTTCCATTCATCGGAATCGTGATTTGCTTGTGCCTCGCGGCGGTTGTCGTGGATGCCGTGCTGCGTGATTTTATCCTGCCCCATATGGCGGTTGCGGACGTCTCTTTCCGCCAGGCATGGGAATTGGTGAAGGCGCGCATCGGAGCGAAAAAGGGCTCCTTCGCGCTTTACATTTTCCTTCGTCTGATTCTTCCCACACTTGCCGTGATGGCCCTGTTCATTGCTGCGGCGATTCCCCTGGCGATCGTTTTTGGCATGTTGGCGCTCTCCGAGGCCGGTCTCAACGCGATGCGGGAGAATGCGGCAGGGGTTGGCGCGATCATCTGGATCTTCTTCGAGATTCTGCTCGGCGCTCTCGTCACCTCATTCGGCCTTTTCGTGGCCGTGTGCCTGGGCGGCCCGATTGCCACCTGGACGCGCAACTATGCCCTGCTCTTCTATGGCAGCCGGTGCCAGGCTCTGGGCGAGATTCTCGCCCCTCCACCGGCTGACGCTCCAGCGGGCCAGGAAGCTATCTGAGCATGGCCTGCATCCCCAGCAACGTGTACCCTGAAGACTGGAGCTTGCGAATGCGTTGGATTTCCATTGTGGTTTGTTCGGCGGCACTGGCGGTGGGTTCCGCAGGTGCTCAAGCGCAAACTGCCCCGGCAAAGCCCGCGGCTACCTCCGGAGTGGCGCACCTGGTGCTGCCGCCAGTACCCAAAGCGCTGCTGCCGGAGGCCTTTGCAGGGTGGGTCACCGCAGAAGCGCCGAATAAAGTGACCGACGCGGCCCAGGCCGATCCCGCCAACGCCGCTGCGCTCAAGGAATACGACTTTACCGACGCAGCGCTGGCCAATTACAAGCGGGAAGGCGAGACGCTTAGCCTGCACGCGATGCGCTTCCACGACGCCAGCGGAGCCTTTGGCGCGTACTCTTTTTACCGCCAGAACGGCTGGCCGAAAGAAGAGATCGGCACAGGCGCGACCTCGAACCACAACCGCGTGCTCTTCTGGGTGGGAAATGTGGTCGTGGATGCGAACTTCTCGCGCATCTCGCCCATGAGCGGCTCGGAGTTGCGCGAGCTGGCCGGCCAGTTGCCACGGCCGGAGGGTGGCGAGGCGCTAACGCCGCCGATCCTGGCTAATCTTCCCCAGAGCAATCTGCCTCAAATCAAGCTGGACGGGCAGACTACCCACTATGCACTGGGAGCTGCGAGCTATACAGGCTCGGGCGGGGTGCTGCCGCCGGACCTGGTCAGCTTCGATCGCGGCGCTGAGACGGTGACGGCCAACTATTCGCTGCGCTCGGGCGTGGCTACGCTCACCCTCATCGACTATCCCACGCCGCAGATGGCCGCGGCCCAGGAGACGAGGATTCGCGATTACATCAAGGCCGGCAAACAGGCCCAGCCAGCCTGGCCCAAGCCCCTGGCAGACTCCGATCTGGCTTCGCTCGATGTGCGACGCAGCGGGCCATTGGTGGCGCTGGTCAGCGGCGATGCCATTCCAGAGGAGAGCCACAAGCTGCTGGCCATGGTTCACTATGAGTCGGATCTGATGTCGATTCCGCAGCCGACGGACTCTGAAGTTTTGAAGACCGGAAGGCTGCTGATGGGGATCGCTCTCCTTGTGGTCGTCGGCTGCGTCGCCGCAATCCTGCTCGGGTTCTTCCTGGGCGGCTTCCGGGCGCTTTATCGCAAGGCGCGTGGCAAACCGGTCTCCTCGGTCTACGATGTCGAGTTCACAAGTCTCAATCTGCGGGATTGAGGGGCGGGAATCGGGCGAGATTCGGGGGAAGCATCTGAAGGGTTAATGGGGCAGTAAACCCTGTTGAAAACCTTAGTAATCCCTAGAAAACACCCTGAGATAACGGAGAACTGCAGAAGAATTCAGGCGAAGATGAATCGAAGATCTGGTCGGTGATTTCTCCAGAGGTTAATATATAAGTTATTGACTATAAACAACTTATTTCTGTCTCGAATTCCCCTTGACACTCCCTGTTGCCGCACCTAGTATGCAGCCAGAAAGTTCTGATGGTTTTGCCTCCGTTGGAACTATTCTCCCTGAGGAAGGAGCTGCCCTGTTGCCGGGCGGCTCTTTCCGTTTTTGAGGCTTATAAGAGCCCCTCGCTTCCATCTCGAGATTCGATCAGATCGCTTTGCCAGAAACAGGGCCGCGCCGGTGCGTGGGCATGTCCGGATGATGCGATCCGCAGCCATTCCCGCACTCGCACGCAATGTTTGCCCCGGAGAGCATTGAAGGTCGCTCAATAACGGAAGCTGAGACCCATTCCGATGACGTGGCGCGCTTCAAGATTCACCGCCATGGGCGCATACGGCTGGGCGGGTATTCCAGTGGGAACCAGCGTCGCGCCGATGTTTCCCGCCACCTGACCGACGCCTATATCGAAGGCGAAGTGCGGATGTTCACGCTGGGTCACACGAACTGCATAGTCCAGCGTCGTGGGAATATGCGCGTTGTCATGAGTCGTGTAGGTCGGAGGGGCGAAGAGCAGGGCGCTGAGATTCTTCGAGGTCTTAGGCTCCTGAGTAAATCCCGCCGAGGGCACGGCCACAATGCCGTGCGTGAGGGGCAGTGGAATGCCCAAGCCGCCAAAGAACCGTCCGCCGAAGCGCGTGCTTTGGCCGCCGATGCCGAAGATGGTGGCATTGGTGGCCTTCCATCCAATGTTTGCGAGGAAGGGCACCGGCGGCTTAGCCCAGGTCTTGGTTGCGGCGATATACACATCGCCATTGGTGTAGGCATTGGCGCTGCCGCCGAGTTCCTGGCTGATGGCGGTGGAAACAAACTTGTCTCCAAAACGCACGATGCCGCCCGCCGCGATCCCTGGCGTCCACGGGCCAAACTCCCCGTCCTTGATGGCTACGATCTTGCCGCTGACGATGTTCATGCCGTCATAGTTCCAGAGCTTGCTTAGATCAAGAATGGTTGAGGAGCCGCTGTCTCCGAAGGTATGGACGCTGCGCGTGTAGCCGATCTCGGCGCGGTTGGAGAACCCCTCGACGATGCTGAAGGTCTGGATATCGCCGATCACTTTGGAGGCGTCGATGAAGTGATAGCCGACAGCGGGGTGGGAGAAGACCTTGCCTTTGGCCGATTCGACAACGTAGGCGGTGGGCGTCAGAAAGCCGCCGGTCTGGCCCTCCAGCGTCAGGTGTTGGGCGCTGAGTTGCCGAGTGGCGAGCATGGCGACCGCGAGGAAGCCGCAAACAGAGAGTTTGTGAATGAGGCGAAGATTCACTTTGACTTGACTCCAGCGGAGCGCAGTCGCCTGCCTCCGGTAACGTTCGCAATTAAACCCCTTGTAACACAATCGAAGCTGCCTCGTCTTCAACTTTGTTCGAGTGGTAGACTCAGGCCATGCCGCGCGGTCTCTTTATCACGCTCGAAGGCCTGGATGGTTCCGGGAAGACAACGCAGATCAACCGCCTGGCTGCCTGGCTGAAAAGACGCGGCCACGCCCCCGTCGTCACCCGCCAGCCCGGTGGCACGTCGACCGGCGACCGCATCCGCGAGTTGGTGCTCGACTCGCGCTCCACGGGCCTTGCGCCGATGGCAGAGATGGCTCTGATGTTTGCCGATCGCGCGCAAGCAATTGCCGAGGTCATTCAACCCGCGTTGGATGCGGGAAAGCTCGTTCTCTGCGACCGCTTTACGGATTCAACTGAGGCCTATCAGGGCGGCGGCCGTGAGCTTGGCTCCGCGATCGTGCTCGAACTGCACCGCCTCATCTGCTCAGGTACTCAGCCGGATCTGACGCTGCTGCTGCTGCCCTCGCTCGATGCCTCGCTCGAACGTGCGCGCCGCCGCAACCAGCGCGCCACCGCGCAAACGGGCGCGGATGAAGGCCGATTCGAGCAGGAACAAGATGCCTTTTACAGCCGCGTCTGGCAGAAGTACCGAGAGATCGCCATTCGCGAGCCTGAGCGGGTTGTCCTGATCGAAGGCGATCTGACCATCGACGAGGTCCACGAACAGATCGTCGAAGCCGTTGCCGAGCGGCTGGCGGTGTTGGCGGCCACGGCATCAGCGTAATCGGGCCAAGCCACTCAAGGACAGGATATAATCCAGATTAGCCAGCAATCACCTCACTTCAAGCTGCCAGCGAGATCCCATGAAATTGATCCGTAACGTTTTCTTTGTGTCTGCCATGCTTCTTCTCAGCGCGCCTCTCTATTACGCACAAGTCTCTGAGTCGGCGATCAGCAAGCAGATCGATAAGCTTCGATCCTTTTCCGCCGACCAGCGCCCAACTGCGACCATCAAGGTTGCCGCGGATATCAGCGCACTCCCCGCCGGACCAAAGAAAGTCGGGCTCGCCGATGCTGTGGCACATTTGGTTACCGAAGGCGACCAGGGAACCGCGGCTCTGCAAGCAGTTGCCAGCACGCTGTCGCAAGCGCTGGCGCAGTCGCCCGTTCCCGCGAAGAAAGATGCGGTGCCGATGCCGTACCTCGACTTGGCCAAACTGGTCCGCTATGAGAATGTGACGGCAACTCTGAACGATCCGCTCTTCGCCAAGGCCACCCAGACGCTGGCCGACAACGATGCCGAGATCGCGAAGGTCGACTTCACCCTCAAGGATCTGCAAGGAAAGAAGGTCACGCTCTCCGAACTGCGCGGAAAGATCGTCATGGTGAATTTCTGGGCCTCCTGGTGCGTGCCCTGCCGGCTGGAAATGGCCGACCTTCAGGCAATTTATACACACTTCCAGTCTCAGGGCCTCGTCATCCTCTCAATCACCGACGAAAACCCTTTTAAGGTCGGGTCGTTTCTGGCGCAAGCCAACTACCACCCCCCCGTTCTGCTCGACTCCGATGGCAAGGTACATAAGCTGTTTCACGTCGACGGCATTCCCAGAACCTTCGTCTTCAACCGGGACGGCAAGCTTGTGGCTCAAGCCATCGACCAATGCACCCAGCACCAGTTTCTTGAGATGCTGTCCAAAACCGATTTTCATCCATAAACCGTTCCCACGGGTGACGCCGAGTGCCAGTCTTTCCCGAGTTCGAGGAACCGTAAACGAACGATCTTCGAGCAAGGGGTGACGAAGAAAAAGGAGAACTTGGCTCCGGCCCTGAGGCTTCCGCCCCGGAGTGCAAAGCTCGCACGCCGGGGGTCTCGGGTTGAGACGCATATAGAGCCATGCATTGTGAGATACAATTTCGTCGTTGCTCCAATGGCTTCAACCCACCTATCCAGCGAGACCGCATGACTGCTCTCCGTAGCACTCTTCTTCTCGCAGCGCTACTTTTCACAACACCTCTTCTTCATGCGCAGGCGAGTGAATCGTCGGTCGTCACGAATGAACTGAAGAGTTTCGCGACGGCCCCCACCCCCCAGTCGCCGGCAACAGTCGTCAAGATCGCCTCAGACATTCGCGCCCTCCCTGCCGGTCAGCTCAAATTCCAGCTCGCAGACGGTCTTGCCCATCTTTCCTCCCGGGTCGACCCAGGAGTGGCAGCCTTTCAAGCGGTAGCCGACACGCTGGTCCAGTCGATCAATGAGTCTTCGGGTTTCGACGCAGGCGGCCAATCCGCGGCGCTGGTCCTTGACCTGGCCAAACTGATCCGATACGAACATGCAAAGACGACCCTCGATGATCCTCTCCTCGCCCAGGCAATGCAAAAGCTGGCTGCCGACGATGCCGATGTAGAAAAGGCAGACTTTACACTCAAGGATCTACAGGGCCACGATGTCACACTTTCGCAGCTCCGCGGCAAGGTCGTACTGGTCAATTTCTGGGCAACCTGGTGTGGCCCCTGCCGTCTTGAGATGTCCGATCTGAACGACTTTTACTCCCGTTTCAAGTCCCAGGGCCTGGTTGTCCTCTCCATCACCAATGAGGAAAGCTCAAGGGTTACCCACTTGGTGAATGGGGTTGGCTACCACCCTCCCGTCCTGCTCGACCCCGACTCCCATGCTGCCGCTCGGTTCCACGTCGAGAACCTGCCCAGAAGCTTCGTCTTCAATCGAAAGGGCAAGTTGGTGGCCCTGGCCGTCGATCAGCGCTCCCGCCGCCAGTTCTTGCTGATGCTGGCCGCAGCCGGCGTCCATCCCTGACACCAGCGCCGTTGCGTCCAACGAGTCGCACGGAGGCCCGCGCGATTACACTTTATAAGTGACCAGGGACGATCTATTCGCGCCTCAACTCGACCCCAGTCCCCAACTCGGCCTCAACTTCGCCGAGTCACGACAATCGCGCCGTATCTGGCCGGTGCGCGAGTTGGTCGGTCAAATATGCGAGTTGGTCGAGCAGGAGTACGGCGACGTTTGGGTCGAGGGCGAGATCTCGAACTTCAGGCCCGCACCCTCGGGCCATCTCTACTTCACACTCAAGGACGCCGACGCGCAGTTGCCCGTCGTGCTCTTCCGCCGGCAGGCGATGCTGCTGCGCTTCCGCCCCGAGGATGGCCTGCATATGCTGGCGCGCGGCCGGGTCAGCGTCTACGAACAGCGCGGCCAGATGCAACTGGTGGCCGAGACAATGGAACCGGTCGGCGCCGGTTCGCTGCAACTGGCCTTCGAACAGTTGAAGGCGCGTCTCAAGGCCGAGGGGCTCTTCGAAGCAGAACGCAAACGCCCGCTGCCGGCCTTCCCGCGAACGGTCGGCATCGTCACCTCGCCTACTGGCTCAGTGATTCGCGATTTCCTGAACATTGTCGCCCGGCGCCACTCCGGCTTGAGCGTGCTGATCTGCCCGGCCTCGGTGCAGGGAGACTCCGCGCCGGCCGAGATTGAAGAGGCGCTGGACGAACTGAATGCGTCGGGCCTTGTGGATGTGATTGTCGTTGCGCGCGGCGGCGGATCGCTGGAAGACCTCGCAGCTTTCAACAGTGAGCGTGTGGCCCGCGCGATTGCGTCGAGCCGCCTGCCAGTCGTCTCCGCAATAGGCCATGAGACGGACTTCACCATCGCCGACTTTGTGGCCGACCTGCGCGCTCCGACACCTTCAGCCGCCGCCGAACTGATCACCGAGGCGCAGCACAAGATCGCCGAACACCTGGCCTCGCAATCGCATCGGCTTGAGCGCGCCGCGCGCTTCCAACTGCTGCTTGCGCGGCAGCGGCTCACACGCCTGCCGGTGAGCCGCGCCGAGGGTCGCATGGCTGCGCTGCTGCATCGGTTGGAGCAGCGCCTCGATGACCTCAGCTTCCGCTTGGAAGCAGCGGTGAGCAGCCAACTTCGCCAGCATCAGAGCCAAGTTTCCGAATTGGCCGCCGCCGTCCTGCGCCAAGATCCACGCCAGGCGCTTGCCGAGGCTCGCGCGAGACTGGCTGTTTGCCGAACCCGTTTGGAGCGGTCTCTGGAACGGACGCTTCATCGCTCCGCCGCGCGCCTCAGCGCTCTCGACGCACGACTGCACTCACTCTCGCCGCTCGCAGTGCTTGATCGCGGCTACGCGCTTGTCTTCGATGCAAATGGCGCGGTGGTGCGATCGACATTGCAGCTTGCGCACGGAGACACGGTTACCACGCGCCTTTCCGATGGGGCTTTCATCAGCCGCGTGGAATCGACGACGCCCAATCAATCGACTAAGAAATGAGACCATGAGCACAACAACCGCGCGCAAACTCTTCGGCACCGACGGCATTCGAGCCGTCGCGGGCAAAACACCTCTCGATGCAAACACGATCTTCGCCTGCGGGCTGGCGCTGGGCCACTCGTTGCGCAAACTTGCGACCGAACCCAAAGTAATTCTCGGCCGCGACACGCGCGAGTCCGGCCCCTGGATCGCCGCCACGCTCGCCGCAGGCCTGCGCGAGGCGGGTGCGCGCGTCGAAAGCGCGGGCGTTATCACGACTCCTGCTGTCGCATTTCTGGCGCAGAAACATGGATTTCAAGCCGGCGTGGTGATCTCGGCCTCGCACAATCCTTGGGCTGACAACGGCATCAAGCTCTTCGGCAGCGATGGCTTCAAGCTGGCCGATGCGGTCGAGCTGGCGATGGAAGACGAAATCCTCCATCATGCTTCCACCGCAATTGCTCCCGACCCTGCTACGCTGATTCCGGTTGCGGACAATCCAACGTTTCAGGCCGACTATATACAATTCCTCATCGACTGCGTGCCGGGGCTTTCGCTGGCCGGGTTGCGCATTGTGGCCGATTGCGCGAATGGAGCGGCGGCGGCCGTCGCGCCGGAACTCTTCCGGCGGCTCGGCGATCAGATCACGCTGCTCAATATCGAACCCGACGGGCGCAACATCAATTTGAACTGCGGTGCGCTGCATCCTGCCATTGTCGCTTCCGAAGTGATGGCGCGCGGAGCGGAGCTTGGCCTTACCTTCGACGGCGATGCCGACCGCTGCATGTTAGCCGGCGCGAAGAACAACGTCATCAACGGCGATGCAATCCTGTTGATGGTTGCACGCGATCTCAAGGCGCGTGGACTGCTGACCGGCGATCTGGTCGTCGCTACAACGATGTCCAACATGGGCCTTGAAGCGGCGCTCAAGCGCAGCGGCATTCGCATGTTGCGCGCTTCGGTGGGTGACCGCTACGTGCTCGAACAGATGCAGAAGCACGATGCGGCTCTAGGCGGCGAACAATCCGGCCACATTCTGCTGCCGCATCTAGCAACGACTGGCGATGGCCTTCTCACCGCGCTGGTCGTCCTCGATCTGATCGCCCGCACCGGCAAGTCAATTGATGAGCTGACCGCGGATTTGCGGGTCTACCCTCAGGTGATCGTGAATGTGAAGGTACGCGAGAAGAAGCCGCTCGAATCGATCCCCGCGGTAGCCGCAGCAATTCGCGCCGCTGAAGATGATCTGAAGGATACAGGCCGTGTAGTCATCCGCTACAGCGGTACCGAAGCATTAGCAAGAGTCATGATCGAAGCCGAGAGCGAAGAGGCGATGCGCCTGCACGCCGACGCGATCGCCGATGCGATCCGGACTGAGCTCGGGGTATAACAACAAGGGGGGGTATGAGCCTGCAGAGGAAATTCGCACTCGTCGCCGCAGCATTTATTGTCGGACCGCTTGCTGCATGCGCTCAATGCGGGTTTGCCTTTGAGCCTGCCGCAGCTGTGCGCTGGTATCGAAGCGAAGGATGGATAATTCCTGGGCTTGCTGATGCGAATGCGATTGCACCCATCCGTCTTGAGATTGAAGGTAAACCGGCTCCTTGGAGTTTTCCCGAGGGAGTTACAGCTCATTGGGTACAGCACGGTGCCGGCTATCGAGTCACTTTTCCCGCAGCGATCTTCGAACGTGGCGGCCAGCGGACAAAGATGCTGGAGCGCGAATTCGTTCTTTATCAGATGGTGCGTTGGGAGGTGAATGACCGACCTTATGCATACTCGTACGTGTTGGGACCTCTCGATGTTGCTTGCACCGCCAACGTTGACATCATCGATGAAGACGGTGATGGTGTTTTTCGCGTGATGACACCTGATGGGCACATCCTCTCACGTCACGCCGAGGCACCACCCGTGCCGGATTGGGCAAGAAAGCCGAAAATGTAAGACTCTTAATCGAAACACGACGTCGTCGATAACAAGCTGTACATTATTGGAATTCCATATGAGATAGCAAACTCGCTACATGTCTCGCCAGTTTGCGCCGAAGGCCAGGTCGGCGACCAATGGGACGCTGAGCTGAATCACGCCCTCCATCTCTGCGCGGACTAATGCCTCGATCTCGGTAGCCTCGTTGGCGGGAACTTCAAAGAGCAATTCATCGTGGACTTGCAAGACCATCCGCGTCTTGAGATTGCGCTCGCAGAGCTTTTGATCGATCGCGATCATGGCCAGCTTGATGAGGTCGGCGGCGGTTCCTTGCAGCGGCGTGTTGATGGCCGTGCGCTCGGCGAAGCCACGTTGATTGGGGTTGCGGCTCTCGATGTCGGGAATGGGACGAACGCGGCCGAAGAGCGTGCGCACCGAGCCGGTCTTGCGCGTCTCGGCGAGGGTCTTCTCAATGAATTCGTGAACGCCGGCGTAGCGCGCGAAGTAGCGCTCGATATAGGCCTTCGCCTCGGCCTGCGGAATGCCCAACTGCGCGGCCAGGCCAAAGGGCGAGATGCCGTAGACGATTCCGAAGTTGACAGCCTTGGCGCGGTTGCGGGTCTGCTTGTCCATCTCTGTGGGCGGCACACCGAAGACCTCGCTGGCGGTGAGCGTATGAATGTCTTCGTTGTTCTGATAGGCGTGGACCAGGAGCGGGTCACCCGAAAAGTGAGCCAGCAGGCGCAGTTCGATCTGCGAGTAATCGGCGGAGAGCAGTTGCGTGCCCGGCGCGGAGATAAAGGCGGCGCGAATCTCGCGACCCAGCTCCGTGCGAACGGGAATGTTTTGTAGATTCGGATTGATGGAGGAGAGTCTTCCAGTAGCCGTGGCCGCGGCCTGAAAGGTGGTGTGGACGCGCGAGTCAGCATCGGCGAGCAGCGGCAGTGCGTCGATGTAAGTCGATTTCAACTTGGACAAGTGACGATATTCGAGGACGAGACGCGGAACGTCGTGCTTTTCCGCTAGAAATTCAAGCACATCCTGCGCGGTAGAGACGGCCTTACCTTTGCCCCGGCTGGCCGGTGCGGGCAGGCCCAAGTCGGTGAAGAGCACCTCGCCAAGCTGCTTGGGCGAATTGATGTTGAAGCGGCGGCCTGCCAGTGAGAAGATTCGTTCGCCGACGCGATCTAGCTCGATGGCAAAACGCTTGGAGAGCCCATCGAGCACGCCAAGATCGATGCGCACGCCGGCCTGCTCCGTGCGAAACAGCACCGGTGCAAGTGGCAGGTCAATATCTCTGTAAACGCGCTCCAAGTCCAACTTCTTCACGTCGGCCTTCAATGCCGGAACGAGTGCGCGAATCGTTGCCGCACCCGCTGCGAGGGTGGACGGCGCAGGCTGCGAGTGGCGCGCGGCCACATCGGCCAGCGCCTGAGTGGCGTGTGTGGGATTGAGCGCGTAGGAGAGCAGCATCGTGTCGTCCACCGCTCCGCGCAACGTCACGCGCTGCGCGGTGAGCAAGTGAAGCACAGACTTCCAATCGTGGGTCTGCTTGGGAACGGAAGAGTCCTCGAGCAGGGCGCGCAACTCATTTGATAGTGGCAATCGCAGAGCCTTGGCCGGCTCGGCGCATACGCCGACGCTGAAGCTGGCTTTCTTTTCGGCGGCTTCGGCGACATCGAGCAAGGACATCGACTGCTGTGGTTCGTCTTCCGACTCCGGCTTGGGCGCGGCCATATCGAGCGCGAAGGCAAAGCCGCCGACGCGGGCGGCTGCGTAGAATTCGGCTAATTGCTCAGCGTTCGGTACTTCAATCAACTCCACCGTGGGGCCGTCGGCCGCAGGCTCAAGTTCGCGCAGCATCGATGTGAATTCAAGTTCGGTGAAGAGATCGCGGCAGGCTTCGAGGTCTGGCGCTTGCGTCTCCATCGCCTTCAAATCCAGCGGGAGCGGGACATGCGAGTCGATGGTGACGAGTTCTTTCGAGAGCAGCACGGCATCGCGGTTCTGCTCGAGCGACTCGCGATAGCTCTTGCGCTTGACCTCGGCCGCGCGGTCGAGTACAGCCTCGACGCTGCCGAACTCCAGAATCAGATCTACGCTGCCCTTGTCGCCGATGCCGGGCGCGCCTGGCACATTATCGACCGCGTCGCCACGCAGAGCCATCACATCGACGACCTTCTCCGGCGGCACTCCGAGCACCTCGACGACCTTGGCGGGATCGAGGATCAGATTGTCCTTTTGCGGGTTGAGGATCTTCACCGTGGGTGTGACCAACTGCATCATGTCCTTGTCGCCGGAGACGATGAAGACCTCGTACTTCTGCTCGGCGGCTTCGCGGGCCAGAGTGCCGATCACGTCGTCGGCTTCAAAGCCCTCGGCCTCGAGGATGGGAATGCGCAACGCCTCAAGGGCGCGGCGGATGTAGGGAATCTGGCGGCGCAGGTCCTCAGGCATCGACGCGCGATTGGCCTTGTAGCCCTCGTAGTCCACGTCTTCAAAGCTCTGCGTTTTGCCATTCCATTTGCGCAGAGGCTTCATGGCGCGCGCGCGTTCGTCGCGGAAGACCTCGCCGCTCACATCGAAGACGGCGGCGAAGTAGCGCGGCTGGAAGTCCTGGCGCAGCTTCTTGATCATGTTGACGAAGACATAAATGGCCGCCGTCGGCAGACCGTCGCGCGTCGACATGGGCCGCGAACGCTGCATCGCGTGGTAGGCGCGAAAGATGAACGACATGGTGTCGAGCAGGAAGACGGGCGGCTTGGCTTGATCAGTCACGAGACGAGTTTAGCAGGGTGCAGAGATCAGAGAACAGCGAACAGAAAGATGGACAGAAACGAGGTTTCGGTTAGCCGTTAGTCCAACAGGAAACTTAGTCAAGGTTCAGTTCTGCTTGGCGACGGACCATGCGTGCCAGTATGTCCAACGGTACTGGCCAACGACGTCTGAGGTCCGGACCGGCCCATATTCAGCGACTCGACTGTCTAAGCTGAGGTCGCGATTATCTCCCATGACGAACAACTCTCCTGGACCAAGTGTGCGAGACGCAAAGGTTATCAGATCTGGTAGGCCGACACCTGTAGCTGGGGCGAGATACGGCTCATCAATCTGCGTACCGTTGCGGAAAACTTTCCGATTTACGCCACTGATTGTCTCGCCTGGCATTGCTACAATGCGCTTCAGAACAATCGCATCTTTACGGCGCAACACGATAACGTCTCCATCGTGTAGGTCGGAGCGAGCCCGATCACTTTCATCAACAAAGATTCTGTCTCCCGGATGAAGCAATGGAAGCATCGATCCCCCGGCAACTTGAAATGGGTTATACGCCGGACCACAGCCACTAAAGAGTAGCGAAACTCCTAGTGCTCGGGCCAAAAGGCCTGAGACCCGGAGCTTCCTTATAGCCGCGTTTGGAGTCATCTTCTGGCAAGTGTATATCATTTCCGCCATTACACCTTGATTGTCAGGCACTGCTCGAATTGTCTGTGATTCGAAAGCAGTATTACTGCCAAAAGGCCAGATATTCTGGATCAGGAAAGAAACATGCAATCGCCATAGCTGAAGAATCGATATTTCCCTTCGACGGCGTGGCGATAGGCGGCGAGAACACGTTCGCGTCCGGCGAAGGCGCTGACTAACATCAGCAGGCTCGATTGGGGTAGGTGGAAGTTGGTCAGCAGCGCGCCGACGAGACGGAAGTTGAACCCGGGGGAGATGAAGATCTCCGTCTCTCCGGAGTGGGGCTGAAGCGGATTGCCCGCTGCCTGCTGTGCGCAATGTTCAAGCGTGCGAACGACGGTGGTGCCAACGGCGACGATGCGGCGGCCCTCGGCGACGGCGCGATTGATGGCGTCGGCTGCGGGCGCGGAGAGCATGTAGCGTTCGCGATGCAGGTGAACCTCATCCACGCGCTCGACGCGCAACGGCGCGAAGGTTCCGAGGCCGACATGCAACGTGATGCGAGCCAATTCGACACCACGCGCAGCTATCGCATCGAGAATCTGTGGCGTGAAGTGCAGGCCCGCGGTAGGCGCGGCCACCGAGCCGCGTTCGCACGAGAAGACCGTTTGATAGCGCTCGCGATCTTCTTCCGCATCGTCGCGATGAATGTAGGGTGGTAAAGGCACGTGGCCGATGCGTTCGAGAACTGCGAAGAAATCGTCGACCGGCTTGAAGCGCAACAGGCGCTCGCCGAATTCGCCGCGCTCCAGCACCTCGGCCTCAAGTTCGATTGCGCCGGAGGGTCCCGGAAAAACGAGGATCTCGCCGATGGCGACTTTTCTGCCGGGACGAACGAGGGCGCGCCAGAGGTTTTCGCCGGATGGTGGACGTTCGAGATTTGTCGTTTCCCAGGTCCCAAAAGCGGGACCTGGGGCACCCTGCGATTGGAGTTGGTCGTTTCCCACCCATTCCGCAGAAACACGCGGAATGGATGGGGCACGTAGCTTCTCATGCGCAACCGGCGCGGTCAGCATCACTTCAATCTGGCCGGTTGGCTTTTCTTGCTCGCGGCGCAGTGTACGGCGGGCGTAGAGACGGGCCGGGATGACACGCGTATCGTTCAAGACCAGCAGGTCGCCGGGACGGAGCAGTGAGGGGAACTGGGCAAAGTTCGCGTCGCGCAGCGCGCCTGTCGCGCGATCCATCGCTAACATGCGGCTCAGTCCGCGCTCGGCGGGCGGTTGCTGCGCGATCAACGCGGCGGGAAGGGCAAAATCGAAGTCGGCTACGCGGTCGAAGTCGCCAACGCGCAGCCCGGTCATGCGAACGGCTTTCTGAAGCGATCGAGGGCTCGCTTGCGCGCGCGTTCGAGGGCAGCGTTCAGTTGTTCGCGCATTGGCTCGAACTGGTTGGCGGCAAGGTCCACGGGAACATACGTCGCCCGCGCCCAACTGACGCAGATGCGCGTGAAGGGCTTGGGAACCAGGAAGCGGTCCCACGAGCGCATCGTCCAGGCGTGCTCAGGCTCAAGATGAAATACGCCGATGGGCGCTCCGGTAATCTGCGCCAGCTTGATCGGGCCCATCTTGGTTTGATAGATGGGGCCGCGCGGGCCGTCGGCGGTGAAGATGGCGGTCCTGCCGGTGTCGATCACGTGCGCCAGACCGAGCAGGCCCTCTCGCGCACCCCGCGAACTGGAGCCACGCACAGCATCGAAGCCGAACAATTTGAGGATGCGGGTAATCAACTCACCGTCATAGCTTTGGCTGATGAGAATTACCGCACGGGAGTAGCGAAAGTAGACGGTGCAAGGCAGCACGCACTGGTGCCAGAAGCAAAAGATCTCCGCCGGAGATTTCTCGCCGAGCAGGACTGGGGTTACGCCGTCTTCGGCGATCACCTCAAAGCGCCAGGTGCGCCCGACGATCGAGAAGAGCGCCCAGACGATGCGCGGCACCACAGCCAGTATCAGGCGCTGTTTGAAGGTGAAGCTGGATTTGTCTTCGGATGTCACTGCTTCGATTCTAGCGGAGTTAGGGGCGTCCGCATGGTTGGCGGCCTTTTCGTTTGCTATCGCCTACCATCGCCGCGCGCCGCAATTCAGCTATACCGCAACCAGCGCAGCAGTTCGGGCAGAGTGGCTCGCTTGCCATACATGAGAATGCCCACGCGGTAGAGCCGCGAAGAAAACCAGAGCGCAACCCATATATTCACCAACAGGAGTGCGATGGAGACCACGAACTGCCAGACCGGCGGCATCTCCATGCCCATGCGCGGAATCATCACAAAGGGCGACGTAACCGGAAACAGCGATGCGGCGACGGCCAGAGCCGAATTGGAATCGGTAAGCAGAAAGGGAAGGAAACCGAAGCTGAACCAGACGGGAACGACTGCAAGCGGCATATACATCTGCAACTCTTGAGCCGTCTCGCAAGTGGCGGCAAGGCCGGAAAAGAACGCGCTGTAGACGCAAAAGCCCAGTACGAAATACACCGGAAAGAGAAGAACCTCGGCCAAGGAGAAATGCAAGGCGAAGTTGCCGCTGAGCAAGGGCCCGGCCAGCGCCGAACCCGTAACTAGAACTGCCACGATCATCCAGATGCCGATTTGCGTCAGGCCCACCGCGCCCACGCCGAGCAGTTTGCCGGCGAGCAGATCGTCGGGGCGGGCAACTGCCAGCATGACCTCAAAGATGCGCGAGGATTTTTCGTCAATGATCGACCGGGCCATGTCCATGCCATAAAGGATGATGGGCACGGTGAGCAGAAGAGCCATGGTCATGGCCTTGTAAAGTGCCGGTACCCCATTGCTTTTGGTTGCCTTTCCATTCTTACTCGGCTGAGGTGTCTCGATCGGAACCCACCTCAGTGTGGCGTCCAGTTCGGTGTCCTTCATGCCCGCAGCGAGCAGGCGTTCACGCACCAATGCACGATCCAGTGCATTCTGTAGTCCGCCAACAATCACATAGCCGCCGGCATAGGGCGCGTTATAGGTGGCGGCGATGGTTCCGGTCGCGGAGGTCTCAAGATAGAGAACTCCGTCAACCGCTCTGGACCGGAGTTTTCCCTGTAGAACCGCGCGATCCTCCGAGGTTGCCGGGGCGATCACGTCCACAGTGTAGTTTGCTTTGGTGTCAAAGAGCATCTCGCGGCGAACCTGATCGGCCAGAGCGGCATTGTCGGCAGCAATCACCACGTGCTTTCCCCGTATTGAACTCCAGCCGGTCAAAAGGCTGGCTCCCATCAGCACGGCCATCAACAAAGGCACCAAAATCGTGGACAACTTGAAGGCACGACCGCGAATCTGCTGCAAATACTCACGTTTCGCAATGAGAAGAATATTACGCATCGGCCTTGCCTCCCACAGTCTGAATAAAAATCTCTTCAAGTGAAGGCTCGACCAGTTCGAAGCGGTAGATCGTTGCAAGGGCCGCTGCATCGCGCAGCAGTTTTTGCGCGTCGCCCTGCGGTTTGAGCTTGATCTCAGCGTGACCGGAAAAGTTCCTCGCTTCCGCAATCTCCGCGCTGTTCAGAAAGGCCGGGTCTCCCTCGAACTCGACGACGACGTGGTTGCGCTCATAGCGGCCTTTGATCTCGCGCAGATTTCCGGACAGCACGGCCTTGCCGTTATTGATCAGGCAGATCGAGTCGCAGAGCTTCTCCACCTGGTCCATGCGATGGGTGGAAAAGAGAATCGCCTTACCCTGGGCCTTGAGATCAAGCAGCGTCCGCTCCACAAGCACAGCGTTGATGGGGTCGAGGCCGCTGAAGGGTTCGTCCATGACAATAAGCCCAGGATCATGCAACAACGTGGCAATGAACTGGATCTTCTGCTGCATGCCCTTGGAAAGTTCTTCGGTCTTCTTCCCTAGCGATTCGGCGATCTCCATGCGTCCGGCCCAATCGACGGCCCGCCTGCGCGCCTCTTCCGCCGCAAGCCCGTGCAACTGGCCAAAGAAGACCAGTTGATCGAGCACCTTCATCTTCTTATAGAGCCCGCGCTCCTCGGGCAGGTAGCCTACTCGCTCCAGGCTCTTGCGCACGAAGGGCTTTGCAAATAGATTGACCCGCCCCGAATCTGGAACGGTGATTCCCATCATCATGCGAATCGAGCTGGTCTTGCCCGCCCCGTTCGGTCCAAGCAGGCCGAACATCTGGCCTGCTTCGATCGACAGGCTCAGATTGTCGACGGCTATCTTGTTTTCGTAGGCCTTGGTCACTCCCAGGAGTTCGACAACTGGCATGTGCTCTCCTGCTGCATAGACTGTGCTCCCCTCTTCGGGTTGCCGGGTGCGGGACTCAATGAGAAGTGTAGCAAAGTCCAGATTACGCGAACCTTGCATGGATCAACGACGGGCGATTCAACATTGGGATCCCAGCGGATTGGATTGCCCCAGGGCGCACACCCCATCGTTTGCCGATTCGTGTGCCTGTGGCACTGGTCTTTCCCATAGCCGGCAGCCCGACTTTGACGGATTGCCTCACGATGAAGATCGATGAGTAAGGTGCTCCAAATTACAGCAATAAATAGACTTGAAGGCCAATGGAACAAGGGAAGCCAAAAAGTAACTGCCGGGGCGTGCGCGGAAAGTGTCTGAACTCAAAAAAAATGGTAGCCTTGTTGACGATGCCCGAATACGATTTTCTCAAAACCGAGCCCGCTCATGGACCTGCCTATCGGCCACAGTCGATTGAGGAAGTCGATGTGCGTCAGTCAATCCTCGAGGATATCGCATTAAAGACGCTTTATCTTTCCGGTTCGCTTTCCATTCTGGAACTTTCGGATAAGACCCGGCTCAGCTTTGAAGTGGCCAAGGAGATCTCCTTCCATCTGCGCACGGAGATGCTCTGCCAGGTCAATGGAATGACCGGCAATATCCCTCAGATTGCCATCACATCCGCGGGCAGATCCCGGGCCGTGGACCTGCTCGCGCAGAGCCATTACGCAGGTCCCGCGCCCGTTTCGCTGGAGAGCTACGTCGAGCAGACGCGGAAGCAGAGCGTCCGCAAGCTCGAGATTCATGCCGATGAGGTCAAGCGCGCCTTTGCGCATCTTGTGCTCGACAGCTCGACGTTGCGACGCTTTGGAACCGCGCTCAACTCCGGCAGTTCGATCTTCATCTACGGTCCACCGGGAACCGGCAAGACCACCGTCGCCGAGACCTTGTCGAAGGTCGTTGCGGACGATGAGGTCTGGATACCCAACGCAGTGGAAGTGGACGGCCAGATCATTACGGTCTTCGATCCGGCGATTCATAAGCGGGCGGCGGACCCTGGCCCCGCAAACCGGGACGAGCGCTGGGTGCTTTGCCACCGACCGTCTGTTCTGGTCGGCGGCGAGTTGACGGCCGAGATGCTCGATCTGCAATTCAACCCGATCACCAAATTCTATGTCGCCCCTGCGCAGATGAAGGCCAACAACGGGGTTCTGATCATTGACGACTTCGGACGCCAGAGACTCCGGCCCGAGGAACTGCTGAATCGCTGGGTGGTGCCGCTCGATCGCAGAATCGATTTTCTAACCCTGTCGGGTGGAAAGAAACTCGAGGTCCCCTTCGAGATGCTGGTCGTCTTTGCGTCAAACATGGATCCGGCAGAGCTGGTCGACGAGTGCTTCCTGCGCCGAATTCAAACCAAGATCAAGGTCGGCTCGGTTGCCGATGCGCAGTTTTGCGAGATATTTCGCCGTGTTGCCCTTGAATATCAGGTTGCCTACGATCCGGGCGTGCCGCAGGCGCTGATCGATTTCATACGCAACACGCTGAATCGCGAGCTGCGCCAGTGCTATCCCAGGGACGTTGTGAACCAGGTTCTCTGGGCCGCCCGCTACGAAGGCAAAAAGGCGTATATCGATTCGCTCGCCCTTGCGCAGGCCGTCGAGGCTTACTTCCTGCAAAAGAGCTGAGGTTTAGCTCGAATATTGAAGAAAGATGGCCCGGTAGTCTTCGCAAGTCTTGCGGAGAGCGCCGGGCCTTTTCGCTGCCAAGCTGGCGAAGATTGGGGTTATTCTGCTTCGCAACTGAGGTTGGGTTTGTATTGAAGGAGGATGGAGCGCATGACGTTGAAATCGTCGACTACTACCGCGAACGGAAAGGGTAAGAACTAGGTGCCCTTGGTGCGCCCCGCCCAGGGTTGGAACTACCAGTACGTGACCACATCGCCCGGAGAGATGCTGGCAGAGGAGTTTTTGAAACCGCTGGGCTTGAGCCAGAACCGGTTGGCGATGAACATTCATGTGCCGACGACGCGGATCGGCGAAATAGTTCGCGGCAAGCGCGCCATCACCCCGGACACGGCTTTGCGTCTGGCCCGCTTTTCAATAACAGTCCGGAGTTCTGGCTCAATCTTCAGCAGATGCACGACCTCACAAAAGCCAGACTTGCGTTGACTAAGACCATCGAAACAGAGGTTCGTGTCTATGAACCGAATGCGGCATAGCTGAACGCACTCCCAAACAAGATGGGGATAAATGCTTTAGCATCCGGAGTGTGATCGATCTCGATAGTCAGGTGATGTATGCGAAAGGCGTGGGCCCGCGCGTCGCGGTGATACTTGCCGCCAAAGGCATCCGGACCGCCGAGGATCTGCTCTATCACCTGCCCTTCCGCTACGAGGACCGCCAGAATCCGCGCAGCCTTGACGAACTGAAGGCCGGCGAGACGGCCAGCGTCATCGCAGAAGTCCGCGGCTCCGTTCTCTTGCGCACCCGTAAAGCACCCATCTTCGAGCTGACCGTGGGACAGGGACGCTTCGCTCTGAAGTGCATCTGGTTCAACGGAAGCTATCTTGAAGGCAAGTTCCACGCCGGACAGACGGTGGCCGTCTACGGACGGGTTGAGCCGTCGCGCTCCACGAGCAACCTCAAGATGATTCAGCCGCAGTTCGAACTGCTGCCCGACTCGTCGGACGACGCCGAAACGCGGCTGCTCGAAGTGGGGCGCATTACGCCGGTCTACGAGTCTCTGGGCGGGGCGCGGCTGGCCTCGCGATGGCAGCGGAAAACGATCTTCAATCTGCTTGAAGGGCTGCGCGGCTCGGTGCCGGAGTGCCTGCCTCGCGCGATGCTCGAGCGGCTCGGGCTTCCCGATCGCGAAACGGCCCTGCGCGAGGCGCACTTTCCGCCCGAAGGAACGCCCTTTGCTCAGTTGCAGAGCTGGACCACGTCCGCCCACAGGCGGTTGATCTTCGAAGAGCTCTTCTATCTGGAGCTAGGCCTGGAACTAAAGCGCCGCCGCATGAGAGAACGTGTAGGAATCGGCTTTGCCACCACCGACCAGGTACGCGAGGCGATCCGCGAGGTGCTGCCGTTTCATCCCACCGCGGCGCAGAAGCGGGCGCTGGGTGAGATTGTGGGCGACATGCGCGAACCGAATCCGATGCGGCGGCTGCTGCAGGGAGATGTGGGTTCGGGCAAGACGATCGTCGCGTTACAGGCCATGCTGGTGGCGATGGAGAACGGCTATCAGGCCGCACTGATGGCGCCCACCGAGATTCTGGCCACGCAGCATTTTCTGGCCATGCGCAAGCTGCTGGAGCGCTCGTCGCGCCGATTCCAGATGGCCCTGCTGACCGGCTCTCTCTCTGAGGACCGCAAGCGTGCGACCCGCGGCCAGATCAACAGGGGCGAGGCGCAACTGGTGATCGGGACTCATGCGCTGATCGAAGAAAAAGTCGAATTTGACAAGCTCGGCCTGGTGGTGGTTGATGAGCAGCACCGCTTCGGCGTCTTGCAGCGTTTCAAGCTGATGAAAAAGCCCAATCAGCCGGAGCCGGATGTGCTGGTGATGACGGCCACACCGATTCCGCGGACGCTGGCGCTGAGTTTGTATGGCGATCTCGATGTGAGCGTGCTGGACGAACTGCCTCCGGGACGCAGGCCCATCGTGACACGGCGCGTTCCCGGCGAAATGGCCGATGAGGTGTGGGATTTCGTGCGCAAGCAGGTCCTGATTGGACGCCAAGCCTACATCGTCTATCCGGTGATCGAAGGTAGCAAGGACGATCAGCCGGAACTGGATTTCTCGCACGACGATCCAGAGGTCGGCCTCGATCCGCCTGCCCAATCCCAGGTCCGAAAATCCGGACCTGGGGCACCCAAATCCACTCGCAGGGGCAAGACGGCGGACCTGTTTCCAAAGGCGGCGCAAGAGGCGAACCCGGGAGCAAAGTCGGGGCTGAAATCTGCCGTGGAGATGTACGAAAAGCTGCGCATGGGTCCTCTTGCCGGCCTGCGAGTGGGCCTCTTGCACGGACGGCTCGACGCCGACGAGAAAGAGATCGTCATGCGCCGCTTTCAGCGTGGTGAGATCGAGGTGCTCGTTGCCACCACAGTCATCGAGGTCGGCGTCGATGTGCCGAATGCGACCGTGATGGTGGTTGAGCACGCGGAGCGATTCGGCCTGGCTCAGTTGCACCAGTTGCGAGGGCGCGTGGGCCGAGGCTCGGCTAAGAGCTTCTGCATTCTGGTTACCGGCGGGCGTGTTTCACCAACGGGCGAGGAGAGGCTCAACGCCATGGTCCGCACACAGGACGGCTTTGAGCTTGCGGAGCTGGACCTGTCACTGCGCGGACCGGGCGAGTTCTTTGGAACACGGCAGGCTGGTTTGCCCAGCTTTCGTATAGCTAACCTATTGCGGGACAGGAAGTTGCTAGAGTTGGCCAAGATCGAAGCAGCCCACTTTGTCAATGCTCCAGCTGCCGGAATGGAGGCCTCGGAGACAGAGCGAAAGCTAATCCGGGCAAGGCTCAAAGAGGCTTGGCAACGCCGTTATGGATTGGTTGAGGCCGGCTGACTTATCAAGGTCCTTTTTTGGATTTAACCAATCTATTTATCTTCAACATAGAATCATCTGGTTACCCGATTACTTAAGTAAGACCAAAAAAAGTTATTCAGAGAAAACTTATGTAATACTCGCCGTAGGGAAAAGCGCGACAGTCACCTCCCTAGCTGCCCCTGGCGCAAAAAGAAAGGACAGACCCTGATATGAAATTCAAGCTCTTCTTCGTCTTTGCCCTTGCTCTCTCTCTATCTCTTGTGTACGTCTTTGGCTTCAGGCAGGACTCACAACAGTTGAGAGCTTCGCTGATGACCGCAATCCATGGCAGCCGTGCTGAAGCGGCAACAATGTCTCCAAGAGTCACCCCCATTTCGGAGGAGATGCAGGCATCGCAAGCAGCGACCAGGGCCGACAATGCCGGTGCGCCCAATGGCCTCAGCAGGATCGGGTCCGAATCGGATGCTTTGCGGGCATCGTTGATCAAGGCCGTGCGCGCCGACAACACCGAGATGACAAAGAAGCTGATCAAGTTGGGCGCCGATGCGAATAGCCGCACGTCGGCGAACGGCTGGAGTGCGCTCCACTACGCAGTGAGGAACGGCAATGCGGAGATCGTCCAGATTCTGCTCAAAGCTGGTGCCGATCCCAACTACCTGGGGACGATGGAAGGACAAAAGAACTCAGAAATATCGTTGAGACCATTGGTGCTTGCCCAGGCAGCTCTGGATCTGGTCACCCAGGTCCCCCCCTCCGACATCGAGGACACGTTGCGACAGAGTGGATTGAACGACCCGGCTCTTCTGAAGAGCATGAAAGATCCGACAGCCACCGACCGATATAAGAAAGTCGTCGACGTTCTGACCAACGTCACAAAAGAGTCGTAGACCATCCTTTCCCTGATTTGCGCCAGACATCCCGCAACAGCGACGAACTCCCGTCGCTGTTGTGAGATGTTGCCGCATTCAAGGCGATCGACGCCGAGCGAAAAGACAGGGCACAATAACGCATATAAGTCTCTCTGCGCGCTGTTACAGATAGAAGAAGTCCGTTTGACCGCTCAACGATGCAATTGATACCCTCACAGAAGACGACTCTACCGAAGACGGACAAATCAACACGATTGTTTTATCTCATTGACTGTTGGAGATAGGCAAGAAAGACTGCGGGATCGGCAGACGTTTTGAGAGGATAAATCGCTGAAAATGACAACTAAGCGGTTCTTTCTGTTTGCCCTCGCACTTCTTATTTTTCCCCTTTCAGGCTGCAAACCCGATCCAGCTTCGCTGATGAAGGCAGTCAGAGCCGACAATACCGAAGAAGCGAAAAAGCTCATTCAGAAGGGCGCCGACGCCAATACTCGCACAACGCCCACCGGATGGAGCGTGTTGCACTATGCAGCGAGAAACGGCAACGTGGAGATTGTGCAAGCGCTTCTCAACGCCGGCGCCGATCCGAACTACTCTGGAACGATGGAAGGGCAGTCGGGCTCTGCCATCTCATTGAAGCCCGTGGTCCTTGCCAAAGTCAGCCTGGATCTGGTCAGCCAGATACCGGCCTCCCGCATGGAGGAGACGCTGCGCCAGAATGGACTGGACGACCCCGCCCTCCTAAAGAGCATGAAGGATCCGACAGCAAACGATCGATATCAGAAAGTTGTCGAAACATTAACAAAAGTTACAAGTGATCGGTAGTTGGCTGAGCACGCGGCAATATATTCCCTTTCGATTCCGAAATTGAATCGATCCAGACTCAGCAGACTCCATGAGCCCTTCAAACCACCCCGGTGGAGCGGTCGCCGCGGATCATATCGAAGGGAAAGGTCTGGATCTCCAAATCGATACTGGCAATCTCAGCACCGCACTCCTGCTGGTGGCTCCGGGTACATTGGCAAAGCTCGGTAAAACGGACGTGCCCGCTCTGGCTCAGCTCAAGGCCCGCGGCGATCATCACGCTGTAAATATCCACGCAGGCCTGGCGTTCGAATTCAAATAGCATGGTCACGATGCCGGAATCGTTTGCGCCGCGACAGAGGACCCAGCCTCCGCAGCCGAGGATTGAGCCCGTGAGGGTCTGGACCAGGCGTGAAGGATCTTCGATTGAGATGGCCTTCATCTGCATCGCCCAGGGAACACTGGTGGCGTGCATCGCGTTTTGGATTGGCGCTGATTGCCTCACTTCCGCCTTATCGGAGCCATCGCGCGCAGCGTCATGTTTGTGCCGGAGTCGAACGACCTTTGACCGGCTTTGAAACAACCTCGCAGACGGCAACGCGAAACGATCTTGCGATAGTAATTGGAGGCTCGTCCGCTGCATCGCTGAGGTTGAAGCGCCACGCGGTAGAGGCGCGATTAGCGCCTCTCAAAAACACGCGAAAAGGGAAATGATGTAGCTTGATAGACAGCATGATTGTCGGCTCAGGCATCGATATGGTTGAGATCGGGCGCATCCAGCAGTCAATGGATCGCTACGGGGAACGGTTTCTCGACCGCATCTACACATCCGCGGAGAAGGCCTATTGCCTGCGCAAGCGTCTGGCCGCTGAGAGCCTAGCCGCCCGCTTTGCCGCCAAGGAGGCCGGAGCCAAAGCACTCGGCACAGGCATCAGCCATGGTGTAGCTTGGCTGGAGATCGAGGTCGTGCGCGAGCCCAGCGGAAAGCCCTCACTCAAGTTTCATGGGCGCGCGGCCGAGTTTGCCGCCCGCCTGGGCGCATCCCGCGCCGCGCTTTCGATTACCCATACCGCCGCGTTTGCCGTGGCCAGCGTCGTGCTTGAGGACGGGCATTAATCCAGTCTTTTCTGCTATTCTCAAGGCGATAACCGGTTCCTTTTCTTGTCAGGGGAGTGCCGTGCCGAGCCGCAAAGAGATTCAGTGGTCGCAACTGAGAGTGGGAGCTTTGGTGCTGGTGGCCATGGCCGTGCTGGTCATGCTGATTCTACTCATGTCCGGCTCGTCGGGCGGACTGTTCAGGCCCAAGCTGGTACTCAGGTCTTACTTTGAAAATGCGGCCGGGGTGAAGGCCGGCGCGCCGGTCACGCTCGAGGGTGTGACGATCGGCAACGTTATCCAGGTCCGCGTGGTTCCCGACCGAAATCCCACCCCCGTCGAGCTGACCATGCGGGTCGGCTGGGACTTCAGGTCAAAGCTGCACGTCGATTCGACGGCCACGATCGCGCAGGCCGGCGTCCTGGGCGACAACTATGTCGATATCACTTCAACCCATGCGACCGGCCGCCCTCCCGACAACAACGCCGAACTGAAGGTCTCCGGTTCACCCGGCATTCAGGATCTGATTCACACCAGCAACAACTCCATCGTGGAAGTTCAGGCGTTGACGTTGAAGATCGAGACCCTGGTCGATACGCTCAACTCCAAACGCGGCACGGCTGGCGAGTTAATCAACGATCCCGAACTCTACAGAAAGATTACGACGATCGCAAGCGATCTTCAGACCATTACCGGCGCCATCTCCGAGGGAAAGGGTTCGCTGGGCAAACTGATCAACGACGATACGCTTTACACCCGCGCCAACTCTGCCATCGACCGGCTCGACAGGATCACCATCTCACTGGAAGAGGGTAAAGGCAGCGCAGGCAAGTTTCTCAAAGACGAGACGCTCTACAACAATCTGAACTCCGCAGTGGCCAATACGAATCAATTGGTCTCGGAGATTAACGCCGGCAAGGGCGCTCTGGGCAGGCTCGCAAAGGATCCCGCCTTCGCGGAGAAGCTCGACGACACTGTCACGCGCCTGGACTCGATTCTCAAAAGCGTGGACGAGGGCAAGGGCACGCTTGGGCAACTGGTGCAGAATCGCGCGCTCTACGACCACGCCGACCAGACCATGGACCAGACACAGCAGTTGGTGAAGAGCATTCGCGAAGACCCGAAGAAGTACCTGGTCATCCGGATGAAGGTCTTCTAAGAGCTGCTTGCGTCTGCGACGTTTTGAAAGGGCACGGCTTGAGCCGCGCCGCAAGCGAGACCGCGAGATTGCGGTCAAGCAGCCTGCGGAAAAACTCATTGTCTGATGGCGGTTACGGCTTTTGGGGCGGGCTTCGATTTGTACATTCGGTATGCGCGGAGACGGTCAGAAGCAGGCGGCGACGTTCAGCTATATGACCTTGGCTCAGCGGATTCCGGCCGATCACCTGGCGTGCTAGATTCGCGTTAGTAGACCGGGCGCTGGTGCGAGCGGTTGGCGAGTTGGAGATGGTGTTCACCAAGAACCGTTCAGGTTTTTGGCCCATTGAGCAGTCCAAAAAGGGAAGAGCCCTTTGCGAGTTGGATTTTTGGAGTAATTTGTAAGGAAGCCCGAAAGAAACCACATTGACTGATCCTTCCATCAAATCCGAAATCGATGATGCTGTGCCGGGGAGCCAGGCAGAGCCTGTTCGCGAGCCTGCCGCCCAACTGGTGCTCCCCTCTCATCCCACAGCGGAGGATAAAGCCGCGGCCAAGCAGGCGGCGCGTCAGAAAAAGCTGGACGAGAGCGCCGAGCAGTCGCCCTTTTCTGTGATTGTGGGCCAGGTCTACGACGGCCCTCTCGACCTGTTGCTCGACCTGATCCGCAAGCAAGACATCGACATCTACGACATCCCCATCGCCAAGATCACGGCCCAGTTCCTGGCCTACGTCACTCAACTCAAAGCCGGCGACATGGATGTGGCCGGAGAGTTCATCTACACCGCTTCGCTGCTAATCCACATCAAGAGCAAGATGCTGCTGCCGCGAACGGCATCCGAGCAGGAGTCGACGGACGAGGACCCCCGGCGCGAACTGGTCGAGCGTCTGCTGGAACACGAGCGCTTCAAAAACGCGGCCCAGATGCTGCAGCAGAAACAGATGCTCGAGGCCGCCACCTGGACCAACCCAGGCCTTCGCGAGTTCAAAGACGACGAGGCCAGCGAACCGGAGATCGCCGCCGACACCGACGATCTGGTGCGCATCTTCCGCGACATTCTGGAGCGCGCACGCACGCGCCCCGTCCTCGATGTCTCAGAAGACTCGGTGACCGTCGGCCAGATGATCCAGTTTCTCGCCCGCCGTCTCAACATGGACGACAAGCCGGTAGCCCTGCGCCGCCTGCTGAGTCATACCCGCTCGGAACGAGCGCTGATCGCCATGTTCTTGGCGCTGTTGGAACTGGTCCGGCTTCAGGCCATTCTGCTTCGCCAGGATCGACAGTTCAGCGAGATCTTCATCAAGAAGCACACCGGCTTCGACGCCGTCATGGGCGAGGGCATGATGAACGCCAACGACGACTGGCGGTAGAATCCAACTCAATCAGGATGTCATAGAAGCGGGAATTGGTATGAATGCCGAGCCGAAGAGAATCACTCGATCTCTATCGCTCCACAGAATCTTGACGAGGAGGATTGTATGGAAGAAAAGGCAAAAGCTGTCGATATTCGCAAGGGCCCGCCGAGCCGGAGCGTCCGGAGCAGGCGAAACCGATCCTGAATTTGTGAAGAAACTGCGAGTTGCGAAACGCATCATTGAGAGGTAGTCCGATACCTTGAAGAGGCTGGCGGATTCTTGATTCTCTTTTCCCTCAACTTGGACCGATTTCCACCGCCGTCCCATTTCCGCACTTCCCAGGCTCCCACCCTGCCGGTGTAGAATTGTTTCAGTCAGGTTAATTCCCGGCCTGGCGAAGCAAACAATCGTGCAAATATGCGATTGTTGGGGTTTTATGGACGCCAATTCATCCGGCTCTTCTCTTTCCCGCCACAAGCGACTCCTCTCCTATTTGCTCTCGAATGTTACAGTCGAGTTTTGCTTTTGGAGGCCCAGGCGTGTCCGGAGTTTCTCCGGCCGCGTTGGTGAACTCTGATGGCCGATCTGGCTGCAACGGTGAATGCCATCCCTTCGGGCGGTTCCCTGCTTGACCGCAAGCTGACGAAGGCTCCCAGCCGCGCGGGTATCGCAATCTTCCTGTTGGCCTTGGCAGGAGGACTCTGCTACATCGCCTTCCACGTTGCCAGAGACCTCGATTCGGTCACCACCACCAGCATCTGGCCCTATCTACTGCTGGCCCTTGCGCTGATGATTGCGTTGGGTTTCGAGTTCGTCAACGGATTCCACGATACAGCCAACGCAGTTGCCACGGTGATCTACACTCATTCCCTCGAACCCAACATCGCTGTTGTCTGGTCGGGCATCTGCAACCTCACCGGCGTGCTCTTCTCCTCAGGCACGGTAGCCTTCGCCATCATCACGCTACTGCCTGTCGAGTTGATCCTCCAGGTGAGCTCGGGCGCCGGCTTCTCGATGATCTTCGCTCTGTTGATCGCCGCCATCGTATGGAACCTCGGCACCTGGTGGTTCGGCCTGCCCGCCTCCAGTTCGCACACGATGGTCGGCTCCATCATCGGAGTGGGCATCGCCAACCAGTTGATGAGCAACCACGCAGGCACGTCCGGCGTTGATTGGGAGCAAGCCACAAAGGTTCTTAAGGTACTGCTGATCTCTCCGCTGATCGGCTTTGGCGCGGCGGCCTTGTTGATGCTGGTTTCCAAGCGGCTGGTCAAATACCCCTCTCTCTATGAAGCGCCCAAGAACAACCAGCCGCCACCGTGGCCGATTCGCATCTTGCTACTGCTGACCTGTTCTGGCGTCAGCTTCTCCCATGGCTCCAACGACGGGCAAAAGGGCATGGGCGTGATCATGCTCATCTTGATCGGCACCGTTCCTACCGTATACGCCCTCAATCACGCGGTCACAACCAGCGATATTCAACAGTTCATCGCCGCCTCAGAGCAAGCCGGTCAAATCCTAGACCGGCACGTTGACCCGAAAGGCATCCTCGGTCCCGACGCCCGTGCAGAGGTCACCGATTACATCCGAACGAAGCAGCTTCAGCCGGATACGATTCTCGCGCTGCGGGAGTTGGTCGAGGATCTAGACCACGAGATCGCCCTCTACAAGGTCTTCAAGTCTGTTCCGGCGCGGGATCAAGCCAACGTCCGCAACGACATGTATGTAGCCAGCGAAGCTCTCCGGCTGATGGCCAAGAATCACGACCCGGCCTTCACGCCCGCCGAGAGCGCAGTACTGGCTAACTACAAGAGCAAGGTGGATAAGGCCACGAAATTCATCCCGGATTGGGTCAAAGTCGCTGTGGCGCTTGCCCTGGGACTAGGAACCATGGTGGGCTGGAAACGCATCGTTGTTACCGTTGGTGAGCGCATCGGCAAGGAGCACTTGGCCTATGCGCAGGGCGCCACCGCGGAGCTGGTTGCCATGGCCACGATCTTCGCCGCGAACCTCTGGGGCCTGCCAGTGAGTACGACGCATGTGCTCAGCTCCGGCGTCGCCGGCACGATGGCCGCCAACGGCAGCGGATTGCGCCTGGCCACCGTTCGTAACATCGCCGCCGGATGGGTCTTCACACTTCCGGCCGCGGCCTTGCTCTCCGGCACGCTCTACTGGCTTTTCCGCACACTCGCCTAGCCCCACACCTCGCCGTCATTGAGCCACAAACTCACGCCCCGAGGAACCTCCGCGCTCCAAGGCGAATCTGCAGGTCAGGAATATCGAGAAGCGTCGCCATGACGCCATCCTATTTGATTTCAGCGAGTAACGGAGGGGCGGGGATTCCGGACACGGCGACCAGGCCGATGCCCTCTTTGCGGCCGGTGATTGCGCAGCGTCAATTTTGAAATGAGACAAGAAGTGTATAAAAGTGTACTGTCAACTGCGCAAGATATTGCACAGTCGCATTTGGGAACTTTCATAACTTCAACATTTATTTACCTTTCATTCGGCATTTGAATTGCACTAACACTCTTCGTAATCGGCGCGCTGGATCGAGGTAACCGATTTGGATGATACCAACGCGTACTATCTTCCCGGCGCCACGGCTCCTGCGGTCGTATCCGGGAGGTAAAGCCACGGAGCAAGTTGGATCGATCTTCGTGCATTTCAGAAAACTTGTTTCTTGATTCACGGTTCTTATGGCATCTCTTCGGAAAGGGAACTGATCATGAACCCACAGCAATCGCCAAAAGACCGTCGGCAAAGACGGCGATTTGGAGTCAACGCTGCGCTGACGGTCTTCATCGGAAGGCACGAGATTCCGGGGTTTACCAGGGACTTGAGCAATCTGGGGGTGTATTTTTTCATGGACCTGGTTGGCAAAGTCCCAATTGACGAGGATTTTGAATTTCTGATCGAACTGCCTCCGGAGATCACACTATCGAGCTGTTGCTTTGTCCGGTGTATGGGCCATGTTGTCCGCACCGACCATGGCTCAGCGCAATTGACGGGAATTGCCGCCAGGATTCTCCGCTACTCCATTGAGAGAGAAACGGCGCTCAGCGCTTAGAGCTTGCGCATTCCCAGGACTCGATAGTCGGCCAGCCAGTTCTTCCGCACATATACGAGCCGGTTGTTGCTGTCAGGATCGGTAGGCAGCAGGAAAAAGCCCGGATCGACGAGATAGCGTATCGAGTTGTAGATGATTCCCTCCATGACTTCGCCATCCAGAAACTTTAGTCGCACCCAGATTCCATGAACGATGGGCGCACGGGAATGGAAGTTGAGTTCCTTGTGATTTGAATCGCCTTCAAAGCTGTTGACATAAAAGACAGCTTTGACATCACTGGCCGGTATTTCCTCGACGGCATTCGACTCGAGATGGCGAAGTCTGAAGCTCTCAGGCGAGCCAAGCGGTGCGTGACTCAGCAGTTCCTCGACTGTGTTCAAAGCCACGGAGTCCAAGAAACCCCGCATCGCCCTGGATCCCAACTGGATGACAATCTTCTCCGACCTGGGCGAGTCATTTCCATCAGCGGGCGTTATCAAGCTCTGGGTCCTGGACTCGGAGTGAATTGTCTTTTGGGAGGAACGAGATTGTATTGCTTGATCTTGTACAGCAGCGCCTTGTAACTGATTTGCAGATCGCTTGCGGCCGCCTTGCGGTTCCATCCTGTTCCCTCCAACGTTCTTGCGATGGCGGCAGACTCGGCGCCGCCCTTTAGGTTGCGGACGAGATGCTTCAGGCTTCCGTTGTCGCCGTTCTCTTCTGCGCCAGTTGCGGGCGATTCGGAGATCTGCCGAGGATTCAGCTCGTCAATGATTACCTGTTCATCGGCCAGGATGAGGTAGCGTTTGACTGTGTTTTCCAGTTCGCGAAGATTGCCGGGCCAGGCATTGGAGGAGAGGGCCTGCATCAGCAACGGTGAGATCGACAACGGATCGCGCCCGTATTTTGCGGCCACCTTCTGCATGAAGTGATAGGCCAGAATCGGAATCTCTTCAGGCCGTTCGCGTAGCGGGGGCATCTTCAGGGTGAAGCCATTCAGGCGATAGTAGAGATCCTCGCGAAAGGTCTTCCGGGCGATGGCATCTTTGATATCGATGTTGGTTGCGGCGATCACGCGCACATCGACCTTCACCGAGGACCGGCTGCCAAGGCGCGAGAAACTTCCATCCTGAAGAACCTGGAGCAGCTTGGCCTGCAATGCGGCAGGCATCTCGCCAATCTCGTCCAGGAAGATCGTGCCGTTATTGCAGATCTCAAACTTGCCGGGTTTAGACTTGACAGCCCCGGTAAAAGCGCCCGGCTCATAACCGAAGAGCTCGCTCTCCAGCAGATCGGCCGGCATCGCTGCGCAATTGACCTTCATGAAGCTTCGCTGGCTGCGAGACGACATCTTGTGGATGAACAGCGTCGCAACTTCCTTGCCGGTGCCGCTCTCTCCAAGAATGAGAATCGGTATATCGGCGCGCGCCACAAGCCTGCATTGCGACTCGATCTCCCTCATGCGCTTGCTGGCGATGACGAAGGAGGTGTTTTCATCGAGGGGGATCTCTTTGGCCTCGTCGCTGTCTTCAGCCGGCCGCTTGCCATGAACTCTGAGGCACTCATGCACAGCCTGGTCGATGTCGGCCTTGCGAAAGGGCTTGAGGATCACGTCGGTGGCGCCCATTCGAGTGGCCACTACAACATCCCTCAATTCCGCAGAACATGCCAGCAAGATGATCGGAATCGCCGGGTTGGAGGCACGCACTTCCGTGAGCAGGCCGAGTGAGTTTCCTGCGTCACCGTCCTCGGCGATGTGCCAGTCCATCAGCAACAAATCGGTCGCGGGCTGCTCTCTCAGGCTTTGGACCAGCGCGGCGGCCTCGGTAAACAGGTTCACTGTGAAGCGGTCCGCAAGAATGCGGTGAAGGTATTTCAGAATTGCGAGGTCGGGATCGAGGATCGCGATGTGAGGACTGCGCTTGCTCTTCGTCTTCATTGGCGCTCCAGCCAGATGCCCACAACTTGGTGTTTCCCAACCCAGTCAAACCGAGCCGGAAAGAATTCATTCCTCGGCTGACAAGCTGGAATAGGATGTTTGGAGCTCTCTCGCTGAGAATTGCAGCGGATTGCAGATCAAACACCGCCGACACAGGGTTCTACCGCGTCAAGAGGAATGGGGGGCCTCTAACATAGGCGCAAAGCCTTGCGACTTTTTCTACATCGTATCACCTGAAAGTGGTAATTCATTCGTCATAATATGCAAAGATTTACACATCTGATACCCAAATCTACTCCTTCTCATCCAAGGATTTACCCGAGAGTACCACGGCTTTGACCTAAAGTTTATCTGGTTGTTGTCTATCGGTTCGGAATCGCCGCATTGAGTTTGGACCGGAAGTTGCATACAAACGTGAGAACCCACCTCTAAAGCCGGATAGACAATGCCTTTGGTGCGCGCCGCAGAATCAGCCGAGATCCGCGATCTTCCTCCGCCTGAGATCGTCTTCGGCCAGACATCTCGGATGGCGATTGCCCGAGAAAAGCTGGAACGGGTGGCCGAGACGGCCGTCCCGGTGCTTTTGCAGGGCGAGAGCGGGACGGGCAAGGAGATCTTTGCCAAGTTGCTGCATGCGCACTCGGATCGTGCGATGGCAGCCTGGGTGAAGGTGGCGTGCCCGTCGATTCCGCACTCGCTGATCGAGTCTGAGCTCTTCGGTTATGAAAAGGGTGCGTTCACAGGCGCCTATGCCACCAAGCGCGGCCGCGTCGAGCAGGCCCACCAGGGAACCCTGTTTCTGGACGAAGTGGGCGACCTGGAGATGTCTGTGCAAGCCAAGCTCCTGCAGATGCTCCAGGACGGCAGCTTTACGCGGGTCGGAGGCCAGGAGTCGAGAAGGGTCAATACCCGCCTCGTCAGCGCAGCCAGCGAAGACCTGAAAAAACAAGCCGAGGAGGGAAGCTTTCGGGTGGATTTCCTCTTCCGCATCAACGCTGTAACCATCGATCTACCGCCGTTGCGTCAACGGACCGAGGACTTGCCGGTGCTGATCGACTTTTTCCTCGACCGGCATTCAAAGACATTCCGCCGCAATCCCAAGCCGCTTTCACGCGACTTGAGGCGCCTGATGCAGCGCTACGACTGGCCGGGAAACATACGCCAATTGGAAAACATGATCCGCAGCTACATTCTGATCGGCAGCGAAGAGGCCTTGGCGGCCGATCTGCTCCCATCCAGCCCGGTGAGTTCTGCAAAACTAAATACCGAGATCGATCTTTCGAGCCCTATCTCCTTGAAAGAGATTACCAAGACCGCCACGCAGGATCTGGAGCGGCAGATCATCCTGAAGGTGCTGGAGGCTAATGGCTGGAGTCGCCGGAAGACAGCCAAGTGGCTCAACATCAGCTACAGATCGCTGCTTTACAAGCTGCAAGAGACCCAGGCCGGCAGAGCTTCGGAAGCGCGGCTCACGGCAAAAGAGGTATTTTCGGCGTCTAGCTCGGCTCATACCGCGACCTAGCCGAAGGGGATCGGGCCGGTCGAGACCGGGAGAGAGCTGAACTGAAGACGCAGTTCTACCCCTTCGTAGGCTGCTGCCTCATGTATTCGAAGGTCTGCGTCATCGCATCCGGAGTCGCTACTAACTGGCGCCATCCCAATGAGTGCAACTTGGCATTGCTAAATCGATTCCCGCCCCATGCTGCCGCAGCCTTGTAACGGGTGATGATAGCAGGCAGTTGGCCCTGGGAGCGGCGATGATACCCCTCCAATATTCGCGCCAGAATCCTGGTCGCAAAATACGGCAGGCGCACCGAGCGGATCCGCTTGACATGCTTCTTGTATTCTCGAAGATACCGGGACGCGGTCGGCAGGTCGTCATCGTGCACGTTGTACACCTGCCCGGCTGAGTCGGGATGGGCAACTGCCACCACGATCGCCTCAGCACAGTTGGCGACAAAGGTGAGGGGCAGCAGATTGCGTCCTCCCAGGTGGAAGAACACCGGTCCGATCTGCAAACCAACCCGAGTGGAGAAAGCTCCGCCGCCGGGGCCGTAGATCACGCCGGGACGCAAGACAACAAGTTCAAAACCATCCTTCTTCTGATACTCCCAAAACAATTGCTCCTGCCACAGCTTTGAGTGGGAGTAGGTATCCCGCCATTCAGGATGATCCTCCAGCGGAGTCGTTTCGTCGACGCGCGCGCCCCGCCTCAGCGGCACAACCCCGTAGACACCGAAGGAGCTGACAAGAACGACGCGGGTCTCATTCATGGGCACGTCGTCGCGCGCTTCCAGAGCCTCGAGCAGGTTTCGGGAGACAAGCACCGAGTCTGCAAACATCTCCGCCGGCGCGCCTTTCATTCCCGCGACAAGATGCACGACAAGAGAGACGTCCGCCACGGCCAGGGCGCAATCGGCTTTAGAACGCAGGTTCCCGTAACACAATTCCAGTTGTGCGCCGGGACTCTTCTCTTGCAGCGCCAGGAGCCGCTCAGCCTTGCCCCTGTCGCGCAGAAAGCACCGAATGTCACTGTAACCATGAGCCAAGAGCCGTTCGACGACACGGCCCCCCAGGAAGCCGCCCGCGCCGGTGACCAGGACCTTCATGCACGCACCTCCGGATAAATCTGCTCGAAGATTCTCTCCATCATCGCTGAGACACGCAGGATCTCCTCATAGGAGATTGGAGGCGGGGCATCATTCTCAATGCTTAGATAAAACTCGTTGAGCAGTCGGTGCATGCCCTCGAAGAAATGAAAGCCTGCGTGGCGGAAGCTGCTTACGTTGCTGAGTCCTTGCCGCAGGTAGTCTTTCGCAACCAGAAACGGGGGGAACAAGCGGCCCAAAGCCGATGGGAATGCCTGTTTTCTCTCCAGAACCACGGTGCGCGCCGCATAGTCGACGTGAGCGGTGTTTTTTGTGCCGTAAAACCGAAGGGTCTGACCTACCGGGCGAGCATGCGCGCTGAATGTCGCATAGGCGCTTGTCCGGGTGCCCCTTATCACCACGCGCAACTCATCGAGAAGCTCGCCACGGCCGTTCCCGCCCACGCCAGCCTCTCCACACCAGGCGATGGCCTGGATGAATGGCTTGTCGTCATCGATATACGGCGTGATCTTATTCAGGACGTGATCCATTACATTTTGAAACAATTTCCCTGGGAGGCGGTGCACCCAGTGTTCGGGATCCTGCCTCAATGCGGTTCCGAATTCCCCTCCGAGATCGTATCCGATAGAGCTTTCAAGATGCACTGGACTTCCAAGCACACCCGTTTCATAGAGGCGGCGCAGCTCAAGCGCCGGAGCCTCGAACCTCGGCCAGTAGTTCACCGCGAGCTTTCGCCCCGCTGCAACCGCGGACTCGACGATCGCTTCAGCGTCGCAATGGTGCAGCGCGACAGGTTTTTCCAAAAATACGTGACAGCCTGCCACGAAGGCCTGCCTGGCAAGTGGGAGGTGGGATTGCGGCGGTGTTGTGATATGCAAGACATCCGGCTTTTCGGCATCGATCATGGCCGCGATATCGCCGTACCACCTTGGAATCTCGTAGCGGACAGCTAATTGCTTCGCCATAATCGGTTCCAGGTCGCAGACCGCGCACAATTGAACCGATGGAATCTTCTTGATCTCTTCTGCGTGTGCGTCCGCGATCTTGCCGCACCCGACGATCGCGATCTTCAGGCTCATCGTCTTTACCTTCCCAACAAAACACGAACCGCGGCAGTGAAGCAGGAAGTCGCTACTCTGGCATTGTTTCTATCATCATAAAACACTCATCTTATCGGTGCACAATCCACGATGCCGCAATTGGCGAGCATGATCTTTCCTCGTTTCCAAGACGGCACGAGGAGCGGGGAATCGCGCACATTCCAATGGAGGTTCTCACGCGCGGGCCTTCGCGCGAGACGGCAGTAGCGACTCGAAGATATCGAGCAGTTCCTCCGCGACTGTCTCCCAGCTTCGGCTTCCATGCGCGGCAATGGCCTCCGCATCCCATTTCTTGTCCAGCACAGATGCGAGAGCGAGAGCCAGCGCACTGGAGTCGCGTGGCGGCACAAGCCGTCCGCATTCATCGTCGAGAATCTCCGGTATGCCTCCGACATTCGTCGCCACGACAGGCCTGCCGGCGGCGAGCGCCTCGAGCACCACGTTGGGGCAGCCTTCCATATAACTCGGCAGAGTAACCAGATCCGCCGCCGTCATCCAGACGGCGACATCGTTGAAGGAGCATCCAGGCAGCACATGGATATAGCTATCGGCGCTGTTCGCCCGGATGGAGCTTTCGATTAACGGCCTATCCGGTCCTTCGTCGCCGACCAGGTAGACGTGCAGGTTTGTTCGCTGTGCGCGAAGCGAGGCCGCCGCTTCGACAAGTTCGCGAAGCCCCTTCTTCACGCTCATGCTACCGATGTAAACCACGGTCTCCGCCGCCGGGTCGACTCCGAGTTTTCGACGTGCCTTAAGGCGGCTGGCGGGGTGGAACACCGACAGGTCGCAGCCACTCACGACGGCTCGAGTCTTCTCTGGCGGGGTGCCCATGGCCACCATCCTCTTGCGCAAATCGTCGCTGATCGCAACCAGAAAATCGGCTTCGCGCAGCACAGTGCGCGTGCGCATCGCCGAGAACGGGTCACCTATGCTGTGAACATCCGAACCAACACCCATCGCAACCACGGGAACTCCGAGCGCTCTGCCGATCTTGAGTGAGGCATATCCTTCGGGATACAAAAAGTAGTTGAAGATAAGATCGGGAGCAAAGCTGCGCACATCAGGGAGCAACGTGCGGGCCGCCGTCCAGCCATTGAAGGGCCGGGAGACCACCGGCAGAGCAGGGTAGTCGTAGTAGCCAACATCGACATCCGGCAGGCTGAAGGACGTGTCTACGGTGTCATAGGTGCGACCTCGCGGTCTCAGCATGGACGGGTACGTGGGGCGGGGATAGAAGACTCGTAAATCGGATCTGGCAGAGAGAATGCGAAGCGTCTGATATGCGGGCCGCCCGGCCGTGGGCTGCGCCGAACTCGGGAAATGTCGGGTTACGACTGCAATCCTCATGCTTCAACCTCCGGCAGGAATGCATCGGAGAGAATTCGGTGGCTCTCGAGAATCGCCTCGAAGTAGCGGGTGACCGCCTCCCACGAGCACTCTCTTTGTGCGCGTCTGAGCGCATTTTTCGTGATAAGGCGCCGAGCTGCATTGTCCGAGAGCAACCGAACGCAGACTTCCGCAAAGCCGGCAGGATCGTCGGCTAAGACGATATCTTCACCGTCTTCGTAGCGCAGTCCTTCAGCACCTACGGTTGTCGATACAACAGGCACTCCCGCGGCCATGCATTCATAGATCTTCAAGCGGGTGCCTCCGCCGATGCGGATCGGCACAATCGAAATCTTCGCGCCCCAGAGATAAGTCCGCAGGTCGTCGACTCTGCCAGTAACATTCACGCCTTTGAGCCCAGCCACCGCTCTTAGGACCCTTGCGTCCGGT
>Ga0181535_10000591_pt1 | contig 52643 bp, 40 predicted proteins | sample PEATcosm2014_Bin_44_FD_119774 | JGI IMG/M metagenome (GOLD analysis project Ga0181535, IMG submission 119774) | Peatland microbial communities from MTU Mesocosm Facility, Houghton, MI, USA - PEATcosm2014_Bin17_30_metaG | ecosystem: Environmental > Terrestrial > Soil > Wetlands > Peat | place... | reverse complement strand
TTCTCAAGCCGGACTAGGGCTCAATTCGCGTGGAAGGCCAGGAGATTACCAGCCTCGACGAAGAAGGCATGCGGGCCATCCGCAAGCGCGTCACGATGGTCTTCCAGAATGGCGCACTCTTCGATTCGCTGAGCGTGCGGGAGAACGTGGCTTTTCCGTTGCGGGAGCGCGGGGGCCTGGCCGAGGACCAGGTGCACCAGATCGTGGAACGATTGATCGGCCTGGTAGGCGCCGAGGATGTGGCGGACGGTTTTCCTGCCAGCCTCTCGACGGGGCGCAAACGGGCCGTGGCCATGGCCCGCGCGCTGGCCGCACAGCCCGAGGTGGTGCTCTACGACGAGCCAACCACGATGGTGGATCCCATCATCGCGCGCCGGCTCGGCGACCTGATCCAACGCCTCAAGCGGCAGCTTGGATTCACCAGCATCGTGGTGACGCACGATATGCGCTTTGCCGAACGGCTCGCCGACCAAGTGCTGTTCCTGCATCAGGGGCGCGCCCAGTTCTTTGGTCCGCTGAATGATTTTCTGGCATCCCCTGATCCGCATATCCAGCAATTTCTTACGCTGGACGCGTATATATTACCTTCGGAATCATGATGCTGCAAATTAGTAACACATAAAATCGCGAATTAGTAACTGATAGAATTGTAATGGAAAAAACAATACGATTCCCCTTGCCATTGTTTGGCCTATCGCGCCATGCTGTTGTTGTCGGATTCCCCCGAGATGCGGAGATGTCTGGAGGACAACTTCGGACTTAGAGCACCGCGAATGGGTGCGCTTTGTTGCGATTTATCTGTCTCCATTGGTTTTGATCTGGGTTGGAGGAGGTTTCAGACGCGGGTTAAGATGTTTACTTTCAATCGAATGACCGTATCCACTTGCGGTCAATAAACCTTCGCTTCAGGCCAATGGCGGCAAGCCTCTTTGGCAGTCGCAGTCAGGCGCCGGCGAAAGACAGCGCACAATCGGAGTCATGACTTGGCACAACCAGGCTAGCATTGCTCACTGCGGATTAACGGGAGAGTTACGTCCCATCGGTAACTGAGGGTCACAAAGGAGCTTCCAGCAAAATAAGGCCGGCTTTCACCCCGGACAGATCCTCCTTATTTCTTTGTTTGCTTTTACGTGGGATTCCGATCCCACCTTTTCCCTGGCTTTACGGACGTTTGAGGTCTGCGGGACGCGTATGGCAACATCGGACTTCTGGCAAAGAGTATCTGCATCGGTGTCTTCCTCCCGTGAGTGGGCGGGAGGAACGGAAGAAAATCCCGCACGGAATTCCCAAGGCACAACCAAGCTCTGGATGGTTCTGGACGGGATCACGATCCTGGGAGCCGCAGTGCTCGCCACGCTGTACGAGTTTCATACGGGACCGGTTGCCGGCGCAAAGGGCTTCTGGCATGGGACGCTCATTCATGGCCGTTCGATGGGCATCCTGCTGGCCCTTCTGTTCGGATTCACGATTGCGCTGATGATTACCAGCCGGCGATTGAATTTGTATACGCCCACGCGGCTGAGCAGCTTTCTACATGAGCAGCGGCTGAGCATGCAGGCCTGCGTGACCTGCGGGCTGCTCCTGACCGGGACGCTCTACATGGTTCACGCGGAGGATATTCCCCGCGGCATCGTCCTGATTACGCTGGTTCTGGTGACGCTGGGTCTGAGCTTGCGCCGGCTGATCTATCGCATGGTGATCTACCGCCGCTTCGAGCACGGAATCGGTACTCGTAACGTGCTGATCGTGGGCACCGGTCCGAGGCCCACGCGCTGCGGCATCATCTGGAGAGCATCCGGCATCTGGGCTACACCTTCAAAGGCTTCATCGACTTCGAGGGTTCGAGCTCCCGCGTGACCTCGACTTCCGGCGACGTTGTAGGAACGCTGGATACACTTTTCCAGCACGCGCGCAAGCAATTTGTGGATGAGATTTTCTTCACCACTCCGTGCGAGCGCGGGATCGTTCAGAGTGTGCTGGAACAGGCCCGAGCCCACGGCGTGGACCTGCGCGTGATCCCCGACATGTATGACGGCCTGGCCTGGAACAGCCCGATCGAGTACATTGGCCAGTTCCCGACGATTCCGCTGCACTGTGGCCAGGTTCCGGAGATCGGACTGCTGCTGAAGCGAGTGCTCGACATGGTGTTCTCCACTCTCGTGCTGATCCTGCTTTCACCGCTGATGCTGGTCATCGCCATCGCCGTCAAACTGGATTCGCGCGGTCCCGTCTTCTACTCCTCGGAACGGATCGGCAAGAAGGGGCGTGTCTTCCGCTGCACGAAGTTTCGCACCATGGTTCGCGACGCGGACAAGCGGCGGGCCGACGTGATGCACCTGAACGAGCGCGATGGGGTGCTGTTCAAGATTTCAAACGATCCCCGCATTACCAAGCTGGGCAGCTTCCTGCGCAAGTATTCGCTGGACGAACTGCCTCAGTTCTTCAATGTTCTGCGCGGCGACATGAGCGTGGTCGGTCCGCGTCCGCCGCTGGCCAGCGAGGTGCGGGAGTACAAGCTGAGCCACTTGCGCCGCCTGGACGTGACCCCCGGCATCACCGGGCTGTGGCAGGTGCAGGCGCGCCAGGACCCCTCGTTCGACAACTACATTTCGCTGGACGTAACCTACATCGAGAAGTGGAGCATCTGGCTGGATCTGAAGATCATCTTACGCACCATTGGCGTGGTTTGCGCGGGCACGGGCACCTAGTTCTCTGACCGCTTGTTTTTGTACCTGTTCCGTGCCCCATCCTTTCGCCTTTTTCCTGGCGAAAGGGTGGGAAAGTTGGAACCTCAAAGGTGCGAAATCATGCGGTCACAAACCTAGCGTGCGTCCCGGCCTTACCGGCTCGATGGGCTGCCCCGGAATGGGGCGGCCCGTTCTGCTTGTGGAGGTAAACTGGGTGTGTGAAGATTGCACTGGCCCAGATCAATCCTACCGTCGGGGATTTCACCGGGAACCTGGAAAGAATCGTTGCGGCTAGCGGCCGCGCGGCCGCGCTGGGCGCGCGGCTGACTGTGTTTTCAGAACTGGCGATCTGCGGCTATCCTCCGGCCGACTTCCTGGAGAAGCCAAGTTTTCTCGCCCGCTGCCGTAGCGCCGTGGAGGAACTGGCCGCGGCAACGCGCGCGCTGCCCACGGCGGTTCTGGCGGGCGTAGCCCTGCCGGCGGAGGCTGGGTCGGGAAAGCCGGCCGTGAATGCCGCCGTTCTGCTGGATGGCGGCCGGGTGCTGCTGGAACAGCAGAAGCGCCTGCTGCCGTTTTACGATGTCTTCGACGAGCAACGCTACTTTGCCCCCTCCAAGCCGCAGCAGGTGGTGGAATTGGACGGCGTGCGGCTGGCCATCAGCATCTGCGAGGACGCCTGGAACGACAAGAACTTTTGGCCCCGGCGCCTGTACACGATCGATCCGATGGAAGAGCTGATGCGGCAGCGGCCGGACGTGCACATCAACCTCTCCTCCTCTCCTTTCTGGCACTCGAAGCGCGCAATCCGCCGGGAGATGCTGGCCGCCATCGCGCGGCGCGATGGCATTCCGGTGCTGATGTGCAACCAGGTGGGCGGCAACGACAGCCTGATCTTCGACGGCTCCTCGCTGGCGCTGGATGTGCGCGGAGAGCCTATCGCCCAGGCGGCTTCGTTCGAGGAGGATCTGGTTTTGGTGGATCCTTTCGCCGCGCCGGTCCTGGAAGCGCAGGAGCCATCCGCAGAAGATGGCGACACGGCGGCGGCCTATCGCGCGCTGGTGCTGGGCACGCGCGATTACGTGCGCAAATGCGGCTTTCGCAAGGCTCTGGTGGGCCTCAGCGGCGGCATCGATTCCGCGCTGGTGGCGGCGATTGCGAAGGACGCGCTGGGCGCCGAGAACGTGCTGGGCATCGGGATGCCCAGTCCCTACTCTTCGGCGGGCTCGATCGACGATAGCAGGCATCTGGCGGCGAACCTGGGCATTCGTTTCGAGGTGATCGGCATCAGCGGACTCTTTGGCGAGTTCACGCGCGCGCTGGAGCCGCTCTTTGCCGGGATGAAGCCCGACACCACCGAGGAGAACATCCAGTCGCGCATTCGCGGGGACCTGCTGATGGCGCTCTCCAACAAGTTTTCCGCGCTGGTGCTGACGACCGGAAACAAGTCGGAGATGGCGGTGGGCTACTGCACGCTCTACGGCGACATGGTGGGAGCCTTGGCAGTGATCGGCGACCTGGTGAAGACCCGGGTCTATGCGGTCTGCCGCTGGCTGAACCGCGATGGCGAAGTAATTCCCGTGTCGATCCTCGAAAAGCCGCCTTCGGCCGAACTTCGGCCGGATCAGAAGGACACCGACTCGCTGCCGCCCTACGAGATTCTGGACCCGATTCTGGAAGCCTATGTGGAGCGCTATGAAACGCCCGAGCACATCGCCGCGGAACACGGATTTTCGCTGGAGCTCGTCCAACAGGTGGTGCGCCTGGTGGAGCGTTCCGAGTACAAGCGCCAGCAGGCCGCGCCGGTCCTGAAGGTGACCTCCAAGTCGTTCGGCATGGGGCGCAGATTTCCCATCGCCGTCAAGGTTCAGGTATAAGCTAGACTGCGGGAGCCTTCCCGCGAAATAAGGAGAAATAGCTTGATGCGTCTGTCCGTCCGTCTTGCCAGCGTTGCTGCGCTGGTTGCGTTTTCGTTGCCTGCGATGCAGGCCGCTGCCCAGCAGCAGGTGCCCGCGGCCCCGGCGCAAGAGCCTTCGGCGCCGGCAGCCGTGGCGCCCGTGTTTCCCAAGCCCGACCCGGCAAACTTCACCGCCGCGACGCCCACCAAGGAGTCCGTCAACGCCTTTCTACAGGCTACCTGGGGCTACGACGACAGCCGCATGTGGGAAGTGTGGGCCATCCAGAAGACTCCGGTCGAGGGCTTCAGCAAGGTGACCATTCTGGTGGGCGACAAGAGCGGCAAGCAGAAGCCCGCCGTGGCGAAGTTCTTTGCTCTGCCCGATGGAAAGCACATCCTTGCCGGCGACGACATTATTCCCTTTGGCGAACATCCGTTTGCCGAGGCACGGGCCCAGGTGAAGGAGCGCGCCACAGGTCCCTATCGGGGTGCGGCCGCAAAGGACCTGGAGATTGCCGAATTTGCCGACTTCCAGTGCCCTCATTGCAAGGAAGCGCAGGCCAACATGGACAAGCTGGCGGTGGATTTCCCCAAGGCTCACATCGTCTTCGAGAACTATCCTCTGCCTCAGCATCCGGCGGCTGCCGGCGCGGCTGCCTATGGCGTTTGCGTAGCCAAGTTGGGTGGCAGCGACGTGTTCTTCACCTTCGCCGCTGCCGTGTTTGACGGACAGGACGGATTGGCGAGCGCCGACGGCGCCACTCTGACGCTGAACAGCGCGGTGACCAAGGCCGGCCTCGATCCGGCGAAGATCGCAGCCTGCGCGGCAACGCCCGAGACCATGGCCGCGGTGGATGCCTCGGTGAAGCTGGCCCAGGATCTGGTCATCAACCAGACTCCCACGCTGGTGATCAACGGCCTCCAGGTTCCGGCCAACGCTCCCTACGAGACCATCAAGCAGATTGTGGAGTTCCAGACCAAGCAGGACGGCGCGGCCCAGTAAGACGGCCGGACGGTTCCTCCAGTGCGTGCATCCTGCTGTCCCACCCTCGCCGCAAAGACAAGAGCGCGGCGAGGGTGGGGCACCCAGGACAGACCTTCTATCCGATGCGGACCCGAGCGAAGGGTTCGTGCCGGACAGGAGGATTCTTTTTGGGCTGTGGAGCAAGCGGCGAGGCGGCGGGTTATCGCGCCGGCATGCTTTTCTCTACCCGCATCATCGGCGAGTGGCCGGCCGCTTGCGTGCCGCGAATTACGTGGGGCGTGATCACGATCAGCAGCGTGGCATAACTCTTCTGCGTGTCGTTGCCGGTGAGGTTGTTCAGGCCGGGGATTTCGCTGATTCCCGGCACGCCGCTGATGGCGCGGCTCTGCTGCTTGTCCAGATCGCTGAGGACGACCGCGCCTTCGCCCCGGCGCAGGGTGACCACCCCGGAGTAGGAGCGATTGTCGAGGACCGGATTGCCGTTGATGGAGGATCCGGCAAGGGCAACGATCTTCAGATCGAGGTTGAGCGCGACATCGTCGTTGCGCAAGACCTTGGGAGTGGCTTTGAGAGTCATGCCGAGGTCCTGGTACTCGACCTGCGGAACATTGGGCACGCTGCCGCTCAGCGAGGAGAGCAGCGAGGTGAGGGAACTGGAGGCGCCCGCGCCGGTGAGCCCTGGGATATTAGGAACACTGGCGGAGAGACTGGAGAAGGACGAGGTCTGGATGGGATAGCGCGTGCCGGTGCGCACCGTGCCCGCCTCGCCATCGCCCAGGTGCAACTCAATCTGGTCCAGTTCACGCGAGTCGGAGGAGTTCAGGTTGAGTTTTGCCGTCGCCGGCCCGGGCGAGAGACCGGAGAGCGTGATCCCGCCGCCAAAGAGAGCGACTCCACTGGAGAAGAGGGAACTGGAGACCTGACCGGAGGCGAGCAGAATGCCGAGAATCGCCAGGGTGTCGCCGGGAGCGGCGAGGCCCGACGAGATGATCTGTTGCACCAGAGCCTGATTCGAGTTCAGGATGGACTGCTCCTCGGAGTAGGCGTTGAAGGCTGTGACCTGCTGTGGCGGCTGGACTCCGGTGTTGCGTTCGTTGGTGTGCGCGAGCTGGATCAGCCGGACTTCAAGCATCACCTGGCTGTGCCCGTCCAACAACTCGCGCAGGGTGGCGTTGAAGGCGTTCAGCGTGCTCTCTGGCGCGCGCACGGTGATGGTGCCCGCCGAAGGGTTGGCGACTGCCTGCTGCAGGTCGAAGACGTTTTTGGCCAGGCTACTCACCAATTCGGTGAGTTCGGTCGAGGAGAGCCCGGGCAGATAGACGGTTTCCAATTCCTGACGCATGAACTGCTGGCGGTTTTCGCGGGTGTCGCGCGCGACCAGCACGCGGTGCGCGTCCAGGGGCACGTAGAAGGAGCCGGTGACCAGACTGAGGGCCTGCATGGCCTCTTCAAAGCTGGCGTTGTCCATGTCCAGCCGGAGCTGCGTGTTGCGGACGCTGTCGTCTATGGTCGCGTCCAGCCCGTAGGCCTTGAAGAACTGCTGGATTGCCTGGCGCTGGCCGGTGCGCAGGTGAAAGCTGTTTACCCCGGCAGTGTGGAGTAGCTGGGGCGCTTCGCCGGCCGTGCTCGCGGCCTGCTCGTAGAGGGGAGCGGTCTGTCCCAGCAGGGCATCGCCGCCCAACTCATACAAATGCTCGGTCAGCTGGAGGTTCTTGGGATCGAGTTCGAGAGCGTGCTGAAGGGCGGCGCGCGCGGCAGAGGCGTCGCCGCGCAAGCGGCTCTTGGCCGCGGCATGAATCAGTGCCGTGACCGCGTGGCTGCGGGCCACGCCGGCGGCCAGAGGGTAGTCGGCATTGGAAGGATCGAGTGCGGCCGCCTGCTCATAGCCCCGCATCGCCTCTTCAAAGCGCTCGGCCACGAAGAGCTTGCTCGAGGCAAGAAAGAGCTTGGCGGCGCGCCGGCGATCGCTGCCGCGCGGCGGTTTGGCGTCTTTGGCTGGAGCAGCGGGCTGCGGCGCGGCCTGACTGGCTGGCGCGGGCTGCGCCGGCGTTTGGGCTTGCGCGAGGCTGACGGCCATGGCCAGCAGCAATGCGACCGAGGCCCGCGCCGCTCGGAAGGCCGTCATGGGGCGTTGCGGTTTCACTGCGCGGCCTGTGTGAGCCTGAGCAGATCGGCCAGGGATGTGGCGCAGACATCGGGCCGGTACTCAAGCAGAGCGTCGAAGCTCGAGTTGCCGGTGGCGACGGCGATGACGGAAAGTGAGTTGGCGCGGGCCGCCTCGATGTCGCGCGGCGTGTCGCCGACGACGCAGATGCGCGCCTTGTCGCCGGCCAGTTCGCGGGCCTTGCGCGCGGCGTGGCCAATCAATTCCGAGCGGACGGGAAAGCGGTCGCTGAAGCCGCCGAAGCGGAACCATTCGCGCAGCCCGGCCTCTTCGATCTTGATCCAGCCGATCATCTCCAGGTTGCCGGTGCCGACTCCGAGCAGGGCGCCGCGCTTGGCCAGGTGGTCAAGTGTGTCTTCCACTCCGGGCATGAGCAGCAGTTTCATCACCTTTCGCTGCTCGGCGACCGTTTGGCGTATGGCATCGAGAATGGCCTCAAGCTGCGGCTCAAAGACCTCGGCCGGAATGCCCGCCTGACGGCAGGCTTCGCGCAGAATGGCCGTATCGGTGCTGCCCTGGACCGGGACGCCCTCTAGCGTGACCTCGAAGCCCGTAACCCGGCGAATGCTGGGGACGAAGGAGTTCATGTGGATGCGGCCAATGTCGCGCAAGAGCGTGCCGTCGATATCGAAGAGATAGGCGTCCTGCCCATCCCAGACAAAGCCGGGTGCGATCTGGATGCGGGCTTCGTTGGTTTGTGAAGTTGTCTGCATGATGGTGAGCGGCGCCGTCAGCCCTGGCGGTAGTTCTGGCGCACGGCGCTGAAGACAGGACGCACGCTGCGAACCGGACGCTTGAGGCCGGCGCGCACCTCGGCCAGATTCAGGCCCAGTTCCGCCATGGCGCGGCTGAGCGTGTTGCGGTGCATGCCCAACTCTTCGGCCGCCTTACACTGGTTGCCCCGATGCGCCACCAAGACTTCGCGCAGATACTGCCTTTTGAATTCGCGCACGGCGTCATCGTAGCCAATGCCGCTGGAGTGCATTTGCGTCACCAGGCTGTCCAGTTCTCGTCTCACGTCCACCTCTTGCTCTTTATTAGCTTGCCATAATCATGCGGTTAGCGCTCTGCGGAAAATCACACGCCACCATGGCCGGGATGCAACCATCTGGGAGAATCCTGTTCCAGAATCCTGAGCCCCTCCCGCACGCGCTCGGCCAGTTCGTGCGGGCTCATGTGCGTGCTGAGATGACAGGCCCCGAAAAACAACCGCGGCAGCCTCGCCTCCGTGAGCCAATGGGCCTGGGGAAAAAAGGCGACAGCCACCAAAATGCACAGGGTGACCAGTAACGTCCCCTGCAAAAAACCAAAGGCCCCGCCGGCGAGCTTGTCCAGGCAACCCAGCCCCATCTGGTGCAAGGTTCTTGCCAGAATGGAGCCAACCAAATTAGCGACTCCCATGACTGCCAGCGCGATCAGGAGAAATCCGACGGCGTCGGCCACCGCCTCGACGCGCACCATAGGAAGGAACAGCGCCGCCACGCGATCGTAGTTCCAAGCCGCCAGCACGAGACCCACAAAGAGGCCGCCGAGCGAGCAGACGGAGCGGAAGAACCCCTGCGACAGACCTCCGAATACCGACAGCAGCAGGAGGATCACAATGGCCCAATCAATCCATGTCATGCCGCGCTCCTGCCGGGCTGAAGAGTCCGGGTTCTACAAACTGAGATCCCGCTGGGTCAAGCGGCGGAAAGCCTCAAGATACTTGGCCTGGGTGCGCTCGACCACCTCGTCGGGAAGACCGGGCGCGGGCGCCTGCTTGTTCCAGTGGATTTGTTCAAGATAATCGCGCACGAACTGTTTGTCGAACGAAGGCTGCGCACCGCCGGGCTTCCACAACGAACCTTCCCAAAAGCGCGAGGAGTCCGGAGTGAGGACCTCATCGGCAAGGATAATCCCATCCGCGGTTCTGCCAAACTCGAATTTTGTGTCGGCGAGGATCAATCCGCGGGACTCGGCATGGTCCGCGGCCTTCTTGTAGATGGCCAGTGAGAGGCGTTTCAACTCGGCCGCATCGGCCGCGCCGATGGCCGCCTCAGTGGCGGCAAAGCTGATGTTCTCGTCGTGGGTTCCGGCCTCGCCCTTGGTGGAGGGAGTGTAGAGCGGCTCGGGCAGGCGCGAGCCGTCGAGAAGACCGCCGGGAAGCGGAATGCCGCAAACGGTCTTGCTGGCCCGGTACTCCTTCCAGCCCGAACCGGTGAGGTAGCCGCGCGCCACGCACTCGACAGGAAACATCTTCGCCCGCTTGACCAGCATGGAGCGGCCTTCCAACTGGTCCGCGTAGGGCTGCAAGGAAGCGGGAAACTCGGCGACGTCGGCCGTAATCAGGTGGTTGGGCACCAGAGTGGACAACAGCTCGAACCAGAAGAGCGAAATCTGGGTGAGAATTTTGCCTTTGCCCGGAATGCCGGTCGCGAGCACGTGATCGAAGGCCGAAATACGGTCCGTGGCGACCAGCAGAAGCGCGTCGTCTACGGCATAAAGATCGCGCACCTTGCCCCGGCCAAGCAGGGGCGTTTCGCCCAGATTCGTCGTCAAGAGAGCTGTCATTGGAAGGCATTACCTCGGAGGGAACTGAATCTCCGATTTTCGTGCGTGCGCCGGGGTTTGTCAATGTGCCGGGACGCGTATAAATGGGCTGCCGAGGGCGGCGCCGAAGGCTCGGAGAGGCAGAATTGACCGGCTCTGCCCGGTTCTTGAATGTTACATACCCCTGTGACGGCCGTCACGGAATGCTCTTCTGGCATGGGAGACACTCCAGAAGTCAACATGGTTCGGAGAGCGCGTAAGAACACTCTCTTAGAGCCGGGCGACACGAGGCAGCAGTGGAAAGGGGAAGCCGCGGCTAGCTTCGTTTGTGCAGGGATCACCAGTAGCCGCGTGCTACCGACCTCCAGTGCCGGCTACTGGTCCCCGTCTCAGACTTGTGATAAGCAAGCGCCTCCGAGGAGAAGATATCCTTCGGGGGCGATTTTTTGCCTCCAAGCAGCACCATGAACAATGCCGAAGCGTGGGCAATCTCCGGCCGGACGGTCGTCCGTCCGCAACCCGGAAATCTTGGATTCCCAAAGTTGGGATTGCTCGACGAGTGCATTCGCGATTTACCACTCGTCGCGATTGTCGTAGCGGGTCAACTGGCAACCATCACTTGCCCAACAAGCCGGTGGTACATCGAGAACAGGCAATCCGCATTCCTCCGGCTCCTGATGCCAGCGCCTCAACCGGGACGGCTCGCGCTCCTGCGCAGGTTGCGGTGCGAGCCGTAATCGCCAGGCTAATGAGTCATTGCTTGAGGAAGCCTATTTTTTAAAATCATGCACCCAGCTGCGATACGCGGCTCCTGGGGAAATATAGATCAGCGCACGTGCCAGGGTTCAGAGATCAGGGAGCAGCAATCAGGGATCGCAAAATTTATACTTGACACCGGCAGAAAATCCACTACCATATGGTTGTGGATAAGTTGGGTACAACATTTGCGGCTCTGTCTGATCCCACTCGTAGGGCGATGATCGAACGACTCTCCCATGGACCCACCTCTGTGCATGGATTGACGGAACCGTTTGCGCTCTCGCAGCAGATGATTTCAAAACATATTGCCTGCCTGGTTCGGGCGCGGATTGTGATCAAGTCGAAGCGTGGACGCGAGAGTGTGTGCACGCTTCGGCCGGAGGCGATAAAGACCGTCGGTGACTGGGCGATTAGCTATCGTCGATTCTGGGAAGAGAGTTTCGACAAGCTGGACGTGGTTGTGAATCAAATGAAAAAAAACGGAGGTCAGAGATGACACAAAACACGGTGAACGAGACAGAGCGGATGGTCGTCACAAGAGTTTTTGATGCCCCACGCGAATTGGTTTGGAAGGCGTGGACAGACCCGAAATATGTGATGCAGTGGTGGGGGCCGAAGGGCTTTACTGCGCCGGTTTGCGAGATCGATTTTCGCGTGGGAGGCAAATTCCTCTGCTGCATGAAGACGCCGGATGGGCAGGAGTTCTGGAATGCTGGCGAATACCACGAGATTGTTCTGCACGAGAAGATCGTTTCCTCCATGTACTTCTCCGACTCGAAGGGAAACAAGGTTGAGCCTGCGCACTATGGAATAGAACATGAGGCCATAGAGGATGCGCACGACGTGACCCTCTTTGAGGATCTCGGGAACGGCCAGACGAAACTCACCTTCATTGGAAATGAACCCATGGAGAGCGCAAAGAATAGCGGGCAACTGGAGGGCTGGAACCAGATACTCGATAAAATTGCCGCGGTTGTTGCGGGGCTAGCGCAGGCGGAATAGGAAGTTGAAGTTTTGAAGATCGTCCTGCGCGAGATACGGCCAAGGGTGGCGGGAGGCGGCTTATCGGCCTTCCCGTCACTTGGCCGAATAGTTGCCTGTCCGGATAAGTGACCCTTGGCTCAACTGACGCCAACAGCCCGATGTACTCATCGAGCCTTGCTTTGCTCATTTTTCAGAGTAGCGGGCGGATGGTCGCCGGTCGGGCGCATCGTCTCGGGATCGCACTCGCCGTTGGCCGCCAGCGCAGGCTGCCGGTCCCGCCTTTATCCCCTTTTGAATGTTTCACAAACGCATCGATGCGCCGCAACCCCTTGGAGGAAACTTCTCCGCTCGCAAAAAAATCGTGGGAATTTTGTAAATCCCTTGCAGATCATTACCATCCGATGGCGCAAAATGGTTGTAGAAATCGCGCCAAACCACCCGGCCGAAGACCCGTGGCGAACGTCCTGGGTTTAGGTCTTTTCGAGCCTGTTGTCCGTGCCGGCTAGCAAGCAGCCCTGAATCGTCCTCTAACCTGTTTGGAATGAAGAATCTGCGGATAACTCCTTTGTTATGAAGATTTTGCGGCGACGCTCTCCTCGTAAGCTCATGAAAATAGGGAATTTATTTACAGAGTCCGGGTGGGGGAGGGGTAAATATACGCATCAGGTGTGTCGCTGGGCGCAAGGTCCCCATGTCCCGCCTTGGGACATGGGAAAGCAGCCACGCCGGTCCTATGCCGTGGCGCGCTGCTGCTCGTGGCTGCCCAGGCGCAAGCTGACAACACGGGAGACGCCGGGCTCCTGCATGGTGACGCCGTAGATGATGTCGGCGGAGTGCATCATGCGCTTGGAGTGGGTGACGAGCAGGAACTGCGTCTCCTTGCTGAGGGAGTGGAGCAGATCGGCGAGGCGGCTGACGTTGGTTTCGTCCAGCGCCGCGTCCACTTCGTCGAGGACGCAGAAGGGACTGGGCTGGAACTGGAAGATGCCGACCAGCAGGGCGAGCGCGGTCAGAGCTTTTTCGCCGCCTGAAAGCAGCAGCACATTCTGCAGCTTTTTGCCCGGCGGCGAAGCCACGATCTCCAAACCGCTCTCGGCCTGGTTTTCAACGTCGGTGAGGCGCAGGAAGGCCTGGCCGCCGTGGAAGAGCCGGGTAAAGACCTGGGCGAAGTTCTCGTTGATCTTGGCAAAGGCCTCGTCGAATTTGGAACGCGAAATCTGGTCGATCTCCTTAATCGTCTCCTGGGTATTTTCGATCGACTCCATCAGATCGCGGCGCTGCGTATCAAGGAAGCCGTGGCGGCCCGCCGTTTCCTTGTACTCATCGAGGGCCATCATGTTCACCGGGCCCATCTGCTCGATGCGCTGGCGGAGGGTGCGGCAGGTCTCTTCTTCCGCGGCCAGTTCGTCGCCGCCCAGGTGGAGAATCTCCGCGTCGGCGCGCAGGACGGCGGCCTCGGCGTTCACCTCGGTCAGGCAGCTTCCTTCCACGTGCTCCAGGTCGGAGCGCAGTTTGGCCACCTCGCTGGAGCGGTTGGCGCGATCGTCGCGCAACTGGTCCAGCGAAGCGCGGGCGGTCTTCAACTGCGTTTCGATTTCCGCTAATTGCTGGCGCAGGCTCTGGGCCTGGCCGGCAAGGGTCTGCGCCAGGGCCAGCGCCTCGGCGCGGACGGCCGCCAACTCACCCTCCTGCGCGGCCAGCTTGGCGCTCTCGCTGATGCGCTGCTCGCGCTCCGCGGCCGCTGCGGCCCGCTGCTGCTCGATGACGAGCACGCGGCGCTCCAGATCGGCATGGAGCCGGTCGATGCGCTGGAAGGCAGCTTCGGCGCCGCGCCGCCGCTCCTCCAGGCCGGCCAGCTCTGCGGTGACCTGGGCTGCTTCCTGCTGCAGGCCTTCGCGCTTCTGGCGCAGCATGGCCAACTGGGCTTGCAACTCATCGAGGCCGGCTTCGGCCTGCGCGTGTTCGGTCTCCAGGCGCGCAGTCTCCTCGCGCTTCTGGGCAATATGGCTTCCTTTGGCTTCGCGCGCTTCCTTGTTGCGGGCGGCCTGGGACGTCCACTCCTGCAGCCGGCGCTCGACGCGCTGGGTCTCGCCCTCCATCTGCTTGAGCGCCGCGCCCTGGTCTGCGGTGTCGCGCTCGGCCAGGCGCCGCTCTTCGCTGCGCGCCTCCAGTTGCGCCGCCAGCTCTTCGATGGTCCGGGTGAGCGCCGCTGCTTCAGCTTCAGCCTGCGCCACGCCGGTCTCCAGCTTTGCCAAGCGGTTCAGCGTCTCGCGCAACTCGCGCTTGAGGGCCAGGGGACCCGCGCTGGCAGGCTTGCCCCCGGTCACCGTAGCGTTGTGGAAGCACTCGCCTCCCGCGGTGAGGAAATAAGCGTAGGTGTGCAGGGCAGCCAGCCTCTGCGCTTCGCCGGAGTCCTCGACCAGGTAGCCGTGCTTGAGCTTGGGCAGAATCGTCTCCAACGACCGCCCAAAGCCGTTCAGGACACGGATCGAATCTTTGAGCGGGGTCACACCGGCGCCGTCGATCGGGTCTTCGCCTTCCTCAAAAAGGGCGGCTTGCTCCGCCGGGTGGATGAGGAAAGTGGCCCGGCCATCTACGCCGGACTTGAGCAGACGGACGCCCTCCTCGGCAGCCCCCCAGCTTTCGACCACAACATAATTCAGCTCCTCGCGCAGGAACTCGTCTACCACGTCCTCGTAAGTGCCGGTAACCTCAATGAAGTCGGCTAGCGTGCCAACGGGCGACCTGCCTGCGCCGAGCGCGCCGGGCTTCAACAGCCGGCGGACCGTGTCGGAGGAATAGCTGTGGTCGCGAATCAGCGATTCCAGCGAGTCGCGCCGTCCTACCATGGTGGCCTGTTCGCTGCGCAACTGGTTGGCGCGCGTCCGTTGCGCGTTCTCCTCGGCCCGGCGCGCCTGCAGCGACTCGCGCAGCGACACAATCTCGCCCTCCAGACGCTTGAGCGCGCCGGAAGCGGACTCGAAGCGCAGCCTGGCCTGACCGCTTTCGACGCCCAGGGTTTCCAACTCGTTGCGCGCCTGGTCCATCTCGGCTTCAAGCCGCTCGGCCTCGCGCTCCAGGGCCGCCAGGCTCTCTTCGCCCTGGGCTGTGTGGTTGCGGGCATTGGAGGACAGGGTGAGCAGGTGCATGGCATGGCGGCGTCCGCTCTCCAACTGCCGCTCCGCGGCGAAGACCTCTTCGGCCGCCGTGCGCGCTTCTTGCTGGTGCGCCTCAACCTTCTGGCGAAACGCCTTGGCCTCGCCAGCCGCAGTCTCAAGAAACAAGTGCTGCTGCGCCCGCTCCTCGGCGATGCCGCCCAACTGCGTGCGGGTTGCCTCCAGTTCCGCGCCGGAGGCGGCGATCCGCGCCTCCAGTTCGCCTACGCGCTCGGTGTTGCTGCGCTCCCGCGCCGTGGCCCGCTCCAACTCGAGGGCCGCTTCGTTGGCGCGGTTTTGCGCCTCTTTGCCCTCGCGGTCCAGCTCGTAGCCGCGCTCGGTGAGCGCATGCTGGCTGGCTTCCATCGCGCCGATCTCCGCGGCCGAGCCGTTGATCTGCTCTGACAGGGCTTTAATCTCCTGCTCAAGACGGGCCTGCTCCGCATCCATGAGGGCCATGCGGCTGGCCAGCACGACGCGCAGCCGGCCGCGCAACTCGTCGCGCACCGCTGCAAAGCGTTCCGCCTTAGAGGCCTGCCGTTTGAGGCTGTTCATCTGGCGCGTGACTTCCTCAAAGATGTCGTCCACGCGGGCCAGATTCTGCTTGGCGCTTTCCAGACGCAACTCGGCGAGGCGCTTCTTGTTTTTGAAGCGTGTAATTCCAGCGGCCTCTTCGATAATGGCGCGGCGGTCATGCGGCTTGGAGCTGAGCAACTGGCCGATGCGCTCCTGGCCGATGATGGCGTAGCTCTCCGGCCCCAGGCCGGTGCCCATGAAAATGTCCTGGATGTCGCGCAGGCGGCAGAGCTTGCCGTTGAGCAGATACTCGCTTTCGCCGGTGCGGAAGAGGCGGCGGGTAATGACGATTTCACCCTTCTGCGGCGTGCGCTGGAACTTGCGGCGGCGAATCTTGAGCAGTACGGCCTGCGGACCCACCCCCGCGGATCCCTGCGGCGGGGCGGACGCTTCTTCGGCATCCTCATCGAGCGCTTGGCCGGGCTGCTCGTTGGCGATGATTTCTTCGGCCTCATTGGCGCGCTGGCGGCGCACTTCGTCCTCGTCCCAGTCGGTGGGACCGTCGTGGTCGACCACCACCTCCGGCTCAACGGGAACCGGGCCTTCGTAGGCTTCGGGATCGACCATGGTCAACGTCACTTCGGCCATGCCGAGAGGCTTGCGGTCGCGGGTTCCGGCAAAGATGACGTCCTGCATGTGCGTGCCGCGCAAGGTTTTAGCGCTCTGCTCGCCCAGCACCCAGCTCACCCCGTCGAGGATGTTCGACTTGCCGCACCCGTTCGGTCCCACCACCACGGCAATGCCCGTTCCCGCCACGGTCAATTCCGTGCGGTCGCAAAAGCTTTTAAAACCGAGGATGTGGATCTTCTTTAGTTTCAGCATTCTCACTCCGAGTCGATGGGCTATGGGCGATTCCGTATGGGGTCGCGGCGGCAACTTGCCCGCGCCGCGCGGGAAGGGGAGAATATTGCTCCCCGATTACAGACTCTAAGGAGCCAGACGGGCAGGGTCAACGGCGGAAAAGGGGGTTTTTGTGGATAAGGGAGGCCGGAATTCGAGTTCCTGGAGAATCCGCAAAAAACAGTGCAGCGAGCAGGGAACAGTTGAAAGCCTGGAAATGACAGTTTACAGGTCTCCCTCTTTGAGGCAAAAAACCTTCAGGTCCAGGTTTGAGGGTAACAGTCAAAGTGCATGAAGCGGGTTTTGCACGCAAACAGCGCATATGCGTTGGATATTGGCTGGCATTCGGACTGCTCCGGCTTGAATTCCGGTCGTTTGAGTCAGAGGTCAGAGATCAAAGAGGCGCGTGGTTGGCGGGAGATCCCGGGTCCGAGAATCCGAAACTGGAATGCCCAGCGGCAGATTCGAGGTTTCAATAGCGATACCCGTGACCACGGGCGCCGGCCTGCTGAGAGCTGGACCATCGGCCCATGTGCAAGACATTCTTGCTCTTAGATAGGCATCCAATTCTCGTCGCAATCGCGAAGTGTTCGTTGGCTAAGTTAGTTATAAATGAGCATTTTTGAACAGACTGCCCGATTTTTCTCGCGCTACGTTGGCAAAGTCACGTCGTGTCGGCATTCCCCGTTGGGCCGGCAAAACGATGAGCGTTGGACACCTTGCCACCACAGCTGACGAGAGGGTACAAATGCGCAATTTCAGGATTGGATTCATGTGCTTCCTGGCGACTCTGCTGGTCGCCCTTGCGGCCGGCTGCGGCCAAGAAACGGTAAGCATCCCAGGCGTGGTATCAGTAACTCCGGCTCAAGGCGCTACCGGTGTCGTCATCAACACGACCGTCACCGCAACATTCAGCGTGGCGATGAACCCAAGCACGATTACCACCTCGACCTTTACATTGGCGGGCCCAGGGGGAACGGCTGTTGCCGGAGCCGTGACATACAGCGGCACGACTGCGACGTTTACGCCGGTCGCCGTTCTGGCCTACGGAACGACCTACACCGCTACGATCACCAATGGGGCTGCGGCCCCCGGCGGCGCTGAACTGCTAGGCAACTACGTGTGGAGCTTTACGACGATTACCCCGGCCCCTGGAGTCGTGTCGACAATCCCTGCGAATGGAGCCACAAATGTGCCCATCGGTCAGGTGTTGAGCGCGACCTTCGGCGAGGCGATGAACCCGACAACGATCACCGCGGCAACCTTCACGGTTACAGCCGGCGGAGTTGCCGTGCCGGGAACCGTCAGCTACTCCGGCGTCGTCGCGACGTTTACGCCCACTGCCAGTCTGGCCTACAGCACCGTCTACACGGCGACGATTACAACCGGGGCAACAAGCGTGGCCGGCACACCGCTGGCTGCCAACTACGTCTGGAGCTTTACGACGATTACCCCGGCGCCTACGGTGACGGCAGTGTTCCCTGTGAATGGAGCCCTGAATGTGCCTATCGGCCAGGCGCTCAGCGCAACCTTCAGCGAGGCGATGCTCCCTGGCACGATCAACGCAACAACCTTCACGCTGACCGTGACGGGTGGTGCTGCCGTAGTTGGCACAGTCACATACAGCGGCGGAGTAGCGACGTTTGCACCGGCTAATCCTCTGGCCTACAGCACCAACTACACGGCCACGATCACAACGGGAGCAAAGGACTTGGCGTTCCAGCCGCTGGCCAGCAACTACCAGTGGAGCTTTACGACAATTACCCCTACGCCGACGGTGACAGCAGTGGTTCCTGCGAATGGAGCTACGGGTGTGCCGATCGCTCAGGCGCTCACAGCGGCCTTCAGCGAGGCGATGAACCCAGGCACGATCGACGCGGCAACCTTTACGGTTACGGGGCCGGGCGGAGTTGCCGTACCTGGAGCCGTCTCGTATTCCGGCCTGGTTGCGACGTTTACTCCGACTGCCAATCTGGCCTACAGCAGTTCCTATGTGGCCACGATCACCACTGGGGCCGCGGACCTTGCGGGCACCGGGCTGGCTACCAACTACGTATGGACTTTCACCACGGTATCCCCGGCGCTCGCCGTCCTGTCCACGGTCCCAGTGAATACCGCCACGGGCGTTGCTGTCGGCCAGGTGCTCAGCGCGACTTTCAATGAGCCGATGAACTGCGTGGCGTTCCCCGCAGCAGCATTCACCGTGACAGGCCCCAACGCGACTCCCGTTCCCGGAACCATCGGTTGCTCGGGGGCCGTGGCGACGTTTACACCGGCAGCAGACCTTGCATTCAACACCGTCTTCACGGCGACGATCACCACCGGCGCCCAGGATCTGGCGGGTACATCGCTGGCTGCCAACTACGTGTGGACCTTCAGAACGGTTCCGGCTCCAACTCCGCCAACGGTCATCTCTACCGTGCCGTTGAATGGGGCCACGGCCGTGCCCATCAACCAGGCTCTTACTGCCACCTTCAGTGTGGCAATGGACGCGGCTTCGATCGACTCGGCAACCTTTTTGCTGACAGAGACGGGCGGGCCCAGCGTAACCGGAGCCGTCACCTATGTCGCAGCCGGCTCGGTGGCGACATTCACACCGGCGGCCAACCTGGCACCGGGCATCCAATACACGGCCACGATTACCACCGGAGCGACGGATTTGGACGGCACCGCGCTGGTCCAGAACTATGTCTGGACCTTCACCACCGCGGCCGCCCCCATTGTCATACCGCCCACGGTGATCTCGACCATCCCCGCCGACCTGGCCCTGGGCGTGCCCTTGAATCAGATCGTCAGCGCCACATTTAGCACGGCAATGAACCCTGCCACGATCAACTCGGGAACCTTTACGCTGACAGGGCCGGGCGCCACGCCTGTGTCCGGCCTGGTCGCCTACGCGACGGTTGGAAACACGCTGACGTTCACGCCGACAGCCAATCTGGCGCCCAGCACCACGTTTACGGCCACGATCACCACCGGGGCTCAGAACCTCGCCGGCACGGCACTGGCCAACAACTACGTCTGGACCTTTACCACCGGTACGGCTGCGGCCACCACCCCGCCGGAGATCGTTTCGACGGTTCCCGTAAATGCGGCCACGGGCGTGCCCTTGAATCAGGCCGTCAGCGCGACCTTCACCGAAGCGATGAATCCACTGACCATCACCGCGGGAACCACAGGAACCTTCCAACTGACACAGGGCGGAAATCCGGTAGCTGGAACGGTTTCTTACGATGCGATCAACTTCATTGCAACCTTTACGCCCACGGCTGCGCTGACCGCCAGCACGACTTATACCGCCACGGTGACCAATGGAGCAACGGACCTGGCGGGCAATCCGCTCGGGACCACGGGCGCGCCGAATCCATGGACCTTTACGACCGGAGCGGCAGTGGTTCCACCGCCAATCGTGCTTGGACCGACCATATCGCTGTTTGGCGGCTTTGGCGGCGGCTCCGGGATGACCAACCAGGGAACCCTCACGGTGATCAATGGAGATATCGGGACCACGGGCGCTTCGACCACGATGACCGGATTCTACGATGAGAGCGTAGCGGCCGTTGCCGGCGTATATCCATGCTCGTATACGGTAACGCCGAGCAATATGGGGCTGGTGAATGGAACGATCGATACGGCTCCTCCGCCTCCGAGCGGAGCGTGCCCCAATGAAGGAACCGCGGCTACGATGGTCATCGCAACCGAAGCCGCGTTGGAAGCTCGAACCGCTTACAACACTCTTCAAGGCCTTCCCTCAACCGGCGTTCTGGCAGCGGAGGTGGGCAATACGACCATTTACCCCGGTGTCTACACAAACGCAAGCTCGGTGGGCATAACCCTTGGGCCGCTTACTCTCGACGCCAAGGGGGATCCCAATGCGTACTGGGTCTTCCAGATCGGATCGTCTCTCACCGTAGGCACTCCGACAGCACCGGAAAGCGTGATCCTGATCAACGGCGCCCAGGCCAGCAACGTCTTCTGGGCAGTCGGGGGCCTCCCAGGCGCGATTATCAATTACGGGGGAGGCGGAACGATGGTCGGAACCATCATCTCTCAACCGGGGATCACGGTTTCAAGTCCCGGAGTTGCCGCGGTTACGACGATCAACGGCAGAGTGCTGGCGTTGACTGCGTCGACCACATTAGTGAACACCGTGATCAACATACCGTAACGCGATGCTGAGACCGTCCGTCAGGGCGGTCTCAGCCGGTTTCAGGGAATGCGAGGTTTGGCGTTTCCTATTCGCGCCGAGTCAACCCGGCGCAGAGATTTTCGGTGATCGCGACGAGCAGTTCGGGAGGCGACAATGAGATTGAGCGCAAGGATGATTGCCACGGCGGCATTTGCTGTTTTCCTGATGTCTGCGTTGAACCTGCGTGCGGAGGAAGCGGCAAAGACGCCGGCCGCCGACGAGAAGGCTGTAGATTCCAGCGTCGCGGCTGTCGCGGATCCGGCTGCCCCACTGCCAGTTGCTGCGATGCCGGCGGCCTCGATGTCGCCGGCATCGCCGTATTCGGCAGGCATGAACGGTGGCGTTCCGAAGGTAGAGCTGTTCCTTGGCTACTCGTATCTGCGCGCTGTGCCGACGCTGGCCGCCGGAAACCGGCTGGTGTGGCTGAATGGCGGCAGCGCGTCCATCGCCTATAACTTCAACCGCTATCTGGGGATCGTTGCCGACGTTGGCGACTACACCAACTCGGAGGTCCGATTCACGGGGGCATATAACGCAACCGTCGACACACACGACGCGAACGGGGGCGTCGTCAGCTATCTCTTCGGCCCTCGCTTGTCTTATCGGAAGCATGACAGAATCACTCCCTTTGTTCAGGTTCTGTTCGGAGGGGTTCATGCCAGCGAGGTGACACTCTCCAACTGTTCGTTCAGCTGCACGCTTCTCCCCGATGAGAACGCGTTTGCCCTGACCGCCGGCGGTGGCGTGGACGTGAAGGTGCACCGTCATCTTGCCATTCGCATCGTTCAAGCGGAGTACCTGATGACCAGGTTCCAGGATTACTCGGCCGGAACGACCGGGACGCAGAACGACGTGCGTCTTTCTGCCGGAATTGTCTTCCGATTCGGAGGAAATCCTCGCCTGCCGGCACTCGGACCCCTGACTTACTCCTGCTCGGTCAACCCATCGGCTGTCTTCCAGGGAGACGCGATCGCGGCGTCGGGCACGGCTGTGAATCTGAACCCGGCCAAGACGGCGGTCTACACGTGGTCTGTCGATGGGGGAACGGTTTCAGGAGCCGCAGGCACCGCGACGATCGCGACTGGGAATGTCGCCCCTGGCGCGTACACGCTCAAAGGCCACGTCTCTGAGGGCGACAAGCAGGGCGAGAATGCGGATTGCACCGCGCCGTATGCGGTGAAGGCTTATGAACCGCCGACTGTGAGTTGCTCAGCCAATCCATCGACTGTCATCTCCGGAGATCCTTCCACGATTACGGCCACCGGCATCAGCCCACAGAATCGTCCTCTCACTTACAGCTACAGCTCGAGTTCAGGTTCTGTGAGCGGAACGGGCCCGACGGCCACGCTGTCTTCTGCCGGCGCACCGGTTGGAATTGTCACGGTGACCTGCAATGTGGCGGATGACATGGGCCAGACTGCGTCAGGCACAACCACAGTGACGGTTGCGGTTCCAGTGGCCGCGCCAAAGCCCGTTACCAGCGATCTGTGCGCCATTCAGTTCGATCGGGATCCTCGGCGCCCGTCCCGGGTGGATAACGAGGCGAAGGCCTGCCTGGATGAGATTGCGCTGAATCTTCAACGCGACTCCGATGCGAAGCTGGCCATCGTAGGGAATGCGGCGAGTGGAGAAAAGAACGGCAACAGGATTGCCGCGGAGCGCGCGGTCAACACAAAGGCATATCTAGTTGGCGAGAAGGGCATCGATGCTTCCCGGATCGCCGTCTACACCGGTTCTCAGGATGGAAGGACGGTTTCCACCACTCTGATTCCGGCGGGAGCAACGCTGGATACCGCGGGCGATACTGCTGTAGATGAGAGCGCGGTCAAAGCGCATCCGCGCAACTAATCCTAATTGGCTCCTCAACTCACCGATTCACCAGAGGCCGGCCGGAGGTTCTCCTTCAGCCGGCCTTTTTGTTTTCCGATACCAGCCGCTTCAGCGGACGCAGAGGACGATGATGGTTTCGTCGTCGAAGCGGTCGTGGGCGCCCTGGAAGCGGGCGACGTCGGCGAGGATGGCGTCCGCTATGTCGGGGGCGGCTTGGTCCCGGTGGGCGCACAGGAGACCGGAGAGGCGGTCCTGGCCGTACATTTCGCCCTCTTCGTTTTCCGCGTCGAGGATGCCGTCGGAGACGAAGACGATGGCGTCGCCGGGCTGGGTGGCGACGTTGAACTCTTCGTAGGAGGCGTTGGGAAAGAGGCCGAGCGGAAAGCCCTCGGCGCGGATGGCGACCGACTGGCCCCCGCGGCAGAAGATGGGCTGGACGGCGCCGGAGTTGGCCACCTGGAGGGTGCTGTTTTCATCGTTCCAGAGGGCGAAGAGCATGGTGACGTACTGCGATTCGAGCTTGCGCTCCTGGAGTGCGTCGTTGAGCAGGGCGAGCATCCGGGCAGGCTCGGGCTGCTGCACGGCGGCGGAGCGCATGATGCCGCTGACCAGGGCGGCGAAGAGCGCCGCGGGCGCGGCCTTGCCGCTAACGTCGCCGAGGACGATGGCGGTGCGGCCGGGACCGTAATCGACAAAGTCGTAGAGGTCGCCGCCGATGGCGCGGGCGGGAAGAAAGCGGACGGCCATCTCGGCGTGATCGTGTTCGGGTGCGGCAGGCGGCAGCAGGCGCAGTTGCACCTCGCGGGCCATGGCGATATCGCGCTCCAGTTGCGCCTCCTGGCGGCGGACGGCCTGGTAGAGACGGGCATTTTCGATGGAGATGGCCACCTGGGAAGCGAGAGTGGTCAACATGCGTTCGTGCTCCTCGTGGAAGAAGCCGGCGCGGGTGTGTTCGAGGTCGAGAACGCCGATGATGCGGCCCTTGTAGAAGAGGGGCACAATCAGCTCGGAGCGGGTCTCGGGGTTCATCGGAACGTAGCGCTGGTCCTTGCGGACATCGGGGACATTGACCAGGCGCCACTCGCGCACCGCGGCCCCGACCAGGCCGCTGGTGACGGAGATGCGGCGCAAGGGAGCGTGGGCGTAGCCGAAGCGCCAGGAATAACGGGTAATGAGCGTCTCGCCCTTCTCGTCGAGCAGCATGATGGTGAACATTTGGTAGTCGATGAGGCGGCGGAGGAGTTGGCCCATGCGTTCAAAGAGGCGGTCGAGGTCAAGGATGGAGGCCAGCTCGACGGCGATCTCGTTGAGCACTTCGAGGGTTTGCGCCTGGCGGGAGACGCGGGCGTAGAGGCGCGCATTCTCAATGGCCTGGGCGATGCGGGAGGCGGTGAGGGTGAGCAGGTGGAGGTGCTCGGGGCGGAAGTAGCCGGCCTCTTCGCTTTCGAGATCCATGACGCCGATGAGGCGGTTCTTGGCGATTAAGGGCACCGCCAGTTCGGAGCGTACTTCGGCGTTGGCCGGGATGTAGTTTTCGGCGCTGGAAACGTCGTTGAGCAGAACGGGCTGGCGGGTGAGGGCGACCTGGCCGACGACGCCCTTGCCCACGGGGATGCGGGTGCGCTCGATCTGCGGCGTGTGGCCGATCTGGAACCTCATGCGCAACTCGTGGGTGCGGTCGTTGAGCAGGAGAATGGCAAAGATGCGGTAATGGATGACGGCGCGGACCAGCTCGGAGGTGCGGTTGAGCAGAGTTTGCAGGTCGAGCGTGGTGTTGAGCGCCTCGGCCAACTGCATCAGATAGGCCACATCGGCCGGCTCCACGCGGGCGTTGATGGGGTCGAGATGCGCCCACGGATTGGTTGGGCCGGCGGGGCGATAGTCGCCTTCGAGCTCGGGCGGTTCGGGCGGGGATGGGGGAGTGGAAGACATGGTCTGTCGAAGGGAATGATAACGGATTGCGTCGTCAGCGGTCAGCCGTCAGTAGTCGGTTCTCCGTTGCTTGTGGGCGGATTGCTGAAAATGCCGCCGGAATCCGTTCTTGCCGGTTTCTCTCGACAGTCCAGCCTCCGCTATGGTTTCGCTCCTTCAGGGAGCGAAATACCCGGGCTGCCGGCAACAGATAACAAATAACTGACAACTGACAACTGACTACTGACAACTGTCTGCTGCTTTAGTCCGCTCCGAGTTCGCGGACGATGGCGACGGAGGCGGAGGCGCCGATGCGGTTTGCGCCTGCTTCGAGGAGGGTGCGCACGTCGGCGAGGGTGCGGATGCCGCCAGCGGCCTTGACGCCGCAGCGAGCGCCGGCCACGCCGCGGAGCAGGGCTACATCGACCGGGGTTGCCCCGCCGGCAGCAAAGCCAGTGGAGGTTTTGAGGAAATCCGCGCCGGCCTGGATGGCGATTTCGGCGGCGCGCAGTTTTTCCTCCACCGTGAGCAGGCAGGTTTCGAGGATGACCTTGAGCAGGGCTCCGTGATGATGGGCGACGGTGGCCGCGGCGTGGATGGCGTGATGGACGGCGTGGTGGTTGCCGCTCTTGAGCTGGCCGATGGGGAGAACCATATCCAGCTCGCGCGCGCCGAGACGGGTGAGCGCGGCCGCTTCCTGGCGCAGCGTGGAAACCAGCGAAGCGCCCAGGGGAAAGCCGATGACCACGCCAACGGGAATGCCGGTGCCATTGAGCATGGCGACGGCCGTGGAGGCCCATACCGGGTTGACCATGGCGCAGGCAAAGCGGTAGCGGATGGTCTGGTCGCAGAGGTTCTCGATCTGTTCGCGGGTGGCGTCGGGCTTGAGCAGGGTATGGTCGATGACCGCGGCCAGAGCCTGCCAAGTGGAGAGCGTCTGGGCGGCAAAGCCGGCTGAATCGAAGCTGCCGTTATCGAATTCGAGCTCCGCTTCCTGAATGGGTGTGATCGCAGCCATGAGTCTTGCTCCTTGCCCCAGGATCGGCGCTTTCGACGGCCGGCTCACCGGGCAGTGTACGGGAGATGAGTATAAAGCTTGGCGGAGCGCCGGACCAAATGGAAGGGCGCGATGAGCAGCGCGATCCATCCCAATTCCAGCGGCGAATGAAGGGTGCGGGCCCTACAGGCTGCGGGAAGAGTCTGTCTTCGACCAAGATTCCGGAAAATCATGTCTCAGGGGCTGAAGTCCCATTGATTCCATTGTTCTTACGCCGGGACTAAAGTCCCGGCCTACCGTCCGGACGAGTTTTTTCCGCTCGCAGTAAAAAGCCCGTACCCCTCACGGATTCGAGACGATCTGTAAGCCGTAAAGTCAAGCCCCGACACTTCAGATTGAGGCAATGGAGGGCGCTTGCCGGGACAAACCTCAGTCCATGGCGCCGCTGGACGGGGTGACACGCATCACAGCGAGGCCCTCTGGCGCTGAGTAGATTAGTTCGGGCTTTGGGGAATATGGGCAGGGTCTGGAAAGCAGGCTTTGTGAGGGCGAAGGCAAAGCCGGGACGTTCGATTGCGGTCGGCAGTAAAGAAGTTGTCACGCGCGGCCGATCTGTGCGCGGAGACGGAGGCAATCGGATATGAACTGGCGCGAAGAGTACCGGAGCAAGTGCGTGGATGCCATGCAGGCGCTGAAGGCGGTGCAGTCCGGCGATCGTGTATGGATTCAGTCGGGATGCGGGACGCCTTCGCTGCTGGTGAAGGCGCTGGTGGAGCGGGCTCCAGCGGTGCGCGACGTGGAGATCGTGCACATGATGACGCTGGGCAGCGCGGACTACACCCTGCCGGAATACGAAGGCCACTTTCGCCATCGCGGACTGTTTCTGGGCGCGAATGTGCGCGAAGCAGTGGCCGCCGGGCGCGCCGACTACACGCCAATCTTCCTCAGCGAGATTGAGCCCTTGTTCGAAAACGGCGCGATGCCGCTGGATGTGGTGCTGATGCACGTTTCGCCCCCGGATGAGCACGGATTTGTGAGCCTGGGAGCGGCGGTGGACTGCACGCTGACGGCCGCGCACCACGCCCGGACGCTGATTGCCGAAGTGAACGAGCGGATGCCGCGCACGCATGGCGACACGAGCATTCCCATAAGCCGCATCTCGGCGATCGTCGAGAGCTCGCAGCCGCTGATTGAGATATGCAAGGAGGCGTCCTCGGAGCTGCATTTGCGCGTGGCGCGCAATGTGGCCTCGCTCATTCCGGATGGCGCTACGCTGCAGACGGGAATTGGCGGAATCTCGCAGGCCGTTCTGGAGTGCCTGGGCGACAAACGGGACCTGGGCATTCATACCGAGATGTGCCCGGATGGCGTTATCGGCCTGATGGAATCGGGCGTAATCAATGGCGAGCGGAAATCGTTGCACCGGGGCAAAGTGGTGCTGTCGTTTGTGTTGGGAACGCGGCGGCTTTTCGATTTCATTCATGAGAATCAGAGTTTTGAATTCCGATCGATTTCCTACACCAACGATCCGTTCGTAGTGGCGCAGAACGACCGGATGGTGGCGATCAACTCGGCGCTGCAGGTGGACCTGACGGGACAGGTCTGTGCGGACTCGCTGGGAACCAAGCCGTATAGCGGATTCGGCGGGCAACTGGATTTCATTCGCGGAGCGGCTCGCTCGAAGGGCGGAGTGCCGATCATTGCGCTGCCGTCGACGGCGCTGCACGGCGCGGTGTCGCGGATTGTGCCGATGCTGGATCCGGGCGCGGGCGTGGTAACCTCGCGCGCGGATGTGCATTATGTAGTCACCGAGCACGGCATCGCGTATCTGCACGGAAAGACGCTGCGCGAGCGGGCCGAGGCGCTGATCGCGATTGCCGATCCGCGCTTCCAGGCCGAGCTGGAGGATTTTGCCGTGCGCTCGCATTATCTGGAGCGCAAGACGGCGGTGTGCGCATGAAAAGGACCGATGCGCCGGAGAGGAGTGTTGCATGGGCGATGCGAAGAAGCGAGACCGAGGCTTGATGCGGGTCGATGAGGACGAGTGCAAGGGATGCGGGCTGTGCGTGGAAGCCTGTCCGCCGAAGGCGATCCGTTTGAGCGAGCGGCTGAATCACTCCGGCTATCGGACGGCGGCGTATGTGGGCGCGGGTTGCACGGGATGCGGCATCTGCTTCATGGTTTGCCCCGAGCCGGGAGCGATCACGGTGCTGCGCGCCGCGAACGGCAAGACCGGCGCGGCAGGCGGACAAGATTCGAGCGTTGAGGGAGCGGGCCTATGCGCAAGCAACTGATGAAGGGCAATGAAGCGATTGTGAAGAGCGCGATCCTGGCGGGATGCCGCGCGTTCTATGGGTATCCGATTACGCCGGCCAGCGAGATTGCGGAGGCGGCGGCCGAGTTTGTGCCGAAGACGGGCGGAGTGTTTCTGCAGGCGGAGAGCGAGGTCGCGGCCATCAATATGCTGTATGGCGCGGCTTCGGCGGGCGTGCGGGCGATGACGGCTTCGAGCGGGCCGGGAATCAGCCTGATGCAGGAAGGCATCAGCTACATGGCCGGCGCGGAACTGCCCTGCGTCATTGCGGACATCACGCGCGGCGGGCCTGGCCTGGGCAACATTGCGGCGGAACAGGGCGATTATCACCAGGTGGTGAAGGGCGGCGGCCACGGGAATTACCGGACGATCGTTCTGGCACCGCATTCGGTGCAGGAGATGGCGGATTTGACGGCGCTGGCCTTCGAACTGGCGGACCGTTATCGCAACCCGGTCGTGGTGCTGGCGGATGGATTCATCGGGCAGATGATGGAGCCGGTGGAGTTTCCGCAGACGGCTGTTGGACCGCAACTGCCGGGGTGGGCGGTGGCGGGAACGGCCGCGTCGCGCGCCAACCTGATCACATCGCTGCATCTGGACATCGATGAATCGGAAGCGCACGTGCGCCATCTGGAGGAGAAGTATCAGAACGCGGAACGGTACGAGGTGCGCGCCGAGGAGTGGCAGACGGATGGGGCGGAGATCGTGCTGGTGGGCTATGGAATCCTGGGCCGGATCTTGAAGGCTGTGGCGGCGGAGGCGCGTGCCGAGGGGCTCAATGTAGGCGTGCTGCGGCCGATTACGCTATTCCCGTTTCCGAAACTACACTTTCAACGGCTGGCCAAGACCGCGCGGGTTTTTGTGGTGGTGGAGATGAGCAACGGCCAGATGCTCGAGGATGTGCGGCTGGCGCTGAACGGAGCGCGGCCGGTGGAGTTCTTGAACCGTGTGGGCGGCAATGTGCCGACGCACGAAGAGGTGCTGGCGTTTGTGCGGAAACTGGCGCACCGCACGGCCATGGAGCCGGAGGAAGGGCAGGTGGCAAATGTCTAGCGAGACGGTTTGCGAATACACAGTGGTGCACGAGAAGGCGAAGTCGTTTTACCCGCGCTATGAGCGCAAGGAAGAGATGCAGCACCAGACGCATTTCTGCCCTGGGTGCGGACACGGCATGGTGCACAAGATGCTGGCGCGGGCCATCGACGAACTGGGCATTCAGGACCGGACGATTCTTGTCGGGCCCGTTGGCTGCTCAGTGTTCACGTACAACTACTTCGACGTGGGCAACATATCGGCCGCGCACGGGCGCGCGCCGGCCGTGGCCACGGCGGCCAAGCGGAGCCGGCCGGAGAGCATCGTGATCGGCTACCAGGGCGATGGCGATCTGTCGGCGATCGGATCGGCGGAGATTCTTCATGCGGCCAATCGCGGCGAGAACATTACCGTCATCTTTGTGAACAATGCGATCTACAGCATGACTGGCGGACAGGTGGCGCCGACGACTCTGCTGGGACAGAAGAGCACGACGACTCCGAACGGACGCAGCGCGGCGACGGAGGGTTATCCGCTGCACATGAGCGAATTGCTGGCGACGCTGGAGGCTCCGGTTTCAATCGAGCGCGTAGGGCTGGGAGACAACAAGCAGATTGCGCAGGCTCAGCGGGCCATCAAGCGGGCCGTGGAGAACCAGGTGCGCGGGCTGGGCTTTTCGCTGGTGGAGGTGCTGTCGCCGTGCCCGACGATCTGGAAGATGCAGCCGGTGGAAGCGCAGCGCTGGGTGCGCGATGTGATGGAGAAGACATTTTCGTTGGGTGTGTTCCGCGATCGCAGCAAGGAGGCAGAGCCGCGGACCTTGGCTGAAGCGGCGCCAGTGCTCGAAGAGATTCCACGGATTCTGGGCGTGGACGAAGAGAGTTTGCCGGAAGGCAACGCGCACGCAATGGGAGCCGCGGCTGAGGAACTGGATCTTCGCGTGCGCGTGGCGGGATTTGGCGGGCAGGGCGTGCTGCTGCTGGGCGAAGTGCTGGCGGAGGCTGGACTGGATGCGGGGCTCGAGGTGTCGTGGCTGCCGTCGTATGGGCCGGAGATTCGTTCGGGCACGTCGAACTGTCATGTGCGCCTGTCGAGGCGGACGATCGATTCGCCGCTGGTGACCGAGCCCAATGTGCTGGTGGCGATGAATGAGCCGTCGCTGAGGAAGTTCTATGCAAGCGTGCGTCCGGGCGGATGGATTCTCTACAACGGCGAGACCTTCCCGGACGATTGCATGCGCGAGGATGTGCACGTGCTGGCGCGCAGCTTTATGCAGGTGGCCGATGAACTGGGCGATGTGCGCGCGGGCAACATGATGATGCTGGGCGCGCTGCTGGAGATCACGGCGGTGTTGCCGGAGGCGAGCATCGAGGCCGCGCTGCGGCGGCTGGTGAAGAATCCGAAATGGGTGGCGCTGGACGAGCGGGCGCTGGCGCGGGGGCGGGAGCTCTGCCGGGAGTCGATTAATGAGGTGGCGCTTTAGGCGCGATGCAAGGGTTTTCGATGCGACGCGGGGTGGCCCGCGCGCGAGGAAAAGAGGTTGACGCCGGTCCGCGGGCCGCGGAGACCACGAAGGCAGAACGCGACGCCCGGCGCGAAGGCGCGCATGGGTTGAGCGGCTGCCGAGGGGCAGGGCGCGGCAGGCTGGCGTGGAAAAGGAGGGCAGAAGAATGCTCACGACAGCAAAGGCAGCGAACGCCTACGACGTTGCGCTGGAGAACTTTGAAGCAGCAGCGAACGCATTGGACCTGGACAACGACACGCGGGAGATGATCCGTTATCCGGAACGGGTTTTGACCGTGACTGTGCCGGTGCGCATGGACGATGGGCGCATTCACCGCTTTGAGGGCTACCGCGTGCAACACAGCACGGTGCGCGGGCCGGCGAAGGGCGGCATCCGCTTTCATCCGCAGGTGACGCTGGACGAGGTGAAGGCTCTGGCGATGTGGATGACGTGGAAGTGCGCGGTGGTGAACATTCCGTTTGGCGGCGCCAAAGGCGGGATCACGTGCCATCCGAAGAGCATGTCGCGGGGCGAACTGGAGCGGATGACGCGGCGCTACACCAGCGCGATCCTGCCCCTGATTGGACCGGAACAGGACATTCCCGCGCCGGATGTGTATACCAATTCGCAGACCATGGCGTGGATCATGGACACCTACAGCATGACCAAGGGATATCCGATTCCGGGCGTGGTGACGGGCAAGCCGATCAGCCTGGGAGGGTCGCTGGGACGCAACGAAGCAACGGGGCGCGGCGTTTTCTACACCATCCAGAGCGCGTGCGAGCATCTGCGGACGCCGTTAAAGGGCGCCACTGTCGCGGTGCAGGGGTTTGGCAACGCGGGATCGATTGCGGCGCAACTGCTGCATGACGCGGGAGCGAAGGTCGTGGCGGTGAGCGACTCGACGGGCTGCGTGTACAACAAGAACGGATTGAACATTCCCGAACTGATTCGCATGAAGGCGCTTTGCGGGCACGTGGAGGGATTTCCGGAGAGCGAGGCGATCAGCCCGGCCGAGTTGCTGGCGATGGAGTGCGACATTCTGGTTCCGGCGGCGCTGGAGAGCGCGGTCCAGGCGGAGAACGCAGCGGCCGTGCAAGCGAGGATCGTGGCCGAAGCGGCGAACGGGCCTTTGACGCCGGCCGCGGACAGAATTCTGGAAAGCAAGGGGGTGTTCATCATCCCGGATATCCTGTGCAATGCCGGCGGCGTGACCGTCTCGTACTTTGAGTGGGTCCAGGACGAGCAGCACTTATTCTGGGAGGCGCAGGATGTCTACAATCGCCTGGAGCGGGTGATGAAGACGAGCTTCAAGGACGTGCTGAATCTGCACCTGGACCGGAAGGTCCCGATGCGGATTGCCGCGAATATGCTGGGGATAGGGCGCGTGGCGGAGGCAGTGCAACTGCGCAGCATTTATCCGTAGGACGATGAAACACTTTATCGTCACCAAAGGCCTCGCTTGCTTGAACTCAGGGAGCGAGGCCTTTGATGCGCAGGGGCGTCCATGTCAGGACACTGCCGCGGTGAACGGAACGATTCAGCGGCCGGCGGGCAACTGAACGGTTTGCGGTTCGCCGTTGTATTGAACGACCCGGTCCGGATTGGCGGTCACTTCAACGCCCGTGCCATGGTTCTTTGCGACGAGCACGAGCTGGAAGGCGCGGGTCTTCAACATGCCGGGGAATTCGCCGTTCCGGGCGTCGATTGCGAGCTGGCGTTTCCGGTCGTTCCAGTGAAACACGATGGTCGCATAGACGCCTTTTTCGTAGTTGTAGGTGTCGTTTTCGTCCTCGTAGAGAGTGAAGCTGCCGTCGGCGCCGGGATAGATGCGCAGTTCGATGGGGTCGGCGGGCTTTTCCGCCGCGTATTGGACGAACGGTCCCATGGGCACGATGGAGCCGGCCCTGACCAGCAGCGGCATCTTCTGGATGGGCGCGTCCGCCAAGATGCTTCTGCCGCCCTCCAGCGTCTCTCCGGTCCAGAAGTCGATCCACGGGGTTCCGGCCGGCAGATAGACGCTTCTTGTCTTCTCCCTGGGCTCGACGACGGTCTCGCTGGCATGAATGGCCGGAGTCTTCCAGTAGAGCTGCGCCCGGAAGGCGCCCAGGGTCACGTTGTCGGTCTCGAACTTGAAGTCATATTCCTTGCCAGCGACCAATTCCACGGGCACCGTCCAGGACTCCATCGATTCGTAGTTATGCGCCAGTTCCTTTCCGTCCAGGTAAACTCGCCTCTTCCCAAAACTCTTCAAGTCGAAGCGATAGGTCCCTGTTGCGTCGGGAATCAGCTTGCCTTCCCAGCGAATGGAGAGCTTCGGGTCCTTGACCCAATCCGGCCAGCCCGTATACCAGTCCAGATTGATATCCGGCTCCGTAACTTCCCTGCAGGGAGTTTTGAATTGATCGTCGCAAAAATAGGTGGCGCGCAGTCCGGGCTTGCCGTCGTTCGTCTTGAAGTGCCCAGGGGTAACGAGAATGCCGTCCTCGGGCGGGCGGTGATCCATATACTTGGTGACCGGAGCGACCATGATCGCCGGTCCGAACATATATTGGTCGTCGATCGAATAGGTCTTGCGGTCGGCGGTGAAATCCATCGGCAGGCCGCGCATGATGGAGTAGCCGTTGCGGGTAACCTGCCAGCCCAGCGAATAGATGTAGGGCATGAGGCGGTAGCGCAGGTTGTCGAATTTCTCCAGCACGGGCGTGTATTCGCCGAACTCCCATATCTCGCGCGGAGTTTCAGAGCCGTGCGAGCGGAAGATGGGGCTGAAAGCGCCAAACTGGAACATGCGGGTATAGAACTCCTGATAGGCGGGGTCCTTGCCGCCGTTCATGAAGACGCCGCCCTGGCAGCCGAGCGAATAGGCGCCGATGTCGAAGGTCCAATAAGGAATGCCGGACATGCTGTGGTTGACGCCGGCCGCGATCTGCTTCCGGAATACTTCCCAACTGGCGCCGATATCTCCCGACCAGGTGGTGGCCGCGGCCCTCTGCTGGCCGGCGAAGGTGGAGCGGGTAAGAATGTAAACCCGCTTCTGATCGGTCTCCTTGCGCTGGTTGTTATAGACCGCGGTGGTATCCATCAGCGAGTAAGAATTGAGATAGCGGGCAAAGGTGCCGAGATGATTGTCCTTGACCCGCTTCATCTCATACTCCTCGCCGCCCTGGGTGAGCGCGTTGACCATGTCGGGCTCGGTGGAATCCATCCACCAGCCATCGACGCCCTTTGAAAAAAGGCCCTCGCTGGCATACTTCCAGTACAAGTCGGTAGCGGCGGGATTGTAGACGTCGAAATATTTGAAGCCGGCCCAGCCCACGGTGGGGAAGAGGTATCCGCGCTGGTCCATGTCCTTGTGAATCTGCGCGGACGGCCCCAGCCCGGCCCAGATGGAGATCATGAGGTGGAAGTTATCGCGATGCAGCTCGTCGATCATTTCCTTGGGGCGGGGATACCTGGTCTCATCGAAGATCATGCCGCCCCAGTTATCGTTGTTGCCCCAGTAATCCCAGTCCTGCACGATGTTATCGATGGGAATGCGGCGCTGGCGGTACTGCTGCGCGATGCCCAGCAGTTCGTCGCGGGTGGCGTAGTGCTCCTTGCTCTGCCAGTAGCCATAGGCCCATTTGCCGTACAGAGGCGCCTGGCCGGTAAGCTGCCGGTAACCCGCGATCTCCTGATCGATGGAGGGCCCGTAGAAGAAGTAATAATCGATGTTATCGGCGACCTCGGACCAGAAGGAGGTCTTGCCGGCGGCGTCGTCGAAGATGGTTTTGGAGTAGTTATCCCAGAAGATTCCGTACCCGGCGGTTGAAACCAGGACGGGCGTAACGGCCATGGTGTTGGCCTGCACGATCTTCACGGTGTGACCGCGATAGTTGATGAGGCCCAGTTGCTGCTGCCCCAGGCCGTAGACGCCTTCGTCCGCGCTGAGGGAGAAGTTCTGGCGGACGCTGAAGGCTGCTTTCTCGCGCTCGATTCCCGTGGGCTCGAAGGTCGGCCGTCCCTGCTCCTTGAGAAGGGTGCGGTTGGCGCTGTCGAGATATTGAATCGAGCCGTCGTTTTTGCCGAGCAGAACCTTGACCGGGCCGGAAGTAAGGGTCACCTGGGTTTGGCTCTCCTCGACATGAACATCGAGATTGGGCAGCTCCTTCTGGATTACGGAGAGGCTGAGTTTTTGGGAGGTGCCGCCGGCCGGCCATTTCACGACGCGGACGATGCCCTGGGCATAGAACTGCACCTTCACGTTGAGGTTGCCCGTGGCGAGTTGAACGCCGTTCGGAATGCGTTGCAGGGCGGGCGCGGAGATGGTTGCAGGAGAGATGCCTTGGCAAAAGGCCGGCAAGGAACTCAGCGCAAGCAGCAGGCAGAGCGCCGCCGGCCGCAAGGCAGAAGTGAGGAGTCTCATCGTGCGTGTTCCTTTCTTGTTCCCACCGGCATTGTCCGGCGCAGGTAAATCGCTAAAGGAGGGCGAAATGACATTATGCCACGCGATGCGGCCGGCCAGACACCCATGCCGCGCGTAGGCATCGCCGAGGCTGGGACGCGCGCCATGCGTTCTGCGAGACAAGCGGTTCGGGTCACGCTTCAGCGCGCTTGGAGCGGGCGCCGCGCCAATAGAGAACGAGGCCGAGGAGGACCGAGGCGAGAGTGCCCACCAGCAGCTTGAGTTCGAAGCCGAGCTTGTCGGAGGAGTCGCCGGGCGGCACGAGGGAAACCACGATGCCGATGAGGACGACGATGAATCCCAGGCCGCCGCAAATCCAGACGCCGGGAATGCCTCCCGGCACCAGCACGGCGTGGGGATTCTCTTTGCGGTCCTTGCGGCGGGCGAGCTTGATGACGGCCGCGAACATGTAGAGGAAGGGGATGAAGTAGAGAATGATGGCGGCGTCGATGAGGAATTGATAGGCGCCGCGCGTGCTCTCGTTGATCTGGCTGGCCAGCAGGATCGCGCCGGAGATGGTGGCCTGCACGAGGATGGAAATATAGGGGGTCTTCCAGCGAGGGTGAATCTTGCCGAAGGCCGCGGGGAGATAGCGGTCGATGCCGACGACGAAGGGCACCCGGGCGATGCCGGCGACGGTGCTGCCGACGCCGCCGGCGTTGCCTGCGGTGACGAGGATGGCGGCCAGCATTCCCAGGAAGCCGAGCTTGAGCGCGACGGAGCCAAGGGTAATGGCGTGGAAGACGCCGCTCTGGGGGTCGAGGTCGGCGGCGGGCACCAGGGAGAGAATGGCGAAGGTGCCGACGATATACATGAGGGCGATGAGCGCGCCGGCGCCGAAGACGGCGCGCGGCAGGGTGCGGCGCGGATCGCGGACTTCCTCGCTCATGGCGGAGACGAGTTCGAGGCCGGTGAAGGCGAAGGCGATCTGCGACCAGAAGTTGACCGTGTCCCAGTTCCACGCGGGCATCATGTTGCGGAGCGTGAAGTGGGTTGCCGAGCCGTGGTGAAAATAGACGACGGCGGCGATGCCGGCGAGCATGAGGAGAGGCACATAGGTTCCCACGCCGCCGGCATTCTGGAGCCATTTGCCGACGTTGAGGCCGACGATGTTCAGGACCACGGCGACCAGAAGCATGGCCAGAGAGACGGTGAGCAGAAAGGTGCGGTCCTGCGCCAGAGCGGCGCCGCGGCCGCCGACGATGTAGGCGCTCATGGAGGCGCTGGCGAGCAGCAGGCCGGGAAAATAAAAGACGGTATAGATCCAGTAGGTCCATCCGGCGACAAAGCCGTGAAAGGGACCGAAGGCCTCACGAGACCAGGCGTAGAGGCCGCCCTCCTCGGGGAAGCGCGAGGAGAGCTCGTTGATGACGAAGGCTCCCGGGACGAAAAAGAAGAGCGCGGCGAGGACCCACAAGCTGATCGAAGAGGTGCCGTTGTGGCCCGCGGCGGCGATCCAGCGAGGCCCGAGGACCGTGGCGATATTGAACAGCAGCACATCCCAAAAGCCCATCGTCTTGCGCAACTGCGATTTGGAATCGAGTGCGGTGGGCGCGGAAATCGTCATCGGGTCACCTGGTGGCGCGGAAAGAATTCATTGTGCATTCGGAAATGATAAAGGGGCCAACGTACCATGCGTCAAAGTTGATAGGCTGGCGGCTTTGGCCTTCGGATGGCAGCGCGGGTCTAGAATCGTGGCCAGCGTCGTTCGATTTGAAGGGGAACAGTGACCAACGGGATTTTCGTGGGGCTTTCGACGGTCGATATTGTCTACGGTGTGGATGAGTTTCCCGCACCGAACTCCAAGATTGTGGCGTGCAGCCAGGAGGTCTTCGCTGGCGGACCGGCCACAAATGCATCCATTGCATTCGGCTACTTGGGAGGGAAAGCGACGCTGGTGACTGCTGTTGGAAACCATGCGGTGGCGAGCGCGATCACGGAGGAGCTTCGGCGTTCTTCGATCGAACTCATCGATCTGAACCCCGAATTCGACCGGGCGCCGGTCATCTCCTCGGTCACTGTCAATCGAAAAGGCGAGCGCAACGTGGTCTCAGCGAATGCGACTCGTGTGCGCGCGCTGCCCGCTCAGATCGACGAGGCGGTGCTTGAACAGGCTTCGGTCGTTCTGGTGGATGGTCATTTCATGGAGGCATGTCAGTCGTGGGCAAGAGCGGCCCGCGCACGGGGAATCCCTGTGGTGATGGATGGCGGAAGCTGGAAGGACGGGACCGGGGAACTGCTCCAGAGCGTCGATACCGCCATCTGTTCGGCGGATTTCAAGCCGCCGGGGTGCGCGAGCGAAGAGGAGGTGTTCCGGTATTTGAAGGAGCGCGGGGTGGCGAAGATCGCAATCACGCATGGCGCCGAGCCGGTGCGTTTTGTTTCAGGCGCGGCGGAGGGAAGCGTGCGAGTGCCGCGCGTGGAACTGGTGGACACGATGGGAGCGGGCGATATTTTTCACGGCGTATTTTGCTACTATGCCTCGACCGGGCGCGGATTCAAAGAAGCTCTGGAAGAGGCGGCAAGAGTGGCGACGGAGTCTTGCCGCTCAAATGGGACCAGAGAATGGATGAAGCGGGTCAAGGCCGCAGCCCGGTGATTATTCCGGATGGTCGGGGGTCATCAGGCAGATATCGGGCAGGTTGCGGTAACGCTCGGCGTAGTCCATGCCGTAGCCGATGACGAAGAGATTGGGAATGGAGAAGCCGATATAGTCGGCCTCGATCTTCTCCAGGCGGCGCGAGGGCTTGTCGAGGAGGGTGGCGATGCGGAGGGATTTGGGGCGCTGCTGGAGGAAGAGCTTGCGCAGGTAGGCGAGAGTGAGGCCGGTGTCGAGGATGTCCTCGACGATGAGCACATTCTTGCCCTCGATGGGCTCGTCGAGGTCCTTGATGAGCTTGACCGCGCCCGAGGTGCGGGTGCCCTTTCCGTAGCTGGAGGTGGCGACAAAATCGAAGGTGGCGTCGGCCTGGACGGAGCGCGCCAGATCGGCCAGAAAGGGCGCTGCGCCCTTGAGCACGCCGACCATGACCAGTTTTTCGCCGTTCACGTCGCGGGTAATCTGTGCGCCCATTTCGGCGACGCGCTCAGCGATCTGTTGCCGGGTGTAGAGAACCTCAAGGCCCTGGTAGGTGGTGGTAGCCATGCACACAGTATCGCGCGAAACCCCGGCCGCGGGGAATGGCGGCTGTGTAAATCGCGGACCGGGACTGATGTGCGGCGTTTGTTTCGCCCATGCGTCTATACTGGAGCATATATGCTGCCTTATTTACACATTTTTTGGCTGAATGTGCCCACCTTCGGGCTGATGCTCTGGCTGGCGGCGGTGGTTGCCGCTTTTGTCATGGACCGGGGCTTCCGCCGCGCGCGCATCAACGCTGATGCAGTGGGCATGGTGGCCGTTGCCGTGGTGGCGGGGATTGTGGGCGCAAAGCTGTGGCACGTGATCGATACGCCGGTGGAATTTCGTGAGGTGGGCTGGCGGGTGCTTTGGGATTCGGCGGGTTTTGCCTGGTATGGCGGCCTGCTGTTCGGCATCTCCGCGCTGCTGTTTCAGGGCTGGTGGGCGAAGATCGGGTGTCTGCGGACGCTGGATCTGGCCGCGGCGCCGGCGGCGATCGGCTACGGCATCGGGCGCATCGGTTGCTTTCTTTCCGGTGACGGCTGCTACGGAATCCCGACAAAGCTGCCCTGGGGGATGAGCTTCCCGAACGGCATTGAGCCGACCTTTGTTCCCGTGCATCCGACGCCGCTATACGAACTGGCTGCCGGGCTGGTGATCGGATGGTGGCTGTGGTGGCGCGGCGGAAAGCCGCACGGAACGGGCGCGATTGTGGGCCAATATCTGCTGCTGAGCGGAGTGGCGCGGTTCCTGGTTGAATTTGTGCGGCGCAATCCCAAGGTTCTATGGGGATTGTCGAATGCGCAACTGGCCAGCGCCGGGTCGGTGGTGGCGGGAGTAGCGCTGATCTGGTGGGCGGCTACGCGGCAGGTCGACGGGCCGGAAGAGGCCGCTGCGATGGAGAAGGCGGCATAGGGACAGCCATCCCGCCGATCGACAGTCTTCCGTCCATCCCTTCGTTCTCAAAAGGCCGCAGCGCGAGTCGGCCGAAGAACGAAGGGTGGAATAGCAAGCGCAAAGGCTCGTTCAGCGGGATTACAGGGCGTTGATAAAGAGGGCCGTGGCGGTCCCATTCACCACCGCGGCAATCACGCGGATCTGATCACCCTGCTGGGGCTGCAGCTTGAGTCCTTCCGTTGCACCCATTCCCGACTCAACAACGGTACTCGAAGCAATCTTGAAGGACTGGACCGCACGGGATTTGTCCGCGACCAAGAGCGAGTGCTTGTCCTTTTGAAACTCCGCGACCGTTCCGGTGATTTCGGTGAACGGCCCTGTTCCCAGGCTGCGTAATGCAACTGCCGCACGCACATCGCCGTCGCCAAAGTAATAGACGATAACGCGCGCCCCGCTCTGCTGGAATTCGCCGGCCGCGGCCGCGTCGGTGCGAATATTCTTGTCGAATACGATCGATGTTTTTGTATCCGGCGGAAATTTGAAATATGTTTGGGAGCCGTCGCCAGTATCGAGAGTAATCGTCTTAGCCGTCGCATCGACGGAAGTTATGGTTCCAACCAAAGCATGAATCACCTCTTGGGCCGTCGCTGCAAGAGAACCCAGGAAAAAACATCCTGCGAGGACAAAGATATTCGACATTCTTCTCAGCATTTGATCCCTCCGATGTCCCTCGGGCCGCAGATCGGTGAAGCACCAGAAAGTGAAGTCCTACTTGGACCGCACAGTATAGCGCCGGGCAGAAAGAGCCCGCAATCACCGAAAGGTGGAGGGAAAGGAGGGCGCTGCGGAGCTTCTCAAGCGCAAGACAGACAGGGAAGCGATGAGCGTGTCGAGCTATCTCCCAGGACGCTCAGGGAACGCGGATTCGCCTGGCTATTGTGCATCGATGTTAGAAGTGTCTCGTTTCGCTACAGTCGCTTGATGAACGCGAGGGCTTCTTTCAGTTGCGGGAAGAGAGCTTCTTCGGCTTTGAATTCGCGGGAGTGGACGCAGCGGCGGATGCCTCGCATTCTGACCGGGTGTTTCAGGTGGAGCATCTCGTGGTAGAGCAGATATTCGATGGCATAGCGGGGACTGGAGGGGCGGTCGAAGACGCGGCTGACGACGATGGTGTTATGGGCTGCGTCGTAGTGGCCGAGCGAGCGCTTGGCCATGTGCTCGCTCCAGGTGAGTTCCGGGCGCCCGAGAAGGCCGCCGAAGAAGCGCGTGTTCAGCGAATCGAAGACCTCTTCCAGGTGATAGAAGCGGCCCTCAGGACCGAAGAAGCGCTTGCTGCCGCGGGCATGACGGATCAGTTCGGTTTGGCGGGTGACGGCGGCCGAGGAAGCGAAACGCTTGTAGCGCAGGTTCTGCATGGCGTCGATGGGCTTTTTGTAGAGCTTGGCCAGCAGGATGTGGGCGATGGCGCGGAGCACGGGTTCCGGCGCGCCCTCGAGCAGATCGGAAAGGCTGACAAAAAGCTGGCCTTCGCGCAGGCGGATGGTGGTGTTCAGCGAAGTGAAACGGCGGAAGCGCACCGCGATGGGCGGCATGGGCGCCCTGGGACGCAACGCCCGGTACTCTTCCTGAAAAATTCGAATAAAATCTGCGGTCACCAAGTACAGCTTACAGCTTGCAGCCAACAGTTGGCAGCTACAAGCTGACGGCTGAATTCACTTCGGTTCTGCGCGGTCCTGGCCTCTTTCGTCTTTATGCACGTTGAAATAGTCGGTTTGCTCGGTGAGCAGGCGCTTGGCTTGATCGGCCAGGTCCTCGCCGCTTTCGGTGGCCTCTTTGCGCGCCAGATCGAAGCCCGGCTCACCGTGGAGCGCGTGCAGAATTGCGAGCCAATGTTCGGTGGCTTCGGTCAGGGGCTTCAACGATTTGCGGATATCGGCGTGACGGTCGGAGTAGACGTCGAGATTGGCGCCAAGCTCGTCCATCAGGGCGGTAAAATCCTGCAGTTCATCGTCGAGGCGCTGGCTGCGGGCGGGGGATTTGGGACGGCCGGTCAGCCCCTTGAGGACATCGGCGTGCTCGTTGAGGAATTTGGTGTAGAGGGCAACCCGATCGGTGGGACTGATGCCAGCCTCGCGAATCTGCTCGATCTGGGCTTCGTTCAACGGTTCGCGCTTTTCCTTTTGCGCAAGGAGGGGCATGGCACAGAAGAGGCCGAGCAGGATCGTGGCAAGAGGACGCATCGGACGCATGGAATCGACCCCCCAACAGGCGCCTCTATTGAATCACAGTATTCAAGTCACGAAAAGGCGGAATTACCCTTGCCCGGAAACCGGCGTCTGCATGGCTCCGCTCATTTGCGGAAGACCTGCATCATGGCTTCGTTCTGGGCCTGGTTCACCTGAGCCAGAGTCTCGGCGACCAGCGGGCGGTCTTCAAAATTGCTGGTGTGGAGCATCTCGTTGAGGCGGAACGCGGTGTGGCGGAGCAGGATTTCGGCATTCTTCAGCCGCTTGTCGTTGTCGGCCACGGAGAGGTGGATCTTGCGGGTAAACTGCTGAATCTGCTTGAGCAGTCCCGCGGCGTTCTCCACATTGCCGGCGGCGTACTGGCGGAGGCTGAACTCGGTCATTTCATGCACCAGCTCGGCATAAAGGAAGCACTGCTCGCGCGGCTGCGCTTGGCTGGCCTTGGCCAGAAGCGCATCGATGCTGTGCTGGTCGGGGATTTTGTCGTCGAGTCCGGCGGCGCGGACGGGGACCGTGGTCACCGCGAGAAGGACGACGACTGCCAACGGAACCTTGGACCGCATGAGGAACCTCCTCTGCAGCGGCGCTACCCCAGGCCGAGACTATAGGAGCTTTTGTGAGACAGCGCAAGCGGAAATGTTTGCCGTCTCACCCGCTCAATTGCGGCGACTCGCCCAGGGCCCACCGCTTTCTGGCGATATTCTCGCCGATCCCGTTATTTTTTTTCGAGCAAAAGGAGACGTTGGCGTGCTTGCCACTCCTGATTGGGGAACTTTCCGGCGGCCGCGTCAAGAAAGTGATGATAGTAAGCGGCCGCCTGTTCCCTTTGATGCAGCGCATCGTATGCAGTGGCCCAGAGGAAGTAGGTGGAGGGAACTTCCGGCAGATATTGGGACCGCATGGTAAGGGCGTGCAGCGTGATGGAAGGCTGATTGGTCTTCGAGGCGGCAAAGGCCAGTCCGCTCCAGCCGTCGGCGTTGGCCGGATCGAGCTGGGTGGCCTTATCGAAGGCCGCAAAAGCCTCAGCGAACTTGAGTTGGCGAATGAGGTTCTGGCCGTGGCCGATCAGGAGGACCGGGTCGCCGGGGTTGGCCACCAGCAGTCCGGTATAGAGCTGGTCGGAGCCGGCGGCGTCTCCGGCTTGGGCCAGCACCTGGGCCAGCATGTGGGTGATGGCCGGGTCCGCTGGGTGGGCGTCATGGAGTTTCTGGAGGAGCGGGAGGGCCTCGGCTTTATCCTGGGCGGCCAGCACGGTGGCGAGTTGCGCGGTGAGGGCCGGGTCGTTGGGCGACTGCTCCAGAGCCGCGCGCAGCATCGTCTCGGCCTCGGGATACTGTTTGCGCGCAATCAGCAGGTGGGCCAGGCCGGAGTTGGCGGCAGCGGACTTGGGGTCTTTGGCCAGGATGCGGCGGTAGGCGCCCTCGGCAGCCTCATATTGGCCGGTCTGGTCGGCCAAGCTGGCGGCCAATAGCGTGTCGTCCGGGGTTTCAGCGGTCAGCTTGAGAGCTTCAAGCAGGTCGTTGGAGGCCTCGGTGGTGTCGGAGCCGCGGTCGATCTGGGCCAGTGCGCGCCATGCGCGGGCTTTGGCGGAGGGTCCGGCGTCGCCGGGATCGAGGGTGGTGGCCGTGGCCAACTCGGGACGGGCATCGTCCAGCTTGCCTTGGCGGGCCAGCAGCAGCCCAAGAGAGAGATGCGCCTCAAACGAGTGTGAATTGACTCCGATGGCGCGGCGGTAGAGGCCGGCGGCATCGTCCAGGCGGTTCTGGGCGTCGGCCACATAGCCCGCGTCAAAGAGGGCGCGCGCGTCGCTGGGATGAGCCACGATCCAGGGATCGAGTTTGGTCTCGGCGGCTTTCCAGTCGGATTTGAGCATGGCGGCTTCGGCGTCCGTGACCTGTTCGGAGACGGGCTGGGCTGCGGCCGGCGTGGAGGGCTGCGGCTCTGAATTCTGCGGGGAATCCTGGGCGAACCCGGCGGCCGAGGCGAGGAGCAGGACGAAAAAGGCGAAACGAAGCACGGAATACCTCAAGGAACAGTTTACCGGGCGGAGCATGGATGGGACCGGCTGATGGTTCGACGCAGGGAAACGGGGGAGGGAATCGATATGGAGCACAAGTGACCAGAAGTGAGGCGGGAAGAGAGTTCATGGTAAGGACAGGAGCAATCAACATGCCTGAGCAATTTGTGAATCCGGAAGCCACGAAGCTGGAAAACGAGACAGTCTCGGATGTTTCAGCGCAGAAGAAGGTGAACGTCGTCGCCGATAAAGCCGCGGCGAGGCCCGCAAAGACCGAACAGCGTTACGACAAGGAGAACAACAATCTCTTTTCAAAGTAAGTGGCATTCCGGGGCCTCCAATCCAGATCAATGGGGCAAAGAAGGAACCGGCAAGAGCCAGAGATAGAGGGTAAGACTATGACCTTCAATGCCCAGCAATACATCCCGCTGACCGGGGCCTACCTGTGCCAGGACTGCGACTCGGTTGGCAACAACTCGATGCAGTGTCCGGCGTGCGCGTCGGAAGTTCTCATGGGGCTAGCGGGCGTGCTTGATCGCCGGGAAGTGGTTGAGGAATCGAATCTGCTTCTTTTTCCGGCTCTGGCGGCTTGAGCTTCTCTCGACGCGGGAGTCAGTAACCAAAGATGGGCTATGGAGGATTGGAGTCCAAAATGCCGAGGTGGACCGAACAGGCGCTTAAAGGTCGCTAATTCACTTTACTTTCTGAAATCCGCTTTGCTATATTCCAAGCACCCTATTCGGAGGCTTCCCCCTCCCCGGTCACAACATGCGAAGAATGCCATGGCGCAAGAAGCCTGAGCCAGTCCACGAGGACTCGGCGATGCTGCCAGATGCCACGCCTGCCGAAGGAAGCCCGGCTCAGTCTGGGACGAAGCCGCCTGCAAAAGATTCCGATGGAATGCCGGCCGCGATCAAGGCGGGAATTGGCGCACTGGGGCTTACGGCCGTGCTTGCCGGAGCCGGGTTTATCGGAAAGGTGGCGCTGCAGCAGTTTCTCGGCGTGGAACTTGGGAACTGGACGACGCAGGATTTGGGCATCTTTGCCGGCAAATGGGCGATCGATACCGTTGCCGTCGTGCTTTCGCAGGTTGCGGCTCATAAGTCCGCGTTCATCGTTGCGCTCATCCTCTATCTTGTGCCGCCGATTCTGGGGCTCACTTTGCCGCCCGAACACAAGGCGGTGCGCATTGCGGGTCTTTTGAGCACAGGAGCCGCAACGATCGGATTGTTCTTTGTGCTGGTGTGGTGGGAGATGCCGACTCTCTCGATGAACGACTGGCTGACGAGGGACTTGCAGGAACAGCTTCGCGCCCCCGGTCCGGGCCTGCTGCAAGAGAGCGAGGCAGAGTTGCGGCTGACCCTGCTGGTTTCGAAGATGGGCAGCCTGGCCTCTCGCAACAAGCTCAATTGCGCGGTTTCAGGCCAGGGGGGGAGCAGCGGGCAACAGGCGCTTCCGCTTCCGCTGTTGAAGCATCTGGACTCGGATAACCCCTCGGTTACGGCCCAGGACAGCCTGCAATGGCTCTACGCCTGCTCGGTGGTTATCTGCCTGGGCGCCTGGTTCACGCTCAGGGTGAGCTTTCCCGACAACGATCCGGTCCCGATCCAGGAGTTATTCAAGGGAACGAGAATCGCTCTCACCTTCGTGCTGCTTCCGCTGGTGAGCTGCCTGATTCCGTACACCTATGCCAAGCTGCTTTATCCAACCTCCTTTCCGGTTGTTACGTTGATTTACACGAATGGGGATGTGAGTCCCACGGAGATGTGGATTCTGGATGAAACCGAAAAGGATCTTCTGCTGCTTCCGGTGGAAGAGACACAGGATACCGAGGACGCCGGTCAATACATCGTACAGACCCGCCACCGGGACGAGATCAAGCGGATGCGTTTCTACGGCAACAGGGACGTGCTGACGACCATGCTTCTGCCCTGCAGATGGATTCCCAAGACCGGCCAGCAAGGAGCCGATGGCAACTGACCCCGGCGATCACCGATCCAAGGAGAAGAGCTATGCGCTATTTCAGGATCTCTGTCGAAGCAGTTCTCGCGCTTTGCCTGTCCATCGATGCCAGCGCGCAGGCAGGGAGCAAGGCGGTGGCGGTGCTAGCGGTTCCCGAACAGATGCGGCATTTGGGCCTCAAGGAGGCGGAAAAGCATTTTTCGGTTCCATACCTGGGACACATCGACCCGGAGCGGAGGATCTATGTTCGGGTGTTTCTGGATTCGCTCCAGGACCTGAGGGTGACCTATCCGCAGCGGACCCGGCCGGGACAGTGCGTGGTGTACGCGCATACGGGAAGGTTTCTGGTGGGTCATGCGAACGACGGGCGGCTCATCATGGACGATCTTGTGGACTACATCGATCTGCTTCGAAGCCAGGAGACACAAAACGTTACGCTGGTTTTCGAAGAGGGAGAGGATGAGGACGCAGGCAAGCCGCTGTACCTGCAGAAGGGCAGCGTAGAAACCTATTTTGGCAACGCGATGGAGTTGCCGGTGATCGCTTCCTCCTACATGCGCAGCCAATGGAGAGACGAGGACCGCGCCAGGGCCCAGCCCAAGGAGACGGCGTCGAGCTTTTGGGGATTCTTCAAGAGCAAACCGGTCTATGCCGCTCCGGATATACCGGCCGCGGCTGCGTCGCCCGCGCCGGCAGAGCCGAAATGGCCGAAGAGCCTGCCCGCCGCAAGCCACGACTGCGCACGGGCGACCGCGATCCCCTTTCGTCCCCTGCCGGGCGTCTCCGAGGGCGCAAATACCGCCCCGGCTGCGTTTTCTCCCATTGCCGAGCGGGCTCCACAGGGCTGCTCGAACTGAGCGCGCGGCCGGGATGTCCCGGCTGAGGCAATCCCTTGGGGACGGGAACTGCCGGCCTTCAAGAAGCGCGTCCGCTTGAGAGATGGCTCGGCGCGGGCGCAAAGGGGTTCGCGCCTATAATTGAGAATGGTTCGATGCGCTCCAAGCCTCGCTAAGGGGGCGGGGATGCGCCGGACCGAGTTTTCTCCGGTGCCTTCCCTTTGAATAATGACGCCATCGTTATCCGCGGAGCGCGGACGCACAACCTAAAGAACATCTCCTGCGAGATTCCTCACGGCAAGCTGACGGTGGTCAGCGGCGTTTCCGGGTCGGGAAAGTCCTCGCTGGCCTTCGACACGATCTATGCCGAGGGGCAGCGGCGCTATGTGGAGTCGCTGTCGGCCTATGCGCGGCAATTTCTGGAGCGGATCGAAAAGCCGGATGTGGACCTGATCGACGGCCTGGCGCCGGCGATCGCCATCAAGCAGAAGAACACCACGCGCAATCCGCGTTCGACGGTGGCCACGGCGACCGAGATCTACGATTACATGCGGCTGCTTTACGCGCGCTGCGGGACGGTGCACTGCGTTCATTGCGACGGGCTGGTGAAGCGCGATTCGATGGACGAGGTGGCCGAGGCCGCGCTGGCTCTGGGCGAGGGAACGCGGCTCCAGGCGCTGTTTCCGGTGCTGAGCGCGGGGCAGGAAGCCGAAGCGGGCGCGAAGGCCGCGGCGAAGCCGGCCAAGGCGGGCGCGAAGGCCGCGGCCAAGCCGGTGGTGAATGGGGGCGACTCGCCGCACACCGAAACGCTGAAGGCGCGGCTGACGGAACTGCGCGCGAACGGCTTCAACCGGCTCTACCAGCGGGGCCGCATTGTCGAGTTCTCGACGCCCGAGTCGCTTTTGGATCTGGACTTTACCCTTCCAGTGTTCGTCCTTTTGGACAGAATTGTCGTGAGCAACGAGAATCGCGCGCGGATCGTGGACGCGGCGGAGATTGCGTATCGCGAGGCTGGCGAAGTGACCTTCGAAGAGGTTCCGCGGGATGAGACGGCGGAGCGCAGGCGGCACAGATTCTCGGCTGCCTACGAGTGCAAGAGCTGCCACCGGCCGGGCAAGGAGCCGGAGCCAAGGCTGTTCAGCTTCAACAATCCCTTTGGCGCCTGCCCGCGCTGCCAGGGTTTTGGCAACACGGTGGACTTCGACCTGAACCTGGTGATTCCAGACAAGGGGCTGAGCCTGAACGGCGGGGCGATCGATCCGTGGAACCGGCCGAAGTACCGGCCCTGGTTTGGCGAGCTGCGCAAACAGGCGGCGGAGCTGGGCGTTGCGCTGGACGTGCCGTGGCGCGAGCTGCCCGAGGCGGCGCGGGAGACGGTGCTGCGCGGCAAGGGCGGATTCGCGGGCGTGTATGGCTTTTTTGCGCAGATGGAGCGGAAGAAGTACAAGCTGCACGTGCGGGTGATGCTGAGCAAGTACCGCGGCTACGCGGAGTGCCCGGATTGCCGCGGCCAGCGGCTGAGGGCCGAGGCGCGGTCGGTGCGGCTACCAAGTCCGGGTGGGGGCAAGAACATCTGCCAGGCGACGGCGATGACGATCGCGCAGGCGAAGGAGTTTTTTGGCTCGCTGAAACTGACGCCGATGCAGGAGGAGATTGCCGGACCGATCTTGGAAGAGGTGCGGCAGCGGCTGAACTTTCTGGATGCCGTTGGGCTGGAGTATCTGACGCTGGACCGGCTGGCTTCGACGCTCTCGGGCGGCGAGGCGCAGCGGATTCAACTGGCCACCTCGCTGGGCTCGCGGCTGGTAGGGGCGCTGTATGTGCTGGACGAGCCCTCGATCGGGCTGCACACGCGGGATACGGCGCGCCTGATCCGGATTCTGGAGGAGTTGCGCGACCTGGGTAACACGATCCTGGTGGTGGAGCACGATGCCGACGTGCTGCGGGCGGCCGATCATTTGCTGGACCTGGGGCCGGGAGCGGGCGAGTTTGGCGGCTACCTGCTGGCCGAAGGAGTTTTGGCGGAGATCGAGGCCAATCCCAACTCGCTGACTGGGCGGTACCTTTCCGGCCAGATTTCCATTCCCGTGCCCACGCGGCGACGCGCACCGGGAAGGGAACGGCTGGTGCTGCGCGGGGCTAGGGCCAACAACCTGCACGGGCTGTACGTGGAAATTCCGTTGGGAATGCTGGTGGCGATCACTGGGGTTTCCGGCTCGGGCAAGTCCACGCTGGTGCACCAGGTGCTCTACCGGGCCGTGTTGCGGGCGCTAGGCCAGAGCGACGGCTCCGACCCCTCCGGGGTATTTACTTCTTTGACTGGCGTTGAGCGGCTGAATGACGTGGTGCTGGTGGACCAGACGCCGATCGGGCGCACGCCGCGGTCGAATCCGATTACCTACATCAAGGGCTTCGACCTGGTGCGCGAGTTGTATGCCGCGCAGCCTGAGGCCAAGCGGCTTTCGCTCACGCCGGGGCATTTCTCGTTCAATGTGCCGGGAGGCCGCTGCAATACCTGCGAGGGCGACGGGACTGTGACCGTGGAGATGCAGTTCCTGGCCGACGTGGAGCTACCATGCGAGGACTGCAACGGGACGCGCTATCAGGCCAAGGTGCTGGAGGTCGAGTACAAAGGCAAGAACATCCACCAGGTGCTGCAGATGACGGTGAAGGAGGCGCTGCGTTTTTTTGCCGGTCAGACGCGGCTGCTGGAAAAGCTGGCCGTGCTGGACGAGATCGGGCTGGGATATCTGCGGCTGGGCCAGTCGGCCACCACGCTTTCCGGGGGCGAGGCACAGAGGGTGAAGCTGGCTGCGCATCTGGCGCAGGTGCGGGCCGCCAACGCCAACGCCAAGCCCTCTCAGGCCAGCCGGGTGCTCTACATCCTGGACGAACCGACGACCGGACTGCATTTCGACGATGTTTCGAAGCTGCTGACGGCCTTTCGCAAGCTGATCGACGGCGGAGGGTCGCTGATCGTGATCGAACACAATCTGGACGTGATCAAATGCGCGGATTGGGTGATCGATCTCGGTCCGGAGGGCGGCGAAGGCGGCGGACGGATTGTGGCCGAGGGCCCGCCGGAGGAGATTGCGGGCAACCTGCTGTCTCATACCGGGAAGTGGCTGGCGCGGGTGCTGTGAAAGGCGGCCCTGGCTGCCTGGTGGGCCGCTGCGTTTTCTGACGTAGAATCGTTTTTTGCCCGGAGGATGCCATGCAGCGCCGCCAGTTTCTTGCCGCTTCACTTGCTACTTCTGCCTTGACCGTCGCACGAGAGGTCGCGGCGCAGGCGCCAGCAGCCAGTCCCCGCGAGTATTACCAGATTCGCCGCTACCAGATGCGCCAAGGGCCGCAGACCAAGCTGACCGAGAGCTATTTCGGCGACGCCCTGATCCCGGCGCTGACGCGCATGGGCATGGGTCCCATAGGAGCATTCCAGGCAGACGTTGGGGACGAGACACCGGCTTTCTATGTATTGATACCGAGCGCTTCTGTGGAGGCTTTGGCGCAGGTGAGCTTACGTCTGGCTGAGGACGCGGCATTTCTCAAAATAGCGGAACCGTTCTGGAACGCCCCTGCCACTGCGCCCGCGTTTGAGCGCGTGGAGACATCTCTGCTCCTGGCTTTTGCAGGCTGGCCGAAGTTGACGCCGCCCCCGACCTCAGCCACTAAAAGCAAACGCATCTTCCAGATGCGAACCTATGAGAGCCCCAGCGACCGGGACCATGTCCGCAAGGTGGAGATGTTCAACAACGGCGAGTTCGAGTGCTTCATGCGCGCAGGTTTCCATCCGGTTTTCTTCGGGGATATGCTCATCGGTCCACGGATGCCGAGTCTGACCTACATGCTCAGCCTGTCCAGTCTGGACGAACTGAACGCGCGTTGGGACACCTTTCGCAACGATCCTGGCTGGAAAAGGCTTTCTGCCGACCCTCGCTACAGCTTCGAGCCGATCGTGAGCAATATATCCAACTTGATCCTGAGCCCACTGGCGGCGTCGCAGATCTGAGGGCGGGTTATTGCGCCATTCGGGTCGTCCGGGCGCCGGCCCGATCTGCCATGAACCATGCAGATTGATTAGAGAGGATGGCGTCAATCACCGCCAAAGTGAGCCGGGTCGCGGGTTGAAAAGCACCAGGCGTCGCCGTGCAACCAGCAGGCCGCGTCTTTCTCATGAGAGTCGCAGCGCAGCGATTTGACGCCCGCGCCGCGATCGCGATGAAGGGCTTCGGAGAGGCGGCTGCCCACTTCGGCGTCGCACGCTCCACTGAACGCCATAAAGTAGGTTCCATAGTGCAGCCGGGCGGTAAAACTCTCCTCGCTCATGCGGGTCAGGAGCGCCATGGCGCCCGGTCCCTTCGCAGGATTCAATGGGAAGAGGAGCCTCCCGCCGGGCTTGACTGCCGCAAGCCAGTCCGGCTGCGGATGTGTCGCGCCGGCGCTTGCCACAATCACGTCGGCGGATCCAAATGGGCCGATCGACCCGTCACCGTGGACGACTGTGACCTGGGGCCAGATGCCGAGGGCAATACGCGCCCGTTCGGCAATCGCCGCGTCGATCTCGATCGCCGTGACTTTTCCCTGTGGACCGGCGACTTCGGCGAGGATCGCGGTGTAGTAGCCTGTGCCGCAGCCGAGATGCAAAACATGATCGTTGGCCTGGACGCCAAGCTGGTCGAAAAAGAGAGCCCAAAGGCTGGGCTGCCCGTTGTTGATGCCCTTGGCCTCGTCGAGCGCGATGAGCGCGTCGTGATAGACGTGCCTCGGGTCAGCGTCCTCGGTTGTCCAGAATCCCTGCTGGCCCAGGATCCGCCAGGGGCCCGGCCCAACAAAGCGCTCGCGGGGCACGGTTGCGAAGGCGGCAAACAGGGTCGGGGACGACATGTGCGTAAGGGAGCGCAGTTCCTCCGCATAGAATTGTCGGGCGGCGCCGATCGAGGCGGTCATCGAGGACCCCGTTGCACAGAATGAACCCAATTGCCCCAAGCATACAAGTGCGGGCGTACTGGATCTTGGTCACGCGCGACTGGATCTTCAAATCCGAGCCTGAGAAATTCAAATGAGGGCTGTTTGCAGCCCGATTTGCCATGACCCATACAGATTGAGTAGAAAGGATGGTGCCAGTCACCGTTAAAGTGAAGAGGGCCGAGATGGAAAGCGCGTTCGGCGGAACGGCGCTGGGGGAGTATTGTGTCAATCGCGTCTGAGGAGGGTGAGACCGCTTTGAGCATTTCTACCGGATCGATCGGGTCTGAACGCAGGCCCTTGCCGCATGAGGATTTGGAAGCTCCACTGATTCCGGGGGGACGCATATTGCCCTTTCTGGTGGTGACGGCGCTGTTTTTTCTATGGGCCATCCCCAACAACCTGAACGATATTTTGATCCGGCAGTTCATGAAGTCGTTCAACATCAACCGGTCGAGCGCCGCGGGGATTCAGATCTGGTTTTACCTGGGCTACTTCCTGCTGGCGGTTCCAGCCGGCCAGCTGATGCACAAGTTCGGCTACAAGCTGGGGATTATCACCGGGCTAGTGCTGCTGGGGACGGGGTGCCTGCTGTTCTATCCGGCGGCGCAGATGGGGCTGTATTGGTTTTTTCTGGTGGCGCAGTTTGTGATTGCCAGCGGATTGTCGTTTCTTGAGACGGCGTCGAATCCGTTCATCGCGCAACTGGGGCCGACGGCGTCTAGTGAGCGGCGTCTGAATCTTTCGCAGGCCTTCAATCCGCTAGGTTCGATTACGGCGGGTCTGATCGGCACGCTGTTTATCTTCTCCGGCGTGAAGTTGACGGATGCGCAGACGGCTGCGATGCAGGCGGCGGGGACCTATCAGGCGTATCTGCATACGGAAACGCTGCGGGTGGTGACGCCTTACCTGGTGCTGGGCTCGGTGGCTCTGCTGTGGGCGATCCTTGTGGCGCTGACGAAATTTCCTCCCACAGGCGCCGAGGATGTGTCACGGGCGGATGCGGGACCGGCGAAAAATGTGCCGTTGTTTCAGCGGCACTTTGTCTTTGCCGTGTTGGCGCAGTTCCTCTATGTGGGTGCGCAGGTGGGCACGTGGAGCTATTTCATTTCCTATGTGGAGTCGGCCACGGGAGTGGGCGATAAAGCTGCGGGCTATATGCTGACGGGTACTCTGGCGGCCTTCGCCGTAGGGAGATTCAGTTCGGCGTGGTTGATGAAGCACTTCCAGGCGCGCACGTTGCTGGGGATTTATGCCGTGGTGAATGTGCTGCTGGGCTTGGTGGCGGTGACGCGGGCGAACTGGCTGGGCGTGGGCTGCCTGTTGACCACCAGTTTGTTCATGTCCATCATGTTCCCGACGATCTTCGCGTTGGGACTGAAGGGCATGGGCGAGAAGACCAAGACGGCCGGATCGCTGTTGGTGATGGCGATTCTGGGCGGTGCGGCGCTGACCAAGGTGATGGGGATTCTGGCGGATTCTGCCGGCATCCAGGCGGCTTACCTGGTACCGGTAGTCTGCTTTGCCGGGGTGGCGCTGTACGCGTGGTTTGGCGGGGAACATAAGGAGAGCGAAGTAGCAAGTTAGCCGAGTTCGTGTAGTTCGCGAGTTAACGAAGAGGTCCCGGAGCGGGGCCTCTTCTGTTAGCTAGTTAGCGGGGTTCGGTGGCGGGATGAGTTTTTTGGCTCTTGACGAGAATCTGTAAGAGTCAGCTTTCTACGCGGCTTTCTGGAAGGCGACGAGTTGGGTTTTTGTGGCGGCCAGCCGCTGCGCTTTCAGCAGCAGGTAGTTGAGGTTGCGGT